>Ga0209342_10002679_pt1 | contig 18939 bp, 17 predicted proteins | sample RifCSP16_2_FD_184023 | JGI IMG/M metagenome (GOLD analysis project Ga0209342, IMG submission 184023) | Soil microbial communities from Rifle, Colorado - Rifle CSP2_sed 16_2 (SPAdes) (version 2) | ecosystem: Environmental > Terrestrial > Deep subsurface > Rock core/Sediment | place: Rifle... | reverse complement strand
TCAAGGAAGGCTAGAAGGGCATGTTCCTGAGCTCGTCTCGTCCCCCGGCGGGATCGGCCCTGGCCCCGCCATGAACGATGAACGCTGGCCCTCGAGCCGTCATCGGCGATACACGCAGTATGGTATCATCTGCCCGCCATGCCGCTGCTGGAGGTGGAGAACCTCTCCGTGGCCTTCGGCGGCCTCGCCGCGCTCTCCCACGTCAGCCTTGGCGTGGAGCGCGGGGAGATCGTCGGCCTCATCGGTCCCAACGGCGCCGGGAAGACCACCCTCTTCAACGCCGTCACGGGGTTCGTCCGCCCGACCGGCGGCGAGATCCGGTTCAAGGGCGAGCCCATCACCGGGTGGCCGTCCCACCGCATCTGCTGGGGCGGGATCGCCCGCACGTTCCAGCTCGTCCGGCTCCTCCCCGAGCTCACGGTCCTGGACAACGTGCTGGTGGCCGGCTCCTTCGGACGCCGCAGCGACGGCCGGATGTCCCGCGACGATGCCGGCCGGCTTCTCGAGCGGGTCGGGCTCGGACCCCGCACCGGCGCGCGGGCCCATACATTACCGCTCGCCGACAGGAAGCGGCTCGAGCTGGCCCGCGCTCTCGCCACCCAACCCGAACTGCTGCTGCTCGACGAGATGTTGTCCGGCCTGCGCGGCTCGGAGGCGCGGGAGTTGATGGCGCTGGTCCGCGCGGTCCGCGGCGAAGGGATCACCGTGGTCGTGATCGAGCACATCATGAAGGCGATCATGTCCCTCTCGGATCGCATCGTCGTCCTCCACCACGGCGAGAAGATCGCCGAAGGCTCGCCCCAGGCCGTGTCCGCCTCCCCCCCCGTGATCGAGGCGTACCTCGGCACCGCCGAGCGCCGCTGACGCCATGGCGTCTCTCAGGACCCTTCGGGAGCAAGTCATCGCCTGCTGCCGTTGTCCCCGGCTGGTGGCCCATCGCGAGGCCGTGGCTCAGGAGCCCCCGAAGCGCTTTCAGGGACAGGTGTACTGGGCGCGCCCGCTCCCGGGCTTCGGCGACCCCAAGGCGCGCCTCCTGATCGTGGGGCTGGCGCCGGCGGCCCACGGCGGCAACCGCACCGGGCGGCTGTTCACGGGGGACAGCAGCGGCGAATGGCTCATGGAGGCGCTCCACACGGCGCGGTTCGCCAACCAGCCGACCTCCGCCCACGGGCGCGACGGGCTCCGGCTGCGCGGCGCCTACATCACGGCGCCGGTCCGCTGCGCGCCTCCCGCCAACCGGCCCACGCCCCAGGAGCTGGAGGCCTGCCTGCCGTTCCTCGTCCGCGAGCTGGAGTTGCTGCCTGAGGTGCGCGTGGTCGTGGCGCTGGGGAAGTTCGGCTTCGACGCCTACCTGCGGGCGCGAGAGATCGCCGGGCAGCCGGTGCCGAAGCCCCGCCCCCGCTTCCGCCACGGCGGCCTCACGCGCTTCTCCGATGGCGTGCGGCTGCTGGCCTCCTACCACCCGAGCCAGCAGAACACCTTCACGGGCACGCTCACTCGCGGGATGCTCCACACCATCTTCCGCCGAGCCCGCGCGCTCCTGGATCGTTAGCGAGGGGACATGATTGACGGGCAAGTGCTGACCTTCACATTGGTCGCCGCGGCACTGACGCTGAGCCCTGGAGCGGACACGATGCTGGTGGTGCGTAACGTCTTGCGAGGAGGCCGTCACGACGGTGTGGTTACGGCCTTTGGCATTTGTTCCGGCCTTTTCCTCCACGCCATCTTCTTGCAGGCATCCACTACACAGAAAAGGTCCGGCCCACTCCTTGACAACGCTCCGTGCTCGGGCCTATCCTCCGGCCAACACGTCACAGGGTCCTCGGTCATCCTGGAGCGCCGGTCCACCGCTGAATAGGAGGGAACGCACATGATCCTAACTCGAATCCTCAGGTGCTGTCTCGTCGTCGCTCTTGCGGGGCTCGCGCTCATGCCGGACACGGCCTCGGGGCAGAAGCGCGGCGGCACCCTCGTCATGCTCGTCCAGCCGGAGCCGCCCACGCTCGCCTCCTACCTCAGCACGTCGGGGCCGATCGGTCAGGTCACCACCAAGGTGTATGAAGGCCTCCTCGAGTACGACTTCAACCTCAAACCCATCCCGGGGCTCGCGCAGTCGTGGACGGTGAGCGGCGACGGCAAGACGATCAGCTTCAAGCTCCACAAGGGCATCAAGTTCAGCGACGGCAAGCCCTTCACGAGCGCCGACGTGAAGTTCTCCGTGCTCGAGGTGCTGAAGAAGTTCCACCCGCGCGGCGCCATCACGTTCCGCGACGTCGTCGACATCGAGACGCCCGACGAGCACACCGCCGTCTTCAAGCTCGCAAACCCGGCGCCGTACCTGATGATGGCGCTGTCCGGCTACGAGTCGCCCATGCTCCCGAAGCATCTCTTCGAGGGCACCGACATCAAGAACAACAAGCAGGCGAACAGCCCGGTCGGCACCGGCCCCTACAAGTTCGTCGAGTGGCAGCGCGGGCAGTTCATGCGCTTCGACCGGAACCCCGACTACTGGAAGAAGGGCCGGCCCTACCTCGACCGCTTCGTCGCCCGCTTCGTCGCCGACTCCGCCACGCGCACCGCCGCCATCGAGAAGGGCGAGGCCCATGTGGGCGGCTTCGGCGCCATCCCCTACAGCGATGTCAAGGCGCTCGCCAGGCTGCCGCAGATCGAGGCGACGACACGCGGCTACGAGATGCAGTCGCCCATCGTGCAGCTCGACTTCAACACGACGCGGCCCCCCTTCGACAACCAGAAGGTCCGCCAGGCCGTCTCCTACGCCATCAGCCGAAAGTTCGTCATCGACAACGTCTGGTTCGGCTTCGGGAAGCCGGCGACGGGTCCGATCAACTCGAACTTCGCGGTGGCCGGCCTCTATACGCCCAGCGTCAAGAGCTACAACGTGCCGAACGGCGTCGAGGTTGCCAACAAGCTGCTCGACGAGGCCGGCCTCCGGCGCGGCCCCAACGGCATCCGCGCCGAGATCGTCCACGACATCACGCCGTACGGCGAGGAGTGGCAGCGCTACGGCGAGTACGTGCAGCAGGTGCTTGCGGAGATCGGGATCAAGGCGACCCTGCGCCACGAGGACGTGCCGACGTGGCTCCGCCGGATCTACACCGACTACGACTTCCAGCTCACCAACAACTGGATCCAGACCCTCGCCGACCCCGTGATCGGCGTCCATCGCCTCTACCACACGAACTCCATCCGCCCCGGGGTGGTCTTCGTGAACGGCTCGCGCTGGGCGTCGCCGCGGACGGACCAGCTCATGGACATGGCGACGGTCGAGCCCGACCCGGCCAAGCGCGGGGTGCTCTACAAGGAGCTGCAGCAGCTCGTCGTCGAGGCCGCGCCCCTCGTTTGGGTCCACGAGCTGCAGTTCGTCACCGTGTACAACAAGCAGTTCAAGGACCTCATCGTCAGCCCCCTGGGCCTCTACGCCCCCTTCGATCGGGTCCACCTCGACAAGTAGGGCGGGCATCTCGGGGCGCCGCCGGCCGTCGCGGCGGTGCCCCGCGCCCTTCCCCCCCGCGCGCGAAGCGACTTCGGACCCATGAGGACAGGCACGGGCCGATTCGGCTATGTCGTCCGGCGGCTGCTGCAGGCGGTGCCGGTGATCCTCGCCATCCTCGCCCTGAACTTCCTGCTGCTCCACCTCGCGCCCGGCGACGCCGCTCAGGTCCTTGCCGGCGAGGCCGGCTCGGCCTCACCCGAGTACATGGCGCAGCTCCGCGAGCGGTTCGGCCTCGACCACCCTCTCTGGGCCCGCCTGCTCCTCTACGTGAAGAACATGCTCTCGCTCAACCTCGGCTTCTCGTTCCGCCACAACATGCCCGTGCTCGACCTCATCCTGCAGCGCCTGTGGCCGACGCTCCTGCTCATGGGGGTGACCCTCGTCCTCTCCGTGGGCGCGGGCATCGTCCTCGGCCTGCTCGCCGCCTCCCGCGTCGGCAGCTGGCGTGACACGCTGATCTCGATCCTCGCCCTGATCTCCTACGCCACCCCGCTGTTCTGGATCGGCCTCATGCTGATCGTGGTCTTCTCCCTCAAGCTCGACTGGCTGCCGACGAGCGGGATGGAGACGGTCGCCGCCTTCCACGAGGGCTGGGCCCGCGTCGCGGATATCGCCCGCCACCTCGTGCTGCCCGCGATCACGCTGTCGCTCTTCTACATGGCGCTCTACACGCGCCTGATGCGCGCGGCCGTGCTCGAGCAGGCCGGCATGGACTACGTGGCGACGGCGCGCGCCAAGGGTCTCTCCGAGGGGCGGATCACCCTCACCCATGTCCTGCGCAACGCCATCCTGCCCGTCGTCACCATGGCCGGCGTCCAGATGGGCGGGCTCCTCGGCGGCTCCATCGTGGTGGAGACGGTGTTCGCGTGGCCGGGCCTGGGTCTCCTCGCCTACCAGTCCCTGTTCGCCCGAGACTTCAACCTCCTGATGGGGATCTTCTTCCTGTCCGCCTCCCTCGTCATCCTCGTGAATCTGACCGTCGATCTCCTCTACACCTTCCTCGATCCCCGGATCCAGGCGGCATGAGGCCCGGCGCAATCGCGGTGGCGGGGTGATGGCCTTCTGGCGCCGCTTCGTGAGGAGCCGCTCGGCCCTGCTCGGGCTCGCCGTCCTTACCATCGTCGTCGTCGCCGCCGCCACGGCGCCGATCGCCTTCTCGGGCAGCCCGTTTCGCCGGGTCGACCAGCCCTTCCTGCCACCGTTCGGGAGCTACCTCTTCGGCACCGATGTGCTGGGGCGGGACGTGGCAGCGGGGATCGCGCACGGAGCGCGGACGTCGCTGATGATCGGCCTCCTTGCCACCGTCGGCGCCATGGTCGTGGGGACCGTGATGGGCGGCGTCGCGGGCTACTATGGCGGCCTCGTCGACGACGTGCTGATGCGGGTGACGGAGTTCTTTCAGACCATCCCGACCTTCCTCTTCGCGATCCTGCTCGTGGCGATCCTCGCGCCCTCGATCAAGAGCATCGTCATCGCCATCGCCGTGGTGAGCTGGCCCGCCGTCGCCCGCCTCGTCCGCGGCGAGTTCATGGCTATGCGCAGCCGCGAGTTCGTCCAGGCCTGCATCTGCCTCGGCATGAGCGACCGCCGCGTGATCTTCCGCCACATCCTGCCCAACTGCCTCTCGCCGATCATCGTGACCGGCTCCCTCATCGTGGCGACGGCGATTCTCATCGAGTCCGCGCTCTCTTTCCTCGGCCTCGGCGATCCGAACACGATGAGCTGGGGCTTCATGATCGGCGCGGGGCGCACCTTCCTGCGCACGGCGTGGTGGCTCTGCACGATCCCGGGTATCGCCATCCTCCTCACCGTGCTCGCCATCAACCTGCTCGGCGAGGGGCTCAACGACACCCTGAACCCGCGACTGCGTAACCGGTGAGAGCCGGAGACCTCGCCGTGATCGCTTCCCGAAAGGAGAGGAGGGCCACTTGACCTTGGCGTCTAACGGCGGCGGAGGCGCATGAGGCCGCCGGGGATGAAGAGCCCGACGAGGATCAGCATGATCCCGTAAACGGTCAGGGCGAGGTACTGGGTCTTGAAGCGCAGGAACTCCCGGATCACCTCGATCAAGAGCGCCCCCACCAGCGGTCCCAGGACGGTCCCCGATCCCCCGATCATCGCGATCACCACGGGGCCGACCGCCTTCTCCAGGCTGAAGATGTCCCCCGGCGTGATGTAGGTAATCTGCCAGGTATAGACGGCCCCGACCAGCCCGGCGACCGCCGCGCTCGCGACGAGCGTTCCGCACTTGAAGCGGAAGGGCGCCACCCCGTAAGCGCCGACCGCGTCCTCGTCCTCCCGGATCGCCACGAGCGCCAGCCCCACCCGCGAACGCGAGAGCCACCACGTGGCCAGCGTGAGGGCCGCGCAGAGGGCCAGCAGGGTGTAGTAGGCCGGGTAGAGCCGGTAGCCGGTCGGGATCGTGAGGCCCTCGGAGCCCCGCGTGAGCCCTACCAGGTTCCCCGCCAGGCGCTCCAGGAGCGCCACGAGCCCGAACGTCGCGAGGGCGAAGTACGCCCCGCGGAGGCGGAAGAACGGGTAGCTCATGAGGAGCGCCGCGGCTGCCGGGAGGAGGACGGCGGCCGTCCACGCCAGGGGAAGGCCGCCGCCCCGGGCAAAGACGATGCCGAAGGTGTAGGCGCCGATCCCGAAAAAGGCCGCGTGGCCCAGGTTCATGTAGCCGAGGTGGCCGCCCACCCAGTCGTAGCTCTGGGCGAGCGCGGCGGTGAGAAAGAGGGCGAAGGCCAGCGAGATCACGTACGTGGAAGTGAACCATGGGAGGAGGATAAAGGCCGAGAGACCGATCGCGGCGAGCGCCAGCTTCATCCGAAGAGGCCCTTCGGTCTCCAGAGGAGGATGGCGATCAGGATCACGAAGGCGACGGTGAGCGACCACTCGGCGCCCCACCAGAACCCCACCAGCGATTCCGAGCACCCCAGGATCACCGCGCCCAGGAGCGTGCCCGGGAGATTGCCGATCCCGCCCAGCACGATGATGGAGAGGTACTTGAGGGTGAGGGGGAGGCCCATGTGGGGCTCCACGGGAATGATCGAGATGAAGAAGACGCCGGCCGCGGAGGTGAGCGCGATACCCAGCCCGAAGGTGTTGCGCGAGACCGCGAGGACGTTGATCCCGGCCAGCATGGCGCCCTCCCGGTCTTCGATGACAGCCCTGATGGCCTTTCCTTGAAGCGTCGATTGCAGAAAAAAGTGTAGCGCGACCGAGAGCAGCACGATCACGCCGAGGGACAGGAGGCGCAGGGTGGAGATCACGAGGCCGCCTACTCGGAGAGGCGCCAGGGAGTAGTCGATCCCCTTGACCGGTTGGACCATCGAGAAGGCCAGCAGGTCCTCCACGGCCAGCGCGATCCCCAGCGTGATGAGGATGGAGGCGACGAGGAACTCGTGGGCGGTCTGAGCCCGCATCGGGCGGATCAGGGCGCGCTCGACCGCCATTCCGATCAGGACGAAGGCCGGGAAGACCAGGGCGAGGGCCACAAACGGCGAGAGGCCCAGGGTCGAGTAGAGCAGGAACGTCGCGTAGGCCCCGAGGATCAGGAAATCGCCGTGCGCCACGTTGAGGACCCGGAGCACGCCGAAGATGAGGGAGAGCCCGAAGGCCCCGAGGGCGTAGATGCCGCCCTGGAGGATGCCGCCGATCAGGAGCTGGAGCAGAACTTCCATCTAAATTAGTCGGCGAGGTCGTAGGGCAGGCGTGGCCGCTCCACCACCGCCAGCGTCACCTCCCGCGTCACGCCGTCCCGGAAGACGGTCAGGCGGACCTGCTGGCCGGGCTTGAGGGACTTCGTCGCGGCGCGGAAGTTGTCGTCGTCCTTGATAGGCCGGCCGCCGACGGCCGTCAGGATGTCGCCGCCCACGAGAAACTCCTCGCCCTGAACGGCGACGGAGAGGTGACCGCCGTGGAGGCCGGCGCGCTCCGCGGGGCTGCCGTCCTCGACGACCTCGATCAGGAAACCGGGCACGAGCGGCGCGCGCAGCAATGTCAGGAGGGAGGGGGCCACCATCCGGCCCTGGATCCCGATCCACGGGCGGACCACCCGCCCCTTCTCCCGGAGCTCTCGGAGAACGGACTTGGCGACGTTGATCGGGATCGCGAAGCCGATGTTCTGCGCCTCCTCGGAGATGAGCGTGTTGATGCCGATTACCCGCCCGCACCGGTCCATCAGCGGCCCGCCGGAGTTGCCCGGGTTGATCGCCGCGTCGGTCTGGATCATCGGCTCGTCCACTGAGCCCGGCACCTCGGGAAGCATCCGGTTGGTGCCGCTCACGATCCCCCGGGTCATGGTTTGGTCGAGCCCGAGGGGGTTGCCGATGGCGATCACCTCCTCGCCCACCTTGAGCTTTTCCGAATCCCCCAGCGTGACGGTCGGGAGCCGCTGGTCGGCGTCCACCTTCAGCAGCGCCAGGTCCAGGACCGGGTCGAGGCCCAGGATCCGCGCGTCCACCCGGTCGCCCGAGTCGAGCGTGACGGAGATGCCGGTGGCGCCGTCCACCACGTGGGCGTTGGTCAGGATCTCGCCGCTTCCGTCGAGGATGAACCCCGACCCCACCACGATCGAGAAGCGCCGCTGGGTCTTGCCCTTGTTGATCTTGACGGCGTTGATGGATACGACGGTCGGCGAGACGCGCTCGAAGACGACCGACAGCGGCTCGGTGCAGCGCTGGGCCGCCGCCGGGGACGGCAGAAGGAGCGCGACGGCGACGGCGGCGAGGAAGGTGGCGCGCATGAGCCAGATACTACACCATTTGGCTCTTTGCCGTCCTCGGGCTCTGCCGTATACTCCCCGGGTGCCCTCTGCCTACCTCGTCTGGGGCCTCCTGATCTACGCGTGGATCGGCAACTACATGATCCGCATGGCGCTCTCCTCGCTCCTTCCCCCCATCATGACGGAGCTTGGGCTCTCATACACACGGGCCGGTTTCCTGGCCACGGCCTTCTTCTACGCCTACATGGCGATGCAGCTGCCCGCGGGCTTTCTGGGCGACCGCCTCGGGCGGCGGCGCGTGGTCCTGGGGGGAATTCTCCTCGGCGTCCTCGCCTCCCTCTTCACGGGGCTGGCGGGGTCGTTCGCGGCGCTGTTCGCCGCGCGGCTCCTCACCGGCCTCAGTCAGGGTTCGATGTTCTCCAACGACCGGGTGATCATCGCCGCGTACACACCCAAGGAGAAGATGGCGATGGGGCAGGGCGTCTCGTTCTCGGGAGCGGGCCTCGGGACGACCCTCGGCCTGCTGCTGGCCGGTGTCCTGGGCGAGCTCATGCCGTGGCGGGGCGTCTTCTTCGTATTCGCCCTCCCGCCGCTCCTGGCCGCGTTCCTCCTCTGGCGGCTCGTCCCCGAGCCGCCAAGCCCGCCCGTGGCGGACGTCGCCGGGTGGACGTTCCGGCGCGTCGCAGCCACCCCCGCGCTCTGGATCCTGGGGCTCGCCGGGATCATGCCGGTCTATCTCCAGTTCGTGCTCGCGACCTGGGGCCCGCTCTTCTTCTCGGAGGTGGGTGTCAGCGACCTGGGCCGTTCGGCCCTCTACGCGAGCTTCCAGGGCGTGGCGGCCCCGTTTGGCCTCTTCGCCATGGGTTGGCTCGCCGACCGCGCCCACGAGCGCGGGATCTCCCGCAAAGTGGTCATCGCGCTCACGATCCTCCTGGCGGGCGCGTCCATCGGCGCCCTGGGCACCGTGCTCGCCGCCAAGGGCTCCCCGGGCCTGGTGGCCTTCTTCATCATGGCCACGAGCTTTTTCCTCTGGGGGACGTGGGGACCGGTCTATGCGCTCATGGCGGATCGCTTTCCGCCGGGCGTGCTGGGAAGCGCCTTCGGTCTTCTGAACACGATCTGCTTCGTCGGCTCGATCGTGGGTCCCTTCCTCACCGGCTGGATCAAGGACGTGACGGGCTCCTTCGCCGGAGGCTGCTACGGGGCGGCGGTGGTGGCCGGGCTCGGCGCGGTGGTGGTCATGGCGTTTCCCCAGCCGCTCCGCCTCAAGCGCGCCCAGAAGAGGTAAGGGGCGTCGGGTAGGGCAGGGTGAGGGGGATCCACGGTATAATCGATTCGTGAAAGCCTTCATCCGTTTCGTCCTTGTCGCCGTCCTTGTTGTCGTGTTCGCGGGGGCGTCAGCGCCGGGGGCGGACGAGGTGCTGGAGGCCACCCTGGACAACGGCCTCCGGGTGCTGCTCCTGGAAGATCACCGGAGCCCCGTCGTCTCCTTCCAGGTCTGGTACCGGGTCGGCTCCCGCAACGAGCGGCCCGGTGCCACCGGCCTCGCCCACCTCCTGGAGCACATGATGTTCAAGGGGACGCCGACCTATGGCCCCCGGATGTTCTCCACCCTCGTCGAGCAGAACGGCGGCCAGGACAACGCCTTCACGAGCCAGGACCACACCTCCTATTTCGTGAACGTTTCGGCGGACAAGCTCGACCTCATTGTCGCCCTTGAATCCGATCGGATGCGGAACCTGCTCCTCGATCCCAAAGACTTCGAATCCGAGCGGCAGGTGGTCATGGAAGAGCGCCGCACCCGGACCGAGGACGACCCGGAGGGCTTCCTCGGGGAGGAGCTGTCGGCGATCGCCTTCGTCGCGCACCCGTACCGCTCGCCGATCGTCGGCTGGATGGAGGATCTCCGCGGGCTCACGGTGGAGGAGCTTCGAGCCTTCTACCGCACCTACTACGTCCCCAACAACGCTCTGGTGGCCGCCGCGGGCGATTTCAAGGCGCCCGAGCTCCTCGAGAAGATCCGCCGGGCCTTCGGCCCCATCCCGCGCGCCGCCGACCCGCCGCCCCTGACGGTGGCGGAGCCCAGGCAGAACGGCGAGCGCCGGGTGACGGTGAAGAAGGAGGCCCAGCTCCCGCTGGTCTTCATCGGCTACCCGGTGCCGAATTTCCGCTCGCCGGACGCACTGGCGCTGGAGCTGCTGTCCACGATCCTCTCGGAGGGGCGGAGCTCCCGGCTCTACCGCCGGCTCGTGTACGAGCAGCAGATCGCGCTGAACGCCGGCGGCGACTACTCCTACTTCTCCACGGACCCGAACCTCTTCTGGTTCTTTGCCACGGCGCTGCCCGGCCAGACCCCCGAGGCGCTGGAGCGCGCCCTGATGAAGGAGGTGGAGCGGCTCAAGACCGAGCCCGTCTCCGCCACCGAGCTCGAGCGCGCGAAGAACCAGATCGAGGCCTCCTTCGTCTTCCGGCAGGATTCGGTGTACAGCCGCGCCTCCCTCCTGGCCCGCTTCGAGCTCCTCGGCGGCTGGCGGCTCCGGGACGGGTTCGTCCCGGCGATCCGCGCGGTGACCGCCGCGGATCTCCAGCGGGTGGCCCGCGCCTACTTCCCCGACGAGCGGCGCAACGTGGGGGTCCTGCTGCCGATCCCGCCCGGGAGCGCTCCGAGGTCCTGAGCCCCGTGAGTCCCTCAACCCGATCCCGCCTCGCGCGCATCACGGCCGTGCTGCTCGTCGTGGCCGCGCTGGCCGTCGGCGGCCCCCTCGCGTCGCGGTTCCTCAACTCCCTCGGCGTCCCGACCATCCAGGTGACCGGCAACATGGAGGCGACGCAGGTGGACGTGAGCGCCAAGATCGCCGGCCGGATCCTCTCCCTGCGCGTCCGCGAAGGCGACCGGGTGACCGAGGGCCAGCTGCTCGTGCGCCTCGACGGCGCCGAGCTCAAGGCCGAAGTTGAGCGCGCGGAGGCCGCCCTCAAGAGTGCCGAGGCACAACTCCGCGACCTGCTGGCGGGCGCGCGCCGCCAAGAGATCGAGGAGGCCCGCGCCACCGTGGATCGGGCCCAGTCGCAGTTGAACGACCTGCTGGCCGGGTCGCGCCGGGAGGAGATCGAGCAGGCGCGGGAGGCCATGCGGAGCGCCGAAGCCACCCGGGTGTGGACCGAGCGCGATCTGAAGCGGGCCCAGGAATTGTTCGCCAAGGAGCTCATCGCCATGCAGGAAGTGGACCGGGCCCGGCAGGCATACGAGGTGGCGGTGGCCCAGGAGCGCTCCGCCCGGGCGAACCTCCAGATGGTGGAGGCCGGGCCGCGCCGCGACCAGATCGAGGCGGCCCGGGCCCAGCTCAAAGCCGTCCGCGATCATCTCGACCTCCTCCTGGCCGGGCCGCGCCCCTTCCAGGTCGAGGCGGCGCGCGGCCAGGTGAGCCAGGCCCGGGCGGCGCTGGACCTCGCCGGGAGCCGGCTGCGCGAGGCCGCCATCGTGTCTCCGATCAACGGCGTCGTCCTCCGGAAGAATCTCGAAGCGGGCGAGATGGCCAACTCCGGGGTGTCGATCCTCACGCTCGTGGATCCGACCGACCTCTGGCTCCGCGCCTACGTTCCCGAAACGGACATCGGGCGGATCAAAGTCGGGATGGCCGCGCGAATCACGATCGACGCGTACAAGGACCGGACCTTCAGCGGCAAGATCACGGAGATCGCCTCCGAGGCCGAGTTCACCCCGAAGAATGTCCAGACGAAGAAGGAGCGGGTCAACCTCGTCTTCCGGATCAAGATCGCCGTGGACAACCCCCAGGGGCTCCTCAAGCCGGGAATGCCCGCCGACGCCGACATCCTCCTCTAATGGACTACGCGGTCGTGACTGAGGGATTGACGCGGCGCTTCGGCAAGCTCGTCGCCGTGGACCATCTCGACCTCCACATCCGGACGGGCGAGCTCTACGGGTTCCTCGGCCCCAACGGCGCGGGAAAGTCCACCACCCTCCGCATGCTCTGCGGGATCCTCGAGCCTACCGAGGGGCAGGGCAGTGTGCTGGGCATCGACCTGATCCGCGAGCCCGAGCGGGTCAAGTCGTCGATCGGCTACATGTCCCAGAAGTTCTCCCTCTACGACGACCTGACGGCCGAGGAGAACCTGACGTTCTACGCCCGCGTCTATATGGTGCCGCGCCAGGATCGCGCCCGCCGGGTCGCCCAGATGGTCCGGCTGGCCGACCTGACCGGCCAGGAGACGAAGCGCGCCGCCTATCTCTCCGGTGGCTACCGCCAGCGGCTCGCCCTGGCGTGCGCCCTGGTCCACGGGCCGCGCCTGCTCTTCCTCGACGAGCCCACCGCCGGCGTCGATCCCGTGTCGCGCCGGAACTTCTGGGGGCTGATCCGGCGCCTCGTGGAGGAAGGGATCACCGCCGTCGTCACCACGCACTACATGGACGAGGCGGAGCTGTGCGACACGCTGGGCTTCATCTATCAGGGCCAGCTGATCGCCCAGGGCACCCCGGCCTCCATCAAGGGCGAGACGTTCCGGAAGCCGGTGGTCGAGATCGAGACCGACGATCTCCGGCGGGCCACCGACCTCCTGGCGGAATGGCCGGCCGTCGAGGACGTCACGCGGGTGGGGCTCCGCCTCCACCTCGTCCTCGCCGACGAACGGGGCGCCCCGGAGGAGGTCGTCGCCTACCTGAAGCGCCACGGCCTCGCCGTCGAATGGGCCCACGAGGTGGAGCCGTCGGTGGAGGACCTGTTCGTCTCCTTCGTGGACAAGGAGCGTAAGGCGCGGCTGCGCGAACAGCTCCGGGCGGTGTAGCAACGGCCCCTCACCCTGCCCAACTCAGATGCCCCTCACCTCTTCTCCTCTCCCCAGCGGGGAGAGGTAGGGTGAGGGGGTCGGAGAGGAGAAGGTGAGGGGGCCAGGGAGGGTTTCAGCAAATGGGATCCAGGCTGCTGGGCATGATCGGCAAGGAGTTCATCCACCTCCGCCGCGACCCGCTCGCGGTGACGCTGGCGCTGTTCGTGCCGGTCGCCATGCTCTTCATCTTCGGCTGGGCCATCAACACCGACGTCAAGCACATCCCCACCGCGGTCTTCGACCAGTCCGGAAGCGTGGAAGCGCGCACGCTGCTGGAATCCTTCGAGAACAGCCAGTACTTCACCATCCGCTACTGGGTCACGAGCCACGCCGAGCTCACCCGGCTGGTGGACGCCGGCCGGGCCAAGGTCGGCGTGGTGATCCCCCCCGACTACGCCAAGCGCCTCTCCCGCCAGGCGGCCGAGATCCAGGTGATCGTGGACGCCTCCGACCCGATGGTGGCGACCTCGGCGATCAGCTCCGCCAGCTCCCTCGGCGCCCAGCTTTCTCTCGGGGTTCTGACCCGGAACCTCGAGGGCACCCCGGGCGTGCGGCGGGAGCAGCCGCCGGTGGACTTCCGCGTGCGCGCCTGGTACAACCCCGACCTGGTGAGCGCGATCTTCATCGTCCCGGGGCTTATCGGGGCCCTGCTCATGCAGACGACGATCACCGCCATGGCGGTGACGGTGGTGCGCGAGCGCGAGAAGGGGACCCTTGAAGCCCTCATCGTCAGCCCCATCCGCCGCTGGGAGCTGATGCTGGGAAAGATCATCCCGAACCTTCTGGTGGCCTACGGCCAGATGACGATGGCGCTCCTCGTGGCGCACTTCGTCTTCGACGTGCCGATCCGGGGCAGCCTCGCGCTCCTCTACATCCTGTCGCTGGTCTACATGATGGGGACGCTGGGGATCGGGATCTTCATTTCCACCGCGGCCAAGACCGTGCCCCAGGCCATGCAGATGTCCTTCCTCACCTTCCTCCCATCGATCTACCTCTCCGGCCTCCTCTTTCCCATCGAGGGGATGCCCGAGGCCGCCCAGTACCTGGCGCACGTGATCCCCCTCACCTATTACCTCAGGATCGTGCGCGGCATTATTCTCAAGGGGGTCGGGCTCGACTTTCTGTGGCCCAGCCTCCTGCCGCTCCTGGCCTTCGGCGCGGTGGTCTTCACGCTGTCGGTGCTGCGCTTCAGGAAGTCGCTGGACTGACGCGCATGGTGCGAACGCCCGGCTCCTTGCCCCCCTCACCCTGCCCAACTCAGATGCCCCTCACCTCTTCTCCTCTCCCCCTCACCCTGCCCTCTCCCCCTCGGGGGAAGAGGATGGAAGGTGAGGGGATTATGAGTGGGGTGAGGGAGGGGGAGAGGATGAAGGTGAGGGGGTGGCTGCTGGTCCTGGCCCTCCTTCTTGGAGTGCCCGCGTCGGCAGCGGATTCGCTGGACGCCCGGCGCCAGGTGCTGCCCAACGGCGCGGTGCTCCTGGTGGCCGAGCGGCGGGCGATCCCTATCGTGGTGGTCCGCGTGTACCTTCCCGCGGGCTCGGCCTTCGATCCTCCCGACGCGCCGGGGCTCGCCAACCTCACCGCGGAGCTCCTCACCCGGGGGACCGCCCGGCGGAGCGGGCCCGCGCTCGACGAGGCCATCGAGTTCGTGGGAGGGAGCCTGGAGGCCTCCGCGGGCCGGGACGGCGTGACGGTGTCGCTGTCGGTCCTCAAGAAAGATCTGGGGCTCGGGCTCGACCTCCTGGCCGAGGTGCTGACCCAGCCGGCGTTCCCCGCCGACGAGCTGGCGCGGAAGGTGAAGGAAATCCAGGCGGCGATCCGCCGCTCGGAGGAGAGCCCGGAGAGCGTCGCGGCCCGCGCCCTGGGGGAGATCCTGTACGCCGGGCATCCCTATGGGCATCCCGTGCCCGGGACGATCGAGTCCGTCGAGAAGCTCACGCGCGAGCAGGTTCTGGGGTTTTATCGCGCCCACTATCGCCCCGGCGGCGCCATCCTGGTCGCCGCGGGCGACGTCAAGGCCGACGACGTCCGGCAAGAGCTCCTGCGCCGCCTGGCGGCATGGCAGCCCACCGCGGGCGCCCCGCCCCGACCGCCCCAGGCCCCCGCCGCGTCGCCGACGCGGACTCGGACTGTCAAGCGCGAGCTCACCCAGACCACGGTCTTCCTCGGTCGCCCGGCCATCGGCCACGGCCACCCCGATTACTACCCGCTCGTCGTGGCCAGCTACATCCTGGGGGGCGGCTCCGCCTCGCGCCTCTATACCCGCGTGCGCGAGGAGCGGGGGCTGGCCTACGACGTCTCCAGTCACCTCGCGGTGGGGCGCTACGGCGCGACGCTGCTCGTGAGCCTCCAGACGCGGACCGACGGCGCGGCCGAGGCGAGCCGTCTCGTTCGCGAGGAGATGGCGCGGATGGGCAGGGAGCCGGTGCCGGACGCCGAAGTGGCCAAGGCGAAGGCCTACCTGATCGGGAGCTTTCCCCTCCGGATGGACACGACGTCGAAGGTGGCGGGGCTGCTCCAGGGCGTGGAGGAGTACGGTCTCGGCCTGGACTATCCGGCGCGGTATCGCCGGGCGATCGAGAAGGTGACGGCCGCCGATGTCCAGCGGGTGGCGAGGCGGTACCTCGACCCCGTCGGCTATTCGTCCGTCACCGTGGGGAATGTGAGCCCCTAGCCCCCTCACCCCACTCATAATCCCCTCACCTTCATCCTCTCCCCCCCGAGGGGGAGAGGGCAGGGTGAGGGGGAGAGGAGAAGAGGTGAGGGGCATCTGAGTAGGGCAGGGTGAGGGGGGAGAGGAGAAGAGGCGAGAGGCGTGTTAGAATTGGCGCCACATGCGGCGCGGACTGCTGGTTTCCCTCATCTTCATGAGCTCGCTCCTCGGCGGCGCGCCCCTGTCCGCCGCGTCGTTCTCGCTCACCTCCCAGGAGATCCAGGCGGCGATCCGCTTCGGGCAGCGGGCTATCGTGAACGAGAAGTTCGACCGCGAGTGGAACCTGACCAGCGCGTCCGGGGAAACCCTCAAGGTCGTGACCCCCTTCTTCCGGCTTGCCCAGGCGGCCCGCAACGCCGCCTTCAAGAGCGGGACCCTCAAGCAGCGGGAGATCGACTCGCTCCTCAAGGAGCACCAGGGCCGGCTGGTGCTCTGGGCCGAGTTCCGAGGGACGCGCGAGGATTTTGCCCGCTGGTATCAGCCCGTGCTGGTGGTTCAGGGCAAGGCGGAGATCAAGCCGGACTTCGTCCAGAACGAGCGGACGGCCCTCCGCCAGGCGGACGGGCATTTTCTCTCGCGCTCGGTCTACGCCTTTCCGGCGAACGACCTGGACGGCAAGGGCCGCGTGACCCTCCTGGTCCGGGACAGCGACGATAAGGAAGTGGCCCGATTCGTGGTGGACCTTTCGGCAATGCGCTAAGGAGAGAGCCATGGTGACGAAAGAGCGGTTCCTGCAGGGGATGACCTTCCAGCAGTACCTGGATCAGATGGGGACCAACAAGGAAAAGTTCATGGAGTTCCTGCGCGAGGTCAAGATCCGGCCGGAGGACCGCGAGGCCCTCAAGAAGCTCGGCAAGAAACTCAACGTGCTGGTGATCACCGAGGACTGGTGCGGCGACGCCCTGTACAACGTCCCCGTCTTCGCCAAGCTGGTGGAAGGCAATCCCAACGTTGAAATGCGCGTCTTCCTGCGCGACAAGAACCCGGACCTCATGGATCAGTACCTGAACCAGGGGATCTACCGATCCATCCCGGTGTTCGCCTTCTTCGACGAGCACATGAACGAAATCGCCCGCTTCATCGAGCGGCCGCCCAAGGTCACGGAGGTCGTCGAGAAGAAGATGCTGGAGGTCCGGCGGGCCCTCCGGACCGAGCATCTGGAGGAATGGCGGCAGGCCGTGGTGGATGAGGTGCGCGGGCTCCTGAAGGCCTGAGCCTGCGGCGTCCGGTGACGGCCCACGGCTGGGTCGGGCTCCTCATCATCGGCGCGGCGGAGGCCCTGCTGTTCGCGGGAAGCGGCGCCGTCGGCGAGTGGTTCACGCCGGTCGTCTGGACCGGCTACATTCTGTTCGCCGACGCGCTGGTCCACGCCCGGACGGGGCAGTCGTACCTGACGACTCGCCGTGGCGAGCTCGCGTGGGTTGCCGTTGCTTCCGTCGGCGGCTGGTGGCTCTTCGAGCTCCACAACGCCCCGCGCTTCTGGCGGGGCGGGGCCGACCTCGAGGGGCTCTGGTGGCAGTACCACAACCTGGAGCCGAGCTTCCCCCTCCGCCTCGCGGGCTACACGTGGGCCTTCGCCACGATCTTCCCCGCCCTCTTTCTCACCGCCGAGGGTCTGCGCGCGTCCGTCTTCGCCCCCCTCGCCGGCCGGCGCCCATTTAGGCTCCCCCCGTGGGCACGCGCCGCGTCGATCTGGCTCGGGGCCGTCGCGGTGGCGCTCCCCCTGCTCGTGGTGTCCCGCTGGCTGGCGCCGCTGGTCTGGGTCGGGTACCTTCTCCTGCTGGAGCCGATCAACCATCGGCGCGGCGCCCCGTCCTGGCTCCGCGAGCTCGAGGCGGGCGACTACCGCACTCTGGCCGCGCTCGCCGGGAGCGGGCTCATCTGCGGGGCGCTGTGGGAGTTCTGGAACTTCTGGGCGCTGAGCCGGTGGACCTACACGGTCCCCTACGGAGGAGACTGGAAGATCTTCGAGATGCCCGTGCTGGGCTACCTGGGGTTCCCCCCATTCGCGCTGGAGGCGTTCGCCATGTATAATTTCCTCCGCTCACTGGTCCAGAAGGCACCCTCACCCTAACCCTCTCCCTCCCGGGGAGAGGGAAGCAACACGAGGAGGCGGCATGAAAGCGATCCGCGTCAAGGCTCTCGGCGGGCCCGAGGTGCTCACCCTGGAGGATATTCCCGATCCGAAGCCGGCGCCCGGCGAGGCGGTGGTGAAGCTCGAAGCGGCGGGGCTCAACTACATCGATGTGTACTACCGCACCGGCCTCTACAAGGCCCAGCTCCCCATCACGCTCGGCGTGGAAGGCGGGGGCGTCGTCACCGAGGTGGGCCCCAATGTGACGGAGGTGAAGGCGGGCGACCGGGTGGCCTATTCGGGGGTGCTGGGCTCCTACGCCCAGTTCGCCGCCGTCCCCGCGGCGCGGCTGGTGAAGCTCCCCGAGGGCCTGGACGGGAAGATGGGGGCGGCGGCCATGCTCCAGGGGATGACTGCCCACTACCTTTCCCACGCGACGTACCCGCTCAAGCCCGGCGACTGGTGCCTGGTCCACGCGGCCGCCGGCGGGGTGGGGCTCCTCCTCTGCCAGATGGCGAAGATGCGCGGCGCCCGTGTGATCGGCACGGTGTCCACCGAAGCCAAGGCCAAGCTCGCCCGCGCGGCCGGCGCCGACGAGGTCATCCTCTACACCACGCAGGACTTCGAGGCGGAGGTGAAGCGCATCACGGGCGGCGCGGGGGTCCCGGTGGTGTACGACTCGGTGGGCAAGACCACCTTCGACAAGAGCCTGAACTGCCTGGCCCCGCGCGGGGTCATGGTGCTCTACGGCCAGTCGAGCGGGCCCGTGCCGTCCTTGGATCCGGCCATCCTGAACCAGAAAGGCTCTCTCTTCCTCACGCGCCCGAGCCTCGTCCACCACACGGCCACGCGCCAGGAGCTGCTCCAGCGGTCCGGAGACGTGCTGGGATGGATCAAGGCCGGGAAGCTCAAGCTCAGGATCGACCTCACGCTGCCGCTGGCCCAGGCGGCGGACGCCCACCGCCAGCTCGAGGGGCGCCAGACCACCGGCAAGGTCTTACTGATACCGTGAGCCCCCTCACCCTGCCCCGCTCGAACGCCCCTCACCTCTTCTCCTCTCCCCCTCACCC
>Ga0209342_10002677_pt1 | contig 18943 bp, 14 predicted proteins | sample RifCSP16_2_FD_184023 | JGI IMG/M metagenome (GOLD analysis project Ga0209342, IMG submission 184023) | Soil microbial communities from Rifle, Colorado - Rifle CSP2_sed 16_2 (SPAdes) (version 2) | ecosystem: Environmental > Terrestrial > Deep subsurface > Rock core/Sediment | place: Rifle... | reverse complement strand
CCCCCATCGGCGCCGTAGATCTGAGTGGCAATCGTCTCGATCTTCCTCTTGATCGACCACTCGAGCGGGTAGAGGAACCGGAAGTTCGCCGGCTTCGTGACCGCCTTCACGACGAGCTCGGCCAACTTGAGCGCGCCCTTGCCGCCGTCCATCCAGTGGGTGCAGACAACGGCGTCTTCGGCGCCGGCCTCGACCGCGGCCTTGCGCACCAGCTCCACTTCGGCCGGCGTGTCGGCGGCAAAGGAGTTCACCGCGACGACGACGGGGATGCCAAACTTCAAGACGTTCTTGATGTGGTGCTGCAGGTTTGGCAGGCCTTTGCGCAGCAGGTCGAGGTTTTCGTCGGTATAGGCCGGATCGAGCGGCTTGCCTGCCACTACCCGCGGCCCGCCGCCGTGCATCTTCAGAGCGCGCACGGTGGCTACGAGCACGACGCAGCTCGGGATCAACCCTGAGGCGCGGCATTTGACGTCGAAGAACTTCTCCATGCCGATGTCGGCACCGAAGCCGGATTCGGTGACGACGTAGTCCGCTAGCTTGAGCGCGATCCGGTCGGCGATGATCGAGGAGTTGCCGTGGGCGATGTTGGCGAAGGGTCCGGCGTGCACGAAGACCGGGGTGCCCTCGAGCGATTGCATCAGCGTGGGCTTGATGGCGTCCTTCATCAGGACCGTCAGCGCGCCGCCGGCGCCTAGGTCGTCGGCCGTGACGGCCTCGCCCTTCTTGTTGGTGCCGATGACGATGCGTCCGAGCCGGTCGCGCAGGTCAGCCAGGTCGGTGGTCAGAGCCAGGATGGCCATGATCTCACTGGCGACCGTGATGTCGTATCCGGTCTCCCGGGTCATGCCCTTCTCTTCGGGGCCCTGGCCGATGGTGATGCGGCGCAGGAAGCGGTCGTTCGTGTCGACCACCCGCTGCCAGGTGATGCTGGCCGGATCGATGTCGAGGCGGGCGAAGCGCGAGCGCTCTTCGGGGGTGAGCGTCTCGGGATCGCTCTTGTTGATCCCGAGCTTCTTGAGCCTGCGGAGCATGATCGGGGCGAAACGGCGCTTGCCCTTCTTGTCCTTGGGGCACAGGGCGTTGAAGAGCTTCTCGTCATCCTGCTCGCGCTCGTGAAACATCCGCGCGTCGATCGCCGCAGCCAGCAGATTGTTGGCGGCGGTGATGGCGTGGATGTCGCCGGTGAGGTGGAGGTTGAAGTCCTCCATCGGGATCACCTGGCTGTACCCGCCGCCGGCCGCGCCGCCCTTGATCCCGAAGGTCGGCCCCTGGCTCGGTTGGCGGATGCAGGTAAAGACCCTCTTCCCCAGATGAGCCCCCAGCGCCTGGCTCAGGCCCATCATCGTCGTGCTCTTGCCCTCGCCCAGGGGCGTCGGCGTGATCGCGGTGACGTCGATGTACTTGCCGTTGGGGCGGTTCTTGAGGCGCTCGAGGATGCTCAGCTCGACCTTGGCCTTGCGCAGGCCGTGCAGTTCGAGTTCGGAGGGCCGGATTCCGACCTCGGCCGCGATCTCGATGATCGGCTTGGGGGTGACCGCCTGCGCGATCTCGATGTCCGAGGGAACGGGTCGGAGGAGCTTGAGCTTGATCGGCTTGTAGGGGAGCTTCGGTTTCTTGGCGGCCGGCGCTTTGGCGGCGGCCCTCTTGGCAGCCGGCTTGCGGACGGGCTTCTTCTTCACGACGGGCTTCTTCTTGGCAGTACTTTTCTTCGCAGGCATGGTGGGGATCTCCTCGTTCGCAGTCACGCGGCGGCCAGGCCGCCCGGCGGATGGTCTGGGGGTAGTGTGCCCTCACTTGCGCCTCGGAGCAAGCGACAAACCTACCCTCGCACCGTCGTCATGTATCACCTCCCTCAGGCATGCGCGCGAGAGCCACGCTAAAGAAGAGGGCAACTCTGCGCGCCCCACGCGCCTGGGGTATTCACCCCATTGGCTTTGCACCGCGGGATGACCCTCGCAACAAGCGGTGACCTCTGTCACTCAGCCTAGATGCGAGATGACCGTAACATGCTCGTGACAGCAGTAACAAATGGGACCCTAACTGTCGACATGGCGAAAAGCGCCGGCCGCGGTGCCGCGTGGGCACGCCGCGAAGCGGCTGACCAGGGCCCACATCAGGTGGATCGTGGTGGGAACCGCAACGGGGAGCCACATCGTCATTGAACGGGTGAACGACAGACCGGGAGACCACACGCCGGCATGCGGTCGAACCTCCCAGGGCTCCAGACCACGCTACTCACCGTCGACGAGCAGGCTTCTCGGCTCCCGGGTTCACCCATCTAGAGCAAGACGAGCCGTCGTCCGCCGGCCCCCACCTCGGCTTATTTCATCCGCCTCGGCCTCCATGGGCGAGTCACACCACACCCTTCATGCCTCCGGCCCCGAGGCTCGGCCCGGCGTTTCTTGGTGCCGGCGGCACATTCCCCCGCGGCCACGCCTCCTCACCGTCAGCCCCACCCATCGCGGGGCCGTGATCCTTCCAGAGCCGCGATTGTCGAGGACGCCAGAGCCAATCTGGTTTGCGCGATGCAGGAGGCGGAACGGGACCGAGTGCCATCGCTTCGGCGCCGGCCATGATTTGACGCAGGCCATCCGCCCGTCGTTCGGAGCGTTTCGGCTTTGGGAGCACAGGCAAGTCCTGGGAGGTGAACCTTGGCCTTGAGCGCTGGAAGCCCTCCGGTCGCATCGACCAGCGAAGCCTTCTTCGGCAAGCTGTACGAATCCAAAGATGGTGAGCGGATCCGACGGTGCCTGCAGTGCGGCGACTGCAGCGGCGTTTGCCCGTACGGATATCTCATGGAGTTCCCGCCCAGCCGCATGATCACCCGGCTCCGCGCCGATGAGTTTGATGAGGTGCTCGCCTCCGATGCCATCTGGCTCTGCCTCTCCTGCTACGCCTGCACGCAGGTTTGCCCGAAACAGATCCCCCTCACCACCTCCCTGATGACCCGGGCAAAGGAAGAGCTCCTGCTGGCAGGCCGCGTGCCGGCGGAGCTTCAAGCCGCCCTGGAGAACTCGCAGCGATACGGCAATGTCCTCGGGCAATCGCCTCGCAAGCGATCCGAGTGGGCCAAGGGCCTCACCCCTCCGGTTCCGGTCTTGAGCAAGGAGCATCCATCGACGGAAGTCCTCTGGTTCGTGGGTGACTATCCCTCCTATCACGCGCGCGTTCAGGGAGTGAGCCGGGCCCTCGCTAAGATCTTCCATGCCCTGGGCGTCGACTACGCTATCCTGGGCGCCGACGAGGTGAGCGACGGCGACTCCCAGAGGCTGGCGGGCGAGCGGGGTCTCTTCGAGATGCTGGCCTCGAAGAACAGCCAGGCTTTCGGCAAGTACAAGTTCTTCGCCATCGTCACCAGCGATCCACACGCGTACAACGCATTCAAGAACGAATACCCGGGCCTGGGGATCTCCTATCCGGTCTGGCACCACACGGAATTCCTGGCCGATCATCTCGACGCCCTCCGGCCGCTCCTGACGCGCGAGGTGAAGGCACGCGTCGCTTTCCACGACCCATGCTACCTGGGCCGCGCCAATGGGATCTATGAGCCGCCGCGTGAGCTGCTGGGCGCAATCCCGGGCATCGAGCTCGTCGAGATGGCCCACAATCGAACGATGAGCCTGTGCTGCGGAGGGGGCGGCGGTGGGATGTGGCTCGATGGGTTTCATTGGGAGAAGGCTCACACGCGCACGTCGGAGTGGCGTGTTCAGGAAGCCAGGACCGCCGGCGCCGACATCCTCGCCGTCGCCTGCCCCTATGAGCCGGTCCGGTTCGAAGACGCTGCCAAGGTGGTGCCAGGAGCCGAGGGCCTCCTCGTGCGAGACGTGGCCGAGCTCCTGGCAGAAGCATTGGGCGAATAGGGGAGGCTGCGGATGAACATCGTCGTGCCGGTGAGGCTCGTCCCCGATCTCGTGGAAGAGATCAACGTCGATCCGGGCGGAACCGCTCTGGACGCCTCCTGGCTCCGCCTGATCATCAACGAGTTCGACGACCATGCGATCGAGCAGGCAATCCTGCTCAAGGAGCGCGGCGGCGGACAGGTGTGCATCCTGGCTCCGTCGGTCGAGGGCGTGGACGACGTCCTTTTCACCGCGGCGGCCAAGGGCGCCGACCGACTTGTCAAGCTCGAGGGTCTCACCGATGTCGGGCTTAGCAGCCATGCCCTCGCCAGGGCATTGGCCCCCGCCATCCAGGCGCTTCAACCGGACTTGATCCTCACCGGGGTGCAAGCGCACACCGACCTGGATGGACCCGTTGGCCCGCTGATCGCGGAGAGCCTCGGCTTTCCTTATGTGGGCTATGTCGCCAGCGTCACCTTGGAGGCGGGGTCCGCCTCGGTCCGCAAGGAATACCCCGGAGGGCTTGTGGCGGGGATGGAGGTGAGGCTTCCCGCCGTCCTGGGGATCCAGGCCGCCGAGAAGCCGCCGCGCTACGTCGCGGTGAGCAAGGTGCGCCAGGCCATGCAGACCGCCCGAATCGAAACGCAGGCCGCCGGCGAGATCGATGCGAGCGGCGCCCTCGCGATCCAGCGGATGTTCCAGCCCGAGGCGGCCGGCCGGGCGACCATGATCGAAGGGGAGCCCGCCGAGGTTGCGGACAGGATCCTTGAGATCCTGCGAGAGTCGGGGATTGTGTGAGGGGAGGCCTGTGATGAGCCAGGATGTCTTTGTCGTCATCGAACACCTTCGAGGCCGGGTCGCAGACATCTCCTACGTCATGCTTGCCGCCGCCCGTGCGCTGACCAAGGGGACCGGCGGACAGGTCGTGGCCGTCCTGCTGGGCGAGAACGTACAGGCCCTGGCAGCCCGGCTGGCGGCTGATCGGGCGCTATCCATCGAGCATCCGGCCCTGGCCGAGTTCACTCCCGACGCCTACCCTAAGGCTCTCGCGCCTCTCATCAAAGAGCACCAGCCTCGCGCCGTATTCCTGGGCAACACCTCGGTCGGCGCCGACGTGGCCAGCGTTCTATCCGCCCGTCTGGGCCTGCCGTTGGTGAGCTCATGCCTGCGGGTGACGGCGGAGCGCCGCCTCACGAGCCAGGTCTGCGGCGGGAAGATCATGGCCGAGACCGAGCTGCCCGAGACGACGACGCTGATCACCATGGTCCCGGGAGGATATTCCTCTGAGGAGGGGCAGAGCGATCAGGCCCCTGCCCTGTCGAGCGCACCCGCTCCCGCCCTCGACGACCTGCGCGTCACCCTCACTCAATACTATGAGCCCGAGGCCGGCGACGTGGACATTTCCAAGGAGCCTCTCCTGATCGCCGTGGGACGCGGGATTCAAAACGAAGGCAACATCGAGCTGGCGGAAGAGCTTGCCAAATCGCTGGGCGGCATCGTGTGCGCCTCGCGGCCCGTAGTCGACCAGGGATGGCTCCCGACGAGCCGGCTGGTGGGCAAATCCGGAAAACGCGTCAAGCCCAAGCTCTACCTCGCGCTTGGCATCAGCGGGGCGCCGGAGCACGTCGAGGCGCTCGCCGACAGCGAGATGATCATCGCCGTCAACACGGATCCTGCGGCGCCGATCTTCGCCGTGGCGAAGTACGGGGCGACGATCGATCTATTCGACCTGGTCCCCGAGCTCACCGAGCGCGCCCGCGCGGCCAGGCCGGCCTGAGAGCGAGGGATTGCGGATATGCCGATCCGGGAAACCTTCTGGAACATCCCCCACTGGGCTGAGATCGGCCAGTATGTACTGGCCTTTCTCACCGTAGCCGTCTTCACCTGGGGAGTGATCCGGCGCATCCGCCGATGGCGGATGGGGCAGCCTGCTCTTCGCTCGGAGCGATTCGGCAAGCGCGTGGGCCGGTTCATCGCGCATGCCGTGGCCCAGCTCCGTACCGCAGAAGAAGGCTACCCCGGCATCATGCACCTCATGATCTTCTGGGGCATGGTCATGCTTCTCGTCGGGACGATCCTGGCGACCATCGATTGGGACGTCACCCGCCTCTTCTTCAGGTTCCAGTTCCTCATCAACGGGCTCTACTTGGTTTACGAACTGGTCCTGGATGTCTTTGGGTTGTTCGTCTTGGTGGGGCTGGGTATGGCGGCCTATCGCCGCTACCTCATTCGACCCGCCCGCCTGCAAGCGATCCCCTCGGGCTACCGCGCCTGGGAGGATGGCTACGTCCTCTGGATGCTGGCTCTGATCGTCGTGAGCGGCTACCTGGTGGAAGGACTTCGGATCGCCGTCGTGCGGCCGTCTTGGGCGGCGTGGTCCCCGGTGGGAAACGCCGTCGCCTCCGCCCTGACCTCGCTTGCCGATCCGACCAGCCAGGCCGTTCACCTTGCCATCTGGATCATCCACGGCGCTGCGGCGTTTGGCTTCATCGCCAGCCTGCCCTTCACCAAACTGTTCCATATCGTGGCCGCGCCTCTCAACATCCTGATCGGGCCGTTCCAGCCCGAAGGCGCACTCGCGCCGGCGCGCACGCACAGCGGCCCGGGCGTCCGGGCCTGGCAGGATTTCACCTGGAAGCAGATCCTGGACATCGAGGCCTGCGTCCGCTGCGGGCGATGCCAGGATCGCTGCCCCGCGTTCGCCAGCGGCATGCCCCTCTCGCCTCGCGACCTGATGATCAAGCTCGAGAGGCACCTGTGGGAGCGAGGCAATGGGCGTTCGTTGCATGGAGATGTCGTCACCGCCGAGGAGCTCTGGTCCTGCTCGGCGTGTCGAGCCTGCGTGCGCACCTGCCCCGTCTTCGCCGACCAGTTGGGCGCGATCGTCGACCTGCGCCGCCACCTGGTCGTCGAAGGGACGATGGACACCCGCGTCCAGGAGGCCCTCGCCAACCTGGCACGCTACGGCAACTCCTTTGGACAGTCGGAGCGGGCCCGCGCCAAGTGGACCCAGCCCTTCGAAGCCAAGATCAAGGACGCCCGCCGGGAGCCGGTGGAGTATCTGTGGTACCTGGGCGACTACGCCTCCTATAGCGCCACGCTTGCCGATCTATCCCGCGCCACCGTCGAGGTCTTCCGCGCTGCCGGGCTCGATTTCGGGATCCTGTACGACGCCGAGCGCAACGCCGGCAACGACGCCCGCCGGGTGGGTGAAGAGGGCTTGTTTGAGATGCTGCGGGAGAAGAACGAGGCCACTCTCGCGAAGTGCGACTTCAAAGCCGTCGTGACGACCGATCCGCACACCTACAACACGCTTAAGAACGAATACCCCTCCCTGACAGGCAATGGCCGGGAGGTCTTGCACGCGACCGAATTGCTCGACCGGCTGATCACCTCAGGCAAGCTGCGGCCCAGCAAGAGGCTTGGCTACAGAGTCACCTACCATGACCCCTGCTACCTGGGGCGCCACAACGGCGTCTACGACGCCCCGCGCCGGGTGATCGAAGCCACCGGTTGTGAGCTGGTGGAGATGCCAAGGAATCGGGAACGGGCGCTGTGCTGTGGCGCCGGCGGGGGGCGCATCTGGATGGAAGAGGGCAAGGTGCGCGAGCGCCCGAGCGAATCTCGAATTCGCGAGGCCGTGGCGCTTGAGGGCGCCGAAGTGCTCGCCGTGGCCTGCCCCAAGGATGTCACGATGTATCAGGATGCCCTCAAGACCACGGGGCATGCCGAGCGGCTGAAAGTGAGGGATGTTGTTGAGCTGGTTCGCGAGGCTCTGTAGCGTGGAGAGGAGGACGCGGGCCGCAGCTTGAGCTCCTCGATGCCGGGGCCATCTCACGCCACGGGCAACTCGTGCGAAGGGCGGCGGATGCCGGCGCATGGGAGGCCTGCGGCCGGGCCCCTCCACCCGCTCGATTTGGGGAGCAGCGGCGTACGCGGTAGGCGGCTGTGAGGTTTCTCTACCTGCGGCGACGGGGCCTGCGCTCACCGATCGCCACCAAGCTGATCCTGAGCTTCCTGCTGGTGATTGCCGTCATCAGCGTGGCCTTCATGGCGGCCGGAGTGCGACTGATCCGGAATCGCATCGTCGCCGAGGCCCAGGAAAAAGTGCGTCACGATCTCAACGCCGCCCGAGAGATCTACCTTGGCGAGCTAAGACATGTGAGTGACGTGATTCGTTTCACTGCAGACAGGACCCTTCTGATTGATATGCTTCTTTCGGGGGACGCGGATTATGCCGTGGCCGAGCTTCTGCAGGTGTTGGGCCGGGAAGGCCTCGACTTCCTGACCGTCACCGACGTGAACGGGATCGTGCTCTTGCGGACGAGCAATCCCGCTTCCGTAGGTGACAGCCAGCTCCATGACGAGCTCGTCCGGGCGGTCATCGAGACCGGCGAGCCCGTTGCCGGCACAGTCATCGTGCGGGCCGAGGACCTGCAGCGGGAATCTCCCTTGCTTGCTGAGCGGGCTCGCATCCCGCTCATCGACACGCCGATGGCCCGGGAGAGGCCGGAAGACGAGGAAACAGACGGCATGGTTCTCAAAGCCGCCGCCCCGGTGATCGACGACCGCGGGCTCATGATCGGCATTGTGTATGGCGGAATCCTGCTCAACCAGAACTTCGGCATTGTCGACCAGGTCAAGCAGACCGTCTATGAGGACATGACGTACCGGGGCCAGGACATCGGAACAGCCACGATCTTCCAGGACGACGTCCGCATCTCGACCAACGTCCGCAATGCCGATGGCACGCGAGCGATCGGGACGCGGATCGCCGAAGACGTCTACGACCGAGTTGTGCGTGAAGGGCTGCCCTGGATCGGAAGAGCCTTCGTCGTCAACAACTGGTACATCACGGCCTACGAACCGATCACCGATATCAACGACCGGATCATCGGCATCCTCTACGTCGGCGTGCTCGAGCAGAGGTATCTCGATATCGAAAGAGAAACCGTGCTCGTCTTCCTGGGGATCACCCTTCTCGGGGCGTTTGTCTCTATGGCGCTCTCCTACGTCGTGGCCCGCAGGATCTCAGTCCCCGTCCGTAAGCTGGCTTCTGCCGCCCGGGAGGTGGCCCAGGGCAACCTGGAAACGAAGGTCGAGATTGTATCCGGTGATGAGCTTGGGGAGCTGGCCGAGGCCTTCAACGTGATGGCCACCGCCCTGAAAGAACGCGACGAGAGGCTGAAGGATTACACCACCAAGCGGATCATCGAGACCGAACGCCTGGCCCTCATCGGGCAGCTCTCGGCCAACGTTGCCCATGAGCTCAACAACCCCCTGCAGGGGATTGTGACCTACTCCCATCTCCTGCTCGAGCGCCTGCCGTGCGAGGACTCCACGACCGCCTCGATCCGCAAGATCGTCGCCCAGGCCGACCGGTGCCGCGAGATTATCCGGGGTCTGCTTGATTTCTCGCGCCAGCGAAAACCGGATAAGACGGTGTGCAGCCTGAACTCCGTTCTCCTGGATTGCCTCTCCTTGGTGGAGAACCAGGCCTCGTTCCACAACATCACCATCGAGAAAGACCTGCAGGCCGATCTGCCGACGGCCGTCATCGACCCCTCCCAGATCGAGCGGGTGATCATGAACATGATCATCAACGCCTCCGAGGCGATGGAGGCAGGCGGCCGCCTGCGGATCGCCACCCGGCATGATCCGCGGCTGCATCAGATCGAGGTGGAATTCAGCGACACAGGGCACGGCATCCCGCAGGAGCACCTCGACAAGATCTTCGACCCGTTCTTCACGACCAAGGAGGTCGGCCATGGGACGGGGCTGGGGCTGGCCATCAGCTACGGGATCGTGCGAGAGCACCACGGGACGATCTCGGTGGAGAGCGAGGTCGGCAAGGGAACGACCTTTCTCATTCGATTGCCGATGAGTGCGGAAGAAGAAGGTGTCGGGCGTGGAGAACGAGTCCCGGTTGCTGATCATTGACGACGAGGACGTCGTCCTGGATTCCTGCACCCAGATCCTGGAGGGCGGGCCCTACAGGCTCGCCACGGCCAAGGACGGGGAAATGGGGCTCCGGCTCGTTCAGGAGATCCAGCCAGACCTGGTCTTCGTGGATCTCAAGATGCCGGGCCTTTCGGGATTCGAGGTGCTCGAGCGCATTCAAGTCGCGGATCCTTCCATCGTCACGGTCGTGATCACCGGATATGCGACGGTGAGCTCGGCTGTCGACGCCATGAAACGCGGCGCATATGATTTCCTTCCCAAACCGTTCACCCCAGACGAGTTCCGTCTGATCACCCAACGCGGACTGGAGAAAAGGAAGCTGGTTCTCGAGACCATGGCGCTGCGAAGGGAGAAGGCGTTGCTCCAGGAGCACTTCGCGGCCATCGTCTCCCATGAGCTGAAGTCGCCCTTGGGATCGGTGCAGCAGAATCTCTTTGCGCTATCTCAGGAGCTGGCCGGATCGCTCACCGAGTACCAATCGGCCCGATTGGAACGCATGAAATCCTCCATCGACGTGCTCCTGAAGCTGATCCACACCTGGCTGCGGGCCTACTCCGCCGACCTTGAGGGCATCCAGCAGACCTTCGGCCCCCTGGCGGTGGGTGACGTGATCGCGAAGGCGATCGAGATTGTCCAGCCGCACGCCGTACGCAAGGATGTCGAGATCCGGCCAACCATCGAAGGGGCCCTGCCCTCGGTCTCGGGGGACGAGGGGACGTTGGTGGAGGCCCTGGTCAACCTGCTGGGGAACGCCGTGAAGTTCTCCCGCCTCGGCGGGCTGGTGAACGTGGCTGCATCCAAGGATGGCCCGAAAGTCGTCATCACCGTCGCCGATCAAGGCGTGGGCATCGCCAGGGAAGACCTGCCCTTCGTCCTGGGCGGTTTTCACGTGGGGCGCCCCGGCCCGGAGGCGGAGCGAGGCAGCGGGCTGGGCCTGGCCATCACCCGGCGGATCGTCGAGGCCCACCGCGGTTCGATCTCGGCCAGGAGCGAGCTGGGCAAGGGCAGCACCTTCACGATCCACCTGCCCGCCCTTTCGCCCAACGCCAACGGCCGGGCAAGCCCGGAAACGGAACTGGCGAGGGACTCTCAGAAGGAGGCATCGCATGAGTCCACGTAAGAGGTTGCTGGTCATTGACGACGATCCGGATTTCGTGGACGGGATCAAGTCGATTCTCGTCGGTGCGGATTTCGACGTGGACGTGGCCTACAATCCAAAGACCGGTCTCCAGGCGCTGCAGGCCAAGAGCTACGACCTGCTCCTCCTGGACATCATGATGGGCCGAGGCGCGGAAGGCGTCATGATCGCGCGCAAGATCCGCAAGGATCCCAAGCTCAGGGAGCTGCCGGTGCTGATCATCACTGGCATCCGCGAGCAGATCGCCTTTCTTTTCCCGGGCGGCCCGATGCACCCGCACTTCGTGCCCGTGGATGAGCTGGTGGAGAAGCCGGTGGAACCGAAGCTTCTCCTCGAGCGGGTGAGTGCCCTGCTCCAGGCAGCCGAGGCCAGGAAGGCCGAGGCGGCCCGCGGCTGAAGCGCGGCATCGATGCATCGCTCAGGTCATCGCCCCCCGCCCCCTCCCACCCGTCGCTGGCCCCATGCCGAGGCGCTCGTGTCGACGCAGGGGTGAGGGCCCATCCAAGGAGACGTCATGGCGGCCAGACCATCTTTCAGCGGCGAGATCTCCAACATGCTTCACGCCTCTCACGGCAACCCGATCGAGGCGTGCATGCAATGCGGCACGTGCTCCGGCACCTGCCCGGTGGCCACATTCATGGACCACACGCCGAGGCGCCTGATCGGATTGATCCGCGCCGACTTCAAGGACGAGGTCCTCGCCAGCAACACCTACTGGTTCTGCGCCTCGTGCTATCACTGCAGCGTTCGCTGCCCGAAAGGCATCGATATCGCCGAGTTGATGTATGCCTTGAAACGCTACTCGATGTGGAAGGGTCGCTACCAGGAAGGACTGATCGGCCCGGTGTTCTCAGAGGCTTTCGTGAAGATGATCCTGAGAAGCGGGCGATCCTACGAGCCGGTCCTCGCCCCCTCCTATATGCTCAGCTTCAATCTACGGGAGTTCCTCCAGGAGGCGCAGACGGCGACGAGCCTGATGCTCAAGGGCCGCCTGCCATTGCTCCCGCCTCGAATCAAGCGCCTGGAGAGATTCCGTCGGATGGTCGACCGCATTATTCCAATCGGAGGGGCATCATGAAGAAGTTTGCCCTGTTCCCCGGGTGTTCCCTCGAGAAGATCGCCTCCTCCTACCACCATTCCGCCCTGGAGGTCGCCCGCGCCTTGGGGCTCGAGCTCCAGGAGCTGGACGACTGGAACTGCTGCGGCGCCACTGCCTACTTCCACGTCGACGAGCTTCTGGCCTACACGCTCAGTGCGCGCAATCTGGCGCTGGCCGAGAAGGAGGGCCTGGACGTCGTGGCCCCTTGCGCCGCCTGCTTCAAGAACATGTACTTCACCAACGCCCACCTGAAGGCCGACCCGGAGCTGGCCGAACACATCAACTTCGCCCTCGAAGAGGACGGCCTGCGTTTCGATGGCAAGATCGCCGTCCGGCACCTTCTGGAGCTCCTGGCCACCGAGGTGGGGCCGGAGGCCATCCGCTCCCACGTCACCAACCCGCTGGAGGGCCTGCGGGTCGTGCCCTACTACGGCTGCCAGACGGTGCGCCCGCGCAAGGCTGACGAAGACGTGGAGCAGCCGCAGTTCTTCGAGGCGATCCTCGCCGCGGCGGGGGCGACGCCGGTGGACTTTCCCTACAAGCTCCGTTGCTGCGGGGGCTCGCTCCTGATCACCAACCGGCATGCGGCCCTGTGCCTGGTGCGCGACCTGCTCCAGGCAGCCCAGAAGTGCGAGGGAGCGATCATCGCCACGGCATGTCCAATGTGCCAGGTCAATCTGGAGTGCTACCAACAACAGGTGAATCTGGAGTTTGGGACCGATTTCTCCACGCCGGTCGTCTACTTCACGCAGCTTCTCGGCCTGGCTCTGGGGGTTCCCCCCAGGCGGCTCGAGTTCGGGAAGGAGCTGGTCGCCCTGGCCCCGATCTCGCCCTTCGCCGAGAAATTGGCTCATCAGGCGGCCTGACCGTGCGAAACGCCTTGAGGCCTTCGAGGAGGCGCTCTTCCCCCCGCCCGACTCCCCGGGCGGGACGGCAGACGCTCGTCATGGAGGTGAATCCCTGCGGCTTCTCCGATCGGGCGCGAGAGCCTGCGCCTCACCACCTTAGCCGCTGGATGCCCCGCACCGGGCGCGCCCCTGGCCGAGGGCGGGAAGCGAATCCAGGAAAGGAACGGAATCCGTGAGCGAGAGAGTCGGCGTCTACATCTGCCACTGCGGGAGCAACATCGCCGGAAAGGTCGACGTGGCTGGCCTGGCCCAATGGGCCGGCCAAAGCCTCGAAGGCGTCGTTGTCGCTCGCGACTACAAGTTCATGTGCTCTTCCCTGGGCCAGGAACTGATCCAGGAAGACATCCGCAAGGAGGGCCTCACCCGGGTCGTGGTGGGCGCGTGTTCCCCCCACTTGCACGAAAAGACCTTCCGTAAGGCATGCGCCTTCGCGGGGCTCAATCCCTACCTGTGCCAGATGGCGAGCCTGCGCGAGCAGGTCTCGTGGGTCACCGAAAACCGGGCGGCGGCGGACGCGAAGGCCCGGGCGCTAATTGCCGCCGCCGTTGGACGCGTCCAGCTCCAGGAGCCTCTGGAGCCCTCCGAGGTTCCGGTGAATCCCAACACGCTCGTCGTGGGTGGCGGTATCGCCGGGATCCAGGCCGCGCTCGAGCTTGCCGACGCCGGCCACCGCGTCTTCCTGGTGGAGCGAGAGCCCTCGATCGGCGGGCACATGGCCCAATTCGACAAGACCTTCCCCACCCTCGATTGCTCGGCCTGCATTCTCACGCCGAAGATGTCCGACGTCGGCCAGCACGACAACATCACCCTGCTGAGCTACGCCGAGGTGGAGGAGGTGACGGGCTTCGTCGGGAGCTTTAGCGTGCGCGTCCGGAAGAAGGCGAGATACCTCAAGGAAGACGCGTGCACCGGATGCGGCATTTGCATCGAGAAGTGCCCGTGGAAGGTGCGGGACGACGTGTTCGAGGCTGGCCTGGGCAACCGCAAGGTGATCTACCGGCCGTTCCCTCAGGCCATCCCGAAATACCCGGTGATCGATCGGGAGAACTGCGCCTTCTTCAAGAAGGGCACCTGCAAGGCCTGCGAGAAGTTCTGCCCGACGAATGCCATTGACTTCGAGCAGCAAGACACCTACCTCGACCTGGACGTCGGCAACATCGTCCTGGCCACCGGCTTCGATCCGTTCGACGCCAAACGAATTCCGCAGTACGGCTACGGCCGCTACCCCAACGTCTTCACCAGCCTCGAATTTGAGCGCATGTGCAACGCGGCCGGGCCCACAGAAGGCAAAGTTCTGCTGCGCGACGGGAAGACGGAGCCCAAGTCGATCGCCGTTGTGCACTGCGTCGGCAGCCGCGATCAGAATCACCACCCCTACTGCTCGGCGATCTGCTGCATGGCGGCGCTGAAATTCGGGCACCTGGTGATGGAGAAGACGTCCGCCGAGGTGACCTCGTGCTATATCGATATTCGCACGCCGGCCAAAGGCTATGAGGAGTTCTACGATCGCCTGCTCGAAGAGGGGATGAAGTTCATCCGCGGCAAGGTGGGCGAGGTCAGCGACGCGGCCCGGCTCCCCGGCGAAGAGGGCAAGCTGATCGTTCAAGTGGAAGATACCCTGCTCGGCAAGCAGCGGCGCATCCCGGTCGACATGGTTGTGCTCATGACCGCCCTCGAGCCGCGCTTCGACGCCCGCGAGGTGGGCCTGCGATTCGGGATCTCGTGCAGCATAGACGGCTGGTTCACCGAGCGCCATCCGAAGCTCGATCCGGTGGCGACGATGACCGACGGGATCTTCATCGCCGGGGCCTGCCAGGGGCCGAAAGATATCCCCGCCTCGGTGGCTCAAGGGGCGGCCGCCGCCGCCCGCGTGCTGGGGATGATCACCAAGGGCACCGTGCTGATCGAGCCCGTGGTGGCCACGATCAACGCCGAGCGCTGCTCCGGCTGTCGCATCTGCAACAACCTGTGCCCGTTCAACGCCATCGACTATCTGGCCGAGGATGGGGTGAGCAAGGTCAATCAGGCCCTATGCAAGGGCTGCGGCACGTGCGTGGCCGCCTGCCCCGCCCAGGCCATCACCGGGGCCCATTTCAGCAACGCACAGATCTTCGCCGAGTTGGAAGGGCTGCTGTACGACGCGGTCGGCTCCGACCCTGCGCCGGCGGCCGTCTAGAGAGGACCACCACGATGAGTGAAGAACGCTTCGAACCTCTGATCGTCGGCTTCTTTTGCAACTGGTGCTCCTACCGGGCGGCCGACCTGGCGGGCACGGCGCGCATCAAGTACGCGCCCAACGTGCGCATCATCCGCGTGATGTGCAGCGGCCGGGTGGATCCCACGTTTGTCCTCAAGGCTCTGGCTCGCGGCGCCGACGGCGTGATGATCGCCGGCTGCCATCCGGGCGAGTGCCACTACCTCGAACAGAACTACAAGACCATGCGCCGCTACTCCATGCTCCGCCACATGCTGGGAGTCATGGGCCTGGAACCGGAGCGCGTCCGCCTGCAATGGGCCTCGGCGGCGGAGGGCGTCCAGCTGGCGGCAGCCATCGATGAGATGGTCGAGCAGGTGCGCAAGCTGGGCCCGCTCAACTGGCCGGGGATCTGGTCGGAAGACGGGGGCCGGCTGGAGGCCATCGAACGGTTGGCTGAGGAACACGCCGAGGCGATGGAGGTGAAGGCATGAGCACCAAGCCCAAGCTGGCACTCTATTGGGCGGCATCCTGCGGAGGCTGCGAGATCGCCGTCCTGGCAATCGACGACAAGATCCTCGAGGTGGCCAAGGCGTTCGATATCGTGCTGTGGCCCGTCGCCATCGACGCCAAGGTCCGGGATATTGAAAACCTTCCCGATCAAAGCATCGATGTCTGCCTCTTCAACGGCGCCGTTCGCAACAGCGAGCAGGAATACATGGCGCAGCTGCTCCGGCGCAAGTCGAAGTTCCTGGTGGCTTTCGGCTCCTGCGCCCACGAGGGCGGCATCCCCGGCCTGGCCAACCTCTATGGCCGGGATGAGATCTTCCAGTACGTCTACATCAACTGCCCCTCGGTGGACAACCCCGACGGCGTCCTCCCCAGGCCGGAGACCCAGGTGGCCGAGGGCACGCTCCACATCCCTGTCTTCTACGACACCGTCAAGACACTCGACCAGACGGTGGAGGTGGACTACTACGTCCCCGGCTGCCCGCCCGAGGCGGATAACATCTGGGCCATCCTGCAGGCCGTCGTCGCCGGGCTTGGCGGCGCGCCCCTGCCTCCCCCCGGCACCGTCCTCGGAAAGGAAACCACGGTCTGCGATGAGTGCATCCGAACGCGGACGGAGAAGAAGATCAAGGCGTTCCAGAGGACGTGGGAGATCATCCCCAACGAGACCGAGTGCCTGCTGGAGCAGGGGCTGGTCTGCTGCGGGATCGCCACGCGCGCCGGCTGCGGCGCCCTGTGCCCCAAGGTCAACTCGCCCTGCATCGGCTGCCACGGCGCCAATGCCGACGTCGAGGATCTCGGGGCCCGCATGATGTCGGCCCTCTCCTCCGTCATCGATTCGAACAACCCCGAGGAGATCGACCGCATTATTGGCGAGGGTATTCCCGACCCGGTGGGCAGTTTCTATCGCTTCAGCCTGCCGGCCAGCCTGCTCCGACGCAAACACCTTGTTTCCGACGGCAACGGGCGGAAGACCTAGGCCCGGGAGAGTGAGATGATGCAGCGTATTTCGATCGACCCAATCACGCGCCTGGAAGGCCACGGCAAGATCGACATCTTCCTCAACGAGGAGGGCAACGTCGCCAACGCCTACTTCCAGATCCCTGAGCTGCGCGGCTTCGAGAAGTTCTGCGTCGGGCGGCCGGCGGAGGATATGCCCAACCTGACCGACCGCATCTGCGGCGTCTGCCCCGAGGCTCACCATATGGCCTCGGCCAAGGCGCTCGATGCGTTATGGCATGTCGAGCCGCCGCCCACGGGCAAGAAGCTGCGCGAGCTGATGTATAGCATCTTCTACGCCACCGATCACACGACCCATTTCTACGCCCTCGGCGCACCCGATTTCATCGTCGGGCCAGACGCGCCTGTCGCCGAGCGCAACATCCTGGGCGTGATCGCCAAGGTGGGTATGGAGGTGGCGGGCAAGGTGCTCAAGATGCGCCGCGACGGCCACAACCTGATCCAGATGATGGCCGCCCGCCGTGTCCAGCCCAACTGGGCGCTCCCCGGCGGCGTCAGCCGCGGCATCAACGAGGAACAGCGGACGGAGATCGAGGCCCGAGGCCGGGAGGCGATCGAGTTTGCCCTCTTCTCCCTCCAGGCGTTCCGCGATATTGTCCTCGCCAACAAGGCCTACGTCGATCTGATCCTGGGCGATATCTACCTCCACCGCACCTATTCCATGGGTACGGTCGACGCCAACAACAAAGTGAACTTCTACGACGGGATGATCCGAGTCGTGGATCCGGAGGGCAAGGAATTCGTCAAGTACCACCCCCGGGATTACCTGAGCAACATCGCCGAGCACGTCGAGCCCTGGACCTACCTGAAGTTCCCCTACCTGAAGAAGGTGGGCTGGAAGGGCTTCGTCGACGGCATGCAATCCGGGGTCTACAAATGCACGCCGCTCTCGCGCCTCAACGCCGCAGACGGCATGGCCACTCCTAAGGCCCAGGAGGCCTACGAGGAATTCTACAAGACCCTCGGCGGGAAGCCGGTGCACCACACGCTGGCCACCCACTGGGCGCGCCTTGTGGAGCTACTCTACGCCACCGAGCGGTGGGTGGAGCTGGCGACGGATCCCGAGATCACCAGCCCCAATTTCCGCACCTTGCCTACCGCGACACCCGATGAGGGGATCGGCTGCGTCGAGGCGCCTCGCGGGACGCTCACCCATCACTACAAGACCGATGGGCGCGGCATCCTCACCGAGGTCAACCTCATCGTGGGGACGACCAACAACTACGCCCCGATCTCGATGTCGGTGAAGAAGGCCGCCGAGAAGTTGATCCAGAAGGGAAAGGTCAACCAGGGGACCTTGAACATGGTCGAGATGGCCTTCCGGGCCTACGATCCATGCTTCGGCTGCGCTACCCACTCGCTGCCTGGCCAGATGCCTCTCGAGGTTTCTATCCGCGACGATCAAGGACGCCTCTTGGAGGTGCTCAGGCAGAACGTGCTGGGGTAACGATCCGTGCGGCGGACGTGGGCTCAATCACCGGCGGGGGGCCAATGAGGTCCGGGCGTCTCCTGCCGGCGAGCCGAGTGACAAGGGGCACGGGTCGCAGGAGGCGGCGAAAGGCGAGAAGCTAGAAGCGGAAATGACGTAGGCGCGCGCCCGGCGTTTCCGGGCCAAAGTTCCTGCCTGCGGCGTCGGATAAACCGATCGTGGACGGTCATCCTTGGCACGGTCGTCCCGGCGATGGCAGGCTGGCAGTGGAGAACGCGCCATGGCAGCCTCCGACAGAGACCAGATTCTCGGCCGGCTTGACGCGATCATCCGGCGTCGTCTGCCACTATCCGGCAACTGCGCCCTGGTGACATTCGAGTCGCTCCAGGAAGCCTTCGATCTCGAGGACGGCGCCGTCATCAAGGCCCTCGCGCCTTTCCCGGTGGTCGTGGGCGGCGGGGAGACGTGTGGTGTTGTCACGGGCGCCCTCATGGCCATCGGGCTGGCAATCTGTAGAGGCATCGGGGAGATCGACGCCCGGGCCAGGCATTTGGCGGCCGTCGAGCCGGCTTTGGCCTTCTTTCGGGAGTTCGAGAGGACCTATGGGAGCACGCGCTGCGCCGATATCGTCGAGGCGCTCTTCGGCGGTGCCTTCGATCTGCGGGACGACGAGCAGGCCATCGAGTGGCTTAGCTGCGGGCCGATCGATCGGTGCGGATCTGTCGTCGAGCGCGGGGCCAGGATCGCGGCCGAGAGCCTCCTTTCCTAGCCGAATGCGCACCCTCGTCCTCGGCCTGGGCAATCCTCTTCTGCGCGACGACAGCGTTGGAAGAGGATTGCCCAGG
>Ga0209342_10002675_pt1 | contig 18948 bp, 10 predicted proteins | sample RifCSP16_2_FD_184023 | JGI IMG/M metagenome (GOLD analysis project Ga0209342, IMG submission 184023) | Soil microbial communities from Rifle, Colorado - Rifle CSP2_sed 16_2 (SPAdes) (version 2) | ecosystem: Environmental > Terrestrial > Deep subsurface > Rock core/Sediment | place: Rifle... | reverse complement strand
CGTGAGTCAGAATTTGTAATCATTGGTATGGGCAAGCTGGGCGGCAGGGAGTTAAATTTTAGCTCAGATATTGATATTATCTATATCTATTCCTCTGATAAGGGTGAAACAGCCGGCATTGCAAGGGGCGGCACAATTAAAGGGAAGGTATCGCTCCATACCTTCTATGTGAGACTCTCAGAGATGATAACAAGGCTTATCGGCAGCGTGACAGAAGACGGGATGGTATTCAGGGTTGACTTGAATCTGAGGCCTGAGGGCAAGGGTGGCGACCTCGCCAATTCCCTGCGCAGCGCCGAGATTTACTATGAGTCATGGGGCCAAACATGGGAAAGGGCGGCAATTATAAAGGCACGGCCTGTTGCCGGCAGCATGGAACTCGGCGAAGCATTTCTAAAAATGGTTGAACCGTTTGTCTATCGTAAATATTTAGACTTTACTGCCATAGAAGAGATACGAGGGATGAAAGAAAAGATTGACTTAAGTTTACTCAGGGCAACACCCGATGCCATTGATGTGAAACTGGGCATTGGCGGCATACGAGAGGTAGAATTTTTCATCCAGGCCATTCAGCTTACCAACGGAGGAAAGGATAAATCTATAAGAGAAAAGAACAGCCTCCGTGCTATAGAATTGCTGAAGCAAAAAAACTATATTTCTGAACAAGATGCGTCTGTAATGAGCAATGCATATATATTTTTAAGGAATCTGGAGCATAGGATTCAGATTGTTGAAGGAAGACAAACTCAGAAAATTCCGGCAAAGGCAGTTGAGTTAGAAAGGCTTGCAAGGCTGCTCGGTTTTAAAGATACGCCTGAAATGAAAGCAGCAGCATATTTCTGGGATGAATATAAAAAACAAACTGCCGGTGTTCATGAGATATATGACAACCTCTTTTATCAACACTCAAAAGAAATAGAAAAAGACGTGTCAGAAGAGGCGCTCCTGATTCTCAGCGATGATATAGAGCAGGAAGATGTTATCGCAAGGCTGTCTAAGGCTGGTTTTCGCGAACCTCAGAGGGTTTATGAAAATTTAAAACTCCTAAAAGAGGGCCCTGCCTTTGTCCGCTTTCCTGTCAGGGCAAAGATGCTCTTAAAAAGAATAACCCCTTTCCTCCTCACCCAGATTATCGCATCCCCTGCCCCTGATATGGCGCTTGGGAATCTGGAAAGGTTCATATCTTCCATCGGCGGCATGACCACCTTCTATTCGCTTCTCGCAGAAAATAGAAAGGTAATGGAGCTCTTGGTAAAACTCTTTAGCACAAGCGAATTCTTATCAAGGGCATTTATTGAGCATCCTGAAAATCTTGACGCCCTTCTCTCGCCTGAGCTCAATATACCGTTCAAAGATAAAGGCGCGCTCTTGGAAAAAGCTTCAGCAATGTTAGAATCAGCGCAAGATTATGAAGCCGGTCTGGATATAATAAGGAGGTTTAGAAATAGTGAAATCTTGAGGATAGGAATAAATGACATCTTTGGAGAATTAGACCCGATAGCGGTGTCAAAACAGATTACCTATCTTGCAGATACATGCCTTATTAAGGCATATGAGATGGGAGTTGAGGAGCTTGAAAAAAGATTCGGGAGACCTGGATGTGATGCCAAATTTGCCATTATCGCCCTGGGCAAATTAGGGGGAGAAGAAATTCTCTACAGCTCAGACCTTGACATTATCTTTATATATTCTGTTGGCGGAGAAACTTCGGGCCCAAAAATTATATCAAACCATGAATTTTTTGCAAAATTGGGGCAGCGAATCATAACAACCCTGTCAGTTGCCACAAAGGAGGGTTTTGCATTTAAGGTTGATACCAGGCTCAGACCGTCAGGAAGCTCAGGCCCCCTTGTTGCATCTGAAGAGGCATTCATAAAATATCACAAAGAGACAGCCCAGATGTGGGAAAAACAGGCGATGCTCAAGGCACGGCTTGCCGCAGGTAATGCTGATTTTGGCGCAAAAATATTGGCTGCAGCAGAGGAGCTTGTCTATGCAGCGCCGCTGACTGATGATGACTTAAAAGAGCTTTACAGGATAAGGAGACGGATGGAAATAGAGATTGCCAAAGAAGCCTCCGGTAAGTATAATATTAAACTTGGAAGGGGAGGGCTTGTTGATGTGGAGTTTGCCGTTCAGCTCCTCCAGCTCAAATTCGGCAAACAAAAAAAGGCTCTTAGAAAATGTAATACTATTGATGCAATGAACGCATTAAAAGATATTGACATTATCTCAAAAACAGATTATGAGATTCTAATGAATGCATACCGCTTCTACCGATTATTGGAAAACCGCATCCGGATTGTGCAGAACAGGACAGAAAGCTATATTATTAAAGATTCTCCTGAGCTTTTGGAGCTTGCAAAAAGAATTGATTATAAAGGTATTGATGCCGGCAAGAGGCTTCTTGACGACTATCTGAACCATACAGTCAAAATAAGGGAATTATATCAAAAAATACTCGGCTTGTACACAGCGACATAAATATAACAACATACAGAGCGTCAGAACAAAGCAGACCAAGGCGCGACGAAGGTGAGGAGTGAGGCGTATTTTAAGCATACGCCGCAATGACGAACCGAGGAGCAACGCAGGTATGCGAAGTTATGACGTTCTGTATAAAAGAGGAAGTATAGATGCAGGAAAAATGGGGAAAATTAAGCGAAATCGGATTCCCTCGGCTTTTGCATAACATATTTGCAACCAGGGATACCGCGGGTATTCTTGACATGGAAAATGGGAAAGTAAAAAAGAGGATATTCTTTAAGATAGGCATCCCTGTCCATGCCATCTCAAATGTCCTTGACGAAGTTCTGGGCAGGCTTATGGTGAGAAAGGGTATCATAACCCAGGAAGTTTATGAAAAGTCCCTTGAAATAATGTTAAATGAGAAAAAGAAGCAGGGAGAAGTATTAATATCAAAAGGCTACATAATACCTCACCAGTTGAATGATGCGCTAAATATTCAGATAAAAGAAAGACTATGGAGCGTATTTAACTGGACAGAGGGGACATATCATTATTATCCGATAGAAAAGCTCCCCAAAGACCTATTCCTTCATCCGATACATCCTGCTTATGCAATACTTCATGCCGTAAAAATGGGGTATTATCCCATGGACAGGATAAAAACAGAAATGGACGGGAAAAGGGAGGATAGTATTGTCTTTTCAAATAAGACTGTATACACCGTGGATGATTTTCAACCAAGCCCTCAGGAAAGAAGGCTATTAGCATTAATAAACGGCGTTAAAAAGCTTGCCGATGTAGCTGCAGAAACAAAACTTCCAGAGGAAGAGATATATCCGTTTATCTACGCCCTTTTTGCAACAAATGTAATTACCATAAAACAAAAGGGAGAGGAAAAAGCGCCTGAAGGACCATCCCAGGAAGACAAGGCCTTAATAGAAAACCTTACCGGCAAGTATCTTCAATTAAAAACGGTGAACTATTTTGAAGCCCTTGGCATTAACCAAGATGCGGATAACGGCAGCATTAAAAAGGCGTACTTTAAACTGGCAAAAGAGTATCACCCGGACAAATATCACAATAGTATAGCCGAGGTGAGGGCAGCTGCATCTGAGATTTTTACCATTATCAACGCAGCGTATAATACACTTTCCAATGAAAATGCCCGCAAGACATATGAAGACTCTTTGAAGAGCGGCCATAGGCAGGATATAACTCAAGATGCGGCAAATATTATGAATGCAGAGCTCCAATTCCAAAAAGGCAAGATAGCCTTGTCAAGAAAAGATTATAAGAGCGCAAAGGAGTCTTTCGAATGGGCTATTAAACTCAATTCAGGGGAAGAAGAATATAAGTCATACCTCGGCTGGACTATTTTCAATATATCGCCTAAGGACGCAGCAGAGGTAAGCAAAGCAAAGGAGATGATACAAGACGCAATATCTTCAAATCCTAAACAGGATAAGGCATATTACTTCCTTGGCGTCATTTACAGGGTAGAGGGCAAACTCAATGAGGCAGAGGCCTCTTTTAACAAGGCTATACAAAAAAACCCAAATATACCGGAGGCAGTGAGCGAACTTAGACTTATACAGATGCGGAAGGAGAAGGAAGGCAAGGGATTCTTTAAGAAGATATTTAAGGAATAGCAATTCAAGTAAGAGGTAAGAGGCTATAGGTTATGGGGTTTTCCTACTCCCTATCGTCCATAGCCTATAGTCTGTATTTTCAAAGGTTGACAAAAGGCGGTTTCATCCATATAATATATTTACAAAGAAAATCAATGATTGACGCAATCCCAAAAATAGAAATTGATTTTTGGGGACAATAATCAGGAGGTATTTAAATGCCGATATACGAATATAAATGCAATACCTGCGGTAAACATTTTGAGATAATGCAAAAAATCTCAGATAAATCTCTCAAGGCCTGCGTACACTGCTCATCTAAAAAGATAGAAAAACTTATGTCTCAATCTTCATTTGCGCTAAAAGGCTCAGGCTGGCATAAAACCGATTATGCCGCAAATAAACCTTGCGATGCCGGAGTAGGCAAAAAAGATGACAAACAGTCTCCTTGCGCAAGCTGCCCGTCAGCAAATTAATCATCTAAATCAGAAGGCAATGGGCTCAAGTTCGCTTGCCGCTTATTATCTATAAATCACCCAAACTTCAATGAAAACGGAATCAATCATACTATTGATATTAACAATCGTCGTTCTTATGGTAACGCACATCTATGCTTTTCTTTATACACCGCCATCCAAAGAAAAGAGTGTAAGGACTATCTTTATTCAACAAGGGGCAAGTTTTAACACTATTGCCAGAGAATTGGAAAAGGATGGTGTTATTACTGACGCCGGCAAATTTTCACTCCTCGCAAAATTCGAAAGGGTAATGACAAAGATAAAGGCCGGAGAATATGAGTTTACGACAGCAATGCCTCCCACAGAGGTGTTGGATATGATGATAGAAGGCCAGGTAAAGAACTACACCGTTACCATACCTGAGGGCTATAATATAAGAGAGGTTGCAATACTTCTCAGCAATATAGACCTTATAGAAAAGGATGAATTCATAGCAAAGGCCGCCGATGCTGTCTTTGCAACATCACTGGGCATAGACAGCAACAGTGTTGAGGGGTATCTATTCCCCGATACATACAGATTTACAAAAGGACTGAGCGCTGAAGAGATTATCCGCAAGATGGTGCAAAGGTTCAATCAGGTATACAGCGAGGTGAGCTTCAAAAAGCCGTATGGATTGAAGATGTCAAAAAGGCAAATTGTCACATTGGCATCCATCATAGAGAAAGAAACAGGGAATGTAATAGAGGCGCCGCTTATATCCGCTGTTTTCCATAACAGAATCAAAAAGAGGATGCGGCTTGAAAGTGACCCTACAGTCATTTATGGCATCAAGGGTTTTAACGGAAACCTTACAAGAAAACACCTCTTAACCAGGACCCCTTACAATACCTACCAGATTTACGGGCTTCCGCCAAGCCCTATTGCAAATCCAGGGAGGGCCAGCCTTGAGGCTGCCATTGCGCCATCTACAGACACATATTTATTCTTTGTTTCAAAAAATGACGGCTCACATAACTTCTCCAGAACCCTTCAAGAGCATAACAGGGCTGTTTATCAGTATCAGAAGAAGTCAAATAAAAATAATAAAATTGTAAAGTCTGTTAGTAAGCGTGAACTTTTAAACTCTCCACGTTCTGAAAGACATTAACCGATTGTTAAAAAACCATGACCGAGATATTCCCTCCCCTCATCCCTTCCTTCTACTGCGAATTATTTCCTTTTTGATACATACCTTAAGCCGCTTTCTGTTTTTTTATTGCCTATCCTTTTAGACCACACCACCCTTGCTGATTTTTTCGCAACTGAACCTTCAATCTTAAAATTAAGAAATGAGTCGCTTTCAAACGGCTTTCCTGTATATGCTATTCTTACTCCTTTGCCGGAAACATCCTTTGTTTTTGCATTGTGCGGAACACCTCCAAAAAAGAAGACGTTTGCGGCCTTTTGTTTCCTGTAAAATGTCCGCCTTTCATTAAAGGCATAGCCACAATGAGAACATAAAGGATAAAGCCTTTTTGTGTTTATATAAATAACTTTATTACATCTCGGACATATATGAATTTTCATATCTGAAATGGTTAATCCCCATGCCCCCTGCCCTCTCCACCACCTTTGGCAGAGGAGCGGGGGGTTCCGGAGGATGAATCATAGGGACAACTCCAATATTTACTCTTACTACCTATCCACTCGTATCAATCACAGCTATAAATAACTTGGGACGGGATCCGCATAGGAGAAATGCAAACCCATCCCAAGTTCAATCCATATACAGCCTTATCTTGCTCTTAACGAGGCCTTCACCGTAAGAGCAGTCCCATCATCAAGCGTGGTCTGGAAGATATAGTTTCCCTGGATATACGGATCATCATTCACAATATCACGGGCTGCACGACGGCCGGAGGTCTTCGATCAGCCGGTTCGCCGCATAGATCAGCGCCTGTCCTTCTGTTGATGAGAGCCGTCCGGAATCGATGTCTCTTTGCACCTGGCCGATAAACAGTTCAAGCATATGAATCGCCTGGCATGCGTTGCCACGGTCCATTAGCCGTCTTGCCGAATCCAGCTTTGCGATCAGGGATTGTCCCTGGCCTCCGCTCAGGCTTCCCGTATCAATCAAATTCTGCACGTCGGTGACCGTCTGATCGACCGCCTGCTGGGGCGTCAGGACCGTGACCGTCATCGAGGTCGAAGCGGTGAGTCCGCCGTTGTCCGCTACGGTAAGCGTCACGGTGTAAGTCCCTGCCGCCGAATAAGAGTGAGTCGCCGTAACGCCGCTTCCGATAGGAGCGCTATCGCCGAAGTTCCAAGAATAGGATGCAATCGTTCCGTCGGAATCGTTGGAGCCGGATGCATCGAAAAGCACGGCCTCCCCGATGATCGGAGCGGCCGGGGAGAAGGTGAAAGAGGCGACGGGCGGCCGGTTCACGACCGTCCAGAGGACGGCGTGGCAGATCGATGGTGTTGGAATACAACCAACGGTTGGATCCGAACCTGCGGTTGCGCTAAAGCCCACGACCTGTCCGGCCTCGTTGATGCTCATGGCAGAGCTGGATGTCCCGCCCGGCAACGTTCCTAAATCAGTCATCACGCCGTTCTGCCAGAGGAAGGCATGAGGATACTCCGTAGGATACTCCGTGGTTGTACCGCTGGAACCTACCACCTGCCCAAGATCATTAATGTCATAGGCGCCAGCGATCCTTCCGCCGAACGTTCCGAGATCGGTCATGACACCGTTCTGCCAAAAGAAAGGATGCTGTTCGCCCGGGGGGGGAGAGGCCAGCCAACCGGCACCCACGATCTGCCCAAGGTTGTTAATATCAGCAGTGCCACTGCTCCTCCCGAGCGTTCCGAGGTCGGTCATTACGCCGTTTTGCCAGATGAAGCCGTGGTAGTCGCCGCTGGCCACGGTGGTAGCTCCTATGACCTGTCCCTGATCATTAATACCTCCGGCACCGCTAATATCCCACGGCGATGTTCCGAGATCCAGCATCCCAGTCTCCGCTGACCAGAGAAAGGCGTGGTCGACAGGCCCTACAAGCGTCCAGAAAAGCGTTGCATATCCCACGACCTGCCCGACGTTGTTGATGGCGAGCGCCATGCTGTCGCAATAGCTGCTGCATCCGGGAAGAACGCCGAGGTCGGTCATTACGCCGCTCTCCCAGAGGAAGGCATGGCGTTCTCCAGAGGCAGTGCTGCTATTGCCCACCACCTGTCCGAGGTTATTGATGGCACCCGCTACACTGTAACTGCCGCCAAGCGTCCCGAGGTCAGTCATCACGCCGCTCTCCCAAAGAAAAGCATGACAGGTCGGTCCTCCTCGAGCGAAACAGTCATTGGTCACACCCGGTGTCGTCGTACTTATGCCAACCACCTGTCCTCTATTGTTGAGAGCAAGGGCACTACTTGAGGTTCCGCCAGGCAGCATTCCGATGTCGGTCATCACACCGTTATCCCAGAAAAAGGCATGAATATCACCCGAAGCGGTGGCGCTGTTGCCGGTAATCTGTCCCGAGTCGTTGATGCGTCGGGCGAAGCTAAAGGTTCCGCCCTGCAGCGTTCCAAGGTCGGTGATCGTGACCTCCGCCGATGCGGGTTGCGTCACCGTCAGGATTGACACAATGATAAGTATCGCCGAGAAAACAGATAATGGTCTCATGGGTTATCTCCTTTTATGGGCAGCCATGTATCCATGTCGGGCAGGCATTCATAAAGTGGGCGCTCCCTCAATTCATTCGCTGCAGAGCCCTTTATCTATGTCACCGGGGCGGGGGAGCCGTCGGATTTCAGATTGTAGGCTCCCACTCCGGTCGTGCCGATGATCGAGTCGTAGACATTGAAACTGATGTTCGGGATGCTGCCGAGTTCAACCTCAATGTCCAAAGGAGTCGCGCCTCCGTTATCCGTGATCCGATTGTGAACGATCATCGGACTGGATATGGATAAGATGCGGATGCCGACAAAGCTGTTCCGGGTAATGGTATTTCCGGTAATCAAAGGCGTGGAAGATAAGTTATAAATCCCGGCAGAAACGTTTCCGATGATCGTGTTGGCGGTAATGATCGGCGCTGAGTTGATGTTGCCGATGCCAACGCCCTGGTTGTTGGAAATGGTGTTTCCTTGGATGGTCGGGGAGGAGACGCTGTTGTTAATGCCGGACAGATGATTGCCGCTGATGGTATTGTTGCGAATGATCGGCGAAGAGCCGGCGTTGAAAATTCCATCCCGATTGCCGGCGATAGTGTTCCCATCAATCACCGGGGAAGAGTTGAGGTTCCGGATGCCGGCGTTGCCGGAATTGTTGGCGACCACGTTGCCGGTGATCGTCGGAGAGGAATCCTCGTTCATGATGCCGAGAATGGCGTTTGCCGTGATCGTATTCTCACGAATGACCGGTGTGGAAAAGATGTTGTGGATTCCGGTGCCGCCTCCGGTAATCGTGAAACCGGAAATGGTGACGTGGGTCAGATGGTCCACCACAATGACATCGGCGGTTGCGGATGCGGACTGCAAGGTCGTGACACCGGTTCCCGCGCCCCGCAAATGCATATAATCCTTCATCGTGATATTTTCGGTGTACGTTCCGGGCATCACATCAATGACGATCGGATGGGCGGCGTCGGGGCAGATGGCGGCCAAGGCCTCAGTGATGGTGACGTAGTCCCCGTGTTCGGCCGCCACGACCACCCGGCCGGTCGGTCTCCCGGCTTCGCACCGTGCCGCGGCCTGCTCCGGCAGGCATGCGGCGAGCAGAAAAAGCGCGACTATCGCTGCCAGGGTCGTTTTAAGTTTTATGTCTTTCATGACGTTATCCTCCTCCCTTCCAATTTCCGCCCATTTTACTGCCCATCGTAGCCGTGTCCGCCTCGCACACACCACGCGTGCGTGAAGACTGACTTAGAATTGCTGGCCATGCCGCCGCCGGAGAAGCCCATGGACCATGCATTGCCGGTAGCGCCGGCCAGGGTGGTGGCCGACCAGACAAGAAGCGGCACATTCACAAAAGGATGACCGGAGGGGATGGATAGAGGGGGAGGGGCCGTGGGATCCACCAGGCTCATCAACTCCTCAATGGCTGGGAGCCTCCATCCTTTGCGACCGCCGACCGCTTTGTTGTAGCATGTGAAAGAAGCGGTAGCCCAGGGGTAGAGTGACACATCAGGGGACTGCTCCCACACCAGCCCCGTCTCTTTATCCAGCACCGCCGCGCCGCCGAAGTCATCCAATACCTCAAACCGCCGGTCTGCTGGAAGGATCTGGCTCCAGATCGGCGGGCTGCCCGGTCCTCCAGCCCATGCTGTCCCCGCGACAGCCGTCAAGGCTGTCAGTCCCAGCATGAATCCCATCGCATGATGTTTCATATCCCTGTTCATCGCTTGCCTCCTTTACATTTAAATTCTGACTTTAATTCGGGACACACATCCCATTATGTTACTCTCAAAACTATAGTCATTTCTTCTCCGCCCCCTGCATAGCCAGCAAGATGGTAGGGTCAGGTCTTTACGGTTTGTCGCCCAAATCCCCCTGTCCCCCTCATGGAGGGGGATAAAGGGGGAGGATAGGAATCCAGTTCTTGTAAATTCAATAAGTTATGGATTCCCGCTTTCGCGGGAATGACAGCAGAGCATGAAGAATATGATTTGGGCAACAGACCGTTTAATTTTAGCATTAGTAGTTTGTTGAAAAACTCAACAAACTCCGATTACACGGATAAAAGATTAGATTTCACAGATTAAAACCCATTGTAATATCTGTGTAATCGTTTTTCCTAATCTGTGTAATCAAGGCTGTTGATGTCTTTTTCAACAGCCTGTTAGTAGAGCAATTGTTAGAAATACCTAAAGCAAATATCTGTGTAATCATTTTTTCTAATCTGTGCAATCACGGTTGTTGATGGCTTTTTCAATAGCCTAACAAGGCCTGACCTTCAATCTGTGTGGACGAGTTCACAAATGTATGTGAACCCGTCCCTAATTTTACCATAGTAAAGAATTTGCTTAATATTAAGGTATGTCTCTCATGGTTTCGCAGTTTAATCCTGAATCAGCACCTGTATCGCCATCACAGATGTCAATATTAATGCCGCCATCCATTACATCATCTCCATCGTGGCCGCGCAGCCTGTCGTCACCTGCTCCACCGCTCATACTGTCATTGCCATCTCCTCCTAAAAGCCTGTCATTGCCTGCGCCACCATCCAATATATCGTTACCCTCTTCACCGAACAGTCTGTCGTCGCCGTCGCCGCCGCATAGCGCATCATCTCCCCCGAGGCCGTGAATCCTGTCATTGCCGCCCAGGCCATGGATTACATCCGGGCCAGGGGTACCATCGATAACATCGTCCCCCTCTGTGCCCAGGATGGTAGCTGCCTGGCCGGCGCATGCGATGCTGAATTTGGCTGTGACTAATTTATCCGCATCTATTGTCACTGCGCATGTCCCGGTCCCTGCGCATGCAGACCAACCGGTAAAGACAGAGTCAGCAGCAGGGACAATCATAGGAGTGGCTGTTGCTGTTAATATTACAACTGTCCCGTAGTCATATAATGCACTGCATGCGCCGCCACAGTTTATTCCTGTTGGTGAGCTTGTAACTATTCCAGCGCCTGTTCCTGCCTTAGTGACGGTAAGGGTGTATTTCTTTAAGGTAAATGTAGCTGTCGCACTCTTAGATGCATCCATAGTCACCGTGCATGTGCCTATGCCTGTGCATGCTCCTGACCAACCGGTAAATGTAGAGCCGGTAGCAGGTGTGGCTGTCAACGTTACCGCTGTGCCATAATTATATGGCTCTGTGCAGTCAGCACCACAGTTTATTCCTGCAGGGCTTGAGGTTACTGTGCCACTCCCTGTTCCTGTCTTGCTTACTGTAAGGGCGTATTGATTCAGGGTAAATGTGGCTGTTACAGACTTTGCCGCATTCATAGTCACTGCACATGCGCCTATGCCTGTGCACGCTCCTGACCAACCAGTAAATGTAGAGCCGGTAGCAGGTGTGGCTGTCAACGTTACCACTGTGCCAGAGTTGTAAAGCTCTGTGCAATCGGTGCCACAGTTTATTCCTGCAGGGCTTGAGGTTACTGTGCCGCTCCCTGTGCCTGTCTTGCTTACTGTAAGGGCGTAGGTGGCTATTACTTGAATGGGCACTGCATCCCAGCCATCAGTCTCGTTGTTGGCGCAGTTTCCATCAGTGGCACAGTCATATATCAGACCGAGCCAGTAATTTCCCGCAGGGGTACCAACCGGAATTGTAACTTGAGCCATGTTGACACTAACAGACCCCATCGCGCCAAAACTCCAACTGTACGATTGTGTGCTCAAAAGTGTATCAGTGGTACTGATATTGTCGTTTGTTGAAAGATAGACCCGGAAAGTCCATGTTCCGCTCGCAGCGCCATTCGTCGGGTTCACAGCCAGGTGATTAAGCAGTGTAGTGCCTGACCCTGCAGGGATAACAGCAGGTTCGGCATTGACATCTAATGCCTGAAGGTCAAATGCGCTTCCGCGGACATTTGGTATAAAAGTGCCGTCCGTCCATGTGACCCAGTCACCCCACTGCCTTGTATACTCGGCATAGGTGCTCCGGTCTGACGTAGATGTGACGGCATGGACATAACGGCCTCCTCCGGCAGTGTCATATACGCCGCTACCGCTCATCCCGCCCCAAACTGCATTGAAGCAGCCGCCACTGGTGTTGATGCCAATACGGTTCCAGTTCCAAGGTTCAAATATACTAGGACAATAATCAAAGTAACCGGACCAGTAGTACATGTCACGACCGTTATGGAGGCCCGTAGTGCCGCAGTATTCAGCGGGGTAGCTTGCATTATTAAAGAGTGTCGAGGTCATATAGCCACAGTCGTATCCGTATGCCCAACCGAACCAGCCCGTTAACATGCCTACAGAGCGGGTAACTCCAATCAAGCCGATATCGTTATTCCAATCACCGCTCCCCGTCCAACCTGACCAGGAGCCAAAATAGGTGCCGTATCCAAAGCCGTATGGATTGATGACCGTGCTACTTGTCCCTCCAACACCATCCCAGCCGGGATATACCCATATCTCATCTGCCCAGCCATAACCACCGTAGTTAAACACGCAATGACCGGCTGTAAGGACGGTCTCAGCATCCCTCATAGTGCCAGAGCATACATACCAGTCTGCGCCAAACCGCATTACAAGCTTTACATTCATCCTCCATGGATGGTCGCCGGTATTGGTTATTTTAGACATGGTCCCCATTGTTGCCGGAGTGAGTTCCGTGCCAGGGCCTCCATCGGCGCCGCTGTATCCACCTCCTTTTGTAAACGCTTCAAAAGCTGGATTTGCAGACTCAGATGGCATTATAGTCGTCTGCTTTGTCTTGGGGTTATAAATGACTCCCTCCCCTGGTCCAATGGACGCGGGTGCCGCAGCTCCATTCTCCCTCTTCTCAGGCATAGGCATAGGAGGGATTTGATCAATGGGTGGATGAGTCGGAATCAGCATAGGTTCTTCTTCTGCTGGTAGTTCCTGAAAAACAGGAGCAGGACCTTCTATCTCCGTGGCATCAATAGTAGGGACAGGGCCTTGGGGAGCATCGGTCACCTCTTGAGCGACGGCACTGCCAAAACTGAATACTCCAAACACGAGGATAATCAAAGCGGTAAACAACGAGGTTTTACACTTTTTTTGAATCATATGTCACTCCTTTTTCTTATCTTGAAAAGATAAGACCACAATTTTTGAAAATCGAAAGATTAATGAATAATCTCTGCATACTATTCTTGCTTTAATCACCTCCCTTTCCGGGGCCATATTGTTTTTCTCCTGATTTTTTCTTTTATTCCCTGCAACTCACCATCCTCATCTTAGTAAGCTTTGCTTATAACTTGATTACTAAAGCAACATAGGGTTAGGTCTTTAATCTTAGCATTAGTAGAGCAATCACCTTCCCCTTTTTCTCCTTCTAATCCACCCTCCCCCCTTTTAATAAAGGAGGTTAGGGGGATTTTTATGGCTCTTGACTCAGCAAGTCTCGCCTGCCGGCAATCTGTTCTCAAGCTGACGGATGAGATTGTCGGCATACCCCAACAGTAAGGCTGAGGCCTGCTCGGAAATCTTCTTGCCGCGCTGCGCCGCTATGTGCGCCTTGAGAGCTTCAAGTTGATTGATTGCAGCGCAGAGGTTGTCTTTATCCGAAGACTTTTCAGCATTTGCCACCTTGCTTATCAGGCTCTGCTCCATCTCCGGAGAGATTACACCCTCGTCCACCAGGGTTGCAACAACGTTCGCTAACCCGGCAAAGCTGTCAATGCAGCCGTCGTTGTCAGCATCAAAACCCCTTGAGTCTTCTAACGGACAGTTGTCAACAATCCCTTCGTAGTTATTGTAAATGCCATCATTGTCGCTATCCAGCGGGCCTGTTACCACAAACGCGCTGAAACTCGTCACCTGAATGGTGAATGTGTTGGCTGCCTGATCGCAACGGAGGGGCTCATTCTTACACTTGTCCGTGACGGCTACCCCGTCCTTGGTGATGCGGAGGTTTTCTTCTCTGAGATTGGTGCCGTCCACCAAACCATTGTTGTCCGCATCTGGCCAGGTAAAGACTATGGTGACAGGCTGATCGAAGGTGGTCCCTTCAGGCTGGAGCACCACTCCATAGACCCCAAGGGCATTGCCGAGGTTATTGGTAAGCTCATACCCGGAGCCGGTGTTTGAGATAGACACGGTAGTATCCCCGCTCACTGCTCCGGGCGGGAAGGTGATACTCACAGAACCGTCCGGTGTCGTCACTATGCCGCCGCCCTCATCAACCGGAGCTGCTCCGGAGCCGCCGGCATTGCAGGTATTGGTAGCATCGCTCGGACAGGGGTCTGCCACATCAGGCAGGCCATCGTTGTCTGCATCAGGGGCAGTGATGTTAACTGTAAAGCTTGCCGTAGCATGATTGCCCGCATCATCAGTGGCAGTGCATGTGACTGTTGTAGTCCCAATAGCAAATGTGCTGCCAGATGGCGGATTGCACGCAACAGAAGGAGTGGTATCCACTATGTCGCTCGCTGCCGGCAGAGCATAGTCTACCACCCTGCCTGCGCCGGATGTTGCCTGATGACTGATGTTTGCAGGGACATTGCTCAGTATTGGCGCCGTGGTATCCTGAACAACAACATCAAATGAACAGGATGCGCTGTTCCCTGCCGCATCGCTTGCAGTGACAGTAATAGATGTTTGTCCCAGCGGGAAAACAGTCCCTGATGCCTGTGAGTAAACAATTGTCGGGGTTGATACTGTATCCGTCGCCGTTGCCAGAGGGTAGTTTACGATAGCGCCTGCAGATGAGGCTGCCTCAACTGTCAGATTGGCAGGGCAGGCTATTGTCGGGGGCGTAGTGTCCTGCACAATTACCGAGACAACATCTGTTGCCGTCAATCCTTCGTCATCTATAACAGTGAGCATGATTACATGAGCACCTAACGGTAAAGTAACTGTCGGCGCCGCCCCTGTCGCTATTTCAACGGAGCCTTCCAGCCAGTGATATGCAAGGGCTCCGCCATCGGGGTCGCTTGAAGCTGTTCCATCAAGGATCGCCGATGCGCCCGACGGCCCAGTGGCCTCAACAGTCTGATCAGGCCCGGCATTGGCCGCAGGAGGGAAGAACCCTTCGTCTGTCTGGCCGTTGCAGTTGTCGTCCACGCCATTAAATATCTCGGCAGCTCCGGGATTAATTGCCGGGTTGCCGTCATCACAATCCACATCTGCAAGATAGCCGTCTCCGTCGCTGTCCGCCACAGATGAGGCATTCGTGGCATATTTGAGGTCGCCGTTGAAAAAATCATGGTAACTTATATGCGCCTTGTTGTTTGAATCTATTGCTATGGAGGTAAACAATCCCACATAACCTGCGCTGTCAACTGTTGAGGCAACCCATGCGCCTGATGCATTTGTGGCATATTTGAGGCTATAGTCGGTCAAGCCCAGGTAACTTATATGCGCCTTGTTGTTTGAATCTATTGCTATGGAGGTAGATGGTCCGTAATATTCCAAGTATCCTGCGCTGTCAACCGTTGAGGCAACCCATGCGCCTGAGGCATTCGTGGCATACTTGAGGACATCGTTGGTCGCGTCATAATAACTTATATGCGCATTGTTGTTTGAATCTATTGCTATGGATGTATACTTTCCCACATAACCTGCACTGTCAACTGTTGAGGCAACCCATGCGCCTGATGCATTCGTGACATATTTGAGGTCATAGTTGGTCGCGTCATAATAGCTTATATGCACCTTGTTATTTGAATCTAATGCTATGGAGGCAAACAATCCCACGTTTTCCAAGTAGTCTGTGCCGTCAACCGTTGATGTAACCCATGCGCCTGATGCATTCGTGGCATATTTGAGGTCCGAGTGACTCTCGTCATAATAACTTATATGCGCATTGTTATTTGAATCCACTGCTATGGAGGTAGACGATCCCACATAGCCTGCGCTGTCAACCGTTGATGTAACCCATGCGCCCGAGGCATTCGTGGCATATTTGAGGTCATGGTTGGTCGCGTCATAATAGCTTATATGCACCTTGTTATTTGAATCTATTGCTATGGATGTATACTCTCCCACATTACCTGCGCTGTCAATCGTTGAGGCAACCCATGCGCCTGAGGCATTCGTGGTGTATTTGAGGTCATAGTTGAAAAAGTCAAAATAACTTATATGCGCCTTGTTGTTTGAATCTAATGCGATGGAGGCATACCATCCCACAGAACCCGCATTGTCAATCGTTGAGGCAACCCATGCGCCTGAGGCATTCGTGGCATATTTGAGGCTATAGTCGGTCAAGCCCAGGTAACTTATATGCGCCTTGTTGTTTGAATCTATTGCTATGGATGTATACCCTCCCACATCGCCTTCGCTGTCAACCGTTGAGGCAACCCATGTGCCTGACGCATTTGTGGCATATTTGAGGTCTTTGTTTGGGTAAACATCATAGTAGCTGATATGCACCTTGTTATTTGAATCTATTGCTATGGAGGTATTATACTCTCCCACATTACCTTCGCTGTCAACCGTTGATGTAACCCATGCGCCTGAGGCATTCGTGGCATATTTGAGGTCTCTGTTGACGATTGCGTCATAATAACTTATATGCGCATTGTTGTTTGAATCTATTGCTATGGATGTATACTTTCCCACATAACCTGCACTGTCAACGGTTGAGGCAACCCATGCGCCTGATGCATTCGTGACATATTTGAGGTCATAGTTGGTTGAGTCAAAATAACTTATATGCGCCTTGTTATTTGAATCTATTGCTATGGATGTATACTCTCCCACATTACCTGCGCTGTCAACCGTTGAGGCAACCCATGTGCCTGACGCATTTGTGGCATATTTGAGGTCATAGTTTGGGTAACTATCCTGGTAACTGATATGCACATTGTTGTTTGAATCTATTGCTATGGATGTATACCCTCCCACATCGCCTGAACTGTCAACTGTTGAGGCAACCCATGCGCCTGATGCATTTGTGGCATATTTGAGGTCGCCGTTTGGGTAACTATCCTGGTAACTGATATGCACATTGTTGTTTGAATCTATTGCTATGGAGGCATACGCGCCCACTCCCGGCGAACTGTCCACCGTCTCATATTGCCACTGAGAGCCGTCAAAATATGCATAATAAAGATGGTCTCCTCCATAGGCTACATGGGGTCTGTCGTATCCATCAACAGCAATAGCCCTCTGATCAAGATAAGAAATTGCTTTAGGCGCATCCGCTGCCTCGATTGTCCATTCAGCAAAAGATGCCGACGGCGAAAGAAATAAAGCAAGCAAAATCAGAAAAAAAGAACAGCCTTTAAATTTCAAAATTGCATTCTCCATAAATCCTCCTCTATTGTTATAGTGTATTTTAGCTGTTGTTAATTTTGAACACGTAGCTCCAACCCCCATATTATTAGCAATGGTTTTAATGGTTATAAAGGTTATGACACAGTCGCTTTTGTCTCAGTACACGATAAATCCATGGTCTAAAGACCAAGGCATTATGGATGTGGTAGTAGAAGCAGTTATCTTAAAACACAAACCGAAACAATATGCAATACACCATCAGATTGATTTTAGATAAAAAAAGGATTAGTGCTGATAGTAAATATTTTAATACATTGGTATTAATAGATAAGTATTTACAGGGTGTTGATAAAGCATATAGTTGCACCCACGAAAGCGGGAATTCATAAGTTGTTGATTTTACAAGGACTGGATTCGTCCCCGAACGTCTTTATCCCCGATAGAGTTACTCGGGGACGGATAAAAACCCCTGATTAAACTTGTCCCCGAAATCTTTAATCGGGGAGCACTCAGGGGCAGGCTTCGGGAATGACCAGAAAATGAGTTTTTCAACTGTGCTATTGACAAAATCTTAAGATTGATTTTTAATTCTATAAAAATTAACAATATTGTTAAGGACTCTCTGAAAAACTACCTTTTAAAAAATTGTCATGCCCGAATGTCTCTATCGGGCATCTATAACTTGTTGATTGTAAAAGAACTGGATTCGTCCCCGAATGGTTCTATCGGGGATAAAAACCCCTGATTGAAACCTTCAGGGGCAGGCTTCGGGAATGACAGAAAAAGAGTTTTTCAGAGTGTCCTTAATTAATATGGAACGAAATATAGCAGAAAATAAGGCCAGAGATTTTAAAATCGATGTAACACAGGTGGTAAGTGAGTTCTGGTTGGTGTGGGGTAAATTAAATGCAGATTGGTGTTGATTTTGGCCTTGTCTATTTGGCAGTGTTTGTGCCGGGTAGGGATTGATTTTTCAGGGTTAAGGCCATGAGTTGGTGACGATTCAGTATGTTAAGTTTCTGAAAAATTCTGCACATGTGGGTTTTGACCGTAGGCTCGCTTATATTTAGCTTTTGAGCTATCTCCTTATTCCTGAAACCGAGCGATACAAGGTTTACAATCTCTTTTTCCCTCTCAGACAACTTCCCTTCATTACCTTTATTCTTAAGCGAGTTTATTCCTGACAATAAATTTTTAATGGTTTTATTGTCCATCCATATCTCGCCATTTGCAACAGCCACGATAGCCTTTTTCAGAAGGGCAGAGCTGGCATTATTCATCAGCACACCAGACAATCCGCGGTTAACAAATGCAGACATAATATTTTCCTCGCCGCAGCCTGTGTCTACTAAAATAAGTTTTGTTTGCTGGTTCGATTTAATATCTGACAGGTTATTATAGAGAGTTATAATATCAAGGAGTATGACATCTGGTCTTTCTGCATCTATAGCCTTTAACGGCTCCTTTCTATCCTTCAGGATACAGACGGTAAAATTTTTATCATCCTCAAGGAGTCTTGCTACACCTTCAGAGAAGAGGAGGTTGCTGAACGCAAGCATC
>Ga0209342_10002673_pt1 | contig 18950 bp, 13 predicted proteins | sample RifCSP16_2_FD_184023 | JGI IMG/M metagenome (GOLD analysis project Ga0209342, IMG submission 184023) | Soil microbial communities from Rifle, Colorado - Rifle CSP2_sed 16_2 (SPAdes) (version 2) | ecosystem: Environmental > Terrestrial > Deep subsurface > Rock core/Sediment | place: Rifle... | reverse complement strand
GACCCGGCAGAGTCGATCGCCGGGTCGTGACCCGGCCTACAACTCCGTCGCGGCTCGATTTTGTGTAACAGGAACGTTTTATGACGCTCAAGGATCTGACCGCCACCATGGCGCCTCTGCCGCATCGAAAGCTGCGTCCCTTCACGGGCCTGTTGACGTTGCTGGCGATCGTGTTGATCGTCGCGTTTTATGACCGGGCCGCGCAGGACCGGGTGCTGTTGAGCTTCTACTGCATCGCCGTGATGGGCACGGCCTACGTGCTCGTGCGACGCCGGGCGATGGCCATGATGGAACTGGTGCTTTTCGCGGCGGCGGGCCGGATTTTCGCCAACGTCTATTTCGCGGCCGCGCCGGGCATCGCGGACCCGGTCATGGTCGTTCTGAGCGATCTGGCGTTCTGGTTCGTGATGCTCTATCTGGGCTGGCGACTCGCGGCCGAGGCCTACTGCTTCCAGAAGAACGCCGTGCGCGAGGAAGTCGCGTGGGAAGTCGAACGGAAGACGGCCGGCGCGCGAGGCGCGGCATTGGTGACCACGTCGCGCGAGATCCGCCAGCCGCTGGCCACCATGCGCACGATCACCGACGCCCTGTTGAACGCGCCGCCGGAAACCCTGGACGCCGTCCATCGGGACTCGCTGGCCGACATGGATCGCTCGATCCAACGCTTGATGGTCCTGGTGAACACGTTGATGGACTATGGGCAAGCGGAAGCCGGGATGATTCACCTGGCGGTCGAGCCGGTGACGTTGTCCGAGTTGATCAACCAGTGCGTCGCGACGCTGCACGCGAAGGCGGCGCGGAACGGCGTGGAAATCCAGGCCCAGGTCGCGGCCGACGTGGGCGAAATCACGGCCGATCCGCTCCGGTTGAAGCAGGTCGTGTTCACGTTGCTGTCCAATTCGATCGAGTTGAACAAATCGGGCGGAATTGTCAACATGCAGGCGCGACGCGACGGCGAGCACGTGCTGCTCGCGGTACGCGACACGGGCAAGGGCATCAGCAACGACGAGATGAAAGAGTTATTCGATCCCTATCGCGATGGCGCCCAAAACGACCGGCAGATCGGCGCCAGCCTCGGGCTGTCGCTGGCCAAACGTCTGGTGGAGATGCACGGCGGGTCGATGACGGTCGACAGCGTCGCGGATTCGGGGAACGTGTTCACGGTGCGTCTGCCGATCGCCGGCCCGCCGCGGCCGACGGCCGGCGCGTGGAAACGATCGCCGCGGGCCGAGCTGGCCCACGCCATGGAGCAGGCGTCGGCCGACAGGGCAACGGCCAATGAGACCTGGGACGCCCAGGCGGCGGTCGCCGACACGACGATCGGGACGTCGCATCCCGGAGATTCGCCAAACGCCAAACCGCTGGAGGCCGGGCCCCACGCGAGTAAAACCCGGGTGCTCGTGGCCGACGGAAACGCCTCGGTGCGAAGGATTCTTGGACAGTGGCTCGCGGCGCTGGATTGCGAAATGGTCGAGGCCGAGAACGGGGCGGACGCCTTGAAACTGGCCCACGCCCGGCCCACGCCTCACGTCATTCTCTTGGACACGCAGTTGAGCGGGATCGACGGGTACGAAGTGTGTCACGGCCTGAAGAGCGATAATCGCTTGCAGTTGATTCCCATCATTCTCGCCACGTCGGTGGACACGGCCGAGGAAAAGATCCGGGCCTTCGACGCGGGGGCCGACGATTTCCTGGTCAAACCGATCAATCGGGCCGAACTGACCGTGCGACTTCGCTCGCTCTTGCGGATCTATCAATTCAACCAGGAACTGATCGGCGCGGAAAGCGTGGCGATGGCCCTCGCGCGGGCCGTGGCCGCGAAGGACGGCTATTCGCAAAGCCACGTCGGCAAAGTGGCCCATTACGCGGTCCAGTTCGGCGAGCGGCTGGGGATGGACGTGGCCGAATTGAAGATTCTCAAGTACGGCGCCATTCTGCACAACGTCGGCAAAATCGCCATTCCCGACGCGGTGCTTGAAAAAACCGGCTCGTTGACGCCCCGGGAAATGGCGATGGTGCATCGCCATCCGCAAATCGGGTGCGACATCTGCGCGCCGTTGAAACCGCTCCAGCCCGTGCTGACCATCATCCGCCACCATAAGGAACGCTGGGACGGAAGCGGATACCCGGACCGCCTGGCGGGCGAACAGATTCCGCTGGGCGCGCAGGTCGTGGGCATTGTGGACGCCTATGTCGCCCTGATCAGCAACCGGCCCTATCGAAAGGCCCTCGCGCACGCCGAGGCGGTCGAGATTCTACGCAAACAGGCCGGCGAAGGATGGTACGATCCCGAACTGTGCGAACAATTTCTCGAATCCGTTTCCACAACGGAGACGATCGTGGTGCTCGACGAGGCGGAGATTCCGGTGGCGGCGGAAATGGAGTGAGGATTGGCGACTCTGGGGGAGCGAAAGGCGGCACGGGACACCTTTTGGGGATAAAGCGACAGGGGTCAGCCCCCCTTCCGAAAGGCTTGCGTGCCGTCCAGCGGGCGTTTAGGATGGGGGTTTGCGGCCACCTCCCTCACCGGACCTGGAAGAGCCCGTGATCGACCCCGAAAAGCGCCGCCGCGTGATGCAGCGATCCATGCGGCTGGGCCATTGTATCTGCGACCCCAAGAAACCCTGCCCCTGCGACCTGTTCAAGCAGAAGGACGTTTGTCTCTGCGCGGGCGAACGGCTCGACGTGCCCGCCGGACCCGTCCGTCTGACCGCAATGGTCGATAGCCCGGGCTGCGCGTCGAAGATCGACCAGGCCTCGTTGCGCCGCGTGTTGGCCGGGCTTCCCTCGTTGGACGATCCGCGGGTGCTGGTCGGCATGCCGGCCGGCGACGACGCGGGCGTGTTCCAGTTCAACGGCGACGAGGCGCTCGTGCAGACGGTCGACGTTTTCTCGCCGTCGGTCGACGACCCGTACACCTTCGGCCAGATCGCCGCGGCCAACAGCCTGTCGGACGTCTACGCGATGGGCGGCCGCCCGCTGGTCGCCTTGTCGATCGTCGCCTTCCCGATCCGCGAGGCGCCCGAGGACGTGATGCGCGAGATCCTCCGCGGCGGCATCGACAAAATGATCGAGGCGGGCGTGCCGGTGGTCGGCGGCCACAGCATCAACGATCCGCAGATCAAAGCCGGCTTCGCGGTCACGGGTCTCGTTCGGCCCGAGGCGATGATCACCAACGCCGCCGCGCGGCCGGGCCAGCGGCTCGTGTTGACCAAGCCGCTGGGGCTGGGCATCACAGCCTTCGCCGCGCAAATCGGCCGGGCCACCGACCGCGCAACGAGCGAGGCCGCACGATGGATGGCCACGCTCAACCGCCGGGCCGCCGAGCTGATGGTCGAACACGGCGCGACGGCCGCCACCGACGTGACGGGTTTCGGCCTGATGGGCCACCTGGGTTCGATGGCCCGGGCCAGCGGCGTCGATGTTGAAGTGACGTTGGACGACTTGCCGCTCTTGCCCGACGTGTTGCAGTTCGCGGCCGACGGCATTCTGCCGGGCGGCATCGAGCGCAACCGCGAGTCGGCCCTCCAATACGTGGCCAATCCGGACGAAGTGCCTCCGGCCATGCTCGAAATCTGCTTCGACGCGCAGACGTCCGGCGGGCTACTGGTTGCCCTGCCCGAGGAGCGGGTCGAGTCGTTCCTTGCCCGACTGCATGAAGAAGACGGTGGAACGGCTGCCGTGGTCGGGCGAGTGATCTCCGCCGGCCCGGGTCGGGTCTTCGTTCGTCACACAGGCAAACGCCCCTTGCCCAAACCGCGCGAGGATCAAACAACGAAGAGCGAACGGGTGCCTGGGCCAAAGCGAAGCGGTGGCCCAGAAATCCCGACGCAACCGGCTTCCTGTGAACCTTCGGCCGCCTCATGCTGCTGTCCCGAACCGGCCCCATCCGTGGAGAAAACCGGCTCGGCCGACTCGGCCGTGGAGGATATCGAAAAGAGTTTCCTGGCGTTCCTCGGCCGAAACGGCGCGCCTGGCGCCCTGGATGCGGCCACCAAACAGTCGATCGCCATTGCCCTGTCGGTCCTGGCCAAGTGCGAGCCGTGCGTCAAGGCCCACGTGAAGAAGGCTCGGGCGATGGGTTTTTCGCAGGAGGAAATCGACGAAGCCGCGTGGATGGCCATTGCGTTTGGCGGCTCGCCGACCATGATGTTTTATAGAAGTGTGAAGTAGGAAGTGTGAAGAAACTCGGTTGGAGGTGACTGGTGCCTGGTGGTGCCCCTGGTCTTCAAAACCAGTGTGGGGCGCGCAAGCGTCCCGGGTGGGTTCGATTCCCATTCACCTCCGCCATATTTTGTGGGGGGCGTCCAGACGCACCATGAATTGGTAGGGTGGGGCGATCGCGCCCGGAAAACTTGAACCTCAACGCCACGCCCTGCCGCGATCGCCCCACCATATCTTTATCTTCTGAATACTATCAACAATAAACCCGGCCCTATGCGTCGAATCCTTCGAGCCTCGATCCCGCTGGTGCTGTTGGCCCTGGGCATTGCCTCGGTGGCCTACGGCGTGTGGGGCCACACCGTCACCGTGGTCCTCAAGCCGAATAGCGATCAGGCCAAGGCGTCGGAAGAACCCTCGGACGAATCGGCCGAAGAGCCCGCGGAAGAATCGCCTCCTCCCCCGCCGCCCGATCCGTGGATGGGCGGTCCGCCGCGCGACCCCTGGGCCGCCGGTCCGCCGCGCGACCCTTGGGCAACCCCGCCGCCCGACGTCGAGGAGCCGTCCGACGAGTCGGACGACGAACCGGCCGACGACGAACCGGCCCGCCCGGAGGAAAAAACCGTCCAGGATCCCGAACCGGTCATCATTGGCAACGTCACGGTCGGCGAGATCTCACGTTCCGATTCGGGCCAACTGGTGCGGATCGTCTATCCCGCCGGCGAAAAGCCGGCCGCGTTGTGCCCTACGTGAACCCACTAACAGGAGGTCATGGTGTCCATGGCCGCTAAAAAAAAGCCTGGGAACAACAAGGGTACGCTCACCTCGCGGCTGGCCGCGTGGCGCGTCTGGGTCCAGACGGCGTTCGCCACGATCTGGCTGTGGCCGTTCGCGCGCCTGCACACGATGTGCTCGCCCGTGTTCCATTGCCACGCTTGCCCGTTGGCCACGTTCGCCTGTCCGATCGGCGTGATCGCCCACTTCAGCGCGCTGCACGTCTTTCCGTTCATCACATTGGGCGTCATCGTTGTTTTCGGCGCCCTGTTCGGCGGGTTCATGTGCGGCTGGGTCTGTCCGTTCGGTTTTTTACAGGATCTCTTCGCCAAGATCCCCACGCCCAAGTTGACGCTGCCCGCGTGGTCTGGCTATATGCGCTACGTGGTGCTCGTGGTGTTCGTGCTGATCGGACCCTACCTGTTCGCCGAAAAGCCCGTCGTCACGTTGGGCGGCGAAGAGATTCCCTTGTTCATCTGCCGCGTGTGTCCGGCCGGCGCGTTGGAAGGCGCGGCGCCGAACGTGGCCGCCGCGATGGCCACCGACACGCAGCCCATCCCCTGGCCCAGCACGCTCAAAATCGTCATCCTCGGCCTGTTCCTGATCGCCGTGTTCTTCCTCCGGCGACCGTGGTGTACGTTGTTCTGTCCCTTGGGCGCGATCTACGGCCTGTTTAACTACGTCTCGTTCTTCCTGCTGCGATTCCACAACAACAAGTGCATCGACTGCAAGAACTGTCGCAGCCTATGTCAATACGGCGGGCGGACGGACGTTCGGGTCCACTCGACGAGCTGCAACCGATGCCTGGCCGGCGAAAAATGCCGCGCCGTCACCCTCGGCACCGCGCTGGACCGCGTGGATTCGTAACCCGTACTCATCACGCTCCGCGTGATGTCAGGTGTAGGCCGGGTCGTGACCCGGCGAGTAGGTGTAGCGAGAAGCATGCGCCGGGTCACGACCCGGCCTACGATTTGTTGGGAGTAAAAGGTAGGGTGGGCACCGCCCACCAAATGACAAGAATTTGTGGTGGGCGATGCCCACTCTACAGGTTTAACCGCTTCTGCCGCAACAGTTTACAGTAATCGACAACACCGTTCACAATACCTTCCCGCCTTGCCGTCGAAAGCGGGAGCCCCTCGACACGGCCCCGCGATCGCGGTACAATCCCGCGTAGCGTTTTCGATAAGGGACAAGCGACCTGACGGTGGTTTTGCCCGGTGCGCGGGCAAACAGGCAGCGCGTCCAAAGGCATTAAGCAAACCCGCTTGCCGTCAGAGGAGGACCTTATTGATGAAGACTCGCATCGCGTCGCTTGGCGGTCTTGCCGCCGCCCTCTTGCTCGCGCCGGCCGTCGCGCCGGCCGTCGCGCCGGCGGCCGTCTGCAAGATGAAGCCCAAGAAGCTCGACTCGGGCCAGCGCCGCAACATGGCCGGCTCGCCCAATGTCGACTGGCTCTTCAGCATCACGGACGGCCAAACCTCTTACATTCAGTTTCGGCCAACAACCGTCACCAAGGACGGCAAGAAGCAAACCACGTGGTCTCCCATCGGTGATGACGGGCGGCTGCGGGATTTTAACCGAATCGTCAAGAAGCAGCCCGAGAAATACAACGCCGAACATCCCATGCGTAGCGTGGTCAAATTCGGCGACAAACAGTACGCCTTCGTTTTCGACGCCGCCGAGCCGAAAGGCCAGGGCGGCTACGGCCTGCTTTACTTCGACGTGAACGCCAACGGCGACCTGACCGACGACGACGTGATCGAATCGACCCAGGCCAAGCAGGCTCGGGAGGCCCGTGAAAAAGCGGAAAAAGAAAAAGCCGAAAAAGCGGCCGCCGAGGGAAAGGACGCGACCGACAAAGAGAAAAAGGACGAGAAGAAAGACAACGAGAAAGAAAAAGCCCGCCGCGAGCTGGCCGCCTATTACGCTCGGAGCGTCAATCACCATCAGTTCCCGGCCGTCGAGTTGAAAATCGAAGTTGACGGGAAACCGGCCGATTATCGTGTCTTCGCGATGATCCAATCCTACTTCATGGGCAACTATGGCCAGGTCCACGTGTCGTTCACCCCGGGCCTCTGTTACGAAGGCGAAATCGAACTTGACGGCCGGCGTCAACGTGTCGTGTTGGTCGATCGCGACAGCAACGGCCGATTCGACGACCGGACCAAGATCATCGAGGCTCGCATGAGTCCCTCCGGCCCGGCGCGGCTCTATCCGCAAAACGGCGACGTGCTCTATCTCGACCCGAAGCCGGTTCAAGACCCCAACGCGATTTGGGACGCCACCGGGCTGAGCTTCCGTCACAACGTCGAAAAACTGATTTGCCTCGGCGACCGCTACTACGACCTGAAGGTGGACCCCTCGGGCAGTGAACTCTCGATCGAACCTTCGGACGTCGCCCTGGGATACGTCAAAAATCCCAACGCCGAATACTCGGTGATGATCCACGGCGACGCCGGGCTAATCACCATCAACGGCCAGGGCGACAAGCCCGTGCCCGTGCCCGAGGGCGAGTGGAAAATGGTCAGCTACAAAATCGACCTGACCAAACTCCGCGAGGCCGAAGCGAAGAAAAAAGAGGAAGAAGCCAAGAAGGCGGCCGAGGAAGAAGCAAAAGAAGGAGCCAACGAAGAAACCAAGAACGACACGGCCAAGACGGGCGAAAAGAAATCGAGCCTCTGGGACGCCATCGGCAAGGCGGTCAACAAGGCCGCCGGCACGAACCGGGCAAGGGCAGTCCGTCGCCAGGGGCCCAAAACAACCCTCGTCAGCGCGATGGGCACCACGGCCGGCAAGCCGATCAAGGTGGTCAAGGACGAAACCGTCCTTCTGCCTTTTGGCCCCCCTTATAAACCTGTCGTCGAGCCGTCGTACTTCCAATCAAACAACGACACGCTCAGCTTGGGTCTTGAAATCCAGGGCTCGGTCGGCGAGCAGGTCACCAATCTCATGGTCGACGGCGATCGTCCGGAGAAACCCAAATTCAAAATCCTCGGCCCCGAGGACAAGGTTGTCCAACAGGGCAACTTTGAATATGGCTGAGGCTTCACCTGCTCGTACTCGTGGCGAGTACCTACCGAGTTGGCGAAGCAATACCGCGTCGAAGTCACCATGTCGGCCGGGCCGTTTGCGTTCGACTGCTCCGAACCGACCGTGCTGAAACGATCGGACCTGGAGAAGCGGATCGAGCAATCCGGCGGCCGCGCCAAGAAGGTGAAAAAGACCGAGAAGAAGACAACCGAGAAGAAGCCGGAGGAGAAAGAGAAGAAGTAATCTTCTCCACTGTGCCCAACGACTCGCGGCGCGCCGTCGGTGACGACCCGGATCGGTCCAGGCCCCTTCGCGCCGCAATTCCACAACGATCATTTTTCAGAATTGCCCCGTGAGGAGAGGCCGTTTTATGAAAGTACGCCTACAACCGTGCTGCCGAGCAATCGCCGTGTTTGTCGTTTTGCTCGGCGCGGCGACGGTGACCGCCGGGGCCACCGCCACGCTTGAGGCCAAACGCTTCGACGCGGCCCGGTCGGTTTATCCGCCCACGTCGTCCGAATGGATGTTCCAGCTCACCGCCGGGCAGAACGTCACGATGAACGTGCTCCGCCGGTCGGTCAAGGAAGACGGCAAGACCCGCATCGTGACTGAAGAGCGGAAGAACGACCCTCGGCTCAAACAGTTTGCCGAGGCCGTCCAGAAGGAGCCGGACCAATACAACTCGGAACTGCCCTTCCGCGGCGTTTTCCGCCTGGGCGACAAGCGGTACGGTTTTGTTTTCGACGCCGTCGAGCCGGGCGGCCGGAGCTACGGCGTACTCTACTTGGACCGCAACGGCAACGGCGACTTGACCGACGACGAGGCGATCGAGAGCAACTACCGCGAGTTGCAACAGCGGCTGAAAAAAGAAGAGGCCGACGCCAAAAAAGCAAAGGCCGAGGCCGATATGTTGGCCGAAGAGGCCAAGGCCGACCCCACCGACCAGGTGAAGCAGAAGAAAGCGGCCGACCAACAGCGACTGGCGCTTGCCCAGCAACGCCGTGTCGCCACGATGCGCCGCGCGATGTACTCCGCGGGCCGTTTCCCCCGCATCGACATGCAAATCGAAATCGACGGCCAAAAGACCGAGTATAGCTTTTTCTTCCAGGTCTATAGCTCGCTTCGCCCAACGGTCCGGCTTTACTCGGCGCAGTACTACGAAGGCCGAATCGAACTCGACGGCAAGACGCACCGCGTCGTTCTGGTCGACTACGACTGCAACGGCCGGTTCGACGACCCGATGACGCTACCCAAGGTCGGTTCCTACCGCGACGCGAACGTGCCCGTCTATGCCGTTCCCGGCGACCGGTTGTTTGTCGACCCGAAGATGGTTGACGATTACCGTTTGGTGTACGACCGCACGGGCCCGGCGTTTCAGCACAACGTCGGCAAGTGGCTCTGCTTCGACGGCCGCTGCTGGAACCTCAACGTATCACCGGCCGGCAACCGGATCACGATCGAACCGTCCGAGGCGGCCGTCGGCCGGGTGGCCAACGCGAACCAGCGTTACACGGCCCTGGTCCACGGCGAGCAGGGCGTTCTGAAAATCCAAGGCACGGCCGACCAGCCCGCCGCGCTGCCCGTGGGCAAGTGGTCTTTATTGAGTTACCTGATCGATCTGACCGATGCGAAGGCCGACGAAAAGGCCGACGCGGAGGCCGGCGACGCCAAGCCGGCCGCCTCCGCCCGGTCGCGGCTTCGTCGTCCACTGCCGAAATCAACCTTCGTCTCGGCCATGGCCACTGGAAACGCCAAACCGGTCGAGATCGTCGAGGGCCAAACCGTCGAAATGCTCTTCGGCGAGCCTTTCACGGCCACGGTCCAGGCGCAAGCCGACAGGTCTTCCTTCCTCCGAGTCGGGACCGCGACGGGCATCGCCGCCGGGGCGAATATCACTCGACCTAAACAGGATCGGATCAGTCTGTCGCTGAACCTTTCCGGCGCCGGCGGCGAAAAAATCACCGGCATCACCGTCAACGGCCAGCGCCCGGGGAAACCCACTTTCAAAATCCTCGATCCCGAAGGCAAGGTTGTCCAAGAAGGCAACTTTGAATATGGCTGAGGCTTCACCTGCCGGTACTCGTGGCGAGTGCCTTCGGAACTAGCGGATGAATATCGCATCGAAGTGACGATGGACGGCGGTCCGTTCAAGTTCACCGACTCCGAGCCGACCGTCCTGAAGCGGTCGGAGATCGAGTCGATGCTGAACCGTGACGGCGGCGGTAAAGCGAAGTCCGAAAAGAAGAACGGGAAGTAGTCGTCGTATTCCTCTCGCTCCGCGAGAGGTCAGCCCCCGCCCCCATACTGATCGAGCTTCTTGCGGAGCGTCGTCCGGTGCATCCCCAGCCGTCGCGCCGCCGTGGCGCACTGGCCGTGGTGTGCCTCGACCACCGCGCGGAGCAGCGGCGGCTCGACCCATTCGAGAAAACGAGCGTAAAGATCGTCCGCGTCGGGCGAGTCTTTTAGTTGCGATTGGGCCCAGCGGCGAACGACCTCCTCCAAAGCGTCCTCGCGCGGTCCCCCGAAAACCAGTGCCGCGGCCAGCGGATGGGGTAGATGCTCGGGCATGATCGCCCCGGAGCGGGCCAGCACGACCGCGTGCTCGACCGCGTTGCGCAATTCACGCACGTTCCCGTACCACGGCCGCCGCATCAATTCGTCCATGGCCGATGGTGAAATCGACGGCCCCGCCCCGCCGTTTTTCGCCGCCAGCAAGCTCAAAAAATGCTCGGCCAAGGGAGCAATGTCCTCGCGACGGTCGCGCAGCGGCGGAATCTGGATCTCGAACGTGATCAGCCGAAAATACAGGTCGTGGCGAAACGCGCCACGCGCCACCAGTTCGGGAAGATTCTGATGGGTGGCCGAGACGATCCGAAAATCGGACTGCACGGAATGGTTGGCGCCTACCGGCAGTATTTCGCGGTGCTCCAACACGCGGAGCAGCTTCACTTGGATCGGCGCGGGAATGTCGGCCACTTCGTCGAGAAAAATCGTCCCGCCGTCGGCCTGCTCCAAAAGTCCCTTGCGGGCCTGGTCCGCGCCGGTGAACGCGCCTCGCGCGTGGCCGAACAATTCGCTTTCAGCCAGCGTCGGGCTCAACGACGCCACGTTGATCGCCACAAACGGCCCGGCCGACCGGCGGCTGTAGCGATGAATGGCACGGGCCGCGAGTTCCTTACCCGTTCCGCTCTCGCCGCGCAGATGGACGCAAGCGTCGGAGGCCGCGACCAGGGCGATCCGCTTGAACACCTCGCGCATCGCCGGCGACGCGCCGACCATCTCGTCGGCGTCCGTGGGAACCTCGACGATCGGCGCGGCGTTTTGACCCGCGTCACTCGCCCGCGCCAGCGCCCGGTTGATGCACCGCTCGGCCACCGCCAGGTCGAACGGCTTGACCAGATAGTCGAACGCCCCGCCGCGGACCGCCTCGACCGCGACGGGCAGTTCGCCGTGCGCAGTGATAATGATAATCGGCACGTCGTCCCCTTGCTCGCGAAACCGGGGCATGGCCTCCAGCCCGCTCATGCCCGGCAACCGCACGTCGAGTACGATCGCGTCGGGCTTTTGCTCGCCGGCCGCCTTCAGCCCTTCCTCGGCCGACGCGGCCGTCGCGGCCGTGTGGCCCATCTTCCGGGCCAGCTTCGCAAAGCCCCAGCAGATGCTCTGTTCGTCGTCAACGATCAACAAGTGCGCCATGATGTTTGTACCCAATTAACCGCGTCTCACTTTACCGCGAAGACGCGAAGAACGCGAAGGTAGTATGGAAATAGCACGGGTAGGATGCGTGCTTGCACGCATCAGAGCCGTAGGTCAGGCTGTGCCTGACACGCACTCTCCATCGCCATCTATGTTTTTCCGTCAGGCACAGCCTGGCCTACATCTACATCCGCTCACACTTTTTCTTCGCGTCCTTTGCGTCTTCGCGGTGAGAAAAATCTTCTCCCTCTTATCCGCGTTCATCCGCGTTCATTTGCGGTTCCAACGTCGGCAGTTCGACCGTGAATCGTGTTACGCCCTCGCGTCGTTCCCAGCCGACCGAGCCGCCGTGGTCCTCGGCCACTTGTCGGACGAGATACAACCCCAGCCCGGTGCCTTCCGGTTTGTCGGTCACGAACGGCTCGAACATTTTTTGTTGGACGGCCGCGTCGGGCTCGGGACCGTTGTTCGTCACCCGCAGCACGGCCCGATCTAATCCAACCCTCGCCAATTCGATTCCCACTTCGGCCGGCGACTGCTTTTCCGGCGGCTCACTCCGTCGCGTGGCGGCTTCCATGGCGTTGATCACGAGGTTGGTCAGCAACTGGCCCAGCCAATGGGCGTCGCCGCGAACCACGATCGGCTCCTCCGGCGCGCGGCAATCGAGACGAATGCCCGCGTGGTCGCAGCCCGGCCGGACCAGCGACGCGACGCTTTCGACCACCGTCCCCAGCGTCACGGGCTCGTGCGGCGCCGCCGCGTCGCGTCCCAGCGACAAAAAACGCTGCAAGTGCGATTCCATCAACCGCAGTTGACGCATCGCGATCCCGAGCGATTCATCCTCGGCTGCCCCCGGCGTTTCCTGCTGGTGCAGCTCGACGGCCATCCGCGCGCCGGTCGCCGCGTTACGGAGTTGATGGGCCATGCCCGCCCCCAACTGGCCCAACACGCGAAGCCGCTCGTGACGCCGGACTTCCTCCTCGTAGCGGCCCAGGCGCTCGGTCATGCGGTTGATCGAGCGGGTCAGGTCGCCGATCTCGTCGTTGCGCGCCGGCACGTCGACCGGCTGAAACCGCCCGTCGGCGATCCGATCGGCCTGATTGCGCAGCAAACGGATGGGCCGCACGAACCGGCCCGCCACCAACGCGCTGACGAGCATTGCCGCCAGGGTCGTCACGCCGCCGGCGATCAGGATAGGCGCGGCCACGTCGCGGGCAATGCTCCACCACCGATGCTTCGGATAGAGCACGATCAGCCGTTGCGACTCCGACGCCCCGGGCCGGCCGGTCATGGGCACTTGTTCGCTGAAATAATCGTTGCCGCCCAGTCGCACGACGTTTTCGGCCGCGAACAAATCGGGCGTCGATTGCCGCGGCGCGGCGAGCAGCGCCGGCAACTCGCCCGCGTCGATCGCGAGCGTCGCGTGAACCATCCGCCCCCGGCCGTCCAATAATACGAACTGCCCGCCCGAGAGCCCGCTGAGTTGCTCCAGCACGCTCTGGCTCAACGGATAGCGGCCTCGGGCCAACGTGTCGCGGGCCTGGTGCAGGTCGGCCAACTGCGCGCGGCTGGCCGTCTCGACCGCCAGATAGGCGCTGGCCAACGTAGCCGCCACGATCCCAAAAACGACGACCGAGAGAATCCACAACAATAGTTGGACACGGATCGGCCATCTCATCGGGTCACCTTGCGCGCGGGTCGAGCGCACCCATTATAGCCCCGCGTCCGAGCCCATGCCACCCTACCACGAGACGACGGATCGCCGTCAACTTGACATCACGCACGGGCCGGCTAAGATGGAATTCGTTCGCGCGGCCGTGGCTTGCCGGACACAGCCCCCGTTCCTTCCTTCAAGCCCCGTGCCGCATCGCTGTCTCACCAGTCCGACCGGCCCCGCCATACAAGGACCTCGGCCATGAAACCGCTCCTTATGACGTTCGTTCTACTTTCCGTCTGCTTCTTTCCGACGATGGTCCGGGCCGCCGACGTGACCACCGCCAAGCTGCTCGACGAAATGATCGACTTCGACCGGCTCGCGCGGATGCCCGAGCCGGCGTATCGAACGTATCAATTCTCGTCCTACGACCGTCAGGCCGCGATGCCCGAGGGGCCCAACTGGTTCGGCAACTCCGACGGATTCGGCGGCGAGCCCATCCCGGCCGTCGTCCGCACGCTCACGAAGGCAAACGACCAGGGCGTGGGCACTTACGTGATCGCCGAGATGAACGGGCCCGGCGCGATAGTCCGTTGTTGGACGGCCGCCGGCGATCGGAAACCCATCGGCATGAACGGCCGCATCCGCCTCTATCTCGACGACGCGGAAAAGCCCGTCTTCGAGGGCGAGGCCTACGATTTTTTGAACAACCTCTATCCGTCGATCGCCAAGCAACGCGGCATGAGCGCCAAGGGGCTGACTGCCGGCCTCGCCCAGCGAGACGCCGGGTACTATCCCGTGGCCTTCGCCAAAAGCTGCCGCGTCGAGTGGACGGGCAATCTCCGCGCCGTCCACTTTTATCACATCGAGATGCGCAAGTACGCTCCCGGGACGACCGTCGAGACGTTTCAGCCCGAGATGCTCGATACGCACCGCGAGAAAATCAAGGCGGTCGGCGCCGTGCTGGCCAATCCGGCCGCCGAATTGACGCCCGGCATGTCCGAAACCGCCCAAAGCGAGACCTCCAAATGGACCCTCGCGCCCGGCGAGACTCGCGAACTGCTCAAACGGGACGCCCCGGGCAAGATTACGTGGCTGCAAGTCGAGTTGAAGGCCAAGAATCTCAACCGCGCGTTGCGGCAGAACGTCTTGGAGATCACGTTCGACGGTCATTCGCGGCCCCAGGTCGAGTCGCCGTTGGGTGATTTCTTCGGTGCGGCGCCGGGCATCAATCCTTACGACTCGCTGCCGATGCAAGTGATCGCCGACGGAACGATGGTCTGCCGGTTCGTCATGCCGTTTGCCCGGTCGGTCCGATGCACGTTGACCAACCGTTCCAACGAGCCGGTCGCCGTCTCCGCCGCGTTCCGTGTCGAGCCCCACGCGTGGGACGACGCACGCGACATGCACTTTTACGCTCGATGGCGGGTGAATCACAACATGCAAATCACCGGCCGCAGGCCGTTCGACATCCCGTTTCTGTGCGCCCGGGGCCAGGGCCGTTTCGTCGGCTGCTCGGTCCACTTGATGAATCCGGCCACCGTGCCCGGCATCAACTGGTGGGGCGAAGGCGACGAGAAGATTTTCGTCGATGACGACGGCAACGCGCCCTCATTTTTTGGCACCGGCTCGGAGGACTACTTCAATTACTCCTGGGGACAGTACGACCTGTTCCATCATGCCTATTTCGCCCAGCCGCGTTGCGACGGCCCGGCCACGCGCGGGTTCGTCGTCAACAACCGCTGGCACATCCTCGACGATATTCCCTTCTATCACCGCATCGACTTCTCCATCGAGATGCTCCACCATCTGACGATCGACGAACTCGACTACGCGCGGATCAGCTACTACTACGGCCGGCCCGGTATTTTCAGCGACCACATGCCCCTGTTTGCCGAAGATCTGCGCGAGCCCACGAGTCCCGAGAACTGGGAGCCGACCGCCGAAGGAACGCAAACCGGCGCGATCTATTTCCAATGCGAGGAACTCGACGGGGCGGCCGGCCTGATCGACGCCGACCCGCGGTTGTCGCGCGGCAAACGAGTGCTTTTTACTCCCAAAAAGGATGGCGATCGGACGTCGCTCGCCTTCGACGCGCCAAAAGACGGCAAGTACCGCTTTGGTGTCGTGATGAACATGACGCCCCGCGCCGGCCGGTGCGACGTCTGGCTTAACGGCCGGCCGCTGCCGGGTCTGGCGAGAAAAGACGGCCGCGGGCAGGTGGACCTTTACACGCCTTTCCACACCATCGCCCAATCGTTCGGCTCGGCCCCCGTCGCGTTGAAGGCGGGCAAGAACACGCTCACCTTTGTCTCGCGAGGAAAGAACCAAGCCAGCCGCGGCACGGACCTCGGCGTCGATTTCTTCTGGATCCAGCCGTAGGTCGGGCCGCGTCCGACCGAGACACCTAAAAACCGAGCCGCGCTCCGTCAGGAAGCGGTTGCCGAGCATTACGGATCATTACTGCTCGCTTGCGGAGCGCGGCTCGGAGACGGATGCCGGTGTTTACGGCAACAACCCTCGAGCAAGCACGCCGTCGACCACCCGTTGCACGCCCAGGTTCATGGCGGCGTCGCGCATCGAGAGTCCCTCGCGCTGGCTTGTCTCGAAGACGTCGCGGAACCGCTCGGTCATTCGCCCGGCCAGCCGGCTTTCGACTTCTTCGAGCGTCATTTGCTCGCGCTGCGTCTCCTGCGTGTATTCCAGATAGGAAACAAACACGCCGCCCGCGTTGCAGAGAATGTCGGGAATGACGTGTACGCCGCGACGATTGAGAATCTCGTCGGCCTCGGGCGTGGTCGGGGCGTTGGCCCCCTCGGCGACGATTTGGGCCGTGACCCGCTCGGCGTTGTTCTTGGTGATTTGCGATTGAGTGGCCGCGGGAATGAGGACGTCGCAGTCCGCCTCGATCACGTGGCTCGGTTCCACGGCCTTGGCGCCGACGAACCCGGCCGGGCCGCCCGTCTTCTGGATATGGGCGGCCAAGGCGACCGGATCGAGCCCATCGTCGTTGGCCACCGCTCCGGTGACGTCGCTGGCGGCGACGATCTTGGCGCCGCGCTTGGCGATTTCGATGGCCGAGACGGAGCCCACGTTGCCGAATCCCTGGACGGCGACGCGAAGTCCCTCGACCTTCATTCCCATTTTCTCGCACATCGCCAGGATCGTGTAGACGACGCCCTTGCCGGTCGCCTCGCGTCGTCCGGCGACGCCGCCGAGAATGATCGGCTTGCCCGTCACGTAGCACCCGTCGGTGATTGAAAGCGCTTCGGAGTAGGAGATGCAGTCGCGGATTCGCGCCATGTCGCGTTCGTTGGTTCCCATGTCGGGGGCGGGCACGTAGATTTCCGGGCCGATGTGGCGTCGCGCGCCGCGAGTGAACGAGCGGATGATGATTTCCTTCACTTCGTCGGAGATGGTTCCGGGATCGACCTGGATGCCCGACTTGCCGCCGCCGAACGGCACGCCGATGACCGAGGTCTTCCAGGTCATTTCCATCGCCAGGCCCGTCACGTCGTCCAGCGTGACGTTCGACGCCATGCGGATGCCGCCCTTGGCCGGGCCGAGCACGTCGTTATGACGCACGACGAACGCCTTGATGTTCACCACGCGATGGTCGGGCATCACGGGGCTGAGATTCAATTCGATGCGTTCCTTGGGTCCAAGAATCTTGCCCTTGAGCCCTTCGTCCAGCTTGAGCCGAGAGGCCGCTTCGTTGAAATTATGCAATGCCGTCTGAAGAATGCCATGCTTCTGATTCTGCGACTGCTGTGCGGTCATGCGACACCTTTTGCCTTGGAGATCCATCGGTGAAGTGAAATGACTCCGTCGACCGGGGTGGTCGACGGAGTCATCGAAGTGGAGCGGAGGAGGGTCGAACTCCCGACCTCTGCATTGCGAACGCAGCGCTCTCCCAACTGAGCTACCGCCCCGGCGGTTTATTGTAAGTGCTTATCTTATAATGCTTTGTGTCCCGTTTCGTTGAGGTTTCAGATCTGCCCATGTCCCTATTCTACCAAGTCCGAACGGCCTGTTGTAGACCTATCTGGCCACGAATCCTCCCCCCATTCCACGACAAGCAAAAATGGCAAAATGGGAAAAATAACGTGCTAGCCAGGATGGTCAAGATGTGGCGTCCGCATTTTGTTCATCTTGGCAAGCCTGTCCAAATCTATTTGTACAGGCATGTATCTTCATTTCCGATTTCCGGTCGAGTACCCGGAGGTTCGCATGGGGTGGCAATGCAGGACGATTGAAAACGGCGTCTCTCGCCGCCATGAGCACAACAAACAGCACCAGCGACGCCAAAATACTCGACCCTAGCACACCCACCAGCGCAAGCGAAGCGGCCACGCCGGGCGGCTTTGCGTTGAGCAGCTCAAACGACTGCAACGTCAATTGTGCCGACGTTTTCGTACTCATCTGCGAAGGCATAGCTTCGCACAGTCCGTCGTAAATGGCTCGGGCGGTCTCCGGCGGAATGGTTTGCGAGTCGGGTGAGTTTGCGTCGAAACCCCGCTCGCGCAGACGTTGTACTACCTTGCCGACCCGATACACCGTCGGCAATCCAATAAGCATAAAGACTCCGATCACCGCCAGAAATCGCCCACCGACCAGTGCGCTGAGAATGAGAATCACCGCCGCAATCGCGCGAAACACCACGTCAAAGATCGGGTGACGTGAAAAAAGCACTGCATGCATGACCCGCCCGCCGTCCAACGGCATCAGCGGCAGAAGATTAAACGCGTTGATCACCACCAGCAGAATCGCGGCTTGCATCATCAAGGGCCACTCGCCGATCGCCGCTGCCACACCCAGCAGGGCGCCCAGGACGATCCCCGGCAACGGTCCCATTAAAGAAACGACGGCCTTCTTCCACCCCGGCACGTTATAATTCTGTCCTGTCACCGCGGCGCCAAAAAACGGAATGAAGAACATCCGCAGGTTGCGATAATCAAACAACCGCATGGCCGCCAGATGGCCCATTTCGTGCAAGAACAGCACACCGACAATCATGAGCAACGGCTTCCACGCCTGTCCGCTCCGCCCTAGCGCGAAGAAAAGTCCCGCCGAGAAGACGAGGACCAAAAAACCGCTGGTCCAACTCGCCTTGCGATGGATCAGCCGCTCGATCTCGGCATAGACGGCGGAGAACGCCATCTCCCTCTCGTCCCCCACCTCGGTCAATGCAGTTTCGGCCATGAGTTGCTCCCGTTAGGCTCCATTCAGCTAGGAAGAACAAGCGAGTGAGACAAAGTTGAACAAAATTGACAAGATATAGTTTTCGCATCCTGTTCATCTTGTCAATCCTGTCAATGCTTCTCACGGCTCCAGTCCCAGGCTCCGTAGATAGGCCGCCTGCTGACGCTCGACGCCCAGTCGCTCGGTGATTTCCCGCCACCGCTGGGCCGCGTCCTGCAGTGCGGCGGCCGGGGCTTTTTCGCCACGAACGGCCGCCGCCACGGCCTCGTCCAACGCTTTTAAATATTCTCGTCGGCCGGGAATGCGGAGCGAAGCGGTCCATTGCTGGCTCTCAAACGTGGCTCGGGTGAGCTTTGCGTAGTCGGTCGCCGTTGCCGTGCTCATGGGCTTTTCGACCCAGTCGGCCGGCGAACCCGCCTGCGACCGCCGGAAT
>Ga0209342_10002669_pt1 | contig 18967 bp, 14 predicted proteins | sample RifCSP16_2_FD_184023 | JGI IMG/M metagenome (GOLD analysis project Ga0209342, IMG submission 184023) | Soil microbial communities from Rifle, Colorado - Rifle CSP2_sed 16_2 (SPAdes) (version 2) | ecosystem: Environmental > Terrestrial > Deep subsurface > Rock core/Sediment | place: Rifle... | reverse complement strand
AGCGGCGCCAACCGCGCGGCGGCGACGCGCGAGACCCTCGACCGGTGGGGGCTGCCGCAGGCGAAGCGGTAGGCCGAGGCGCACCCCGCCGTGGGGTGGGGCTGGCTTCTCGGCACCCGCCACCAGTCGCCGGCAGCGGGCCTCGATGCTGTGGACCCGGAAGCGGTCCAGCAGCCGGCCCAGGCCCCCTACCACCGGCCATCCCCGGGCCGTGGTGCGCCGGCCCTCGCCCTCGCGGTAGCCGGTGAGCAGACCCCGCACCAGCGTCTCGGGAGCACCGGTGGCGGTCACCGCGACGTCATCGGCACGCCGCTCCATCTCCTGAACCGCGGCCCGAGCCATCACCTGCACCGCAGGGTTGAAGAAAAGCAGGGCCCGGAGCCCCATCAGGCCCGCGCCCAGCAGCGGGTCGCGTTTGGCGACGTGAGCAACTTCGTGGGCCAGGGCCGCCCGCAGCTCGTCCGGCGCCAGCCGCTCCAGAAGCGCCCGCGAGGCCACGATCCGGGGCCGCCACAGTCCCACCGTCAACAGGAGCGGCCCCTCCGCCCGCACGCAGGCGATGGAAGGGGGCGCTACGCCTAGCGCACGGGAGATCTCCCGCACCACCTCCACCAGGGCCTGGTCGCAGGGCTCTCCGCCGGTATGCCTGGTCTTGCCCCACCGATCGAGCAGGAAGGGGCCGAGGTCGCGCAGAAAGAGCAGGCTCCCGGCCAGCGCCAGGCCACCCCCCAGCCAGCCATCGAGTCCAAGGCCCGCCAAACGCACTTGGGCCAGGCGGCGGGTCGAGTAGAGAGCCCACTCGTCGTGGAAGGCGGCACTCGCACGCTCCGGGGCCAGGAACCACAGGGCCGGGGCCAAGACCGCCGGAGAAGCGAGCGCCATGAGCTGGAAGCGGAGGCGCAGGCCCGGTGGATCGCCGGGCCAGAGGCGAAGCAGCGCGAGGATCACCCCGGCGGCCACCAGGCCGTGGAGGATGGTCTCGCCGGCGCGTTCAGCCATCCCGGTTCGCGGCGGGCTCCGGTTTCTCCTGCGTTAGGCCCAACACCTCGTCAGCTTCCTCGGGAAACAGCCGCGCGTACTCCAGAGGGTGGTCCCGCTTCAGGTGCTCGCGAGTCACCCGGCCGGTGAAGATGCTGGTGTTGAAGGGGAACACCTCGGGTGCGAAATGGACGTTGTAGATGTGCCAGGTGAGAACCACCAGGAACGCCATCAGGCCCTCGTTGCTGTGGGCCACCTTGGCCACCGGTATCAGTTCCCCGGGAAGCCAGCGGGTCACCGCCAGCGGGAAGTAGAGAACGAAGCCGGTCGAGACCATGACCGCGGCGCCGATCACCAGGCCCCAATACTCGAACTTCTCGCGGTAGTCGAAACGGTCGAACTTCGCGCGGGTCTCGGAGAGACGCAGGTAGTAGCGCAGGGTGACGATGGCGTCACGGAAGTCCCGGCGGGTCGGAATCAGCGTCAGGCGCGCCCGGCCGGTGGCGACGGCAACGATGGCGGTGGCGATGTGGACCACGGTGGCGATGGCGAACAAGATCCCCGCGGTGCGATGGATCCAGCGCACGCGGGCAATGCCCCCGATCGCGTCCACGATCCAGTGCGACCAGCTGGAGTCGTAGAACTTCTGAGGGAAACCGGTGAGCGCCAGCAGCAGGAACAGCAGCATGACCACCAGATGCTCCACCCGCTGCCGCCGGCTGAAGCGAACCACCAGGTCCCGAGGATCGCTGTGCCGGCTCATCGGTTCACCACCACCCGCCACAAGTGGAGCAGGATCTGCAGGACCAGGCCCCCGACGATGAAGGGGATGAGCACCTTGTAGAAGAGCTTCACCAGGTAGACCAGGGGGGCTCGCTCCCAGGAGGGTTCGTAGTGGCTGAGCCAGGCTGCCGGGAAGCTCTCGCCCGCGCCGGGGTGGCATTTGCGGCAGGTCTTGACCAGGTTGGCTTGCAGCACCCGGGAGCCGGGGTCCTTGACCTTGGTGATGTCGTGGATGCCGTGGCAGTCGACGCACAGGGCGGCCACCCGCTCGCTCCCCGGCGCCCGCCCCTCGCCAAACGAAGCCGTGGCCCCGTGGAAGTCGGCCAGATAGGTGGAGAGCACGTTGGTGGAGAGCTTGTACTTGGCCATCAGCTTCTTGTCGGTGTGGCACTTGCCGCACAACTCGGGGGTCTTGAGCAGCCAGCTCCGGTTGCGGGGATCGGCGATGTCGTGGGAGTGGTGGCAGTCGGTGCATACCGGGACGTCGCGGTTCCCCTCCTCGATCAGGGCCTTGCCGTGAACGCTCTTGGCGTAGGCGATAGACACGCCCTCGTGGCAGCTGGCGCAGGTCCTTGAGATCTGGGTGCGGGGCAGGGCCGGCCGGGTGATGGCGTGGGAGCCGTGGCAGCCGACGCAGGAAGGAGCGTGTGCGTCGCCGCGAGCCTGCACGGCGTAGTGAACGCTGTCCAGGCTCTTGGTGTAGTTCTCGAAGTGGCACGACTTGCAGACGTCTCGAAAGCCCGCCTTGAACTGGCTGGCGTTCTTGTAGTGCCGCTCCGGATGGGGCACGTCCTCCATTCCGGCGTGGCAATCGGTGCAGCGGAGCTTGGCGTGCACCGATCGGGCCAGGTCCTCGCCGCTGACTTGAAGCGAGCGGGTTTCGCCGCTCTCCAGTTTGAGGTGCAGCTCTCTGTCGGCGTGACAGGAGAGGCAGGCCGAATCCCCTGGGTCGCCCTGCCCCGCCGGCACCGGCTCGGCGGCTGCCGCCCAGGGCGGAGCCGCTCCCACCAGGAGCATGAGACACCGAACGACGAGGATGCGCGAGGTCATCATCACCTCTAGGAATGCCCGGCCCGCACGGCCGCCCTACCATAACCCGAGGGCGAGGCTGCGCGAAATGGGTTCTCTGGCTCATTTGGCCGAATCGAATGACTCTTGCGCCGGTCTCGGTCGGCAACCATAATCTGCGTGCCCGGAGGGGCCTGATCACGATGGTCCATGCAAGCGACACGCGAGGGAAGACGCCGAGGTGCCGGCCCTTGATCCTGGCGCTGCTCGGGCTCTGGATCTTTCCAGCCCTGAGCAGCGCCAAGGACGAAACGCCCAAGCCCCCGACCAACGACGACTGCCTGACCTGCCACGACGATGCCTCGGCCACCCGTTCCGACGGCCGGCCGCTGGCTCCGGTCAAGGACCAACTGGCTTCGTCCTTGCACGGCGCCCTCGGCATCGCCTGCGTCGACTGCCACGTGGATCTGGCGAAGACCGCGGACTTCCCCCATGAGGAGAAGCTGCAGAGGGCGAGCTGCGCGGCCTGCCACGCCGATGCGGTCACCGCCTACACCAAGAGCATCCATGCCAGCGCCCGGCGCGCGGCTACCGAGAGCCCGGCGGCGTCTTGCGCCGACTGCCACGGCAGCCACGACATCAAGCCCGCGAGCGACCCCGGCTCGCTCAGCAACCACTTCAACGTGCCCGACACCTGCGCCCGCTGCCACGGCAACCCGGAGACCATAGAGAAGGGCAAGATCGCCGCCGGCAACGTACCGCTCAGCTACGACGACAGCATCCACGGCAAGGCGCTGCGCAAGAGCGGGCTCAAGGTCGCGCCTAACTGCGCCACCTGTCATGGGAACCACGACATCCGCAAGGCCAAGGACGCGACCAGCAAGGTCTTCCATGCCAACATCCCGGCCACCTGCGGTTCCTGCCACGAGGGCATCAAGACCGTCTACGAGGAAAGCGTCCACGGCAAGGCGGTCAAGGAGGGTAACCCCCGGGCCGCGGTCTGCGCCGACTGCCACACCGCGCACGGCATCAAGACCGTGGGCCCCGCCTGGCACCTGGAGGTGGCCCGGGAATGCGGAACCTGCCACCAGGAGTCGATTCGCACTTTCCGCGACACCTTCCACGGCAAGGTGACGGCGCTGGGCTTCGAGCGGGCGGCCACCTGCTCCGACTGCCACGGCTCTCACGACATCCTTCCCCGCAAGGACCCGCGCTCCAAGGTGGCGGCCGGCGGGCGCCTGGCCACCTGCCAGAAGTGCCACACTGGCGTGTCCGCCAACTTCGCTCGCTACGACCCCCACGCCGATCCCGAGAACCGGGAGCGGAACCCCACCCTCTACTACACCACCCAGTTCATGCGCCTGCTCCTGGGGACCGTCTTCGCGTTCTTCGGCATCCACACCGCACTCTGGCTGCCTCGCTCCTGGAAGGCCCGGCGGGACAACCAACGCAACGGAAAGAAGTCATGAGCCATCCGACCGCGAGCGCCGGAAGCGAAGCCCAGACCCGCTACGTCCTCCGCTTCCGTCGCGCCGACCGCATCCTCCACGGCATGCTGATGGCCAGCTTCTTGTGCCTGGCGCTGACCGGCCTGCCCCTGCTCTTCGCCGAGGCGCCCTGGGCCGCCCGCATGGCTGGCCTCTTCGGCGGCTACGGCGTCACCGGCTTCCTGCACCGGACCGCAGCTACCGTCCTGATCGCCTGCTTCACGCTGCACCTGGCCCGCATCCTCCACCGCCTGTACGTGAAGAAGGAGATGGGCCTGCTCTGGGGTCCCGACTCTCTGGTCCCTCAGCCCAAGGACGTGGTGCAGATGCTGCAGCACTTGCGCTGGTTCCTGCGCCTGGGGCCGCGCCCGCTCTTCGATCGTTATACGTACTGGGAGAAGTTCGACTACTGGGCGGTGTTCTGGGGCATGGGCATCATCGGCACCTCAGGCCTGATGCTCTGGCTTCCCGGCCTCTTCGCCCACCTCCTGCCGGGTTGGGTCTTCAACATCGCGCTGGTGGTCCATGGTGAAGAGGCCCTCTTGGCCATGGTCTTCATCTTCACCGTGCACTTCTTCAACGGCCACATCCGGCCCGAGAAGTTCCCCATGGACACCGTCATCTTCACCGGCCGGGTCAGCCTGGAGGAGCTGGAGCAGGACCGCCCCGCGGAGTACGAGCGGCTCTTGCGGGACGGCAAGCTGGAGGAGGCGATCGCCACTCCACCCTCCCACCGGCTGGACCTGGCTGGTCGCTTGGTGGGGACCACGGCGGTGGTCCTCGGCTTCGTGATGGTGGTGCTGTCGCTGTACGCCTTGCTGGCGTGGTAGGGCCTCGGAGCCTGGGCGCCGCCGGCCCAGCTCAATCCAGCAGGTCGAGGAGCCGGCTGAACTTGACGATCAGGCTGCGGTCGCTGCGGACCGCGCCTTCGGTGTTCCGGGTCTCGTTGAACACCACGAACAGGCCGCTGTTGGCGGTTTGCAGCCAGCCCAGGCGCAGGTTCACCGACGACAGGTCGGCGCGATCGTTATACTGCACCAGAGCCTGGACGAAGGCCCGCGTGGAGAACGAGTAGGACAGGCGAGCCCGTATCAGGTTGGTGGTGAAGCTCCCGGCGGGCAGTTCCACCTGGTTTCGGTCCCAGCGCAGCTCCGCGTTCAACGATTGACCGGATCGCGCCTTCACCGCCGGCCGCAGAGAGAGGCGGCGGCCGCCGAAGAAGCCGCCCACCAGCACGGTGGCGTCGAGACTCAACGGCGCACCCTGGTTGGTGATGCCGACGATCTGGACCTCCTGGTGATCGTAGGTGCCGGGGGGCACCACCACCCCGGGGTAGATCTCGAACGGCTGCTGCAAGCCCTCTCGGCTGAAGTTCACTGCCGTGTGCACCTCGTAGCCGTTCCGCCACTCCCAGTGGTTGTCCACGTGGAGAAAGCCCGATTGCTGGAACCCGTCGGGCGACCAGTGGCCGCGGTAGGAGACGTGGGGCCGGATCTCATGGAGGCCGAGAGTCCCGTTCATCCGCTTGCTCCGCAGAACCATGGCCTCGGGCTTCCGGAACCCCCCCTCCCGGCTCAGGAAGCCCACCTCGGGGTTGAAGCCGGAACCCACCTCCGTGTACTTGGCGGAGAGGTCCCACTCCGGAGAGCCCCAGCTGGCGCTCAACTGGAAGGCCGCGTCATCGCTCGTTATGCCCGGGGTCGAGGTCCGGGCCAGGAAGCCCGAGACGAGACCGTAGCGCCCCAACCCCCAGCGACCGTCCAGCCCCCAAGTCCGGTTCCTGTCTTGGGGCGCCGACGCCTCGCCGGTCGCCTCCCGGTTGACGAACAGCGCACCAAACCCGGAGCGATTGCCGAGCTCCCGGCTGGCTCTCACCACCGCGAAGTTGTTGGCCGGAGCCACCCCGTCCGCGGCCCGCGTTTGCATCTCCAGAACGCCGACGTTCGCGCCCCAGAGCTTTCCGGAGAGCCGCCCGCCTCCCAGGATCGGCACCCGCTCACCCTGAGGCCCGATCCCGATACGCCGGCTGAAGAACAGCTCCACCTCGCTCGGACTGCCCGCGGTGAACTGACCGGCGTTCTCCAGGAAGAAGGGGCGTTTCTCAGGAAAGAACAGGTTGAAGCGATCGAGGTTGACCTGCTGTTCGTCCACCTCCACCTGGGCGAAGTCGGTGTTGACGGTGGCGTCGATGGTAAGGCTGGGACTCAGGCTGTACTTGAGGTCGCCGCCGAGGTCGCCCTTCCACCGGGTGCCGCTCTCCCCTTGGCTCGCCCTCCTGGCCTGGCCCAGCGCATAGGGCGCCAGCTTCAGGTTGCGCTGGCTCTCGACCTCCACCCCGGTGAGGGTTCCCGCCGCCGACACGTGGAAGAGGCTGTACTGCCGCGGCAGCGGCGACCAGTACGCCGTCTCGTTGTGCCGGCGGACGTTGCGCTGGAAGTTCAGACCCCAGGTCTGGGCCCCGCCCTTCGCATAACGCAGAGTCTTGAAGGGGATGGCGAACTCGGCGCTCCAGCCGAACTCGCCGGCCTTGGCCTTGACCTCCCAGGCGGCGTCCCAGTTGAGGTTGAAGCCGCCGCCGGCTCCCCCTTGCCCGCCGTTTCCACCCTGTCCCTCGCGCACCACCTGCCCGTCGTACTCGATTCCCGCCGGGTTGGTGCCGAAGACGAAACCGTTCTGGCGGTCGCGAAAGGTATCGATGACGATCATGAAGCTGTCGCCAGCCTCGAGCGAGGCGTCGCGCCGGCTCTCGGAAACGATGATGCGGTCCGGCTCGCGGTCGTAGCAGACCACGCCGAAGTACAGCGTGTCGGCGGAGTACAAGATGCGCACTTCCGTGCGCTCCGAGGCCGCCGCCCCCTCGATAGGCGTGGTCTGCCAGAAGTCGGAGATGGGCGGCGCCGCCTGCCAGGCCGGGTCGTCGAGGACCGAGCCGTCTAGCGCAGGAGGCGTCTCGATCCGTCTGGCCACGGCCTCGGGGGTGTTCGCGGCTCGGGAGACCGCCGCGCTCGCCGCCAAGGCGGCGACCGCCAGCCCGGCCAGAATCGGGCGCCTCACGGCTGGGCCGGGGTCCTGCCCATAACCCACTCGTCGAACCACTCGAGGTTGCGGTTCATGGCGTCCAGGATCAGCTTCGGCTCTTGCAGGCCGTGGGGCTGGCGCGGGTAGACCACCATCTTGGTCACCACCCCCTGGCGCTTGAGCGCGTTGTAGAACTCGTAGCCCTGCGAGATGGGCACCCGCAGATCGGCATCCCCATGCTGGATCAGGGTTGGTGTCGACACGCCCTTCACCTGGAACATGGCGGAGTGGGCGCGCCACACCTCGAACACGTCCCACAGCTCGCCGCCGAAGTAGTCAGGGAGGAAGCCCGGGATGTCGGCGGTGCCGGTGAAGGACATGAGGTTGGTGACCCCAGCCCCCACCGAGGCGGCCTTGAAGCGTTTGGTCTGGGTGACCGCCCAGGAGGTCATAAAGCCGCCATAGCTCCAGCCCATGATCCCCAGCCGGTCCGGATCGGCGATCCCCTTGCTCACCAGCTGATCGACGCCGGCCAGGAGATCCTGGTAATCCGCCCCGCCCCAGTCGCGGAAGTTGGCGTTGCGGAAGTCGAACCCGTAGCCGCTGCTGCCGCGGATGTTGGCCCGCAGCACCGCGTAGCCCCGGGCGCCGAAGACGGCGACCGGGTAGGGAGTGGGCATGCCAGTGAAGCTGCGAACGAAGACACCGGCAGGACCGCCATGGACGATGACCAGGAGCGGCACCGGAGTGCCGGCTTGGTAGGCCACCGGCAACGTCAGCAGGCCCTCGATGGTCTTGCCGTCAGCCGCCTTCCAGGAGATGACCTCGGTCTTCCCAAAGGGTAAGGAGGGCAGGTCCTGTGCGTGACTCACCTGGGTGGCGGCGAAGGCCGCAAGCGGGCTCAGGTAGGCCTCGGGCGCACGATCGGGCCCCTGACTGGTGAAGCCCAGGTGGGTCCCCCGGGCATTCAGGCTGACGCCGTCGATCATCATGTCGGCCGGCGTCAGGACCTGGGCCGGACTCCCGTCCACCGGAACCGCGCTCAGTGAGCTCACCGTGCGGTGGGTCTCCGTAACCAACACCCGTTTGGCGTCAGCCGTGAAGCCGAGGATCCGCGGCTGCTCGTCAAGGCTGACGGCCAGCCGTTTGGGCGCACCGGCGCCCTCGACGGGCAGGAGTGCGACCCGACCCCGCCGGCGCCAACTGGGCGGATCCTCACTCACCGTCAGGGCGATCCACTTCCCGTCGGGCGAGTAGTGGGGGTCGCCCTCGACCGCGCGGGTCGCCGCCAGCGCCTTCACGGTCCCCGTCTCCACCCCCACCACCGAGACGTCGGCCTTGGTCCAGTCGTCGATCTTGGGGGAGGGCTGGTGGGTGAAGACGATGCTGCGGCTGTCGGGCGACCACTTGAAGTCGGCGCCGCCGCCGATGTTCCCCACACTCAGGCTCACCGGCGTGAGCACCCGCGGCGCGCGCTTGCCGGCCTCATCCTTGGCCAGGCTCAAGACCCGCAGGCGGATCATCTTGAGGTCCGCATCCACCACCCGGGCGTCCCGCTTCTCCTTCTCCGCCTTCTCCTCATCATCGCTCTTGGGGTCCGCGCTCAGAAAGGCGATCCGGCCCCCGTCGGGCGAGAAGCGGAAGGCGGAGACGGCTGCCTTCTCCTCCGTGATCTGCTCCGCCTCGCCCCCGTCGGCGCGGATACGCCAGACGTTGTTCTTCCCCTCCTTGCCGCGGGCCGAGAGGAAACCGATCCACTTGCCGTCCGGCGACCAGGCCGGGGCGGTCGCCGACTTCTCACCCTGGGTGAGCTGGAAGGAGCCGGAACCGTCGGCCCGCGCCACCTGGATGTGGGAGAGCCACTCGCTCTTCTCCCCCTCCATGAGCGCCCCAGCCACCACGTAGGCGACACGGCTCCCGTCGGGCGACACCTGGACGCTGGAAACCCGCTTGACCGTCATCAGCAGCTCGGGGGTCCAGCCGCTGGGCCGATCGCCGGCCAGCACGGGTTGAATCAGGACGGCAGCCAGCAACGTTGCGGGAAGAAGGCTCGTCCTCATGGCTCCTCCTTGTCGAGGTGCAGCGCCTCGACGGCCGCGATTATAGGGCGCGGACGATGCCCGATCCGGCCACCGCTGAGAAGGGGACAAGGTTTTGCAGGAGGCGTCTGGGGGCACCCGCGATCAGGCGTCGGCAAGCCGCATGCAGCAACGGACAGAGCCAGCGGGATTGGCGGCTTGCTGCGAACAAGCAGCAACGCAAAGGACCAGAGGCACACGCGGCATGGCGTCACCAAACAAACAGGGCGAACGGCAGTCAGTCCCTGATCGGAACGCTCTTCACACGCGCGACCAGCCGGACGGAACCGGAGACATAGCCGACCGCTCCTGGGTTCTCGGCAACGCTCGATATGACGTGGCTCTCGTAGCTGCGGACAGGCAGGGGGGCCGCATCCGGCCGTTTGCTGGTGGCGGCCGCGACCTGCTCGGGCGACATCGCTAGCGCGGCCCGCGAGAACGCCACTCGGACCGGATTCCCCAGGGGAAGGTCGACTGGTGAGACGGGCAAACCGTTTGGCCACTTCGACGCCAATCCTGAGAAGGCGTCTTTCAGCAGATGCCTGGACACCGATGTGGCGGGGTTGGCCGCGTTGACGATCACCCGGAAATCAGTGATCAGGAGCGTCGCGAGGGAGCTATTGAGGTCCCCCGCCCTTACGTAGCCAATCGCGCCGGGGTTCTCCGATACCGTGCGAAGCACATCGGCCGAGGCACCGGCCGACCTCGGAGCCTGCACCCCGTCGGCGAACGACTTCTTCAGCCAGTAGCCCCGGTACTCGCTAGGGCCCATGCCCAGGTACTTCTCGACGAACGCGGCCTGGACAGCGCGATCTTCGTGGTCGACCGGACTCACCTTGACGCCCTTCCAGAAGCGCAAGTTCCCGAGATAGGCATCACGAAGATCGGGCGCGCCGAACCCGCTTCCCGCAAGCGGCGAGTTCACACCAATGATGGCGACAACGTCTTCCGGAGCGGCAGCCTCCAGACAGCAGGCCAGGAGGAGGACGGGGAACGCAAGGACCACCTTTCTCATTGCCCGTTCCTTCTAGAAGACCACACCGGCCAAGACCACGGCCTTGCGGTAGCCGCTGAGGTCACTCGCATCGAATCCAAGGGAATGGTATTCGCCCGCGAGCGTGAATCCGGGACGGGGCAGCCACTTCAGAGCGATCGAGTGGATGGTGGTCTCCGAAGCGGACCCGGTACGGCCACTCCTCTTCATGTCGTTCCCACGGTCGAACCTGTAGTAGGCGACCCAAGCGGGGTTGAGCTGGTATTCGAGTCCAGCGTGGAACGTCCTGAGGTCGCTGCCGGCGTTGCCCGACTTGTCCGCGCCCAGCTTTCCAAGCGTCAACTCGGAGGTGAGCGTCAGTCCCCATTTGGCCGCCTTTCCGAAGACGTTCCCGTGGTATTCGCGGCGGTTGCCGAAGCTCGGGTCCTCTTCTGTGTAGCCCGCGACCCCGGCTGTCAGCCCGCGGCGCGTTCCGGAGAGCTCGAAGCCAAGATTGCTCATCGCTCTCCCCTTCCGCTCGTTGGTCGCGTGAACCTCTGGTCCGAGTGAGTTCCAGACGCTATAGCTGATCCGCGCCTGGTCTCCGACCGCCTTCTTGCCGAAGAACATCACGCCCATCTGGAAGGCCGGCACGTATTGGTTCTCGAACGAGATGATCCGCTCGTAGGTGGGGGTGATGAGGCGCCAGTGGTACTCACTCCAAGGGCCGAAGTTCGTGTGGAACCTGCCGAGGCGGAAGCTCGCTTCATCTCGAAAGGCGACCTCTATGTAGCCCCGAGCGATCTTGATCTCGCCTTTGGCTTGGCTCTGCGTGATCTGCGGGGCGTGTTCGTACTCCACTTCGATGAAAGCCGAGATCCGCTCGTCGAGCGAGACGTTGGTGTAGAGGTAGATGGGGTGGAGATCGTAGTAGGGAGAGGTGTCACGGCCGGCCCGATCGCGGCTCTGGTCAGCAAAGACGAAGCCGGCCAAGCCGCCGATCTGAAGGCGGGTTTCCACGTGGGCCGCGAATGCGCGGCCGACAGGAACGAGAAGCATGAGGAGCGTCGAGATCCATGCCAAGCGCATTCCCGAGACCTCCGGCGTCTGGCGCCGCCGACATCGCGACGGCAGATCTTGGTGCGTATGGTACACCCCTTCTCCCTTCCCCGATGGAGGCCGCGTACGGTGCCGACCGCTCGCGCTCCATGACGAACTTGGCAAAGCCGGTATGATCGCAGTATGGCGGTCCGGTGCGGCCGCGGCGTCTCCGCGCTGAAGGATCCGGCGGCTACTCCTTGCCGAGGGCGAGCCGGAAGAGCCGGTCCCGCAGGTCCCCGAACGGGATCCCGGCCGCCCGCGCGGCCTTGGGGAGCAGGCTGTTGACCGTCATCCCGGGGAGGGTGTTGCCCTCGAGAACGACCGGCCCGCGGTCCGGCGCAACAATCATGTCTACGCGCGACAACCCGCGGCAATCGAGGGCCCGGTGGGCGCGGAGCGCCAAGTCCTGGACCGCCTGGACCACCTCGGGAGCGAGGTCGGCAGGGCAGATCTCGTCCGAGAGGTCCGGGTCGTACTTGGCGCGGTAGTCGAAGAACTCCCGCTTGGGGATGATCTCGATCACCGGCAGCGCGGTGAGCCGCCGGTTGCCGATGACCCCCACCGTGATCTCGCGCCCCAGCAGCCGCTCCTCGACCAGGACGCGGGTGTCGTGCGCGAAGGCCCTCTCCAGGGCCGACTGTAGCTCCTCGGGGCGGCGCACCAGGCTCATCCCCAGGCTCGAGCCCTGCCGCGACGGCTTCACGAAGGCGGGAACGAATGCCTGGGCCCGACGCATGGAGTCCTTGTCGAACTCCTCTCGCTCGATCACGACCCCTGGCGGCACGGGAATCCCCTCCGCCGCAAGGACCTTGTTGGCCATGGCCTTGTCCATGGCCAAGGCGGAGGCGAGCACGCCCGAGCCGACGTACGGGATCCCGACGAGGTCGAGCATGCCCCTGCAGCGTCCCATCCTCCCCGTAGCGCCCGTGCTGTCCGCGACCCTGGTCCGCCCACCCCAGTTGGCCACGTCGGCCCGCAAGGCCAGAGCTGCGCCCGACCTATAATCCCGCTTCGCTCCGGAGGGTAGGCATGGACAGGGCCGAGCTTGTCTGGACGGAGGCGGCCAGCCGGCTCTACCTGACCGGCGGAACCACAGCCTCGAGGGGCTGTCTGTTGCATCGCTTCTCCGAGGACCTGCATCCATTCCCTAACGACTCCCACCACGAGGAAGTGCTCTCCTGAACCAAGCTGAAGCCGCCGCCAAGACGAGACGCGCCGTGAGCGAGGTCCTGCAACGCCAGGGCTACGTGAGCGCCGTCGACGTGCTGGTCGCGATGGGCAAGCTGACCAGGGCACAGGTCGAGGACTGGCGATTCGCCAGGGTACCGTTCCTCGAGCGCGTCGTGCTGGGCAACCTCAGCCGGACGTCGCTGATCCTGCGCGAGATGGCCAGGGTCTGCCGCGAGTTAGGCCTGAAGCCCAGCTCCACGGCTTACCGGAAGTGGGGTCGCGGCGCCAAGCACCCACTCCGCTTCTCGAAGTCGGGCGATCCACACCTCGAGCAGGCCTACTCCACGCACTGGGTGTCGAAGAGCCTCACCGAGCGCCAGCCGCCGGCGGCACCCGGTTCCGATCGCGGAGCGGGGACGGCGGTAACGAATCCCAAAGACCGGCAGCGCCGTCGCCAGAAACCACCGCGACAGGTTCTCCAGCCCGCCGTACCGCTCATGCTTGATCCCGGGCGCGTGCGCCAGCTCGCCCAGGAAAAGAACGACGAGAACTGGAAGCTGCGCGCGTTCCTGAAGTGGAGCGACCTGCCCGAGCGCCAGATCGATCGGCTCTTCCGGCGCCTCTCGGCCCAGGTCTCCGCCGAGATGGACTGCACGACGTGCGCCGCTTGCTGTCGCCAGATGAGCCCGGTTTTCGTCACCACGGATGTGGAACGGCTCGCTCGGCGCCTGCATCTCACGACGGAAGAGGTTCACTCGAAGTACCTGCGCGAGACCGACGACGGCCCCGAGTTCCGGTCTCAGCCGTGCCCGCTGCTCGACGGAACGCGCTGTTCCTGCTACGAGGACCGGCCCCTGGACTGCCGCTCCTACCCGCATCTGCACAAGCGCCAGATGTCGAGCCGCCTGCTCGCCGTCATCGAGAACGCCACCCTGTGCCCGATCGTCTACAACGTGGTCGAGCTCCTGAAGGCCGAGCTGCTGGCGCGCAACCAGGACTGGCGCGGGGAGGCCGCAACCTGAGGAACGATCCCACTTCGGCGGCGCGCACAGCCTGGCCTCCGCGGGCCATGATCCACGCGCGGCGTCCCGCCCAATCGGCGCCGCACCTACACGCACTCGGCGCAGGGCACCGGTGCTAAGCTAGGTCGACAGAGGGCACTCTCATGGCAGCGCACGTTCCCAGCATCCCGCCCGGACGCGTCCGACTGTCCGTGGACGAATACATGGAGCTTCCCAATGACGGGAAGCGCTACGAGATCATCGATGGAGATCTCTTCATGAGCCCTGCGCCCACACCCAAACACCAGAGGGTCTCGCGCAAGCTGCAGACCATCCTCATCCTCGCCCTCGAGAAGACCGGACACGGGGAGGTCTACAACGCGCCCATCGACGTGGTGCTGGGTCGCTACGACGTGGTCGAGCCCGATCTCGTCTTCATCCGCACCGACAACCGGCACATCGTGGGCGACAAGAACATCCAGGGCATCCCCGACCTTCTGATCGAGATCCTCTCCCCCTCGTCGCGCCGCTCGGACATTCTGGTGAAGGGCCCGCTCTACGCGCGCTTCGGCGTCCCCGCCTACTGGGTGGTCGATCCGGACATCGATCGCATCGAGTTCTTCGTTCTCGAAGGCGGCAGCTACAAGCTGGAGCAGGTTGCGTCCAGCCCCGAGGTCGTCCGTCCCGCCCGCTTCCCCGCCCTCGAGATCCCTCTCGCCGACATCTTCTCGTAGCGCTCCGGAACACCGGTCGCCCGGGGGCCGCGACGCTGTCGTGAGGGAGGTCTTGGCCGAGGAGGCCAGACAGGCGGCCCGGCTCGCGGCGCTGCGTCAGGTGCGCCACTCCCAGAGCAGGCCGATCGCGCATCCCACCAGCGGAAGGACCCACAGAACCCTGCCTCCCACGACGTCCGGGAATGCCCACTGGAGAACCAGGGCCGCTGCCACGCCGCCGGCCGTGCACAACCACACTCGCCAGTGGAGGAGCAGCTCGAGGATATCTCCGATGATCGCGAGAACGTCAGCCGCCGCGTGCCCCACAGCTCAGCGGGGCCGGCAGAGGCCTTCGAGGCCCCAGGCGCGGAAGAACTCCTCGGCCTCGGGGTCTTGCCGCATGGGGGCCACCACGGCATGGCCCGCGGCACCGCCCCCGCACGCGTAGTACCCCGCGGCACCGCCGCCGACGGCGACGCCTCCCGCCGCTCCGCCACCCAGGGCCAGCCCGCCAATGGCACCGCCGCCTACCGCTAGCAAGAGCCCGATGGCCAGACCGCCCAGGCTCAGCAGGCCGACCGCCAGACCGCCCACCGCCACCGCGCCCCGGGCCAGGCCACCGATGGCCAGAACACCGGTGGCCATGTCGCCGACGGCGATGATGGCCTTGGCGTGGCCCCTGATCTCGCCCTTCTCAGGATCGGGACCGAGCGCCACCGCCCACAGCGGGAAGCCAGCCACCTCGATCGACGAACGCTTGCGCACGCCGCGGTAGGTGTGGCCCCGGAGCCGGGCCACCTCTGCCTCCAGATCCGCCACTCGCCTTTCGAGCTGCTCGCGGTCGGCCATGGCGCCCTCCTCCGGCCAGTATAGGCCCACCCGGAGGGCGCGTTCAGTCGCCGCGGAAGATCGGCGAGTCGGGGGCCAGGTCCTGGAAGAGGGCGATGCCGCTCCGCACCAGGGGAAGCTGAAGAGCGATCACCAAGACCCACAGCCAACTGGCTCCGCTGCCGATGCGGTAGGCGGTCTGCGCGGCCAGGGCCAGGAACCAGAAGGAGTCGACGAGCAGCAGCAGGCGGTGGGGCCGGAGCCGGGCCAGGAGCCCGTTCAAGAGCAGCGCGGCGCCCATCACAGCGCTCACGGCATTGAAGGAAACCGGCGCCAGGCCCGCCGCCGGTTCGCCGGGCAGCGGGATCGACGTAATCAGGAACAGGACGCCGATGGGCAGGGCGTAGCTCAGCCGGGCCCGGAGCGCGATGCGCAGGCCGTCGGCGGGGCCAATCCAGCGCCTGAGAGCCCGAAAGCCGTCGGGCTCGAGCTTCACGGTCAGCTTGCGAGGCCGCTTCACAGAGAGAACCCGGCGGGCGAGCAGCCCGTCCATCAATTGCAGCGAGGACACCGCTTGCTCGCGGAGAACGTGGACCGATTCGCCCCCGCCCTCCGCCTCCAGGCGCAGTCCCTGAGGAAACAGCCGGAGCAGCCACCGCTGCTGCGCCCGCGTCACTTCGATCGCCGGGTACTCGCCCCCTGACGTCATGAGCTTATCCCTTGAGCCGCTTCCTCACCGGGTCTAGCGCGTTGGCAGGCGGCTTCTTCTGCCCCCCCAGCGCATCGCACACCAGGCCCTCCAGGATGCCCTCGACCTCCAGGAGCCCCTGGTGCTCAGCCCCGGCGTCCCAACCCGCGGCCAGAATCGCTGCCCGCACCGACTGGGCGCCCACCTCGCGGTCGATCTCGATGTAGGCCGTCACCACCTCGCCAATGCCGCCCTTGGTGGCACCCATCACCCGCTCCAGGAGGCTGATGCCGGCGTTGTTCACCAGGTAGTTGACGGCGGCGGTGGCGACGATCTCGCGCTTCAGCGGGTGGCGATCGAAGTGCTCGGCGAAGCTCTCTCGCATTTGGCGTGGGAAGTAGGCGTCCAGGAAGGGGCGAGCGGCGGGGCTGTCGGGGAAGTCGCTCTCCATCACCATCTCGAAGGCCCACATCTTGGTGTGGCCCAGCAACACTGCCAGCAGCGGCCGCGGGAAACCGCGATCCCTGGTCGGGCTCTCCATGAGCTCGTCCTTGCTGGGAATGGTGTCGTCGACCCGGTTCAGAATCCCGGCGCCCACCATGTCCTCCACCAGCGCCACGAACTCGGGATAGCACCGCTGGCTGCGCAATCCGTCTAACGTGATGGCACGAGCCTGGTTGGCGTTGTCGGCCAGCACCAGCGACGCCACCTCGTCGGTCATGGCGGCCAGGACCTGGTTGCGGGCGTCGCGGCCCTTGATCAGGCCCTTCTTGACCAGCGGGTCCAGCAGGATCTTGATGTTGACCTCGTGGTCGGAGGTGTCGACGCCGCCCGAGTTGTCGACGGCGTCGGTGTTGAGGAGGCCGCCGGCTGCCGCGAACTCCAGCCGGCCCTTCTGGGTGAAGCCCAGGTTGCCGCCCTCTCCCACCACCCGGCAGCGCAGCTCGCGGCCGTCGACGCGTACCCGATCGTTGGCGCGATCGCCCACCTCGGAGTCGTCCTCGGAGGCAGCCTTCACGTAGGTGCCGATGCCTCCGTTATACAGCAGGTCCACTCGAGAGGTCAGGATGCGGCGCACCACCTCCTCCCCGGAAGCGCTCTCGCCTTCCAGGTCCAGGAGCCGCTTCATCTCCGGCGAAAGCGGGATGGCCTTGGCCGAACGATCGAAGACGCCGCCGCCCTTGCTGATCAGCGAGGCATCATAGTCCCGCCAGCTGGAGCGGGGCAGACCGAAGAGCCGCTGGCGCTCCTTGAAACTCCGAACCGGATCCGGGTCGGGGTCGATGAAGATGTGGACGTGGTTGAAGGCGGCCTGCAGCCGGATCGCCGGCGAGAGCAGAACGCCGTTGCCGAACACGTCTCCCGCCATGTCGCCGATGCCGGCGGCGGTGAAGGGCTGGGCCTGGGTGTCGTGGCCCAGGTTCTTGAAGTGGTGCTTGACGCACTCCCAGGCCCCGCGGGCGGTGATGCCCATCTTCTTGTGGTCGTAGCCGGCACTGCCCCCGGACGCGAAGGCGTCGCCTAACCAGAAGCCGTACTGGGCGGAGACGCTGTTGGCGGTGTCCGAGAGGTGGGCGGTGCCCTTGTCGGCCGCCACCACCAGGTAGGGATCGTCGCCGTCGTGGCGCACCACCTCCGGCGGGTGGAGGAGCTGGCCGTCCACCATGTTGTCGGTGACGTCCAGCAAGCCGGAGACGAACTCGCGGTAGCGGTCGATGAGATAGGCGTCTAGCGCAGGTCGCGGCGGCACCGTGCCCTTGAGCACGAAGCCGCCCTTGGAGCCCACCGGGACGATGATGGAGTTCTTGACCATCTGGGTCTTCATCAGGCCCAGGACCTCGGTCCGGAAGTCGTCGTGGCGATCGCTCCAGCGGATACCGCCGCGGGCCACCTTGCCGCCGCGAAGGTGAATGCCCTCGATCAGCCGCGAGTGCAGGTAGATCTCGAACATGGGGCGCGGCGAGGGCATGCCCTCCACCTTGCGGCTGTCCACCTTGATCGCGACCACCGGCCGCTCCGGCCGCTGGTAGAAGTTGGTGCGCAGGCTCACCCGGATCAGGTTGTCGAGAGCCCGCAGGACCTCGTCTTCGGCCAGGCTGGTCACCGACTCCAGGGCCCGCCTGACCGCGGCCTCGGCTTCGGCCATGGCCGTCGCCCGGTCGCCGGTTTGGGTCGGGTCGAAGCGGGCCGCGAACGACGCCATCAGCACCCGCGACACCTCGCTGTTGCGGAGCAGCACGCCGTTGACGGTCTCGGCGTTGTAGTGGGTGCGCACCTGCAAGAGGTGGTTGCGCAGCGTGCGCAGCACCTCGACCTGGCGCCAGCTGAGACCGGCCATCAGCACCAGCCCGTTCAGCGGGTCCTCGGTGGCTCGCTCCTCATCCAGCGCTCGCAGAGCGTCGATGAAGCGTTCCTCGCCGGCGAGGAGAGCCTGGATCCGCTCCGGTGCGGCCTCCACCTCGAAGCGAAACACGAAGCCCTTGCGGCCCCCGGGTAGGGTCAAGGGAATGCGGAGATCGTCGGTGACGGTGAGGCCCAGGTTGCCCAGGGTGCGCAGGGTGTCGGTGAGGCCCAGGCAGCGCAGGGAGAAGACCTTGAGGGTGACGGTCTCCGCGGTACGCGGGATCAGCCGCACCTCCAGCCGCCCCTCCAGTGCCTCCAACCGGCGAAGGTCCTCGGGCAGCTCGCTGGGAGGCGTCGACTCGCGGTAGAGGCCGCTGCGGCTCTCGCTGCGGACGTAGCGATCGAGCAGCCGCCGCCCCTCGCGTTCGCCAAACGAAGCCTCCAGGGCCTCCGCCGCCCGGTCTTCCCAGGTGGTGAGCAAGGAGGCGGCGATCCGGTGAGCTTCGTCGGCGTCGACCGGGCGCTCCAGCCGCGAGGATTCGAAGTAGAAGAGCAGCAGGGTGACGCTGCCCAGGTCGGCGGAGGTGGTGAAGGAGCAGGGGCCGAAAGCGTCGGCCAGGGCGTCGGCGATCCCCTTCTCCACCGTGTAGGAATAGCGCAGGCGCGAGAAGGCGAGGGTCAGCGCCACATAACCCAAGGCCGGGCGCAGGTGGACCGCGATCTCGTCGTCGCTGGTCATGAAGACGATGCGCTCGATGATCTCCTTCAGGCTCTCGGTGGGAGCGTAGAACAGCTCAC
>Ga0209342_10002667_pt1 | contig 18972 bp, 15 predicted proteins | sample RifCSP16_2_FD_184023 | JGI IMG/M metagenome (GOLD analysis project Ga0209342, IMG submission 184023) | Soil microbial communities from Rifle, Colorado - Rifle CSP2_sed 16_2 (SPAdes) (version 2) | ecosystem: Environmental > Terrestrial > Deep subsurface > Rock core/Sediment | place: Rifle... | reverse complement strand
GAAGGCGACGACGGTGAGCCCGCTGCCGCCGAGCGCCAGGACCCTGAAGGCGGCCCCGCCCCAGACCTCCCGGAGGGCGTCGAGCCGCTCCTGGAGAAATCCCTCCGAGGCGAAGAGGCTGCCGCTCGCGAGGTTATCGAGGATCTCGTCGTCGAGGAGGGCGTAGAGCTCCCCGACGACCTCCGGGGCCGGCTCCCCGCCCGAGAGCTCCAGCGGTCCCAACCGGGCGGCGGCGAGGGAGCGAAAGCGCTCGAGCCTGTCGATGGGGGCGTCCCGCTCGCCGGGGGCGACGGACGTGGTTCCGAGCGCCAGCCCCGCGACAAGGAGTCCGAAGACGATCCGGCGATTCACGGAAGCTCCTCTCCCCTTTCCTCCTCGGGGTGGGGCTCTTCACGTTCTTCCTGACCATCGACCGGATCTACAGCCTCACCGATCTGGTCGTGACCAAGGGCGTGCCCTTGCACCTCGTGCTCCAGCTCCTCGTCCGTCGGCTGCCAGGGCATGTTAGCCATCACCGTCGGTCACGCCAACTTCTCGGATTGCGGCTGGCGTGGAAGCATGCTACGACGACGACTCGGTCTCCGATGACACGGTAGAACAAACAGTAAGGAAATCGCCGAAGCAACGCGCATCCTCTACGTGCGCGCCCGCCGCGGGACGGAAGATCGGAGACTTCAATGTCCCAGGGAATTCGGTCTGCCTCACCCTAGTTAGGCTCTGTGCCTCCAGCGGCCGCTGCGCCGGATGGCTCAAGAAACCCTGATGCCTCGAGGAGGCGCCGAGACCAGACCCGAGCGCTTTCTGCGACTTCGGCCCGCCGGTTGGCGTCCTGCCAAATTTCGCTCCAGCCCACCTGCCATCGGGCCAATTGCCGCTGGCATTCGACGAGCAACTCCTGCGTCTCAGGTGGAGCTCCTGCAGTCGTCCATTCGATGAACCACTTGCTCTCCTCAAGCATCCCGGCCACCACATGCTCGTGCCTGGGATGATTCGAAAACGATCCGACTCTCGCAAGATTCGCTGCCAGTCCCCCAATACGGACAGCCAAGGGGTCTTGCAGGTACCGCTCGCGTAAGGTTAGATTCTCCTTCATGCGCCCCCCAACAGCCTTCGGACGATCTCGCCGACTCGTTCACGGACAGACGGATCTAGGATCGTCATCGATCGGTTGTTCTGCGAAGGACGGATATTGATCAGGGCCTCGTAACGGACCTCTTGGGTCTCGGGAATCCAGTCTGCGCCCCATATGTCCTCCTGCTCGCTACCATCCTCACGAAGCACCGCCTCACAGTCAGCGTGCAGCGCTCCTCCACCGGCAGCTACGCCCCTACGAACGTCTACGGCGAGCTTAACGTAGAGCCCGAGATTTTCGAGCATCCCCGCCAACTCCTCCTTGCTGGGGCGATTTCGAAGGATAAGGATCATTCTACCCGGGTCACTCCAATTGCCCTGCATCTTCCCCACAGAGCCTAATGATCCGCATAACTCGCGGCAGGCGCTCGCACCCAAGCGGCACGACCCGCAAGCCTCATGCGCCCGCCGCCGGGTTCATGCCATCCCAAAATCGCTCGGTCACTTTTCTTAACTCTGACTTGAGAGGAAACGTGGCGTTGCAGCCTAACGCGACGCGCCTGCGATCTCTAGCCATCGGGTGGGTCACGGATGGAACATCCGATCAGCTGGGCTACGGACCGCGCTCGGGCCCCGGTTCAGGGCGTGCGTGTAGATCATCGTCACGACGAGCGCCGGGGAGTCCGGCCGCGCCGGTGAAAGCGCTACCTGCCGGAGCGCTCGCGGAATTCCCTCAGCGCTTGCTCGAGGCGGCGCTGCTCCTCGCCGTAGGCGGACCAGTCGCCGCGGCGGAGCGCCTCCTGGGCGCGGCTCGAGGCTTCCCAGGCCCGCTGCGCCACCCCTCGAAGGGCGTCGCCCACCGCCGGCGGTCCGGCCGCGGGCGCGGGGCGGGGCCCGTCTTCGACGCGGGCCCGACCGCCGAAGATCCGCTGGAGGGACTGCTCCAGCGTCGGCTCCATGGCGATCTGGTTGCCGTAGGCCACGAACACCCGCCTGAGCTCGGGCAACGCGCCCTGCTCGGACGCGGCCAGGTACAGCGGCTGGACGTAGATCAGCGACTGGTCGATGGGGATCGCCAGGAGCGAGCCCCGGAGCGTCACGGAGCCTCGCTGGTTCCAGAGCGAGAGCTGCTGGGAGAAGTTCGGGTCCTGGTCGATGCGGGCGTCGATCTGCCTCGGTCCGTACACGAGCTTGGCCTTGGGGAAGTTGTAGACGACCAGGCGTCCGTAGTTCGGTGGGTCCGTGCGCGCGGCCAGCCAGGCGATCATGTTGTCCCGGCGGCTCGGGTTGAAGAGGGTGAGGAGGATGAACTCCTCCTTCTTCTCGCCGGGCAGGCGCATGATCGTATAGTAGGGTTCCATCTCCCGGTCCCGCCCCTCCACCGTGCGCCGTGGAATCGCCCAGAGGTCCTCCTTGTTGTAGAACACCTGGGGGTCTTCCATGTGATACGTGGCGAACATCTTCGCCTGGATCGAGAAGAGGTCCTCCGGATAGCGGATGTGGCGCTGGAGATCCGCGGGCATGTCGCCGAGGGGCTTGAAGAGCCCCGGGAAGGCGCGAGCGTAGGTGCGGATGATCGGATCGGCCGGGTCCGCCAGGTAGAAGGTCACCGTCCCGTGGTAGGCGTCCACCGTGGCCTTCACCGAGTTGCGGATGTAATTGCCGAGGTCGCGCACGGGCTGCGAGTAGGGATACCGGTCGCTCACCGTGTACCCGTCGATCATCCAGACGAGCCGGCCGTCGTCGGTGATGACGAGATACGGATCCCGGTCGAAGCGGAGGAATGGCGCGATCTGACGCACCCGCTTGGCGACCTCCCGGTGGATCATGATCCGGCTCTCGCCGGTCAGGTCGTCGGAGAGCACGATCTTGATCTCGCCGAAGCGGATGGCGAAGGCCAGCTTGGTCAGGAACGAGGTCACGGGGATCCCGCCCCGCCCGGCGTAGCGCGTGTAGACGTTCTGGTCCCCCGCCGGGTAGTCCAGCTCCTGGGACTTGGTGCGGACGAAGACGTAGTCGTTGGAGATCTCGCCGTAGTAGATCTCCGGGCGCGTGATCTTGGGGAAGCCCGTGGACACGGGCGGGATGTCCTTGACGAAGAACTCCGGCAACCCCTCGGGGCTGATCCGGTTCACCGGCCCGACGATCACCCCATAGCCGTGGGTGTAGGTCAGGTGCTCGTTGATCCAGATCCGGCTCGGCAGGTGCCGGTAGGAAAGCTCGCGGGGGGAGAGCATGATCTGCCGGTACTCGCCGCCGATGAGGTAGCGGTCGTTGTCCACGTCCGTGAACTTGTAGTAGGTCCGGATCTCCTGGAGCTGCCCGAAGGTGACGAGGAGCGGGCGGTGGTCCCAGAGCCGGATGTTCTTGATCGTGGGGTTGTTCCGCTCCAGCGCCGCGGCGGTCAGGTTCTCCTCCGCAGGAAAGTCCTTCTCTTCGATCCGCTCCAGGCCGAAGGCCTTCCGGGTCATCCGGATGTTGTGGATGATGTAGGGCCCCTCGGCGACCAGCTCGTTGGGCGTCACCCTGAAGCGCTGCAGGAGCGCCGGGTACGCGCCCAGGCCGCCCACCCACATGACCCCGAGGACCACCAGGCCCGCCGCGAGGAAGCGCCACCCGGGGCGCCAGACCTGAAAGAGACAAGCCGCGGCGCAGAGGAGCGCCAGCGCCACCAGTATCCCAAGGACCGGAAGCGAGGCGTTCACGTCCGCGTAGGAGGCGCCGAACACCACCCCCCGGGGAGAGAACAGGAGGTCAAAGCGGTCGAGCCAGAAGCCCCAGGCCTTGAACCCGAGGAGCGCCGTCCCCAGGAGCAGGAGGTGTGCCCGGGCGCCCGCGGCCAGGCGTGGACCCCGGGCGGTCAGCACCAGGCTCCGCTGGAGGACGTAGAGCGCGAGGCCCAGCCCCATGGTGGCGGTGAGGAGGAGCATGGCCCAGCCGTAGAGGAGCCGCCAGAACGGGAGCGTGAACACGTAAAAGGACAGATCGCGGTTGAAGAGCGGGTCGGTGGTGTCGAAGGGCGTGGCGTTGAAATACTCCAGCACCGTCTCCCAGTTGCCGCTCGCCGAGACCCCCGAGAAGAAGGAGACGACCGCCAGGACCGGGAGCAGGAGGCGCCGGATGAGCGGCTCCAGCACCGCGCGGCTGGGGAGGCCCAGCTGGTCCTCGAGCTCCCAGAGCGCGTCCGGCCGCGCGGTGCGCGCGGCCAAGGTCAGGTTCAGGTAGAGGAAGAGGAAGGTCCCGAGGCCCACCCCGATGAAGAGCCAGCCGCGCAGGCTGAGGATGGTGACGAAGACCCCGGCGTATCCCACCTCCTGGAACCAGAGCCAGTCTGTGTAGAGGGGGACGGCCTGGCCCACGAGGGCCAGGGCGCCGACGATCAGCAGGAGCCAGAGAATGAGTCTGGGCTTGGCCATTGTCTCTCTCTCTCAGGACGAGGCGATTCCCAGGCGGAGCGCCCGCTCGGGATCAGGTGCCGTGGGTCCAGGAAGACAGGTACGTCTCCTGGTCCGGGGTCAGCTCGTCCACCTGGATGTCCATCGAGGCGAGCTTCAGCCGGGCGATCTCCCGGTCGATCTCGCGGGGGACGCCGTACACCCGTTTTTCGAGGGTCTTGCTCTGCTTGACGAGGTGCTCCGCCGAGAGGGCCTGGTTGGCGAAGCTCATGTCCATGACCGCGGCGGGATGCCCTTCGGCGGCGGTCAGGTTGATCAGGCGCCCCTCGCCCAGGACGTAGATGCGGCGGTCTCCCGGCAGGACGAATTCCTCGACAAACGGGCGCACTGCCCGGCGCGAGCGGCTCAGGGCCCCGAGGGCCTCGAGGTCGATCTCGACGTTGAAGTGGCCCGAGTTGGCGAGGATGGCGCCGTCCTTCATGCGGGGAAAGTGCTCCTTCCTGATCACGCTCGTGTTCCCCGTCACCGTGACGAAGAGATCCCCGACCTCAGCGGCGCGGCTCATCGCCAGCACCTGATACCCCTCCATCACCGCTTCGAGCGCCCGCAGGGGATCCACCTCCGTGATCACGACCTGGGCGCCCATGCCGCGGGCGCGCGACGCCACGCCCCGGCCGCACATCCCGTAGCCCGAGACCACGATGATCTTCCCCGCCAGCAGGGTGTTCGTGGCGCGGAGGATCCCGTCGATGGTGGACTGCCCGGTGCCGTAGCGGTTGTCGAAGAGGTGCTTGGTGTCGGCGTCGTTGACGGCGATGATCGGATACGCGAGCACGCCGTCCCGCTCCATGGCCCGGAGCCGGATGACCCCGGTGGTCGTCTCCTCGGTGCCCCCGATGATGCCGGGGAGCCGCTGGCGTTCCGCGCCGTGGAGCGTGGTGATCAGGTCCGCCCCGTCGTCCATCGTGATCTGCGGGTTGATGGCGAGGACGGCCTGGATGTGGCGGTAGTAGCGGGCGGTGTCCTCCCCCTTCTGGGCGAAGACGGGGGTGTCGAACTCCTTGACCAGGGCCGCGGCCACGTCGTCCTGGGTGGACAGCGGGTTGCTGGCGCAGAGGGCGACCCGCGCCCCGCCGGCCTTCAAGGTCGTCATGAGGACAGCGGTTTCCGTCGTGACGTGAAGGCAGGCCCCCACCCGGATGCCCGCCAGCGGCTGCTCCTTGGCGAACCGCTCGCGGATCTGGCGGAGGACGGGCATCGAGTGCTCCGCCCACTCGACGCGGAGCCGTCCCGCGGCGGCCAGGGAGAGGTCCTTCGCGTCGTGGTCCGTCACTTGCCGGCGTCGTCCCTGAGGTCTTTCACGCGGTCGGTGCGCTCCCAGGTGAACTCGGGCTCGTTGCGGCCGAAGTGCCCGTACGCCGCCGTCTTCTTGAAGATCGGCCGGCGCAGGCCCAGGTACTTGATGATCCCCGCCGGCGTCAGGTCGAAGTGCCGCCGGATCATCTCCTGGAGCCTGGTGTTGGGGACCTTGCCCGTCCCGAAGGAGTCCACCATGACCGAGACCGGATCGGCGACGCCGATGGCGTAGGCGACCTGGACCTGGACCCGCTCGGCGAGGCCGGCGGCGACGATGTTCTTTGCGATGTGCCGGGCCATGTAGCAGGCGGACCGGTCCACCTTCGTGGGATCCTTGCCCGAGAACGCGCCGCCCCCGTGGGGGCACGAGCCGCCGTAGGTGTCCACGATGATCTTTCTGCCGGTGAGCCCCGTGTCGCCCATCGGGCCTCCCGTGACGAAGCGCCCCGTGGGGTTGATGTGGAAGACGCAACGCTTGGTATCCAGGAGCTCGGCCGGGATCGTCGGCAGGATGACGTGCTGGACGATGTCCTCGCGGATCTGCTGGAGGGTGACGTCGGGGCTGTGCTGCGCCGAGACGACCACCGTTTCCAGCGAGCGTGGCTTGCCGTCCACGTACCGGACGGTGACCTGGCTCTTGCCGTCCGGTCTGAGGTACTCCAGGACGCCCGTGCGCCGCGCCTCGCTGAGCCGCCGGACGAGCCCGTGGGCGAGCATGATCGGGAGCGGCATCAGCTCCGGGGTCTCCCGGCACGCGTAGCCGAACATGAGCCCCTGATCTCCCGCGCCGAGCGCGTCCACGCCCATGGCGATGTCCGACGACTGCTCGTCGATCGCCGTGATGACGCCGCAGGTCTCGTAGTCGAAGCCGTACTTGGCGCGGGTGTAGCCCACCTCTTTGATCGTCTCACGGGCGATCCGCGGGATGTCCACGTAGCAGGAGGTCGTGATCTCCCCCGCCACCACCACGAGGCCGGTGGTGAGGAGGCACTCGCACGCGACGCGGCCCGTGGGATCCTGAGCGATGATCGCATCGAGCACCGCGTCCGAGATCTGATCGGCGATCTTGTCCGGGTGCCCCTCCGTCACCGACTCGGAGGTGAAGAGGTGTTCGGCCTGCGCCATGTCACTCCTCCCGTTGGAATTCTCGCCCTGCCTCTGAAATCCGCACTTTAGCACATCGTCCGGAGGGCCTCAAGGAGAATTGGCCCGATTCTGAAGCGTCAGGCTCACGCGCGCCTCCCAGGCTTCGCCCGGATCGAGGGCGAGCGGCCACGCCAGGAGCAGGGACGAGCCCTGGAAGATCCGCTCGAGGCCGGCTTCGGAGAGCGAGACCGTTTCCACGGGAGCCCACCCGACCACGGCCGGTCGCTCCCAGCGGAGCGTGGCGGCGAGCGCCATCCACTCGTCCACGAGCCCGATGCCGGTCCGGTCCCGGGCGGCCCCTCGACTGCGGAAGGCCGGGCGGCCGGGGAGATCGTAGTACCGCTCGGGACTTTCTCCCCCGGTGAGGGCCAGGTTCCACTGGACCGCCCAGCGTCCGGTGAGGCGTCGGGTTCCCTTCCAGGCGAGGCGGTAGGTCACGGAGAGCTCCGGGCGCCGCTCCAGGACCGTCACCGTTTTCTCAACCCGGAGGGGCCATCCTGCGGGATTTGTGGCCGAAAAGACGACGGTCAGTCTGCCGGGACCGCTCCGGATCCGATGCTCCATCGCCTGATCCGCCAGGGTCAGGTCCGCGAGGTCCCAGGGGTGGAGCGGATCCAGGTCTCCGGATTCGGGAAACAGGCCGTCCAGGAGAGAGGCCCGGCGGAACCGGTCGTACACGAGGAGCTCGGAAAGCCCGGCCTCTTTGACCTCCAGCCGCTCGTGAATCGTCCTCACGGCCTCCTCGCTCCCCTGAGCCGCCGCGGCCTTGACCCGCGCGTGGTATGCCTCCGGCCGGCGGGCCAGCACATCGCCCAGATCCAGCGCCCTGGGCAGGTACGCGAGCTCGGTGACGCTGCCGCCCGCTGCGGGGTGGAGGGTCAGCGCCAGTGCCGGGGTCCGGAGGCGCAGCTCGGTCAGCCCGTCGCCGTTGAGATCCCCGCGGCTCCACCCGAGGCGCGGTCCCTTCAGGACCTCGCCCAGCACCCGCTCGGCCTCGAGCAGGGCCTGACGCGCGCCACGGCGCAGATGGGGGAGATAGCACCCGCCGAATATCCCGTGCCAGTAGGCGTCGTTGCCCTGGCCGCGCCAGAGATGCCTCCGGGCCTCGAGGAGCCTCGGGTCGCGCGGGCGGTGGGCCAGAGCGTCGTGGAGCGCGCGGGAGAGCCGCAGCATGGCCCAGTGGAGGTCGTTCACCTCCGGATACTTCACGAGGAAGTTCCGCCAGAAGCCGCCGCGGAGGAGCGTGCCGAGCTTTTCCCCGTCGGGCAGCGCCTGGACCCGGTGCTTGGCCTCCTCGAGCTCGCGGCCGGCGTCGGCGGGGAGCGCCCACTCCCCCATCTCCCGGTAGGCCCCAGTGGGGAGATAGATCCGGCCGCGCGGCGCGTGGCTGTCGAGGTACTTCGACGGGGTGGAGAGTTCGAGCCAGGAGGCCCCGAGCAGAGCCTCGAAGAAGCGCCCGAGCCATCTCTCCTCGTGACAGCGGCGGTGGGTGCCGGGCCAGACGCCGAACTTCTCCCCGTCGTCCACCAGCGTCAGGCTTGCCGCCGTCTCCCGCCGGTCGGCGAGGTAGGCGAGGGCGTCGGCCGGCTCGGCGAAGGGAACCAGATAGCGGAGGCGCTGGCTGATCGGGAACACGGCCAGCGTGAGGCCCTGCTCCTCGGTGAGGTAGTAGCCGTCCAGGCTATCCGGGTTCATCCCGGCCAGAGCGAAATGACTGTCGTCCACCAGGACGTACTCGACTCCCGCCTCCCGGAGCGCCTTCGGCAGGTGGGGCTCCCAGACCCGCTCAGCCAGCCACATGCCCCGCGGGCTCACGCCGAACTCGCGCCGGATGAACCCGGTGAGCTCTTGGATCTGGCCCACCTTGTCCCAGTCGGGCAGGACGGGGAGGATCGGCTCGTAGAAGCCGCCCGTCAGCAGCTCCACCTGCCCCCGCGCCGCCAGCCTCCCCAGCAGGTCGAACGTCCGCGGCGCCTTGTCCTTCAGCCAGAGGAGGAGCGCGCCGGACGTGTGCACGGTCAGCAGGAGCCCGGGGAACTGCTCGATGAGGGCCAGAACGGGATGGTAGGCGCGGTCCGTGGCCTCGCGGATGACCCCGTCGAAGTTTGCCGCCGGCTGGTGGTTGTGGATCCCGAAGAGAAAGGTCAGCGGACCGGGCGCGCTCGGCTCCCGGAGGCGGTCACTCACGGTCCAGGTCCCGGTGGGTGACGGCGGGCGGAAACCCCCGGGCCTCGAGGAACGGGCGGAGCTCTTCGACGAGGACCACCGACCGGTGCCGCCCTCCGGTGCATCCGACGGCGACGGTCAGGTAGGCTTTCCCCTCGCGCTGGTAGAACGGCAGCAGGAAAGCGAGCAGGTCCTTCAGCCGGTCCAGCAGCTCGCGGCTTTCCCCGTGCTTGAGCACGAAGTCCCTCACCGCCGGGTCTTGCCCGTCGAGGAGGCGCAGCTCGTCCACGAAGTGGGGGTTGGGGAGGAAGCGGACGTCGAAGACCAGGTCCGAGTCGTACGGGATCCCGTGCTTGTAGCCGAAGGAGACCAGCGACACCGTCAGGGCGCCCCGGCTCTTCGTCTCCCCGTAGAAATCCACCAGCAGCTCCTTGAGCTGGTGGACGGTCAGGCCCGAGGTGTCCACGATCCGGTCGGCGATCTCCCGGACGTTGGCCATCGCCTTCCGCTCGGCCCGGATCCCGTCGAGGACATTGCCGTCCGCCGCGAGCGGGTGCCGCCGGCGGGTCTCGTGGTAGCGGCGGACGAGCGACTCGTCCCCCGCTTCGAGGAACAGCACCTCCGTGGGGTAGCCCCTCTGCTTCAGCTCCTGGAGGGTCTCGACGAGGTGGGCGAGGTATTCCCGCTCCCGCACATCCACGCCCAGGGCGATCCGCCGGATTTCGCGGGTGGACTGGGCGCAGAGCGCGGCGAAGGTCGGGATGAGCGTGGTCGGCAGGTTATCAACGCAGAAGTAGCCCATGTCCTCGAAGCACTTGATGGCGTAGCTCTTCCCCGCCCCGCTGAGGCCGGTGATGATGACGAAACTCGGCTTCTCGCCCATCCGTCAGCGCCGGCGCTACGCGACGGGCTCGATCAGGCCCAGCCCGCCGTTCTTCCGGCGGTAGAGGACGTTGACCGTCTCGGTCGCGGCGTTGGTGAACACCAGGAACTGGTCGTCCCGGAGCCCGAGCTGCATCACCGCCTCTTCGACGGACATGGGCTTGGCGGCGACGCGCCGGGACTCCACCACCAGCGGCGGCGCGGCCTCCCCTTCCTCGGGCAGCCGCGGCTCTCCGGCCTCCGGCCGGGGGCCCGGGCGCCGGCGGGAGGCCCGGGGCTTGCGCTGGCGCAGCCGGTCCTTGACCTGCCGCACCTGCCGCGTGAGCGCGTCCACGGCGAGATCCACGGCCGCCGCGAGATCGCCGGCGGTCTCCTCGCTGCTGAAAATCCGACGCTTCGCGACGAGCGTGATGTGCGCTGTGCGGCGGTACTTCTCGGCCGACAGCATGACCTTGGCCTCGATGATCTTCGGGAGGATCCGCGGGAGCTTGCCGACCTTCCGCTCCACCATCTGGCGGAAGGCCGGGGTGACCGCGACGCCGTGGCCGCTGATGATGCAGCGCATCCTCAGCGCTTCTTGGGGGCCAGGCGCCGGCGATGGGAGGGGAGGATCGCGAGCTCCTCCCGGTACTTGGCCACCGTGCGGCGGGCGATGACGAGGCCCCGTCCCTTCAGGACCTGGGCGATCTCCTGGTCCGAGAGCGGCTTGGCCGCGTCCTCTGCCTCCAGCAGGTCGCTGATCATCTTCTTGACCGACAGGGAGGAGACCATGTCCCCGGCGCCGGTGGCGATCCCGCTGTGGAAGAAGTACTTGAGCTCGAAGAGCCCCTGGGGGGTCTGCACGTACTTGTTCGTGGTCACGCGGCTGATGGTGGACTCGTGCATGCCGATGTCCTCCCCCACGTCGCGGAGGGACAGCGGCCGGAGGCAGGGGAGCCCCTTGTCGAGGAACTCGCGCTGGAACTTCACGATGCTCTCGGTGACGCGGTAGAGGGTCCGCTGGCGCTGGTGCACGCTCTTGATGAGCCAGATCGCGGAGCGGAGCTTCTGCTCCACGTACTGCTTGGCCTCCTGCCCCGAGCCGCGCAGCAGGGTCCGGTAGAGGGAGTTGACGCGGAGGCGCGGGATGCCGTCCTCGTTCAGCACGATGGTGTAGTCGTCCCCCATCTTGTGGACGAAGACGTCCGGCGTGATGTAGCGCGTGTCCGGCGCGCCGAACCGCCGGCCGGGCTTCGGCTCGAGGGCCTGGATCTCCTCCACGGCCTCCATGATCCGCTCGATCGGGAGCCGGAGCGCTTTGGAGATGTCCAGGTAGCGGTGGCGCTCCAGGGCCTCGAAGTGCTGCTCGACGATCTCCACCGCCACGGGATCGGGCATGGGGTCGGCGCGGAGCTGGAGCAGCAGGCACTCCTGGGGCGTGCGGGCGGCGATCCCCGGCGGGTCGAAGGACTGGACGAGGGCCAGCACCCGTTCCACCTCCTCGACGGTCGCCCCGGTGCCCTTGGCGAGGTCCGCGAGCTCGGAGTCCGCATGCTCCGCGCGGCACTCCGCGCACTGGCGGCGATCCCTGGGGTTGGGCGTGCCGCACGAGCAGGTCCAGGGGACCCGCAGGTAGCCGTCCTCGTCGATGTTGCCGATGATGGCCTCCCCGATGGCCCGGACGCGCGGGTCGTCGGAGACCATCCGGAGCTGGTCGTCCAGATGGTCCGCCAGAGAGGAGTCGTTGCGGGTCAGGTTCTCGAAGGGGGGCTCCTCCCGGTCCTCCTGCTGCACGAGGGTGGGCTCTTCCGGATAGTCGAAGATCGCGGCCGTGAGATCGAAGGGCAGGACGTCCGTCTGGGCGGGCTCGAGGGAGGGCCCATCACCGGCCGGGGCCTCGGACGTGGGCGCCGTCGCGGCGGGAGCGGGGCTCGACCCCTCGGCAGCGCCGTCGGCGCCCTCGGCCCCGTCGGGGGGCTGCTCCTCCAGCAGCGGGTTCTCGAGTAGCTCCTTCTGGACCAGCTCCTGGAGCTCGAGCGTGGACAGCTGGAGGAGCTGGATTGCCTGCTGCAGGAGCGGGGTCATGACGACCCGCTGGGTTTGCCGGAGAGAGAGCCGCACCTCGGGGGACATCGGGATCGTCCTCCCCTGGGCCCTAGAGGGAGAACTTCTCGCCCAGGTAAATCTCCCGGGCGGTGGGGTTCTGGGCCAGTTCCATGGCGGTGCCCGACACGAGGATCTTGCCGTCGTACAGGACGTACGCGCGATCGGTGATCGCGAGCGTTTCTCTCACGTTGTGGTCGGTGATGAGGATGCCGATGCCCCGCTCCCGCAGCCGCGCGACGATCTCCTGGATGTCGCCGATGGCAATGGGGTCGATCCCGGTGAACGGCTCGTCGAGGAGCAGGTAGCGGGGGGAGGTGATCAGGGCGCGGGTGATCTCGAGGCGCCGCCGCTCGCCGCCCGACAGCGTGAAGGCCTTGTGGCGGGCCAGCGGGGCCAGGTCCAGCTCCTGCAGCAGCTCGCGCAGCCGATCGACCCGCTCGCTGTGCGAGAGATCCAGGGTCTCGAGGATGGCCAGCAGGTTTTCCTCGACCGTCAGCTTCCTGAACACGGAGGATTCCTGCGGGAGGTAGCCGATGCCCATGCGGCAGCGCTTGTACATCGGGAGATCGGTGATCTCCTCGCCCTCGAGGAAGATCCCCCCGCCGTCGGGCTTCAGCAGGCCCACCATCATGTGGAAGGAGGTGGTCTTCCCGGCCCCGTTGGGTCCGAGGAGGCCGACCACCTCGCCCCGCTGGATGTCGAAGCTCACGGTATCCACGACCCGGCGAGGGCCGAAGCGCTTGAGCAACCCCTGGGCGATCAAGCCTTCCATGGTCGGCTCACGGGCACGGGAAGGGGCCCGACACCTTCGGTCTGTCGCTCTTCCGGCCGTCCGGGGACTTGGGGTAGAAGACGGCTTTCACGCGCTCCTGGTTGCCGCTCTGGACGACGCTCCGCTCCTCGGCCAGGTAGATCGTGATCCGGTCGCCCGTCACGACGTTGTCCTCCTGCCACACCCGGGCGGTGCCGATGAGCACCACGCGCTGCTCGGCGTCGTAGTATTCGGCCCGCTTCGCGGTGCCGATGCGGCAGTCCTTGGTGATGATCCTGACGTTGCCCACCGAGACCGTCCGGATGATGCGGTCGCCCTTCGGGTCCAGGTAGACCTCCGTCCGGTCGGCGTACTGGACCGAATTGTTCTGGCGCGCCACCACGTTGCCGGTGAAGATGACGAGGCCTTCCTTCTGCATGCTCTCCATCTGGTCCGCGTCCACGGTGACCGGCTGGTTCTTCTCGTCTTCCTCCGGCTTGGGCGCGGGCGCGTCGCTCCGGGCCGCGGGCTTCTTGGGCTTGGCGGGCTGGGCCAGGGCGTCGGGGGGGAACAGAAGAGCGCTCCCCCCAATGAGGGTTGCCGCCAGCGCCACAGCGAGGACGCGCGTCCCCCTCACCGCGATCGCCCCGGGGGTCGCTCGGCGAAGGTGGCCCGGAGGCGCCCCTTCACCTGCGTGCGCTCGTCGGCCATCCAGGCCTCGAGCCCCTGCCCCTGGATGACGGCGCCGTCCCGGAAGATCGTCACCGGGTCGTTGGTCCAGACGCGCCGCTCCTTGGCCTGCCAGCGCAGGGTATTAGTCTCGAGCCGGAGCCCGTCGCTCCCGGTGAGCACGACGTTCTTGCGGATCTCCACGTCCTTCGTGGCATCGTGGAGGTCGCCCTCGTCGCCGGTGACCGTCCAGGTCCGGTCCGGCTCCTCGATCGTGATGGTGACCTTCCGCAGGACGGTCTTGCCCTCCCGCGAGAAGACCTCCGCCTGGTCGGCTACGAGCCGCCACTGGAGCCTGCCGCTTTGCTGCTCCTGGAGGCGGACCTCTTTGATGCGGTAGTCGGCCTTGCTCGGGGCAAGGTCGCCGGATTCGTGGGCCAGGTATCCCCGGATGACGAGGACTCCCACGACGAAGAGGGCGAAAACGCTGACCCCTGTGAGGATCCAACCTGAGAGGCGTCGGGCGGAGAGAGCCATACCGTATGCAAGTCTAATACCAGGTGGCCCATCCAGGCAAGGATAAAGAACGTTGGCTGGTCAGGCCGGGGGCCAGGCCCCACGGGCCTTGAGGATGGCTTCGACGGCCTCTCGAACCGCGCCCGCGCCGCCACTCCGGCGCCCCACCCAGTGGGCGACCCGCTTCACTTCGGCGGCGGCATTGGACGGGGCCAGCGCCAGGCCCACTTTGGTCAGAAGGGGAAGGTCGGGGAGGTCATCCCCCATGCAGGCGGTTTCCTTGAGCCCGACACCCCGCCGGCGGAGCAATCCGTCGAGCACTGCGGCTTTGTCCCTCGCGCCCTGATGCACCTCGAGCACGCCGAGGTCGGCCATGCGCCGCGAGACCGCCGGCGATGCCCGGCTCGAGATCACGGCGACGAGGAGCCCGGCGTTCTGCGCCGCCTGGATCCCCAGTCCGTCCTGGACGTGAAAGACCTTCAGCTCTTCGCCGGTCGGGCCGTAGAGGAGCCGGCCGTCGGTCAGGACGCCGTCGACGTCGAGGACCAGCAGGCGGAGGGCCCGGGCGCGCGCCCGTAAGGTGGAGGGCCTCAAACACCCTCGGAGGGGGGCTCCGCCCCCCTTCCGATTCCTCCCCCCATGGATTGCGCCGGCAAAGCCGGCGCTCGAACAAGCGCGGAGCCGTGCATTGGTATCCTCAAACGATCTTGGCCCGGAGGATATCGTGCATGTGGATGATCCCCAGGGGGCGGCGGGCCTCATCCACGATGACGAGGCTGGTGATGGCGAAGGACTCCAGCACCTGCAGCGCCTTGGCGGCCAGCTCGTCCTGTCCGATCAGCTTGGGCGAGCGGGTCATGCACTCCCGCGCCTTGAGGCTCAGGATCGGCACGTCTCTGAGATGGACGCGGCGGAGGTCGCCGTCGGTGACGATCCCGACGAGCCGGCCCGCGGGGTCCACGACCGTCGTGACGCCGAGGCGCTTTTCCGTCATCTCCCGGATCACCTCCGCCATGGGCGCGTCCTCTCCGACCCGGGGCACCGCCGCCCCCGTGTGCATCAGGTCCGCCACCCGGAACAGCGCCCGCCATCCGAGGGCGCCGCGCGGGTGGAGCGCCGCGTAGTCCTCCGGGCTGAGCCCCTTCAGGTCGAGCAGGACCATCGCGAGCGCATCGCCGAGGGCCAGCGTCGCCGTCGTGCTGGAGGTGGGGGCCAGGTTCATCGGGCACGCCTCCTCCGCCACGCTCACGTCGAGGACCACGTCGGACTGCTTGGCCAGCGTCGAGCCGGGCGTCCCCGTCAGGAGGATGAGCCGCACGCCGAGCCGCTTGAGCTGGGGGAGGATCGCCAGCAGCTCGTCCGTCTCCCCGGAGTTGGAGATGGCCAGGACGACGTCGTCGCGGGCCACCATGCCGACGTCGCCGTGGACGCCTTCGGCCGGGTGGAGAAAGTAGGCCGGGGTCCCGGTGCTGGCCAGGGTGGCCGCGACCTTGCGGCCCACCAGCCCGGACTTCCCCATGCCGGTGACGATCACGCGCCCGCGGCAGTCGCGGAGGAGGTCCACGGCCTTCAGGAAGCGGGCGTCGAGGCGCGGCAGGAGCCCGAGGATTCCCTCGGCCTCCAGCCTCAGGACGCGCTCGGCCAGCTTCAGCCGGTCGTCGGGCTTCATCGGCGGAGGGCCGCACGGATCGCGGTGAGCTCCGCCAGGAGCTGCGGGAGGTCGTCGAGGCGGAGCATGTTCGGGCCGTCCGAGAGCGGGCGGCCGTCCTTGAACGCGCGGTCGGGGTTCTCGTGGATCTCCATGAACAATGCGTCGATTCCAGCCGCAACCGCGGCGCGCGCGAGCGCGGGCACGTACTTTCGCTCGCCGCCCGACCGGTTCCCCTCGCCGCCGGGCAGCTGCACCGAGTGGGTCGCGTCGAAGACGACGGGATAGCCGAACTCGCGCATGATCTGGAGGCTCCGGAAGTCCACGACGAGGTTATTATAGCCGAACGTCGTCCCGCGCTCGGTCAGGAGAATCGCCTCGTTCTGAGTGGACCGGAGCTTCTCCACGATGTTGCCCATCTCCCGCGGCGACAGGAACTGTCCCTTCTTCACGTTCACCGGCTTCTGCGTGCGCCCGCAGGCCAGCACGAGGTCGGTCTGCCGGCAGAGGAAGGCCGGCACCTGGAGCACGTCCAGCACTAGGGCGGCGGGCTCGACCTCGGAGACGTCGTGGACGTCGGACAGCACGGGGCAGCCGACCGACTCGCGAACGCGGCGGAGGATGCGGAGCCCCTCCTTGAGGCCCGGGCCCCGGTAGGCATTCACCGAGGAGCGGTTGGCCTTGTCGTAGGACGACTTGTAGATGAAGGGCAGCTTCGCGTCCCCCGCCGCGCGAGCGAGCCGCTCGGCCAGCATGAGGGCGTGCGCCTCGTCCTCGATGGCGCAGGGCCCGCCGATCAGGACGAGCGGGTTGCCGCCGCCGATCTTGACCTTTCCGACGATCACCTCGCGCGACCCGCCTCCGCTCGCGCGTCCGGCCGGCATGGTCCTAACGCCCCCCGTGGGCGAGGGCGGCCTTGATGAAGGCGGCGAAGAGCGGATGCGGCTCCCACGGCCGGGAGCGCAGCTCCGGGTGGAACTGGCCGGCCACGAACCAGGGATGGTCGGGGAGCTCGATGATCTCCACGAGCTGCTTCTCGGCCCAGAGGCCCGAGACCCGGAGGCCGTTCTTTTCCAGGTCCTTGAGGTACTCGTTGTTCACCTCGAAGCGGTGGCGGTGGCGCTCCTGGACGATCCCCTGCCCGTAGGCCCGGGAGGCGGCGCTCCCCTCGGTGAGCAGGATCGGGTAGAGCCCCAGCCGCATGGTGCCGCCCTTGGCCCTCACGGCGCGCTGCTCGGGGAGCAGGTCGATGACCTTGTGGCGCGCGCTGGGGTTGAACTCCGACGAGTTGGCGTCGGTCAGCCCGCAGACGGTCCGGGCGAACTCGATGACCGCGCACTGCATCCCGAGGCAGATGCCGAAGAAGGGCACTCCGCGCTCGCGGGCGTAGCGGATGGAGCGGATCTTCCCCTCGATGCCGCGGTCGCCGAAACCGCCCGGGACCAGGATGCCGTGGATCCCCTGGAAGTGCGGGGCGGGGCCGTCGCGCTCCACCTGCTCGGCGTCCACCCAGGTCACGTTCACGCGGGCCTCGTTGGCGATCCCGCCGTGGGCCAGCGCTTCGGAGAGGCTCTTGTAGGAGTCCTTGAGCTCCACGTACTTGCCGACGACCCCGATGGTGGTCTCGCGGCTGGGCGACTTGACCTTCCGGACGACGGCTTCCCACCGCGCGAGATCGATGGGGCGATCGGGGAGCCCGAGGAGCTTGACGATGCTCGCGTCCAGGCCCTCATGGTGGAAGACCAGGGGCACCTCGTACACGGTCTCCACGTCCTTCGCGGTGATGACCGCGTCTTCCTCCACGTCGCAGAAGAGGGCGATCTTGGACTTGATGCCTGGTGGAAGATACCGGTCAGTGCGGCAGAGGAGGATGTCCGGGGTGATCCCGATGGCGCGGAGCTCCTTGACCGAGTGCTGGGTCGCCTTGGTCTTGAGCTCGGCGGCGGCCTGGATGAACGGCACCAGCGTGAGGTGGACGTAGATCACGTTCTCCCGTCCCACGTCCTTCTTGAACTGGCGGACGGCCTCCAGGAACGGCAGCCCCTCGATGTCGCCCACCGTGCCGCCGATCTCGACCACCACGACGTCCACGTCCGTGGCCACCTTCCGGATGCAGGCCTTGATCTCGTCGGTGATGTGCGGGATCACCTGCACCGTCCGGCCGAGGTAGTCGCCCCGCCGCTCCTTCTCGATGACGGCCCCGTAGACCTTGCCGGTGGTGACGTTGTGGTCCCGGGTCATCCGGGCGCTCGTGAAGCGCTCGTAGTGACCCAGGTCGAGGTCCGTCTCGCCGCCGTCGTCGGTGACGAAGACCTCCCCGTGCTGGTAGGGGCTCATGGTCCCGGCGTCCACGTTGATGTACGGGTCCATCTTCTGGAGGGTGACCCGGAATCCCCGGGCCTCCAGGAGCGCCCCGATGGAGGCGGCGGCGATCCCCTTGCCGAGGGAGGAGACCACGCCTCCCGTCACGAAAATGAATTTGATTGGCACCTCATCCTCCTTTCGCGGAGCCGAGCCATTGGCGCGCCAGCGCCCGTTCCTCTTCCCGGGTCGTCGCTGCCCCGTCGAGCCGGCAGTCGCGGAGGCGATCCAGGAGGTCCCGGATCCTCGGGCCGCGCGGCGCGCCCAAGGCGAGCAGGTCGTCTCCGGACAGGAGCGAATGCACCGTCCGCGCCTCGACGAGGAACCACTCGATCTGGCGGCGCGCGACGGCGCTGCCCGCGAGCCAGGCCCCGGCCAGGCTCTCGAGCGGGCGGCCTCGCATCAGGGCCGCGCGGGCGCTGGGCGGCGCGCTCCGTTCCCTGGAGAGCTTCTTGGCGAGAGCCGGCCCGTCACGGAGCGCCGCCGTGAGGCGCGCCAGCGGCTCCCCCGACAGGGCCAGCCGCTTCAGGCAGCGCTGCGCGACCTCCGGGGGCGAGTGTCCGAAGAGCGCCAGGAGCCCCAGGGGGAGCGCGTCGAAGGCGATGGCGTAGCCCCGCAGCCGCTCGAGGAGACGGGCAAGGTCCGCAGCTCTCCGCGCGGCCAGCGGGGAGAACCGGTACGCCGGATCGAGCAGCTTCATCGCGCCCAACCGCCCGAGCGCGATCAGGCTCAGCGGGCCCGCGGGCTCGGCCAGGATCAGTTCCAGCTCCGCCGCGAGGCGCTGGCCGGAGAGGGCGGGATACGGCGCCAGGGCGATCGCCAGGCGCAGGGCCCGCCGGCTGCCGGGCTCGAGGGTCAGGCCCAGGCGCGACTGGTACCGGACGGCCCTGAAGATGCGCGTCGGGTCCTCCACGAAGGAGAGGGGG
>Ga0209342_10002664_pt1 | contig 18978 bp, 20 predicted proteins | sample RifCSP16_2_FD_184023 | JGI IMG/M metagenome (GOLD analysis project Ga0209342, IMG submission 184023) | Soil microbial communities from Rifle, Colorado - Rifle CSP2_sed 16_2 (SPAdes) (version 2) | ecosystem: Environmental > Terrestrial > Deep subsurface > Rock core/Sediment | place: Rifle... | reverse complement strand
AAAGCATAAATTACCAACCACGACGACCACCGCCTCTCTTCCCTCCGCCACCACCTCCACCTCTACCTTCTCTACCACCTCCACGTCCACCTTCACGACGTTCGGTTCTAGGGCGGGCTTCACTAACATTCAGGGTTCGTCCCTTTAAATCCTTGCCGTTTAGACCACTTATAGCAGCCTCGGCTTCCTTTCTTCCAGGCATCTCAACAAAACCAAATCCACGGGACTCGCCACTAAACTTATCCTTAATAATGTTTACTGATGAAACCTGTCCGAATTCTTCAAAAAGTTTTCGTAAGTCCTCGTCAGTAACATCTCGTGTCAAATTACCAACGTATATATTCATACTTCCCTCCTTTATTCATACTTACCTAATTTATATTGAAAGCCTCATCGATCTCTTTCTTATCATAAGGTATCAAGATAAACTCTGAATTAACAGCTTACACGAAATATTTATGATTTACATACCCCGAATTAAATAAACGAATTTTCCAGTTCCCTAACACATTCATAGTTGACCCTACCCTATCATGGAGGGACGCCTCCGTGCCTGAATAGGAAGTTAATTATCTTTGCATCTCTTGACCAGCCATTTTCCTATGCTCTGTTGCCAAGTTTTTATATCCTTGAGCCATTTCCATGTACTTCTTTGATTGATCTGAGTAATACTTTGCAAGCCCGATTAATGGTTTATCCCTATTTGCGTATGAGTCAGACATAGAGGCATAAAAACGTGCCTTTTCCTCGTCCTTTTGAGCCTGCTTATCATAATAATCTGCAATTTTTAGGTGATCCTCTGGAGACGTAGCTGTCTGTATAAGTATAATAATCTCCTCTTCCTCAGAAGCCATGCCAAGGACTTCTTTTATTTCAGAGAAAAGAATAATAGAAGCTATCAAAGTTATGCTTAACAGTAATACTTGTTTCATCACTATACCCTCCTCTAATTTAATAATTCCATTTAGCTTATTTCACGATTCTTCATCAATATTTGATCTATCAATGATAGCATTCCTTCCTATCCTTAGGACTATAAAGTTTTACTCCATCCGTATTGGTATCATACAGTAAGGAAATGGTAAATCAAAGTTTACATTTTTGCCCTTTATATGAAGTTGACTAAAACGATGATTTAAGAATCTACTATCTACCAATATCCCACAAATACCCCTGGTGTGCTTCTAGATCTTTAAGTTTCTTCTCCATCTCTTTGAGACATTCTACTTCGCAGGCATCTTTGGGTCTGTCGAACCCATCGCGATGTAGAATCTTTATAGCGAGTGTGATGTCTTTTCTAAATTTTCGCAGAGGAGCTTGGTGGATCGATACATCAAAAGGTCTGATTCCATATACGCTATCACGTTCCTCCTTGGGCATGATCCAATGTGCAATTTGTTTTAGGTCTTCATATACTTTCACACATTCCTTGCAACCCGGTATAGGTGATTGTACCGGATGATAATGTGTACCTACAAGGTCTAATTCAAAACCGATCTGTACTCTTTCACCGTTTTGGTTTATATAAAATTCTGGCAATACCTCCCAACAAACTTTATGCTGCCCGTCGAGTTCCTTGATTTTGTCAAATTCCTCAAAAGGTTGCTTCATTGTATATTACCTCCCTCATTCCCTGGATTTGCTCTTAACCATTCTCTTTTCCATCCTTATGTTGTTTCAATGCCCCACCCTTCCATGTTGCGTATATTGCAGGGATTATAAGAAGCGTAAGAATAGTTGATGTCACAAGTCCTCCAACCATAGGGGCTGCGATTCGCTTCATTACATCGGCTCCGGTGCCGTGACTCCAAAGAAGTGGAAGAAGTCCTAAGATCATCGTCATTACTGTCATCATCTTGGGTCTTACCCTCTGCACAGCACCCTCATCTATCGCTTCAGCCAAATCGTCCCAGTTGTTCATCCTTCCGTCTTTCACTCTCTTTTTATAGGCATTATCAAGATAAATTATCATCACAACCCCAGTTTGAGCTGCAAGCCCTGCAACTGCTATAATACCTACCCAGACTGCTATACTCATGTTGTAATCAAGAAGATACATAAACCAAATGCTCCCAACCAACGCAAATGGTACAGAGAGAATGACGATTAGTGTTTCAATAACGCTACCGAAGTTAAGATAAAGCAGAACGAAGATTATGAGAAGCGTAATAGGAATTACTAATTTTAATTTCTCCCTGACCCTTAGGAGAAATTCGTATTGACCGCTCCACGAAATGTAATAGCCCTGCGGAAGTTTTACCTTTTCACTCACTGTACGTTTAGCTTCGTCAACGTACCCTCCGATATCTCTTCCTCCCATGTCTATGAATACATAAGCAGCCTTGGAGCCATCCTCATTTCTTATTTCAGAGGGTCCTGTCTGCGCCTGGATCTCAGCTAGTTGTTCAAGGGGGACCTGTGCCCCCGTGGGTGTAGGAACAAGTACCCTTTTGAGCTTCTCCACATCATCACGGAGTTCCCTTGCATATCTAACATTTACCGAATACCTCTCAGGTCCCTCTACAGTTTGTGTTATGTTATTTCCTCCTATAGCCGCCTCGATTATGTCCTCTACATCCCCAACAGTAAGTCCATAACGTGCTGCCTCTTTCCGTCGAATATTAAAATCGAGATAATACCCCCCTGTTACCCTTTCTGCATAAGCACTTATCGTACCTGGAACATCCCTTAACGCAGCCTCTATTTGCTTTCCTATTTCTTCTATTACGCTTAGGTCTTTCCCAAAGATTTTTATCCCTACAGGAGTGCGAATTCCGGTTGTAAGCATATCGGTTCTATTTCTTATAGGCATAGTCCATATATTCGTGACGCCTGGGAATTTAAGCATACTATTCATTTCAGCAGTTAGTTCATCCCATGACATGGTTCTTTCATCGGGCCAGATAGGACGTAGGAGCTTTTTAACAAACTCAGGTGCCCAGCTTGAATACCACCTTCTTTGTGGGATCTTTCGCCACTCCTCCTCGGGCTTTAGGGTTATGGTGTTTTCAACCATTGAAAGCGGTGCGGGGTCGGTTGAGGTCTCAGCTCTACCTATTTTTCCAAAAACTGTTTCAACCTCAGGGAACCATCTAATTATCTTGTCCTGAATCTGAAGAAGCCTTCCTGCCTCTGTAATTGATATTCCTGGAGGGGTTATAGGCATGTACATTATGCTCCCCTCATTAAGCGGAGGCATAAATTCGGAACCTAGCTTAAAAAATAGGGGAGCTGTTACTAATAAGATAACAAGAGCAACAGCAACAGTTGTCTTTTTCCACCTTACAACGAGTTTTACTAAAGGCTCATAAACACGGATTAAAAAACGGCTTATTGGATTATTCTTCTCTGAGCCAATCTTTCCCCTGATAAGAATAGTTATGAGGGCAGGTGTAAGGGTTATAGAAAGAAGAGCAGCAAAGAACATTCCAAATGTCTTAGTGTAGGCAAGGGGCTTAAATAGTCTCCCTTCTTGGGCTTCTAGTGTAAAAACAGGAATGAATGAAACTGTTATAACAAGGAGCGCAAAGAATATTGGTTTTCCTACCTCTTTTGAGGCATCTATCATTACTTGTAATCTATCCCCAATTCTTCCCTCCTCTTCCCAGTGTTCTAGCCTCTTATGCACATTCTCAACAAGTACAATTGCGGCATCAACCATAGCCCCTATTGCAATGGCGATTCCACCTAGCGACATAATGTTTGATGTGAGTTTCATGTAGTACATTGGAATGAATGAAAATAGTATTGCGAAAGGCAGTGTAAAAATAATTACAAGCGCCGACCTGAAATGAAAAAGAAAGAGTATGCAAACAAGGCTTACGATTATGCTTTCTTCAATTAGTGTTCTCTTTAAAGTGTCTATCGCTCTTAAAATCAGGCTTGATCTATCATAGGTTACAACTAGTTTAACACCGTCAGGAAAAGCAGGCTCAACTTCCTTGAGTTTCTCCTTTACCTTTTTTATAACGTTCAGCGCATTCTCACCGTATCTCATTACCACGACACCACCTAAAACCTCTCCCTTTCCGTCGAGCTCTGCAATTCCGCGCCTCATATCGGGACCCAAGCTCACGTCGGCTATGTCTTTTATAAGTACTGGTGTTCCTGTTCCCCTTCCATCTATTGCCACAACAATATCTTCTATATCCTGTATTGATTTGATATATCCTCTGCCTCTTACAACATATTCCCTTCCTGTAGCCTCTACTACTCTTCCACCCACTTCATTATTGCTCATCCTTATGGACTCAATAACCTTGTTCAGTGGCATTTTATATGCAAGAAGCTTCGTTGGATCTACGTTTACCTGATACTGCTTTTGAAAACCCCCGATACTTTCAACCTCTGCAACTCCCGGGACACTTCTAAGCCAGTATCTTAAGTACCAGTCGTTAAACGAACGTAGTTCTGCCAAATTATACTTACCAGTTTCATCTACAAGTGCATACTGGAAAACCCATCCAACACCCGTTGCGTCGGGCCCAATTACGGGAGTAACCCCTTCTGGGAGTCTTCCCCGAATTCCACTCATATATTCAAGGACGCGGGTTCTTGCCCAGTATATATTGGTTCCATCTTCAAATAGCACATAAACGAAGGAGAAACCGAACATCGATGTTCCTCTTACAACTGTGACTTTTGGTGCTGAAAGAAGTGTTGTCACTATGGGGTATGTAATCTGGTCTTCTACTAGATCTGGGCTTCTTCCAGGCCACTCTGTAAAGACTATCACCTGGACATCTGAAAGGTCCGGTATCGCATCAAGGGGCACATGCTTTACAGCCCATATGCCCCAGACGGTAAGGAACCCAACTATAATGAAAACTATAAATCTATTTCGAGAGAAGTATTCAATCGTTTTTTCGATCATTTTCACCTCGTTGATCGTGGTTCGTGATTCATGGTTCGATATAATTGTCACGAACCCCGATTTAAACTCTTTATTAAACTCATGAGCATCCGACTCTCATGGTCTATATAATCTTCCAAATTAGCAAAGTCGTTTTCGGACAAATAGTTTCGACGCTGTGCAATAATCAATTGTGTTTCCAATTCCGCGCATGAACCCAAGGCTATGTAACAAAAGTGTTGATATTCCTTAGTATGCTGTCGGGAAAATCCTTCTGCTATGTTAGATGGTATAGACACCGCTGTCCGTTGCATATGTGTTGCCAATCCGTATCTTTCCTCCTTAGGGAATTTACTTGTAACTAGATAAACAAGGTCAACTATTTCAATCCCTTTCTTCCAAACGTCTAATTCTCTATAGCTTTTTATCTTCATTTTCGTGTTTAGTGAATCGTGATTCGTGGCTCTTGGTTGCTTACTGGATTCACGAGTCACGAGCCACGAGCCACGAGCCACGATTATTTTACATTCAAATCAAAACTCTCATTCACAGGCGGTTTTCCGGGCATAAGTGCTCCAATCTCTAGAGCCCAACCTCCGCTCATAGGTATATTTAACTCTCCTTCATAAACCCCATCTCCAGTATGTTTTGCATCACCCGCGCTTCTCATTTCAGCCATTCCTGGCATTGCAGGCATTAGGATAGTGAACTTGACCTTCGCATCTGTAATTGGTTTACCTTCTGGATCGGTGAGTTTAAACTTGAAGGTGGTTTTTCCTGACTCAGGCGGATCCGGGTCTGTAGAGAATGAAATCTTAATATCACTTTTTCCACTCGCTTGACTTCCGCCGACCGCAACCAACTCCTCTCTCCCTCCACTTAGAGACTGAAACGCTGCTTTAAGGCGGCTCTCGGAGTCTACGAAGAACGTAGCATTTCTAACTACTCTTTCTCCTTCCCGTAGCCCATTCTGTACTTCATAATAACCCTCAGCCTTTTTCCCTACTTTTATTTCCCTTGGTTCAAAGTATCCTTCTCCTGAGGCAATAAATACAACCTTCCTCTCTCCTGTATCAATTACCGAGTCCTCAGATATAGAGAGCCTTTCTCCTAGGTCGCTTTTGAGCATTACGTTTGCATACATTCCGGGCTTGAGTTTGTTCTCTGAATTAGGAAACTCAAATCTCGCCTTTGCAGTTCTAGTGGTTGTATCAAGCACAGGATATATATACATAACCTTTCCGGTAAAGGTTTCACCCGGATAGTAGGAAAGCTGAAGTGTTGCTACTTCTCCCACCTTAACTAACGGAAGTTCATACTCATAAATATCTGCAATAACCCATACGTCTGATAGGTCTGCCATAACGAGCACATCTTCATGCTCCGCTACGTGCATTCCTGGGAAGAACATCCTCTTAGTGATGTAACCGTTCATATGGGAATGTATGGTCATGTATGTAAGAGGCTTGCCACTCCTCTCAATCTCTTTTAACTCGCCTTCAGAAATATCCCAGAGACGGAACCTTCTCCGTGTAGCCTCAAGTAGAGAGATCGCACCGGAGGACACTTCAGGATATTGACTTTTATTTAGTGTTTCATTTATCTTTAGAGCGAGAAGATATTCCTCCTGACTCGAAACCAATTCAGGGCTGTATATCGTAAAAAGCGGCTCACCACGTTTTACGTATGACCCCTCGTAGACATACATGTCTTTTATCCAACCGCTAAACTTAACATGCACATGAGCTATTTTTCTCTCATCCGCCTCGACAATACCTACGGTTCTAATGTGTTTTACAAGATTTCTAGAAACAACTTCTTCGGTCTTTATACCTATTAGTTGCTGTTTCTCAGGGCTTATTTCGATTCCAACCAGCTCAGATGGACCTTGTTTGTCCTTAAGTTGTGTTTCGACACCGGACTCTTGCTGAATACCTGGCATCTCGTGCGAATGTTGTGTAACTATGCTTTTTTCTCCACCTGTCTTGTGCCTAGCCGAACTACCTTCTCCCTCTGGTCTTTCGAATATGTACGAGAAAGCGAGAATGAGAATAAGCAAGGTTATGGCAACCACAGCTACAAGTTTGACTAAATTCTTTTTCGTCATGTTATACCCCCTTGCTAGATGCACAATATACAATGCATGATTCTGGAATGTTTTTGCATGCGTCTTGCATCATGTATCCTGTATCTTGCATCCTGAATCCTGATTATTTTATTCCACTAAAACCACCCCGATATTCTCCTCAATCCTAGCCAAAGCCTTTTGATATTCTGCGAGTTGAGTGTAGTATGCGAGCTCGTAATTAAAGAGTGTGACAAGATTGTCTAGGAGTGTAAGGAAATCAACGTTTCCTACCTCATATCCGGCAATTGCTGACTCAAGTGAGAGAGAAGCTTGTGGAATTATCCCCTTAGAGTAAAGGTCTAACAGTTTCTCCGATGTCTTGGCAGTAATGTATTTATCTTTTACATCAAAAGATAAATTTAAGTTTGCATTATTGTATTCTTCTTTCATCTCTACGAGCTGAGATACAGCTTCTTCAACTCCGAACCTTTCCTTTCTCCAAAAGTAAAGTGGTACGATAAAGCCAACCCTTACCTGCCACATATCGGCAAAGGGACCATCGCTGGTAAACTCTCCTCGATTAATCCATTCAAAATCTACTACGAAATCGGGGAAATACTCTTTCTTCGCGAGTTGTAAAGCCTGATCGTTTCTTTCAATAAGATTCTTTTTTGCCAGAAGGATTGGACTCTCACTTTCTGTAAGCTTGTAGAGTTCGTCTAAGGACAATTTAAGGTCTGATTTTTGTACCTCCTCTGGTTTCCCAATAGGAGAATCCGGTGTACGACCCAGGATGCTTCTTAACCTTGCTTCTACAACCTCCTTCTTCTGCACAAGAAGCTCAAGCCTTTCAACAAACCCTAAAAGCTCAACCTGAGCTTTTATTACATCCTGTTGTATTCCCCTTCCAACAGCGTATTTGGCTTCGGCTATCTTTACGAATTTCTCAATAAGTTCTTTATTCTTTGAAGTAATTTCTATTGATTTATTTGCTAGATACCATTCATAATAAGCTTCCTTTAGATCAGCTAATACCCTTTTTACTGTAGCTTCTGAGAACTCCTCCTCAGCTTCGGCTTCTTCTTTCGCAATCTTTCCCTTAAGTGAAAGTTTCGCGGGAAATGGAAACTCTTGAGAGGCAGAAATTATTCCGAATTCTGTAAAGTCATCTTCGCCAAGTGTAAGTCTGTCAAAACTGACATTCATATATCGAACTCCTATAGTAGGGTTTGGAAGGGTACTTACTTGAGACGGGCGTTTAGTTGATGCCTCCCATCTAGCTCTTCCTGCTTTTATTTCCGGGTTATTGCGCAATGCTTCCTCAACAAGTGATTTAAGGCTTGTAAGGTCTTTATTTTCATCTTGTGCACACTCATTATTACCATCCGTTCCACACTGCGGAACGGATAATGCAGCATCAGATACTAGCTTTTTATTTCCATCTGATGCACACTGCGCATCAGATACTACGGCAAAAGCACTAACCCCAGTTAAGGCTATTGTAAGTATGAATGCGAGAATGAGTCTCATCTTTACACCTCCTTATAGAAACCTCTGCGGTTCTTGCGATATAGAGTGACCTTATAAATGCCATAAGTTCCCCAAGCAGGAGAGGTTTCTTCCATGCCTGGGGAATCATTTATATCACTGCTTTTGTATCTCCTGAGCCATCTTCATATGGTCCATTGCCATAGCCTTGTAGTCTTTCGCGACTTCCATATACTTCTTTGCAAGATCAGAGCAGTGTTTAGCAAGTGCCGAAAAGGGCTTACCTCTATTCTTGTATGAATCGGCTAAGGAGGCGTGGAGACCCGCCTTTTCCTCCATTTTCTGGGCTTGCTTCTCATAATACTCTGCAATTTTCATATGATCCTCAGGTGTCGTGGCAGTTTCTATCATTTTATCTACATCTTCCTCCCCACTAGCACCTCCAGGAACCACTCCTATGAAAGAGAAAAGCATAAGGAATACTATCAAAGCTATAACTATTTGTGACATCTTGTTCATTTTTGATACCTCCTTTCTTTTTATAAGCGAATTACTATGTTTAATCATTGCTTGTAACCTCCCTCTTAAGGTTTTATAAAAGGATTTATTTGGCACTTTACCCCTGCCTGAAAGTGTGAAAACGATATAAAGATAGTGATAGGCTTTTAGAGCTATACACTAAGCAGAGGTTAGACCAGAGTGGATATTAAAGTAAGAAGGAAGAATTAGATAGAAATAACTCAGGTGGATGGTGTTCCTTAATGTTAAAACTAAAGACAAGTACAGAAGCTTTATTAATTTCTAAAATAGGCACATAAACAGCCGGTGATGATAAAATAATATGATTTTGATTTAAATCATAACCTTGTGGAGCATTAGGAAGTACAACTTGGCACATATCTATTTCATGGTTTATATGATTTGAGTTCTTGTAGGAAATTGCTGAGCTGGAAGTGTCTTGCTTTTTAGTTCCGTGACAACTCGTATTTGTTGTTGTCTCGCTAGTATTATTTGAGTAACTGACATCTGCACAAATGCCTGTGTAGCAGAGAAATGTGGTTAGGGCTAAGAAAAAGCTTAGATATTTCATGCTCGTTTAAATATAGCTTGATTAATCTGAAAAGTAAATAAATTAAAAAAATTTTATAAAAAATGTCTTATGCGTATTCTTGGAATTGTTGAATTATCTAATAGAATGAGTAAGTTAAAGGAGAGGAGAAAATGGAAATAAAAAAGGGACTTGATTACTCAACGTTACATAAACTAGATAGTCCTGCCAATCAGTTAATCAGAAAAAGTATCTGGGGGGACCAGGATATTGGACAACAGTCTTTTATCACACCGTGGTATCTTGATGAACTGATCCGTAAAACAGCAATAGATGCTAACACCTATGTATTAGATATCGGGAGTGGTGTAGGTGGACCAGCTATCTACATAACTGAGAAAACCAAATGCCGCATAATGGGGATAGATATTTCAGATGTTGGAGTAGAGCGAGCAAGAAAATTTGCGAAGGAATCTGGGCTTAGTAACCGTGTAACCTTCCATCTCGGTGACGCTATGGAAATGCCATTTCCAGACAGCACCTTTGGTGTGGCAATTAGCATTAATGTAATGAATGTGTTCAAGGACAAAAAGGGACTTTTCCAACAGGTCATTCGTGTTCTAAGACCTAACGGTATTTTTGCCTTATTAAGCGGAACTATAGATTTGCCAGATGACCCTGAGATTATAGAGAACATGGCTCGCGGCTATCTTATTCCACAATACTATGATACGGTAGATGGTTATAAATCTAAACTCAAGGAAGTTGGATTTGGCATACTCGAGGTTATTGAATACGTTGAGGATTTTAGAATTCAAAATAAGTTATGGGGCGATGCCTATAAAAAACATTACGACGCCATCGTAAAGGAGCAAGGCAAAGAAAACACCGACTACCATATTGTCTACTTTGATACCTATCTTCGCCTTATTGACGAAGGCCGTGCCGGAAATCACCTCTTTCTGTCCAGAAAACCTGGCAACTTCAAAAATTCTAAGTAAACTCATCCATAGAAAAGGTGCAATACCCTTTTTGCGAAAGGCGTTAACTTATTTGCGTAGTATAAGCTAATGATACGTTTGTTCACCCGGCTAGCGGTAGGATAGGGATAGACCTTGCCGAAGATATGCTTTAACTTAAGTCCGCTCGAGTTTGCAAGAATGAGTTCTTGAGAAAGTTCCCCTGCGTTCTCCGCCACCATAGAGCCACCGAGGATTTTATCTTTTGCAATGAATAGCAGAAGCTTTCCATCATGGGACTCATCAACAATTGCTCGGTCGTCCTCTTCAAAGTCAAAGACAACCTTTTCATATGAAATTCCACGCTGCTTGAGTTGCTCCTCGTTCAAGCCAAACGTGGCGACCTCAGGTGAGGTATATGTCACCCAAGCCATGTGGTCATTGTTCAGCTTTTTCTTAAAGGGGGAGAAGAAATTGTTTATGATGACACCTGCATGAACCTCAGCGGCATGGGTGAACTGGTAGGAGCCAGCAACATCACCTGAAACAAAGACACGCTTATTTGTAGTACGCAGGTATTCATCAACCTTTAGCTTTTTTCCATTATTCTCAAGCTCAATGCCAGCCTTCTCAAGAGATAAACCATTTATATTATAATCCCTTCCAATGCTCACGAGCACTGTGTCGAAGTCAAGCCTTATCTCCTTCTTATCCTTGTTGACAATGATTGCCTGATTAGATGAGGGAAACTCCTTAACAGTTGCGTTGAAGATGAAATCAACGCCCTCCGATACCATTCGCCGGTGTAGGACATCTGCAATCTCGGGGCTCTCTTTTGGTAGAAATTTTGAATCCATTTCTACAACCGTAACTTTTGAACCGAGATGCCGGAAAGCCTGACCTAGCTCAATACCAATTGGCCCGCCGCCAATAACAAGTAGGTGCTCAGGAAGTTTCTCAAGGTCGAATATTGTTTCATTAGTTTCATATCTGACATTTCCAATTCCGGGCACATTGAGCTTTCTAGGTCGAGAGCCAGTCGCTAGGATTATTTTCTTGCCACGATATGTCTCGTTTCCTACAGTAACTAAATCAGGTCCGGTGAGCCTGGCTTCTCCTAGGGCGACGTCCATTCCAATCTTGCGGAAGTGCTCGGCATTTTCATGAACCCTGATAACCTCTTGCTTTTCCTTCACATAGCCTAAAACCTTTTTGATGTCGGTTTTGCCATTTACCGTAAGACCAAATCTACTTGCCTCTTTTGCATTCTTTAGAAGACGTGCAACATGGATCAATGCCTTACTCGGCACACAACCAGAGTTTAGACAGTCACCACCAATACGCCTGTCGCTCTTGTCAATAAGAAGCACCTTAAAACCAGCACGATTCATAAAGCCTGCTATGTTAAGTCCACCACTTCCTGCGCCAATGACAATAATGTCGTATTTTCTCATTGTGAATTACCCTCTTTATCGAATTTTATGAAGTAAAAATAATATAATCTAATTTGTAGCTTAGTATTAGACGGTTATGGGTCTGACAAAGTTTCATGGAATTGCTTCAAAAAACTTCAAAAATTACAGTTAGTTGAGATAAACTAATGTCAAACTTTTTCTATACCCCTTGACAATAGTTAACCTATAGTTATATTATTATAGTAATTAACTAGAGAGGTTGACTAAAATGATTGGAGAAAAAATTAAAAACCTGAGAGAATCTGAGGGATTAACCCAGGAAGAGGTTGCGGTAAAAGTTGGAGTATCAAAGGAGTTTATCTCGATGGTTGAGTCCGGCAAAAGAAATCCCAGCCTCGAAGTACTATCGAAAATTGCTTCAGTTTTCAGTAAAGAAGTAAGCCATTTCCTGCAGACTCCAAAAGAAGACTTCGCTTTAGCTCTAAGAACGGCAGAAATAAACGAGAAGGACAAAGATGAAATCATAAAGTACAAGGAATTCTGTGAGGATTATTACTTCTTAGAAGAGGTTACAGGAGAAATCCTCCAACCTCTTGCTCCGATTTATCCCGACCCATCTTCTAGTATCTTAAGCGACTTCGGTCAGACATACCGCTATGCTGAGAAGTTAGCCCTGGATGAAAGAAGAAGGTTGAGTTTGGGGGATGAGCCTATAAAAGACATTTTCCTCCTAGTAGAAACTCAAGGTGTTCGTGTTGTAAGGATAAATATGGTGGATTCATCTGTTGACGGTGCCTTTATTTACAGTAGGGATAAAGGGGCTTTTATGCTTATAAACTCCTTTCTAAGTAAAGGTAGACAGGTTTTTACCGCAGCCCACGAGTACTGCCATTACCTGAAGGACAGAGAAAAAGGCTATCCGGTTTGTCAGATTATAACGGGTGACATTGAAGAGCATAAAAAACCAATAGAGCGCATTGCCAATTTATTTGCCGCAAACTTTCTCATGCCTGAAACTACAGTCTCAAAGTTAGTAGGTCTGTATGCAAAAAACAGGCTTGAAGCTGAAGAGGTTGTTTATATCAAAAGATATTTTGGCGTGAGCTACCAAGCAATGCTCTATAGGCTAAAGGATTTAAGATTCATTAGAAGACCCAAGCTTCAGGAAGTACTAAAGACAGACCCCGCGACATTAGAGATAGCTCTTTTTGGATTTACAGAAGAGAGCGTGAAAGACCCTGAGCGTCTGCCTGAGAGATACTGCAAGCTTGCAGTCCAAGCTTATACAGAGAAAAAGATTTCTCTCGAAAAATTAGCAGAACTTTTAAAAGTAGATTCGGTTGAACTTAGAGAAAGATTATCAAAGGGAGGTTTTATTAAGTAATAGAGGGAACTGAGAGAGAAAACTATGTGCCTCTTAGGTGAGTTGATCGTGAAAGGTTCTACCGATTTCACACCTATTGGCACGCTTTTTGAACCCAAGATATATGTACCCTATTTCATTGAGAAAAGGAGGTCTCAGTTATGGAGCATCAGATTAAAGAGTTTACATCCCCAGTTTTAGATAAGCCTCTCAGGAAATATAAGATTCATTGTCCGCTTCATTTCTTTGCCTTTGGAACATTTAAAAAAGTTTTACTAAAAAATGGATATGAAGTCGCTCATCCTGAAGGAATATTTTACCATCGCCCTAATAGAGCACTTATCTATCCGACAATAGCAGGACCACACGAGTACTACACACTAATGTTTTTAACCACCCTTGATTTCAAGGACTTAGAGAACCTGTTCTTTCAGGCATTTAATGAAGATTATAAAAATAAATATGCACTCATAGAGGGAATTGAATCCTGCAGAGTTCGAAACAGTTTAAGCGGTCCACACTTTGATGAAATAAAACACACTTTACCACAATCAGTTGTAACAATTCTGGAAAACTCCCTATGGAAATTTGAAGATTTTTGTAACAGGTTTTCTAGATATAACATGTCCAACACTCTGGGAATGTTATTTTATGGTCAACCCGGTGTCGGAAAGACCTATATACTTAGGAGCTATTTCAATAAGCTTCTTCTTGAAAGGAACTTTACTATAGTCCAGGTTTATCAGGACTGCCTTGATTACATGAATATGTCGGTACTTTTAAACAGTTGTCAGGCTTTGTTTCCATGCATCCTATTTTTAGAAGACATAGACGTGAATTTCAAAGATAGGAGAGAACCAGCTAATAGTTTAGTTGGATTTTTACTTGAAACTTTTGAAGGACTATTAAATGTGGAAAAGGTCGTGCTTATTGCTACATCAAATAATGTAGATATGATAGAAAAAGCCCTGCTTCGTCCTGGGAGAATTGACTATCTTGTAGAGCTTGAAAAGCCCTCTAAGAGTGCAAAAGAATTGGTCTTATCCAATTATCTAAATGGATCGGATTTAAATCTACCAGATCCTCTAAAAGAACTACTGATAAATAACGTTGATACCTTTGCCGAACTCAAAGGGGGATTCCAGCATTTGCTAAGAACTTACGTAAACAAAGGAGATTTTCCATCTATGGAGGAAGTTTCAAGGTTGATAAGGACCTGGAAGGAAGCAAAAGTTGTGGGTGGTTTAGAAAATGGAGAAAGGAGGATGGGGTTAGTGTGAGGGAATTAATCTCTAAGAAATAAAATGATTAGTAATATGAAACTAAGAAAAAAGTTATGTGTGTCCAAAGGAGGAATCAAACATGAAGACCGACCTTTATACAAAAATAGTTCTTACCATAATCGCGATAGCTCTATGGGGGCTTTTGCTTAAACCGACTTTTGTTTCTCAGAGCGTTGGTGCATCAACTCAGGTTTTGGATGTAAATATAAAAGAGATAGGTGGACGAGCGATCAACGATAAAATCCTTGATGTAAATATAGAGAAAATAAATGGACGCACCTTTACTACAACTATTCCCCCTGCTCTTCCTGTAGAGATAAAGAAATAGGCTTAATTTATGGCTGCTCTACTATCGGTAGATGAGAGTAAAGTGGAGGCAGGAGATCAAGAAGATTGTGTTCTTTCTCATTAAAAAGGTCTATCAATTTTAACGTTTAAGGCAGGGTAAAAATATGTCAAAAAATCTATCAAAATCAAAATACCTCTCGGGTCTTCAGTGCGAAAAGCGTCTATGGCTTGAGATCAACGATCCAGATAAAGCTTCGGAGACACCGGAATATCAGCAAAGACTTTTTAATCAGGGTAAGGAAGTTGGAATTCGTGCTCGGAGATATTTCGAGGAGGGTTATTTAATTGATAAGGATCGTTTAAAAATTTATGAATGCGTCGAGGAAACCCGTGATGCAATTGCTAGAGGAGAGTCAATAATCTTTGAAGGTACTTTCTTTTATGACAATACCTATATCATGTCTGACATAATAAAAAAGAATGAAGATGAATCATGGGATTTTATTGAAGTTAAGTCAGCTATTAGTATTAAGGATGGATACATACCGGACTTAGCGGTGCAAAAATATGTTTTAGAAGGATCGGGGTTAAAAATAAATAAAACCTGGATTATGTACATAAACAGAAAATGTGTCTATCCTGACCTTTCAAATTTGTTTGTGATTAAGGACGTAAGTAATTGGGTAGAAAAAATTATCCATGAAGTGTCAAGAAATATGAACACCTTTAAGAATTTGATTCAACTGCAGAATGAACCGGAAATACTTATCGGCCCACATTGTAATAAGCCGTATGCATGTCCTTTTAAGGAGTACTGCTGGCAGAACGTGGGAAACAGAACTGTCTTCGACATACCCAAACTTGGTGATAATAAAAAATACGAATTAAGAGAAAGGGGAATAGTCTTACTTGAGCAATTACCCAATGATTATCCACTAACTGGTGTTCAACGTAAATACATAAACTGGATATTCAACGGACAAACGGAGATTGATTATGTTGGAATCAGAAAAAAACTATCCGAACTCGAATATCCGCTTCATTTTCTCGACTTTGAAACTGATAGTTATGCAATTCCAAGGTTAAATGGCACGAGGCCATTTGATAAAACTCCGTTTCAATATAGTTGCCACATTATGCATGAAAATGGAGAGATAGAACATTTCGAATATATTCACTTAGATCAGACTGACCCGAGGTTGCCACTTGTAAAATCATTGGTTAACTGTATCAGAAAGAGTGGGTCAATAATTGTTTACAATGCACGATTTGAAAGGGAAGTACTCAAGAGTTTAGCTAAATCTTTTCCTGAGCATTCACGGCAATTAACTTCGATAACCAATAGGCTATGGGATCAGCTTGATATATTTAAACGTTATTATAAGCATCCTGATTTTGGAAACTCAAATTCCCTAAAAAGCGTTCTTCCGGTGTTAATACCGGAGTTGAGTTACGAGGAGCTGGCTATTCGGGATGGCAATCAAGCTCAGTCAGTGTGGAATTTAATGATTAGAACTGAAAACGAAGTAGATAAAAGTCAAATGATTGAAGACCTCAGGGCTTATTGCAAGAGGGACACCCTGGCCATGGTCGAGATTCATAAGTTGTTTAAAATTGAGCGAAACAAATGAGAGCAGATAGCTTTTCACTATCCGAAAGAAAGAAATTAGCTTTAAAACTAAAGGAGGAACTAGAAAGGAATGGCTTTAAAACGAACTGGTCTGATGAGACGGAACTTCAAGTTGAAAATTTACCAATTCCAAAGATTGTGCCATTTGACACCGCAAAGTTAACCATCTGGGTTGATGAATATTACATCTATTTTGCAATTGTCATTAAATTTATAAAGGTTTTAGAAGATTGCATTGAGGTGGAAGAAATAGAAAAGGTTTGTGAACTTCACAACGATTGGTCTGCTGAACTTTCATATTATTTGAGTAGTATAGACCCCTCCGCCAAACTTAAATGGGATGTTGAATACGATGTGGATATTGAAGATACTATGTATGGATTTCTGGATACAGTAGATGAGGCTATCCCATATATTCACAATTTGAGAAAATTTATAGGTTTGAAACAAAAATAGAGATTAGTTCATGGAAGTAATTGAAACATTGGGTTGAGTGGTTAACAGAGTGGTTTTGATATTAAATTGGCAAGTGGACAGACCCTTTAAAACAGAATGGTAGACTTTGAAAAATACCATAGTTTATTACGGTCATATCAACAATTGGAGCAGAAGCTTTTCCAAGACAGGAGTGTGTTATTTGAAAGACTTTTAGATGCTTATTTGGATCAACATAAATCACTTTATGATAGGAACAGAGCAATAGCACCAAATTTTAACCCTTTTAATATACTTGGTTTGGCAACCAACGAATTAACTCATAGTGATGTGTTGGCTTGGTTATTTGATCCATATGGAACCCATAATCAAGGAGATTTATTTTTCAGAAATTTTTTGACTCATTTTAGTTTCGATGTTAACTACGATCCTTGGAAATATAAAGTGAGAAGAGAATATGCCGGAATTGAATCTAGAATTGACATTTTAGTATTCGATAAGAATTTCATTTTTTATATAGAAAACAAAACTATGTCCCTAGAGGGTAAAGATCAGACTGAAAGAGAATATCGTGACTTAATTAGGCGTGCTAAGACATTTGGTATTACGAAGAATATTTTCCCAATTTTTCTTAACCTAAAAGGAGAAGAACCTAAGGATAAGCACTGGCGACCAATTGCTTATAACTGTCTAGCTGAAGCACTGGAAAAGGCTCTGGGAGAAGTTAGAGCAGATTATGTTAGGTTTTTTGTTCGATCATGGTTATCCACATTAAAGATCATAGGGGGTGAACTATGAGTTTTTCTTTTTCAGAAGAAGGTATGTTTTTCATTCAAAACTGGGGAACAATTGAAAAATTGCTGAACTCCCTGCAGAACTTTAGAAGTGAATTCTCTAATTATCTTTATTCAGTTGAGAAAATGCTTAAAACGAAGAATTGGTGGAGCGAAGAGGAGCTAGTATTTCGGAAACGTGATCAACGTCAAGTATATATTTCTAAAAAGGGATGGTCCGATGATGATATAACATATTACATATGGATTGGAATTGAAGGATTCGTGCCAGAAAGTGTGCTTGGCACTCCTGATTCAGCATATTGCTACTTGTGGGTAATGACGGGGAGCAGGGCAAATGTTATATTACAAGAACTGTCTACAATATTCAAAGATAAAGAAGAATTTAGTGACTACTTTACAAATAAAAAAAGTAATTATATCTTGAAAAAGCCCTTAAGGAAATATACTGAAGAAGAGTTTCAAGTTTTCGCTTCTGCAGATCCACTACAAGAAATTGTGGATTTCATGGAAAAAGTGTACTTGACTATAATAGATTATAAAATACCCTGATATTGGTCTATTGCTTCCTAAGCTTCTGAAATATTTCACACAGTTCCAGAATTAATCCAAACTAATCACTTGAGCACTAATTTCATCCACTCTATCCACAACCAAATCAGCTATATGAAACTCCTTCTGGTTTAGTCTTTATCGGGAATTGCAATGCAGAGCATACCCGCTCTTTTTGCGGACTTAACCCCATTAATTGAATCCTCAATTACAATGCATTCATTAGGTTCAATCCTTCGACCCTGCTCAGGACAGGCCCCTAATTTCTTTGCTGTATATAAGTAAATATCAGGAAATGGCTTTCCAAGCTCAACTAACTCTCCAGACACAACTACTATGATTTACCAAATAACTTTTATTTGATACCTTGCAATCTGAGAATCCATAGTCAAAATTGGGAGATCCTCTAGTTGGGCCTGAGCAATAATCATGCGATCAAAAGGATCACGATGGTGGTTGGGAAGACTATATATATGAAGGGCATGACTCATGTGTATAGGTAGGGACTGAATACTATTCAGTCTCAACTGCTCCGCGATAAAAGAATGAGGTTCCTTAGGCAGTTTTATTCTGCCAAGTTGAGCTTTAATAGAAATTTCCCAACCCGTTGCAGCACTTAAGAATAATTCGTTATCACCGTTAGTAATGATTTCACGAGCGGTAGAGGATAACCTATCGTCATCTGTAATCCACCACAAAAAGGTATGGGTGTCTAACAGTACTTTCATTTTTCAAATGCTTTTTGGATATACTTCGGGAGCGGTGCATCAAAATTCTTCTTTATAAAAACTTTTCCCTTTGCG
>Ga0209342_10002659_pt1 | contig 19000 bp, 17 predicted proteins | sample RifCSP16_2_FD_184023 | JGI IMG/M metagenome (GOLD analysis project Ga0209342, IMG submission 184023) | Soil microbial communities from Rifle, Colorado - Rifle CSP2_sed 16_2 (SPAdes) (version 2) | ecosystem: Environmental > Terrestrial > Deep subsurface > Rock core/Sediment | place: Rifle... | reverse complement strand
TGAAACCGGAGGACCGGAATGCCCCACCGGTCCACCACGTCCGGGTCGATTTCACAGTAGCAGTGCTCGTTGGGGATCTGCTCACCCCGGCCGCTGAATCCCACCACCGAGCCGTAGTAGCGCCGGTAGTCGTCCTTGAGCTGCGTGCCGTAACCGCCGCCGGGCGGAAACCGGTGGATCCCACCCAGCACGCCGAACCCTGGCATGCCGCGCCCACCCCAGATCTCGATGTGATAGCCGCGTGGGAAGTCGAGCTTGGCGTTGTCCAGCCACCACGGCATGTACAGGTGCGCGCCGCCCACACCGTCCTCGTTGTGGTGCACGCCGTCCATGAGCGCGGGGATGAACCCGGCGACGTCGGTGCCGGTGGTGTCGGTCAGGTACTTCCCCACGATCCCGCTCGAATTCGCGAGCCCCTGGGGGAACCGCGAGAAGCGCGAATTGAGCAGAATGCGGGCCGACTCGCAGGCGCTCGCGGCCAGCACAATGACCCGCGCCCGTACCCGCTCTTCGCGGCCGGTGGCCTTGTCGATGTACAGCACGCTCTCCGCCAGGCCCGCGGCATTGGTGGTGACCTCCCGGACCATGGCGCCGGTCTTGAGCGTGAGCTTGCCAGTGGTCTGTGCCGGGAAGATCAGCACGTTGGGCGAGGTGAAGTTCGCGTTGGTGGCGCACCCGCGGGAGCACTGGCCGCAGTAGTGGCAAGCAGCGCGGTCTCCCAGCGGACGCGTGAGTATCGAGAGCCGTGACGGGATGCAGGTGACGGTCAACCGATCCGCCGCCTGCTTGATCAACAGCTCCCAGCAGCGCGGGCGGGGCGCGGGCTGGAAGACGCCGTCCGGGTGATTGGGGAGGCCCTCGCGACTCCCGAAGATCCCGATCAGCCGATCCACGCGGTCGTAGTACGGCGCCAGGTCGTCGTAACTGATGGGCCAGTCTTCGCCCAGGCCATCGATGCTCTTGCGCCGGAAATCGTCCGGACCAAAGCGGAGCGAAATGCGGCCCCAGTGATTGGTCCGGCCCCCCAGCATCCGTGAGCGGAACCAATCGAACCGCTCGCCCGGCGCGGTGGTGTAGGGCTCGCCGTCCAGGGACCAGCCGCCCAGGTTGGCGCCGAACTCGCCGAATTGTCGCTCCGGCGTGGAGGCGCCCCGGCGCGGCGACTCGTACGGCCACGTGAACATGGCGGAGTCTTTGGTGTTGTCCCACATGGGACCGGCCTCGAGCATGATCACGTCGGCGCCGGCCCGGGTGAGGGCGTAGGCCGCCATACCGCCCCCGGCGCCCGAGCCCACGATGCACACGTCGTACAGCCGATCCTGGAGGGGTTTCACGGTGTCACATCCAATCCGCGTCTGATGAATTCGATCACGGGAACCCACTGCGCGTCGCTGGAGAGATACGCCGCGTGCCCGCCGCGGTCGAGCCGCTCCAGCCGCTTCGCCACCGGCGCGGCCTCCAGCAGCCGCTCGGCGTGGTCCATGGGGAAGACTTCATCCTGAGCGCTGTGCAGGATCAGCACCGGTTTGCCGAGGCGCCGCATGGCCTCCACGTTGTCGTACAGATTGGGGACCAGGAAGCTCGCAAGCCGAGGCACCCGCTCGGCGTGCACCGCCAGGTCGCGGGCCGAGGCGAACGCGCCCACGATGACCACGCCCTCCACGCCGGTCTGGAGATCGGCGATCACGTCCAGCAGCACGGCCGCGCCGAGGGAAGTGCCCAGGAGTACGCGGCGGCCGGCCATCCGGGCGCTGTCGCTAAAGGCGGCAAACGCGGCGCGAGCGTCTTCGCGGAGCGCCGCCGGTGTGGCCTCGCCTTCACTGGCGCCAAAGCCGCTATAGTCGAACGCCAACGACGAGATGCCGGCGCGATACAGGACCTGCTGGATGCCGGCCTGCTGGGACAGGGTGGAACGATTGGCGTGGAACAGCAGGACCGCGGGGCCGGCGCTGTCCAGCGTGGGGGCACGCACCCACCACGCCTGGATCGTGTGGTCGCCGCTGGGGAGCGTGAGGTCCGCGAAGGGGATGCCGAAGCTCCGGGGCGTGGTGGTATCCGCCCGGGCGGGAACGATCAGCTCGCGCGCCGCGCGCTTGCCGACATACGAGCGGATTGGGACGACGGCGATCGCCAGTACCACCAGCCCGATCACCACGACGAGGGGCCAGCGAGGGAGGAGGTCGAGTGGACCTTCGCCGCGAGGGTCGAGCGAGCGCATGGTTCAACTTGGGCAGGAGCGTCGGCAGGCGCCAGCCTCCCGCTTGTGCGCGCCGGGCGCCGGCCCTATCGTCTCCATCCCCACTCGCACGCAGAGGATTCATGGCGACACCTCCCCTCACGAAGCACCTCCCTCGCATGTTGGCGGGCCTGCTGCTTCTGGTCGCGGCCGGCGCGTCGGCCCTGGCGGCCCAGGCCAGGACGCCGGCCAGGGGTCAGTCGCCGGCCGCGCCGTATTATCCCGGCACCGGCGACGACTGGGAGCGCCGGACGCCGGAGCAGGCGGGCATGGACGGGCGGCTGCTGGAGGAGGCCATCGCGTTCGCCAAAGGGCGCGAGTCCCCCAACCCTCGGGATCTGGCACTGGAGCACGAGGTGCTGTTCGGTCGCGAGCCGCACAGCGATGCCATCGGTCCGTTCAAGCCCCGGGGCGATTTGACGGGCGTGATCGTGCGGCACGGCTACCTCGTGGCGGAGTGGGGCGAGCCGAGACGTGTGGACATGACGTTCAGCATGACCAAGAGCTTTCTCTCCACCACGGTGGGCCTGGCGTACGATCGCGGCCTGATCCGCGACCTGAGCCACAAGGTGCAGGCCTACGTACCCACGGACGAGTTCGCCTCCCCGCACAACGGCACCATCACCTGGGACCACTTGCTCCGGCAAACGAGTGATTGGGAGGGCACGCTGTGGGGCAAGCCCGACTGGGCCGACCGGCCGCCGTCCCAGGGCTCCCTCGTGGAGTACGTGAACCGAACGCGCAACGCGCCCGGCACGTCGTACAAGTACAACGATGTGCGGGTGAACGTGCTGGCGCTCGCGGCGCTCCACGTCTGGCGCCGGCCGCTGCCCCAGGTGCTTCGCGAGTACGTGATGGATCCGATCGGCGCGTCCAACACGTGGCGGTGGCATGGCTATGACAATTCCTGGGTCCTGCTCGACGGCCAGATGATGCAGTCGGTGAGCGGCGGCGGGCACTGGGGCGGGGGGATGTTCATCAGCGCGCGGGATCAAGCGCGCTTTGGGCTGCTCACGCTGCGGCGCGGCAAATGGAAGGACCGGCAGATTCTGTCGGAGGCGTGGGTGAAGATGGCGCTCACGCCCACGCCCGTGCAGCCCAGCTACGGCTTCATGAACTGGTACCTGAACACCGAGCGTGGCCGGTGGCCCGGCGCGCCCGCCGGCACGTTCTGCCACCTGGGATCCGGCACCAACATGGCGTGCCAGCTCCCGGAGCACGACCTGGTGATCGTGGCGCGGTGGGTTCAGGGCGGTGCGATGGACGAGTTCTTGAAGCGGGTCGTGGCTTCCGTACAGGATGTGAAGGCAACGGAGACCCGGTAAACCGTTTCATCCTTGCCCTCGTACGGGTACGAGTAGCACCGGAACTTCCGCTTTTCCCGCAATTCTCGGCGCCACGCTGGCCGACCAGAAGGCATCCAGTCCCGAACGGCCATGGGTGCCGAGCACAATGAGATCCGCCGAGGTGCGGCGCGCCGTCTCGAGGATCATGGCCGTGGGATCGCCCCGCCCCACTTCCGCCGTGACCGTCATGCCCGTTCCCGCCAGCCGCCCAACGACGTCCGTCACGTAAGCTTCCGCGCGGTCCTCGTCCATCTCTAGCAAGGCCGCGGTGGCGCCGGGAAGGATCTGCCCTGTCGCGGCGTGCTCGCCGGACAGCGTGCCCAGCGTCGGTACCACGGCCAATAGATGCAGCGACGCGTCGCAGGCGCGTGCCAGCCCCGCGGCGGGCGTCAGGCCCTGCTCATGGGCCGCCTGGCCATCCAGCGGTGCCAGGATGGTCCGGCACCGGAAAACCGGGGCGCCCGCCTCGCCCGGCGGCACCAGGAGGATGGGCCCCCGTCCACGCGCCGCCACGCGCTGGGCGATCCCACCAAAGAGCCGGTGCCGCAGACGCCCCCGTCCGTGGGTACACAACACTATCAAGTCCGCGCCCAGCTCGGCGGCGTGATCCGCAATGCTCCGGGGCAGGTCGTGCTCCTGGACCGTGTGCACGTGTCGCGTGACGGTCACGCCCGCCGGTAGGCGCACCGCCACGCCCGCGAGGTAGGCTTCTGCGCTTGCGGCATCGGTGAGGTGCGGGGCTCCGTGGACCGCCGCGGGGGCGCCGCGCTCCACGATGTGCAGCAGGGTGGCCCGGCTCCCAAGGGTCCGGGCGAGCGCCCCGGTGACGGGAAGCACCGACTCCGCCAGCGGGGATCCATCGAGTGGGACGAGCAGGTGGCGGAACATAGGGCTACCTACCGAAGAGCGTCTGGTACAGCAGGAACAGATTGAGCGCCACGATCGCTCCGGTGACCACGATGGCGGTGACGGTCGTCGCTCGGCGATTGACCAGCGTTCCCATGACCCGGCGCTGGCTGGTGAACCGCACCAGGGGGATGACCGCGAATGGCAGTCCGAAGCTCAACACCACCTGACTGATCACCAGCGTACGCGTGGGATCCCAGCCGGCCCCGATCACGTACAGCGCGGGCGCCATGGTCACCAGCCGGCGCACCCAGATGGGAATCCGGCGGCGCAGGAATCCCTGCATGACGACCTGGCCGGCCATCGTCCCCACCGCCGACGAGGAGAGGCCGGAGGCGAGCAGCGAAATGGCGAACACGGCGCTGGCGGCGGACCCGAGCAGCGGATCCAGGGTTCGGTGGGCCTCCTCGATGCTCGCGACGTCCGTGAGCCCCTGGGCAAAGAATGTAGACGCGGCCATGATGAGCATGGCCGCGTTGATCAGGCCGGCGATGCTCATGGCCACGGCGACGTCCACCAGCTGGAACCGGAACAGGCGGCGCTGCTGCGCGGGATCGCGCACCACGATCCGGTTCTGCGTCAGCGCCGAGTGCAGGAAGATCACGTGCGGCATCACGGTGGCGCCCAGGATCCCGCTGGCGAGCAACACGCTTTCCCCACCGGCAAAGCCCGGCGTCACCGCGTGGCGGAGCACGTCACCCCAATCGGGGCGGTCGAGGATGGTTTCGATCAGGTAGCACACGCCCACGACGCCGAGTAGCGCCGCGATCACGGCCTCCAGCGGCCGAAAGCCGTACCGCTCGAGGCCCAGAATCACAATCGTGGTGATGGCCGTGAGCAGGCCGCCCACCCACAGCGGGATGCCGAGCAACAGGTGGAAGCCCAGGGCGGCGCCCAGGAACTCCGCCAGGTCGGTCGCCATGGCCACGATCTCCATCAGCACCCACATGCCGAGGGTCACGGGACGGGGCGACCGCTCGCGACACAGCTCCGCGAGATTCAGCCCGGTGGCGATCCCCAGCTTGGCGGAGAGCGCCTGGATCAGCATGGCGCTCAGGTTGCTGGCCACCAGGACCCAGAGCAGCGTGTAGCCGAACTGGGCGCCGCCCTGGATGTTGGTGGCGAAATTCCCGGGATCGATGTATGCCACCGACGCGATGAACGCCGGCCCCAGGAACGGCAGCAGCCGCGCCGCCCGGCCCCGACCGCCCCGCCCGGCCAGGACCTCGGCGGCGGCCCGGACCGTGCCGGCGTCCGAGGACCGGGGTGGCGTGGCCTCGCGCCGGCCGCTCAGGCGGTGATCCCCACGAGATCCAGCAGGAAGGCGTAGTCGAGCGCGACCTCGCGGTATGCCCGATACCGGCCGGACGCACCCAGGTGGCCGGCGACCATGTTGGTCTTGAGCAGGAGCCGGCGGTCCGCGGTGCGCATCGAGCGTAGCTTGGCCACCCATTTGGCCGGCTCCCAGTACTGGACCTGCGAGTCGTAGAGGCCGGTCGTGACCAGCAAGTGGGGGTATTCCCCGGGCTCGACGTTGTCGTAGGGCGAGTACGACAGGATGTAGTCGTAAAACGGTTTCTCGCGCGGATCACCCCACTCGTCGTACTCGCCCGTCGTCAGCGGCAGAGACTCGTCCAGCATGGTGGACAGCACGTCCACGAACGGCACGTGGGCGATCACGCCGCAGAAGAGGTCGGGCCGGAGGTTGAGCACGGCGCCCATGAGCAGGCCTCCCGCGCTCCCGCCCAGCCCGAAGAGCGCGCCGGCATCGGCATACTCCTCACGGATTAGATGCTCGGCGCACGCGATGTAGTCGGTAAACGTATTGCGCTTGTTCATGAGCCGACCGCCGTCGTACCACGGGCGACCCAGATCCTCACCACCGCGCACGTGGGCGATGGCGTACGTGAAGCCGCGGTCGAGCAGGCTCAGCCGGGCGGAATTGAAAAACGTGTCCGAGCTGATGCCGTACGCCCCGTATCCGTACAGGAGCAGGGGATTGCCGCCCGGTTTTCGGCGATCTTGCCGATAGACCAGCGAGATCGGGACCTCCACGCCGTCCGGCGCCGTGGCGTAGAGCCGCTCGGTGCGGTAGCGCTCCGGGTCGAAGTCGCCCAGCACCTCGTCCCGTTTGCGTAAGGTGCGGGTGCGGGTCGCCATGTCGTAGTCGTACACCGACGTGGGCGTGGTTAACGACGCATAGGCGAACCGGAGCGTCGTCGTGTCCATCTCGAAGTTCTCCGCTATCCGGGCCACGTACGCCGGCTCGTCGAAAGTGACGTCATGCTCGCCCGCGCCGGACCAGGGTCGGACCATCAGCCGCATCAAACCGCGATGCCGCTCCGCCACCACCAGGTGGTCGCGGAAGACCTCGATGCCCTCGAGCAACACGTCGGGCCGGTGCGGAATGACTTCCGCCCACTGCTCCAGCGACGTGTCGGTCACCGGCGTGCGCATCAGGCGGAAGTTGGTCGCCTCGTGGTTGGTCCGGACGTAGAAATGCGGCCCGAAGTGGTCCACGTCGTATTCATGGCCGTGGCGGCGGGGGAGGAACAGCCGGGGCTCGGCGGTGGGATCGTCGGCCGGCAGGTAACGGTACTCGCCGGTTACGGTTTGATGAGACGCAATGAACAGGTACGCCTCGGTCTTGGTCTTGGCGACCGCAACCGAGAATTCCTCGTCCGCTTCCTCATACACCAGCACATCGGTCGCGGGATCGGTGCCGAGCGTGTGCCGGAAGACGCGATACGAGCGGAGCGTTCGCGGGTGGACCACCGCGTAGAACAGCGTACGGTTGTCGTTGGCCCATGCCAGGTACCCCGACCCGCCCGCGAGCTCGTCGCCCAGCAGGGCGCCGGTGTTGAGGTCCTTGAACCGGATGGTGTGGACCCGGTCGCCGCGGGTATCCGCCGCGAACGCCAGGATGCTGTGGTTCGGGCTGGGGGACCGGGCGTTGACCGCGTAATAGTCGTGCCCGCGCGCCAGCGCATTGACGTCCAGCAGGACCTGCTCCGCCGCCTCGGGCGACGCGCGGCGGCAGTGGATGGGGTACTCCCGCCCGTCCTCGGTCCGCGTGTAATACAGGAACGGCCCGCGCCGGTACGGGACCGACAGGTCGGTCTGCTTGATACGCCCTTTGATCTCCTCGAACAGGCGTTCCTGCAGGGGCCGCGTGTGCGCCAGCACCGCGTCCTGATGCGCGTTCTCGGCACGGAGGTACTTCCGGACCTCGGGATTATCCCGCTCGCGGAGCCAGAAAAACGGGTCACTCCGGGTGTGGCCGTGGCGCTCCAAGCGGGTAGGTTTCTGCATTGCGGGAAGATACGTACGTGCCGTTACCTTAAGTATTGGAGCTCATGCTGGACGCCCTTCCCGTCGTTTCCGGCCTCACCGACGCCCTCCAGCATCGACCGCTGGTGGCGGTGGCCACGCTGTTCGGCGCGGGCGTGCTGACCAGTCTCACCCCATGCATCTACCCCATGATCCCCATCACGGCCGGGGTGCTGGCCGGCAGCGCGCAGGGGAACGCGTCGCGCCGGCGCACCGTGGCGCTCACGCTCACCTATGTGAGCGGGTTGGCGTTGTTCTACGCGATCCTCGGTCTGGTGGCGGGACTGACGGGCACCCTGTTCGGCACGGTGTCGTCCAATCCCTGGGCCCGGTTTGCCATCGGGAACCTTTTATTGGTCTTCGGCCTTGCGATGTTGGATGTCTTCCCCCTCACCGCACCTCGCCGGTTGCTGGCGTGGGTGGGGGGCCTGGGTGGCGGGTCCTACCCGGCGGTGTTTCTGCTCGGTGCGACGTCCGGGATCGTGGCCGCGCCGTGCGGCGCGCCGGCGTTCGCCGTGGTGCTGACCTGGGTGTCCACCACGCAGAGCGCCGTGCTGGGGTTCATCTATCTCTTCGTGTTCTCGCTGGGCATGACCGCGTTGCTGGTGGCGATCGGGTTGTTTTCAGGAACGGCGGCCAGGCTGCCCAAGGCGGGGGCCTGGATGGTGTGGGTGAAGAAGGGAGCCGGGATCGTGATGCTGGCCATGTCCGAGTACTACTTCATTCAAATGGGACGGGTGTGGTGAAGACGCAAAAGCGGCAGAGGCGGCAGAGGCGGCAGAAGGTCGCAGCCAGGCACATAGCTGCAGCGGCCGCGGCATTGCTGGTAGCGGCGCCGGCGTGGGCGCAGGATGATCTGGGCATCCCGCTGGGCACGGTGGCGAAGGCCGTCACCATCGAGGACCTCGACGGACGGCCGGTGGACCTGGGGCAGTTCATCGGGAAGAAGGCCGTGCTGCTCGAGTTCTGGGCCACCTGGTGTCCGTTGTGCCGAGCGCTCGAGCCCAAGATGGTTGCGGCGCAGCGTCAGCACGGCGACCGGGTCGAATTCATCGTGGTGGCCGTGGCGGTCAACCAGAGCAAGGCGTCCATCAAGCGTCACCTCGAGCGGCATCCGATGCCCTTCCGGGTGCTGTGGGATACCAACGGCAACGCGGTGCGCGCGTTTCAGGCGCCGAGCACGTCGTATGTGGTAACGCTGGACGCCAGCGGGAAGGTGGCGTACACCGGCGCCGGCGAGGACCAGGATATCGAAGCCGCGGTGCAGGTGGCGTTGCCGAAGCCGTAGGCCTTGACCCGCGAAACGCCAGACCCTAGGATTCCCTTCAGCATGACGCTGCATCGCGGGCCGTTCGCCTTTTCGTTCTGGTACGCGTTCCCCATTTCGGGTCGCGCGCGGAGGCGTACGCTTTAGCTAGATCACCAGCACTGTACGATCCCGAGGCGGCCCGTTCCAAGCGACGGGCCGCCTTTTTTTCTGGCGATGGCGCAACAGGAGGCGAAGCGATGAGGAGCTCGGTGGAGCCGCAGCGCACGGTGCATCAAGCGCGCGCACCGCGCGGCAGGGCGGGTCGTGCCCTGACGCCGGCGGCGGCGATCCAGGGGGAGCTGGGGTCGTTCAGTCACCTGGCCGCGCTTACCGCTCTGGGAGAGGAAACCCAGGTCTTTCAGTGCCGGACCTTTCGCGAGGTCTTCGAGACGGTCGTCAGGGGCGACGCTCAGCATGGCATCGTGCCGATCGAGAACTCGCTGGTGGGCTCGATCTTCGAGAACTACGACCTCCTGGCCGAGCACAGCCTTCCGATTGTGGGGGAGACAGAGGTCCGCGTGAGCCTGTCCCTGCTGGCCCGGCCGGGTGCGCGCCTCGACACCATCCGTCGGGTGCACTCGCACCCAGTGGCGTTGAACCAGTGCCGGCGGTTCTTCGCATCGCGGACCGACCTGGAACCCCTGGCCTCCTACGACACCGCCGGCAGCGTGTGGGACGTGATGGAGCGGGGCACCATGCGGGACGCGGCCATCGGATCGCCGCTGGCGGCCAAGCTGTACGGCGCCGTGGTGCTTGACGAGCATATCGAGGATGACCCACAGAACTTCACCCGCTTCCTGGTGGTGGCGCGGACGTCGACGACCCTGAGCGGCGCGCACAAGACGTCACTCATGGTGAGGTTGCGCCACGAGCCGGGCGCGTTATGGCGGGCGCTGGAGCCCCTGGCCCGGCACGGCCTCAATCTCACCAAGGTCGAGTCGCGCCCAATCCTCGGCAGGCCCTGGGAGTATGTGTTTTACCTGGATGTCTGTGGAGGCGGTGACGCGGCCGCAGCGGTGAGCGATCTCCGTGCGGTGGCGGCGGACGTGCGGGTGCTGGGGTGCTATGAACCGGGTGCGGCACGACTGCGTGAGGGGTAAGGGGTGAGAGGTCCCCCTTCCCCCTCACCCCTTACGCAGTCTCAGTTCGGGTCTTTCACTTTCGCCAGCGCCTCTTCCAACTCGGTGTAGGCGGTCGGATCGATCTCCCGGAACGGCGTCGCTCGGTACGCGATCTTCCCGTCCGGTCCCACCACGAACAGGTTGCGGTTGGTGACGCCGGGTCGGCTGGCCAGGGCTCCGTACATCTTGCCGACGGCCGCGCCGGCGTCGCTGGCCATGAGGAACTGGAACTGATCGTCTCTGGCCCACGCCGCCAGCGTATCCACCGGGTCGGCGCTGATGGCGATAAGCACCACGTCCTGACCGTCCTTGAAGAGCTGTGCGTACTGATCACGGTACGCATGCATTTGGATGGTTCAGCCACGGGTCCTGGCTCGGAAGAAGAACGCCAGGACTATCGTCTTCCCCTTGAAGTCGCTCAGGCGAATGGGGTCCTTGAGCACGCCGTAGCGAGTGGCCCCCGGCATCGAGAAGTCGGGTGCCACGGCGCCCACCTCGAGCGGGGGCGGCGTTTGCTGTTGGGGCTGTTGGCCGTGCGCCGGGGCAGCCACGAGGGCCGCGCCGAGCGACGCGGCCAGCGCGAGCGCGAAGGGAAATCTCGGCATGCCAAGCCTCTTCAGTGGAGGGTCCAGGTTCAATATGCGTCGCCGTCCAGGGTGGTCGGAAGCCCTGGAGGTACGCTGGCGTCTTAGAAGGCCAGCGACAGCCCGATGCCCACGCTCTCGCGGCCGGGGCGCCGTCCGACGCGCAGGTCCCGGAACGGGATCGCCCGCCAGCGATCCGGTCCAATGGACGCGCCCATGGCACCTCCAATAAACAACCCGAACACGGGTCCGAGCATGAGGGGGGCGAAGCTCTTCCCCCCGAAGGCGCCCGGATCGCACATCGGGAACTGGCAGACAGCCTCCTCCTGGCTCGAGAACCAGGCCGCCCCCGCGGCGATGCCGGCGAGCAGGCCCAGCCCGGCGCCTGCCCAGAAGTGCCCCTCCTTGCCATCCCACACCAGTAGCCGGGTCACGAAGGTGGTGGGAAAGGCGAGCAGGGTGTCCCCCGCGGCCCTGATGCGGAGGGTGTCGCCGTCAGGACCTCGCCATCGGCATTGACCTCTGTCCAATCCGGCATACAGTTCGATGCGTCACGCCATGACGCACAAACCGTTCCCGCGAGCCCTCGATGCCCCGCCCGGCGAGGCGGTGGTTCTGAACGCCGGTCTCATCGAGCGGGCGGTCATCGCCTCCAGGAAGAGCCCCCGCCGGCGGGTCATCCTGCCGCTCCATCGGTCGCCCGCCGACCCCTACCAGCGCATGCTCAACGCCGTCCAACCGGGCAGCTACATCCGCCCGCACCGCCACCGTGATCCGCCCAAGGGAGAAACGGTGGTGGTGCTCCGGGGGGCGGTCCGGTTTCTCACGTTCCGCGTGAACGGGGCGGTGGCCCGGAACGTGGTGCTCACGGCGCGCGGCGGGGCGATGGGGCTGGACGTGCGCCCGGGCGTGTATCACACGTTCATCGCGCTCCAGCCGGATTCCGTGGTCTTCGAAGCGAAGACCGGTCCCTACGACGAGCGCGTGGACAAAGACTTCGCGCCCTGGGCTCCCGTCGAGGGGAGCCCGGAGGCCATGGATTACCTGGAGCGGCTGGCGGGATAAGCCCTCACACCCTCGTCATCGAGGAAGGACGACCTCACGTGGAGAACGACGTCCCCATGCTCGACCTGGAGAACAGCGTGGCCGTCCGCCTGTGGGAGGAATGGCCCAGCCTGTCGGAGGCAGAGCGGGTGGAGCGGTTCAAGACGCTTCCGAGCGAGGAGGCCGACGAGTTCTTTCTGAGTCTGGCGCCGGTGGAGCAGGCCAGCCTGCTCCGCGGGCTCCCCCAGGGGGAGCGGCGGCTGTGGATGCGGCTCCTCCCTCCCGATGACGCCGTGGACCTGATCCAGGAAGCCCTGCCGGAAGAACACGCGCCGCTGTTCGAGCTGCTGGACGACGCGACCCGAACCGAGGTGCGGGCGTTGCTGGCCTACGCGGAAGACGAGGCCGGCGGCCTGATGAATCCGCGCTTCGCGCGGGTGCGGCCCGACATGACGGCGGATGAGGCGATGAGCTACCTCCGAAAGCAAGCCGGCCAGGTGGAAACGCTGTACTACGCGTACGTGCTGGCCGAGACCCAGCACTTGGAGGGGGTCATCTCGCTGCGCGAGTTGTTCCAGGCGCCGGGCACCAAGCTGGTACGCGAGCTGATGCACACCGAGGTGGTCACCGTGCCGGAGGACCTGGACCAGGAGGCGGTGGCCCGTTTGTACGTGGAGCAGGGTCTGCTGGCGATCCCGGTGCTGGACCGGGCCGGCCGCATGAAGGGCATCATCACGTACGACGACATCGCGGATGTGGTGCGGGAGGAAGCCACGGAGGACGCCCAGAAAGTGGGCGGTATGGCGGCCCTGGAGGAGCCCTACCTCATGGCGCCGCTCGCCGAGCTGGTCCGGAAGCGGGCCGGGTGGCTGACGGTGCTGTTTGTGGGCGAGCTGCTGACCGCGACCGCCATGGCGAACTTCGAAGAAGAAATCGCGAAGGCCGTGGTCCTGGCCCTGTTCATCCCGCTCATCATCTCCAGCGGCGGCAATTCCGGCTCGCAGGCGACGACCCTGGTGATTCGCGCGATGGCGGTAGGCGAGGTGAAGGTCCGCGACTGGTGGCGGGTGCTTCGGCGCGAAGTTGGCACCGGGGTCGCCCTCGGGGCCGTCCTTGGCGCGCTGGGCTTGATCCGGGTGGTCCTCTGGCATGCGGTGGGCGGGGTCTACGGCGAGCACTACTTGCTGCTGGGCCTGGCCGTCGGCGTCACCCTCGCCGGCGTGGTGTTGTGGGGATGCCTGGTCGGCGCCATGCTGCCGTTCGTGTTCCGCCGGTTCGGGATGGACCCGGCCAGCGCCTCCGCGCCGTTCGTCGCCACGCTGGTGGACGTGACGGGGCTGCTGATCTACTTCAGCGTGGCGAGCCTGCTGCTCACGGGGTCGCTGTTGTAGGCTCCACCTTCTCGAAGACCATGCGGAAGTGGTCCAGCAGCTCCCGCTGGAAGCAGACCGTATTGGCGCTGACGCCGGACGTAAACGCCAGCCGGAAATCCGCGCTGAAGAGGTAGCGCGGCAGCAGCGAGAGCTTCAGCAACGTCTTCCGGGCGCTGGGCGCCGCGAAGCGGAGGCGCCATTGCCGGATGGTCTCGATGTAGTCGAGGCGCCCGCTGCTCCTGGTGACGAGGCGGAATACCGGCGCCGCCGTGCGCGCCAACTGCTCCTGCCCGAAGGGCAGCCAGGACCCGGGAAACCGCTTCATCATGAGCGCCACGTAGTAGGCATCCGAGTCGCGCGGCGCGTTGAGATCAATCTGCTCCGGCCGGATCATGTTCCGCCCGAAGACCATGGTCTGGAGATAGAACCGGCCCCCGGGCGGGAGCAGGCCCGCCACCCGCCGGAAGATTTCGCGGTAAATCTCCTCCTGCCGTCCGGCCTGATACTCCTCCAGGGAGCAGAAATGCTCCCACGCCCCCAGGCTCACCACCGCATCGAACCGGCCGAAGGTCTCGGGCGTGACCGTGCGGCCGTCCATGACGTGCACGGTCACGCCGTTCCTGCGGCAGGCCTCCGCCTGGGCGGTGGACAGCGTCACGCCGATGCCGGTGGCGCCGATGTCCTCGAGGTACTTGAGCATCGGGCCCCAGCCACAGCCCAGGTCCAGCACTCGGGAGCCGCGGCCGATGCCCAGCTGCTGCGCCACGAACTCGTGCTTCCGCCGCTGGGCGTGTTCCAGGCTGAGAGAAAAGTCGCCGTCGTACTTGGCGCCGCTGAAGTCCGCCGTTTCGCCCAGGCTCAAGCGAAACATGCGGTCCATGAGCGAGTAGGCGAACTCCATCTGCCGCTGGGTGGCCATGCCGTTCTCTCACCGCTTCCGGCGGCTCGCCGCGTAGCCAATGAACCGCTTGAGGGGCGTGCTTGCCACCGCCTTGCCGACGGCGTCGAGGGCGAGGTCCTCGGCCCGGTGGAAGCGGATACAGGCCTTGCCCATGTCGAGCTTCTTGCCGGCCTTCTTGAACCCCTCCTTCAGCCGGCGGGCCAGGGCGGCGTTGCCGTACACCGGCATCAGGTGCAGGGTGGAGTATCCCTTCTGCGCCGCGAGGGCCGCGTACAGGAGGGGCCGGCCGTTGTAGGTCTTGGGGTGACGGCTGAGCGGCACCTCGTACGCGATCATGCCCCAACTCATGGACTCGCGGTAGCCGCGCGGCAGGTGCTTCCGGATGACGCTCCGGACGCGGGCCAGCGCCGCCCGCCGCTCGGCGGGCAACTGGGCGAGGTACTGGGCGACGGTCGTGGCCTTCGTTGTAGCCATTACAGGATTCCTCCGGGGCCGTGTGTGGCTGGGATTGAAACCCTATTATTTCCCGTCCTCCCGGCGGGCGCCAGCGGTCGGGGGGCTCTGGCGCCCCGGCGGACGAGACGCGGGAGCGACGGCTTCCCGGGGGCTGGCCAAGGATGGGAATTCGGCACATTTTGTGCAGAGTTCCCTTCTCGGGAAGACGCGCGAAACCGGGCCCTCCATCCTGTCGCGGCGCCGCCGCAGCAGGTCCGATGCCGGACGCGATCGTGAGGCACGTATGACCAGACTGACGTCTCCGCTGCTGGGCGCGGCGCTCCTGTCCGTCGGTGTTGCCGCCAGGGATCATCGGGTGACGCCGGTGGCCCCGCGCCCGTTGCCTGCCGTCTCTTCAGTCACCGCCTCGGTCCCCCCGGATACCGTGTCCTCAGAAGCCCTGAATCGAGTGGTCCAGGGGCTTTGCCTGCTGTGCCACAACGACCAGGCGCTCACGGGGAATCTGTCCCTGGCGGGGTTCGACGTGGCGCACGCGGAGCAGAAGCCGGACGTGGCGGAACGAGTGATTCGCAAGCTCCGCGCGGGCATGATGCCGCCGCCCGGCGTACCCCGTCCCGGCGGCGACACCATGCTGGCGCTGGTGGAGACCATCGAGCGCCGACTTGACCAGGCCGCGGCGGCGGCGCCGAGTCCCGGCACGCGGACCTTCCAGCGGCTCAATCGCGAGGAGTACCAAGTTTCCATTCGGGAGCTTCTCGGCCTCGAGATCGATGCGGGCGAATTCCTGCCGCTCGATACCAAGAGTGCCAATTTCGACAACATCGCGGACGTCCAGATGCCTTCCGCCACGCTGGTGGAGGGCTACCTCCGGGCGGCGGCGCAGATCAGCCGGATGGCCGTGGGCGATCCGGACGCCGGGCCAACCTCGGCGATCTACAAGGTGCCGCGGACCGCGTCGCAGCTCGATTGGGTCGCGGGCGCGCCCATCGGGACCCGCGGGGGCGTCTCGGTGATCCACAACTTCCTGGCCGACGGCCGGTACGTGTTCCAGGTCATGCTCCACTCGGCGCCGGAGGGTGAGCTGTATGGCCGCACCGCGCTGAACGAGCAGCTCGAAATCTCGATTGACGGCGACCGGGTCGCGGCGCTGGACATCGATCGCTGGCTCACGGAATCGGATCCCAACGGGATGACGCTCACCACGGACTCGATTCACGTGCGGGCCGGTGCTCGCCGCGTGACGGCCGCGTTCCTCAAGCGGTTCGAGGGTCCGGTGGACGACCTGATCACGCCGGTGGACCACACGCTGGCGGATACGCAAATCGGGTTGGGGTATGGGGTGACCACGCTGCCTCACCTCCGAGACCTCGGCGTGGTCGGACCGTTCGCGGCGACCGGGGTATCCGAGACGTCGAGCCGGCGGAAGATGTTCACCTGCCGCCCCACGTCTCCCGGCGAGGCGCGGCCTTGCGCCGAGAGCATCATCGTCCGGCTGGCCACGCAGGCCTACCGGCGCCCGCTGGAGAAGAAGGACCGGGACGCGTTGATGCGGTTCTACGACCAGGGCGCGGTCGACGGCGGATTCGAGAGCGGCGTCCGGACGGCCCTCCAGGCGATCCTGGCCAGCCCGCATTTCATCTTCCGCCTGGAAGAAGCGCCCCCGCGCCTGGCCCGGGGCGCCGATTACCGGATCAACGACCTCGACCTGGCGTCCCGGCTGTCGTTCTTCCTGTGGGGCACGCCGCCGGACGGGGAGCTGATCGCGCTTGGCAGTCGCGGGGAGCTGTCGCGTCGAGAGACGCTGGATGCACAGGTGCGGCGGATGCTGGCCAGCCCGCGGTCCGAAGCCCTGGCCACGAGGTTCGCCTCACAGTGGCTGCGGCTCCAGGACCTGGAAAAGGTCCATCCCGATGCCCTGAGCTTTCCGTACTTCGATCAGACATTGGCCCAGGCGATGCACCGCGAGACGCAGCTGTTCTTTCACTATCTGGTGCGCGAGGATCGGAGCGTCCTGGACCTGCTGACGGCCGACTACACCTTCGTGAACGAACGCCTGGCCCGACACTACGGGATGGCCGACGTTACCGGGACGGAGTTCCGGCGCGTGGTGTACCCCAACGCCGATCGCCAAGGCCTGCTGGGGCACGGCAGCATTCTCACGCTGACGTCGCACGCCGACCGGACTTCGCCGGTGCTCCGGGGCAAGTGGGTGATGGAGGTGGTGCTGGGGACGCCTCCCCCCCCGCCGCCGCCCGACGTGCCCGCCTTCGAGTCCACGGATGCCGCGACCGAGGGCCGCCTGCTCACCACCCGCGAGCGGATGGAGCAGCACCGCGCGAATCCGGTGTGCCACGCCTGTCATCAGTTCATGGACCCGATCGGCCTGGCGCTCGACAACTTCGACGTCACCGGCAAGTGGCGGATCAAGGAAAACGGGGTGCCGCTCGACACCCGCGGGCAGCTGTACGACGGCACGCCCATCACCAACCCCACGGAGCTGCGGCAGGCGCTGCTGAAGCGCCCGGAGCCCATCATCCGGAACTTCACCGCCAATCTCCTGGCCTACGGATTGGGCCGGCGATTGGAGTGGTACGACATGCCGACGGTGCGCGCCATCGCCCGCGACGCCGCGGCCACGGACTATCGGATGTCGGCGTTTATCCTGGGCGTGGTGCACAGCGCGCCGTTTCAAATGAAGCGCGCCGCCGCGACCAACGACGGAGGCAACTGAGCATGGAGCTCCTCACGGGTAAGCACATTCCGCGGCGCACCTTCTTGCGAGACGCCGCCGGCGCGGTCATCAGCCTTCCCTTGCTGGACGCGATGCTGCCGACGTCGTTGGTGACGCGGGGGAGAGGCGCTCAGTCTCCCACCCGGCTGGTGTGTATCGAGATGGTGCACGGGGCGGCCGGGAGCAATGAGCTGGGCGCCGGCCGCCACCTGTGGGCGCCGGCGGCGGCGGGGCGGGAGTTCGATCTCAGCCCCTCCAGTCTCAAACCGCTGGAGCGGTTCCGGGACTACCTCACGATCATCAGCAACACCGACGTACGCCCGGCGGAGGCGGTGACCCCGCAGGAGATCGGCGGCGACCATTTCCGCTCCAGCGCCACCTTCCTGACCCAGGCGCATCCCAAGCAGACCGAGGGGTCGGACGTGTACGTGGGCACGTCGCTGGACCAGCTCTACGTGCAACGCTTTGGCCAGGACACGCCCATTCCGTCGATGCAATTGTGTATCGAGAACGTGGATCAGGCCGGCGGGTGCGCGTACGGCTACGCCTGCGTTTACACGGACACCATCAGCTGGGCGTCGCCCACCGAGCCGTTGCCCATGATCCGGGACCCGCGGGCCGCCTTCGAGCAGCTGTTCGGCGCTGGCGGGACGCCGGAGCAGCGCGCGGCCCGGCGGCGGCTGGATCGGAGCATTCTGGACTGGTTCATGGACGAAGTGTCCGGGCTCAAGCGGCAGGTGGGGCCGCTCGACCGGCAGCGTCTGGACCAGTACCTGGACAACATCCGGGAAGTCGAGCGACGGATTCAGCGGATTGAGACCCACAACACCAGCGGCGAGCCCCGTGCGATGCCCGAGGCGCCGGCCGGCGTCCCGGACTCGTTCGCGGAGCACGTCAAGCTGATGTTCGACCTCCAGGTGCTGGCGTTCCTGTCGGACACCACCCGGGTGTTTTCCTTCAAGCTGGGGCGCGACGGATCGGGCCGCGTGTATCCCGAGAGTGGCGTGGGCAGCGCCTTCCACCCGGCGTCGCACCACGGGGGGCAGGAGAAGCGGGTCCTGGAGTTCGCCAGGATCAACGAGTATCACGTGAGCATGGTGCCGTACTTCCTGGAGAAGTTGAAGACCACCATGGAAGGTGAGCAGAACCTGCTCGACAAAACCCTGCTCATCTACGGGTCGCCGATGGGCGATTCGAACCTGCACAATCACAAGCGGTGCCCCTTGTTCCTGGTGGGCCGTGCCAACGGGCAGCTGAAAGGCGGCGAGCACATCAAGGCGCCGGATGGCACCGCCATGGCGAACGTGATGCTGACCCTGCTGCACAAGCTGGGTCGGAACGACATGACGAGCTTCGGCGACAGCACCGGGGATTTCTCGTTTACCGCGTGAACCGGACTTACCGCCACGGCGGCGGTGAATTCGGGGAGGACCGCATGACAAGAGCCGTTGTCCTACTTCTTGGACTGATGGCGGCGGCGCCGGCGCCCGAATCGCCGGTGGCCGATGCCGCGCAGCGGGGCGACGTGGAGACCGTGCGGACCCTGCTGCGGCAGGGCGCCGACGTGAACGCGGCGCAGGGTGACGGCATGACGGCGCTGCACTGGGCGGCGAAGAACGGCGACGTCGACCTGCTACAGGTACTGCTCTACGCCGGGGCCAAC
>Ga0209342_10002657_pt1 | contig 19002 bp, 13 predicted proteins | sample RifCSP16_2_FD_184023 | JGI IMG/M metagenome (GOLD analysis project Ga0209342, IMG submission 184023) | Soil microbial communities from Rifle, Colorado - Rifle CSP2_sed 16_2 (SPAdes) (version 2) | ecosystem: Environmental > Terrestrial > Deep subsurface > Rock core/Sediment | place: Rifle... | reverse complement strand
GGTGCGTGGTGTTGATGGTCGCCGTCGTTCCGTAGGAGAGGCAGCCGATGTGCGGCTCCAGGCAGCCGGCGCCGATCACCTCGCAGGCCTTGTCGGCCGCGGCGGCGATCAGGGGCAACCCTGCGGGGATCCCGGACGCCTGGGCGGCCTCGGGGGTGATCTCGCCGATCCTCCCCGCCGGCTCTACCAGTTCGGGGAGCATTTCGGGCCTCACCGGCACGGCCTGCCACTTCCAATCCCATCGGCTCGACCAACGCAGGTGCTTATAGTCGAAGGGGATGTAGCCCACCTGGCATCCGACCGAGTCGGCTAGGCGGCCGCTGAGTCGAAAGGTGAGATAGCCGGAGAGGAAGAGGACCTTATGCGTCTGCTCCCAGATCTCGGGCTGGTGGGTGCGGATCCAGTTGGCTTCCGCCTCGGCCTGCAGGTAGGCCACCGTCCCCGACATGCCGGCCAAGCGGAATGCGATTCCCCACAAGCCGCCGACGGGCCGCAGCCCCTCGGTGCGGCGCTGATCGAGCCAGACGATCGCCGGACGCAGCGGTTTTCCCTCCCGATCCAGATTGATCATCGTCGACCGTTGCGTCGTCAGCGCCACGCCGGCGATGGCCTCCTTGTTCACCCCGGGCATCGTCCAAAGCGAGCGGCATGCCTGGCAGAGCGCCTCCCAGAAGACTTCGGGCCGCTGCTCGGCCAGGCCGGGGGCGGTCGAGAAGTAGGGCTCGATGGGAACGCGTGCCTTGGCGAGCAGCGTGCCGCGTGGGTCGAAGAGGAGAGCGCGCACGCTCTGTGTTCCGCTGTCGATGGCAAGGATTTGATCGCGGGACATAGCCGCCTCCGCTAAGCCCCCCGCGAGCTCCAGGCTCGCGGGGGGAGCTCACCTCGGAAGATAATAGCTCCGTTCCCAGAGCCGTGCGTAGTCGCGGGCCTCGGCGTCCCAACGGGTGTCGTCCCAACCAAGTTCTGCTTGAGCGATCTCGCGGATTCGCGGGAGAAGCGGGGCTCCTCCGCCGGGGGATAGCAATCCCAGGCGCACGCGGCGCAAGAGCAAGTCGTCGAGGTGGATAACCCCTTCAGCGCGGGCCGCCCAGCGGAGCTCAGCCCAAAGGGATACGCCGCCCTCGATCGAAGAGAGCTCGCCCTCGCGGGCGGCCTCCGCCAGGCCGCGGGCGTCGAAGCCGTAGCGCCCGAGCAAACGGAGGCGGGCCGGGGGATCGAGCGTCGCCAGCAGATCCGCATCGGCCGGCGGCGCATCCAGGACGCGCAGATGAGGGTTGAAGCGCGGCGATCCGGGGAGCCGGGACCGGACGGCTCTCAAGGCGTCATGGGCCATCAAGCGGAAGGTGGTGAGCTTCCCGCCGGTCACCGTGAGCAGGCCGTTCTCGTCCCATAGGACGTGCTCACGTGACTCTTTGGACGGGTCGGCCTTTCCGGTATCGACGACCGAGCGGATGCCGGCGATCGTGGAGATGACATCCTGGGGGCCGAGGTCGAGGCCCGGAAAGGCGCGGTCAAGGGAGGCCAGGATGTAGTCCAGTTCGCCGGGCTGGATCGAGGGATCGGTCCCGATTCCGGAGCCGTGGTCGACGTCGGTGGTGCCGGCGACGATAATGCCTTCCCAGGGGAAGGCGAACACGGGCCGGCCATCGCGCGGGTGCGTCAGGCAAATGGCGCGGGTGAGAGGGATTCGCTCTGGGGAGAACATCAGGTGGCTTCCGCGCAGCCGGCGAAGCCTGCGACGGCCTCCCACTTGGGCCCGCAGGTCGTCGGCCCAGGCGCCGGCGGCCGAGATCACCGCCGGAGCCTTCACTTCGGCCGTGCGGCCTCGGCCTTCGGGAGCGAGATCGCGCAGGGAGACGCCCGCCACCTGCCTGTCTCCTCCGCTCAGAACACTCTCAACCCGGGCGTAGTTGAGCGCCGTTCCCCCGCCCCGCACGGCCTCCTGGATCACACGCAAGACCAGCCGGGCGTCGTCGGCCTGAGCGTCGAAATAGCGATAGCCGCCGACAAGGCCCTCGGGGCTCAAGGGAGGGCAGAGGCCGCGCAGGGCGGCCGCGGAGTAGCGCCGGTGACCCCACTTGAGCGCCAGCAGGTCATACAAGGTGAGCCCAAGGCCGAAGACCCACAACGGCATGGGGTCGTCCTCGAAGGAGACCATGAGCTGGCCCAGGGAAGTGACCAGGCCGCGCCCCTCGCGCAGCAAGCGCTCACGCTCATGCACGGATTCGAGGGTGAGATTCACTTGCCCGTTGCGCAGGTAGCGCAGGCCCCCATGGACCATCTTGGATGACCGGCTCGAGGTGCCGGAGGCGAAGTCGTGGGCCTCCAGCAGAAGGGTCCGCAGGCCGGCACGGGAGGCTTCGCGCAGAATCCCGGCCCCCGTGATGCCTCCTCCAATCACGATGAGATCCCAGGGGCCGGCCAGGCCGGCCCAGATCTCGTCACGCCATCCGTGCTTCCACATCAAGATCCCTCTCAGGGATTGCCCAGGCGTCCCCTGCCGCTGCAGCCATCCCCTGATGCCATTCCTCGGAGCGTGTGAATGAATCGCGCGAATTGCTGCCCAGGTATCCCGATGATTGAATCGTTTGGTTGCAGCTGCCTTATCGCCTTGCACCCTACAGCCTCACCCCCCAACCCCCCTCTCCGCTTCCCGCATCTCTCCCTGTGCATTGAACCAAGAGCGGAGAGGGGGGACGAGGTCTAAGGAGGCAGGGGCGGTGGAGCCGCCCCTGCCTCCTTTGCTCAACCTCCCCTCCCCCGGCAAATCTCCATCGGCAGCTGGTTCGAGCAACTGCCGGGGCTCGCGGCCCGAACGGGGGGCTTCGCGGCCCGAATGGGGTGGGGGCGTCGCGTGACCCCCGATCACCGCGGAAGGCCCTCACGAGTAGGTCCGGGATTCGTTCGCAGCGTCCTCGGGAAGAAGCTTTCCGGGGTTGAGGGCTCCGTCCGGATCGGCCTCGTGCAGCGCTGAGCGGATCAAGGCGATCCCGACGGCTCCCTTCTCACGGCCCAGATAGTGTCTGTGATCCGTGCCCACACCGTGCTGATGGCTGATCGTCCCGCCGTGAGCCACAATGGTCTCGCTCGCGGCGTTCTTCAGGCGATGCCAGCGGTCGAGGGTCTCGTCCGGATCGAGTCCTCGACGCCAGAGAAACGTCGTGTAGACGCTCGCCCCCACCGGGTAGATGTGAGAAAGATGGCTGAAGACCAGGACGCGCTCGCCGCGATCGGCCAGAGCGCGGGACAACGCCGGGCGAAGATCGTCGGCCACAGCCCGGACGGCGCTCCAGGGGACGGCGGTCTCGACGGTGTCGAGCGCGTAGCCGCGCTCCCAAAGCGTGTTGCGCAGGTAGGGGGTGAGGAAACGGGACTTGCGCCACCTCCGGCCGATCAAGGCCCCGGTCGGAAGACCTCCGTGGCGGCGCGCGGTCCCCTCGACCATGCTTCGCGCGAGCCGGGCAAGCCGCCGGCCGCCGGTGACGCCGTAGATCAGGAGGCTGCGGGACTCGGCGTAGCGGAGGATTCGCAGCCCACGGTCGGCCCAGCGCACGAGCCCGTCTTTGCCGGAGAGGGCGAGCGTGGTTTCGGTCTCTATGGCGTCGCTCAGCCGGAGCATCGAGACCGGGGCGCGGGCCTGGGCGACCTCGCGGACGGCTTCTGCTCCGGACTCCCAGTCGCGGAAGAAGATCCCATAGAAGCCTTCGACCTCCGGCAGGGGATGCACGCGCAGCGTGGCGCGGGTGAGAACGCCGAGGCGGCCTTCCGACCCGAGGATGAGGTGGCGGACGTCGGGACCGGCGGCGCTGGCCGGGAGGGGCGGGAGATCGAGCGGGCCGAGGAAGCTCTCCAGGTGGCCGCCGAGGAAGTGATCCTCGATCCGGCCGTAGTGATAGGACTGCTGGCCGGAGGATCGGGTGGCGATCCAACCTCCGAGCGTGGAGAGCTCGAAGGATTGTGGGAAGTGACCGAGGGTGAGGCCGTGAGGGGCCAGTTGGGCCTCGAGATGCGGGCCGCGGACGCCAGCTTCGAAGGTGGCCAGGTGAGACGCGTGATCAACGTCCAGGAGCCTGCCCATGTGGGAGAGGTCGAGGGTGACGACGGGCGGGCCGGACTCCGGAGGGTTGATGTGTCCCACAACGCTCGTGCCGCCCCCGTAGGGAATCAGGCGGGCGCCGAGCTGGCGGGCCAGGCCAAGCAGGAGCCGCACCTCGTCGTCGGAAGTGGGGTAAGCAACCCCGTCGGGAACGGCGCCGATGCGGCCGGAGCGCAGGGCCACCCAGTCTGGAAGGCTCTGGCCGCGGGCATGGAGGAGTCGTTCGTGCGGCTCAGTTTGGACGAGAGGATGGGCGGGCAGCCGCGAGGCGGGCACCGAAGCGAGGGCCTGCTCGAGGCTTGCGTCGGGAGTCGGCGAACCGTCTCCGATGAGCGCCGCCAGATAGCGAGCGGCCGATTCGGGAAGGGCGTAGGAGGTAGCGTCATCCCCCCAGCCGTTCCAGCGTCGCATGCCGAACCTCCCTTGGGCAGCGCCTTAGCGCAAGGAGCTTAGTTCGCCCACCAGAAGATCCACTTCGGGGGCGTTGAGGGCGGCCGAGGGATGCAACAGGAGATAGATGGCCGGTGGCATCTCACCCTCGAGGATGACCTCGGCCATCTCTTCGGAGCCCTCGCCTTGGGCCTGACCCCACTCAGAGAAATTCAACGCTGCCCGGCCCTCGGACACGTCGCGGGCGACCAGCCACGAGAAGGGCGCCACCTTCGTGTACCACGGCCACACGGTCTCGTTGCCATGGCAGTCGAAGCACGCGCGCACTGCAAGGGAGCGAGCTTCGGGGTCGCGCCAGAGAGGCTCGCGGACGACCGGTGGGTTGTGGCCGACGGCCGCCGGACGGATGAACTGGATCGCCAACGCGCCGGCGAAGACGAGCAGGAGGAGAGTGAGGAGAATGCGTCCGAAGATGCCTTTCATCGATCACCTGGCAGTGCGCGGTCAGAGCGGCCCGTCGCTCCCCGAAGCCCGCAGCAGGATGCTTGCGTGACGCTCAATCGCATGGCCTCTCGATCCCCTGCGCCTTGGCTGCGACCCGGCGCCAGATGTCGATGCTCTCGCGCATCACCCGCCGGGTGAGCGCCTCGGCGCCGTCCGGGTCGGACGATCGGGCGGAGGAAAGGAGGCCGGCGTAGAAGCTGCGCGAGTGAGCCCGGGCCTCCGACGAGGCGAAATACAGGCCGGCCAGGTTGTGGTAGAGGGCGCCGAAGCCGTTGAGAATCAGTGTGAACACAGGGTTGCCAGAAGCGATGGTCAGGACGCGATGGAGGTGCCAATCGGCCTCGGCGAACGCCTCGGGCGTATCTTCGATCACCTGATAGGCTTCGAGCAGGTCGGCGATCGCCTGGGGGGATTGTTCGACGGCGAGCCGGGTGTAGGCCGGGGCCAGGGCAAGGCGGACGACGAGCAGGTTGGGGACGAATTGGGGAGGCAGGGGGCCCGGGCTGCGGGCGATGGCGCCCAGGACGCCCAGGCTGCCCTCGTGCCAGTAGTCCCGGACTCGGGTGGGCCGTCCGTGGCGGATCTCCAGCCAGCCGTCCCGCGCCAAACGCTGGAGGGCTTCGCGAAGGGTTGGCCGGGTGACGCCCAGTTGGGTAGAGAGGTCGCGTTCGGGAGGGAGCGTGGAGTTGATAGAGAACTGGCCATCGAGGATGGCGGCGATGAGGCGGGTTTCGGCCAGCTCGGCCGGCCGGATGGGTGGATCCCAGGCCATCTGGCTTCTCGTGGTAAGAGGTCAGACCACTCAGTAGAATCTAGGCTATCCCGCGCTCCCGGGCAAGTGTCGTTCGGCTTAAGAGCTCTTCACTGACGACAAGGTCAGTATTGGACGCGGGAGCTCCGGGGGGTTCGGTCGAGGCGGCCCCAGCTGCACATGCGATTCACTCCGCTGGGCTGGCAGCGTGGGGCCGGTTCATCCTAGAGCCGGTTCGGATGCCGTGTGACGGCGTTTCGCAGGCCTGGCCCCAGCGTATCCAGCTTCTCAGCCAGGGCGCGCGAGGTCTGATTGGCCTGGAGGAGCGCCTCCTCCATCTCCCGCCGGTCGAGGAAGGCCATCGGCCCTCCGGCCTGGTTGGCATCTTGGAAGGCCTGCCAGCGGATGAAGAACGAGGTCGTTTGGTTGCGAAGGTGGAAGGCCTGCCCGGTCGCTTCTTCCACATCGGGCGCGAGAGCTGGGGCGCGCTGGCGGAGGTATCGCTTGAGTGCCTGTTCGGCCGAACGGACGCGCTCCAGCCTCCAATCGATCCGGGTGAGCTCCCGGTGGAGATCGCCGGGCATAGCCCGCGGCTGGAGCGCTGCCCGGCATAGGTCGAGCACGCTACGGAGCCCCTCCAGCCAGGTCGCGGCCTGAAAGGCGATCCTCTCTTCCCGCCGCCGGCGGTTTCGTTCTACCCAACGCCGCAACATCATTCTCAACACGGCCTCACCGGGCACAGGGTGTCGACCCCTGCCCCACCGACCTGCAGTCTGGGACCGATCCTACTCCTTCCCCGCCCAGGCGTCGACCAACTCCTGGATCTCGGGTGAGAACACGGCCAACTCGGAGCGGAGACGTCGCGCCGCATCCGAGGCCCGGAGGTGCGCCTCTTCCATCTCACGGAGGGAATGGATGCCATAGGGTCCGCCGGTGCTAGTTTGCTGTTGCCGGGCCTTCCAGCGGAGGAGGTACGCGTGGGTGTGGTTGCGAAGGTGGTAGGTGTCGTCGGTGGCGCGGCGGACGGTCTCGGCCAGCGAGGGCGAGGCGAGGCGCAGGCGAGGCCGGATGTCGGCGGCGTGATCGCGGAAGCGCATCAACTCGCGGTCGACTCGGTCGAGCGTCACGCCGATGTCGGCGTCTGGTTCCAACGAACGTAGGGCTTCGCTGCAGGTCTCGAGCACATAGGTGAGGCTGGCCAGCCACGCGTCCAGCTCTGCTGCGGCGCGAGCCTGCCGCCTGTGTTTGTGGGTGTTCAACCAGCGGCGAAGCATCTCACCCCGCGCCTAGAAAGGCTTGCCTGAGTCCAAGAGGGTCTGCATTCCCTCGTGGATGGAGGCGGAGAGCGGCTGCCGGCTCTTGGGGAGGAGGCCGCGCAGCTGCTTAGGCTGACAGACCGGGATGGCCGCGCCCTTCACCTGGAGAATCGCGGCGGGGTGTGTGAAGACGACCACGGGAGACACCCGGATCTGATCGCCGCCCTCCATCTTTGCGGCCAGGACGGCATGGAGCCGCTCGGCGGCGTTATGGGCTTCGGCGATCGGGTCACCGAGAGGCTCCTCGACGAAGAAGCGCAGCGCCTTCCCCAGCGTGATTTTCTGGCGCCAGCGACCGTTCTGAAACACGAAATACCCCTCCCCGCTTCGGGTTTCCAGAAGGACGAGGCCTGAAGGGGAGAGGAGCAGGTGTGGCGGGCCGCCGGGGAGATAGTGGTAGAGGCGATGGCGGTCGTCGAGGCCCTTCAGAGCCTGATCGAGAACCTCCTCGGGCCGGGGCTTGCGCACCCAGCGGTTGGCGAAGTAGATCCCGGTCGTGGCCGCCGCGAAGCCAAGGAAGAGAAGGACGGCCGCCAGAGTGGCCAGACTCTGGTCGAGCAGAGGGAGCACCACGCCCCCCAGCATGGTGAGCATCCCACCGAGGCTGGCTGCGTGGGAGGCCACCGCCCGGCGCCTGAGCTTCTCGTGGTCGATGATGACCTTCATGGGCTTCAACTCACCTCGTGGATGCGGCGAAAGATCGGGGCCAGTGCATCGTAGAGGGCGCGGTATTCGTGATAGAGGGCGTCGTACCGCGCACTGCCTGCTTCGCCCTGAGGCTCCACCACCCGCTCGATTCGGATCAGGCCATCGACCGCCTCCATGTTTGGGTAGATCCCCATCCCCACGGCCACGGCCAGAGCGGCCCCGACGGCCCCGGCCTCGAGCGGGTGGGCGACAACGTGCAGAGCCCGTCCCGTGACATCGCTAATAATCTGCGTCCACACCGGGCTGGTGCTTCCCCCTCCGATGGCGTTGGCCTCCCGGATGGGTAGCCCGATCGCTTCCATGGCTTCGAGGATCCAGCGGATGTGAAAGGCCACGCCCTCCATGACGGCTCGGGCCAGATGTCCCTTGGTGTGGCCCATCGAGAGGCCGACGAAGGCGCCTCGGGCATAGTGATCCAACACCGGAGCGCGCTCGCCGGAGAGCCAGGGGGCGAAGAGCAGCTTCTCCGACCCGGGCGGGACGGCGCTCGCCATCTGCCCGAGGAGCTCGTAGGTGGAGATCCCGCGCCGCTCCGCTTCCTCGGCTTCGGCCTGGCAAAACGCGTCGCGGAACCACATCAACGCCCCGCCGCCGGTCTCCATTTCCCCGGCGATCACCCACTTGTCGGGGTCGATATGGCTCAAGACCCAAAAGGGTTTCAGCGGGTCGTTGGTGAACACCTTGCTCGAGACGCCCACCCAGGTGGCGGTCCCGATGCACAGATGGGCCTTGCCCGGAGCGTTGGCGCCGGATCCGGACTGGGCCACCGCCACATCGCCGGCGCAGGCCACGACGGGCGTCCCCGCAGCCAGGCCGGTCTGAGCAGCCGCCTCAGTGGTGACCTCGCCGATCACCTCGGTGCAGGGATAGGCCGGTGGGAGCATCTTGATCGGGATACCCAGGGCGCGACAGACGGCCTCCGACCAGGTCTTGCGTTGAGGGTCGAAGAGGAAGTAGGCGGAGGCCCCGTGGTAATCGGTGGCGAAGCGGCCCGTCAGGCGGTGGAGGATGTACTCCTTGCAGTCCAGGAGGCGGGCCGTGCGCTTCCACAGGTCGGGGCGCTCCTCCTTCAGCCAGAGGATCTTCGGGATCACATCCTTGGCCGTGGGGATATTGCCGGTGTGTTGGAAGAGGAAGGAGGGTAGATCTCCCAGGAGCAGGCGATCGGCCTGGGCGGTGCTGCGTACGTCGAGCCAGGAGAGCATCGGCGTCACAGGCCGCCCGTCCTCATCGACGGGGAGCAGGTTGAACATCTGAGCCGAGATCCCCAGGGCGAGGATCTCCTTCGGGTTGATGCCGGCTGCCTCGATCACCTGACGGGTGGTGCTGGCGACGGCCTGCCAAAGAGCCTCGGGATCCTGCTCGGCCCATTCGGGGCGAGGGTAGAGCACCGGATACGGCTGATAGTGGGAGTGGAGAATCCGGCCGGAGAGGTCGGTGAGGACAGCCTTGTCGCCGCCGGTGCCTGTGTCGTGGGCGAGGATGAAGCGTTGGGTCATCTCGGATCTGTGCGATCGGTGTGATTCTAGGATTGGCCTGACATCCCGGTGGAGTGGGTGATCAGTGATCGGTTACTCGGTGATCGGTTATCAGTAGGAAGGCGCCAGGGCACCCGGGCACCCAGTACCCAGGTGCCCAATCGCCATGGTGCCTGGGTACCCCGGACACCGATCACTGATCACCGATCACCCGACGGCTGCCTGGAATGGCAGTCTCCATCATTGGCTCTCTACTCCGGCTGCGCCGGCGCCATCGTCCTACCGCCCCGCCAGGTCTTCCACATCCTCATACCACTTGACGCGTTCGCCGATGGCGGCGCGGATTTTCCATTTGGTGCTCTTGGGCGCCCCGTCGATGGTGCGTTGCAGTTGATCGATCCGTTCGGCCACCACCCGACGATCCTCGGCGCTCAGCTGGGAATAGCGGGGCAGGGTTTCCCGGAGCAAGGCCAGGTTTCCGGTGACGGTGCGCCACAGGCCCCAGTCGGTTGAGGTGAGCCTGGTGATGATTCGGGCGTTGATGGTCTCATCATCCCTCTCGCCGATCGGATGTTCGCGCAGGAGCATGACGGCGTCGATGAGGTCCTTTTCGTTCACCTGGACGATCTGCGCTTTTTCCAGGAAGAGCTCGGCCAGCGGCAGGGTGAGGTTTTCGGCTTCCAGTCGGCCGGCGAGCGGGAGAGTGTGTGAGAAGTGAAGTTGGTCGAAGAAGATATCAATGTGGCGCCCATGGAGGGGGTCGTGGAAGAGCATGCGATGCTCGCCGAAGAGGCGCGAGACCATCTTGTCTTCCTGGTAGCCGAGCTCGCCGAGGAGGCGCTGAATGTCTTTGAAGAAGCGCTGGTAGGAGGCGAAGTCGATATCGGTGAAGACGCGGCCGAGGGCTTCCTGCAGGTAGCCGAACTGGGGGCAATGGGTGCGAAAGGCCAAGGCGCCGATGAGGCGGAGCAGGATGTGCCGGTTTTCGTCGGTGGCCAGAGCCTCCAGAATGCGCGTTCGCTCGTCGTAGAAATCGGGGCGGATCTCGCCGTAGCTGCCCATCGGCTCTCCCAGGTCTTATCCGGAGATCAAGACGTGCCCCTTCACCCGGTCGCGCTCCAGGTTGATGATCGCCGCCTTGAGAATTCCTTCGGTGTATTCACTCCCGGCGTTGATGCACAGCGTCGGGCCGATCCGGGTGTGGCCGGGGGCCTCATGGATGTGGCCGTGGAGCGTCAGCAAGGGCCGCGCCTTCTCGATCGCCGCCCGCACCGCAGGGCTTCCCACGGGTTTCATGAGCACATGGCCGCCGCGGTGGACGATCTGCAGGTTGTCATCGAGCTCGGGGCAGACGTCGATGCCGGAATCGAACGGGGGGACGTGAACGACCAGGACGGCCCGCTGCGTGGCCTCGAGGAGCGCCACGGCTTGCTCGAGCTTGGCAGCCAGCGCTGCCTCGGATACGTCGCGGGCACAGCGCCAGGGGGTGAGATTGGCGTAGGAGACCCCGACCAGCTCATGGTCGTCGTCGATCCAGAAACGGCGGCCGTCGGGGTTGTGAATGTGCTCATAGCCTTCGATGGCGGCGTCGATGGCGAAGATGTCGTCGTTTCCGGGCATGAAGTAGAGATGGATGCCCTTCGGCCCCAGCTTCTCCTCGGCCAGCGTCATCCATGCGCGCACACGCGCAATCATCTCTTGCTCGAACCGCCGGGCCATGCGGCCCTGGTCGGCCTCGAGGGCTTCGGCCTCCGGCCTCTCCAGGACCAGGGGATAGAAGCCGACGTTGGTGATGGTTTGCTTGAGCTTCTCGAGATCGGCGGGGGTGGCCGGGCTCTCGTTACGTCCGAACAGGTGGGCCTCGTAGCGGCCGTCGCCCTGGTGGATCACGGGGATCATCGCCTTCCCCGTGACGTCGCCGCCGACGATCAAGACGTCGGCCTTGTACTGCAAGGCGGCGCCCAGGAACTTGCGGAAGAAGGCCTCCGACCCGTGGAAGTCGGAGGCGTAGAGGATGCGGGTCATTCCCATGCGGATGATCCCTGAGAAAGCACCGGGAGGGGGAGGGCCCCCTCCCGGGAATGGGGTTCGCGGCGCAGGCTTGATTCTACACGGGTGGGACGGATTGGAAGGTCCAGTTCAGATCGATGCCTTCCTTCCGCATCCGGTAGGCGCGGGCGCCGTAGAAGACGGCCAGGCCGGTGATCACCAGCCCGGCCAGGACGGCCAGCTTGGTGGGGTTGATGCCGCCGCCGACGGCCGGATAGAGGAAGGAGGCGATGACCATCCAGATCATGTAGGCCAGCGCGATGCCGCCCACGATCGTGATCACCGGCACCGGCCCGAGCTTGCGCCGGACCATGGCGCTGGCGTTCTCGAAGAGATCCTTCCGCAGGAAGGGGAAGAACGTGATGGCGATCACGGGGACGAACATCGTGACCACGGCGAAGAAGACGAAGTTCAGCTGGGCTCCCATCACGCTCCCCGGCCACAGCAGACCGGAGGAATCGAGGATGCCGACCTCGGCGATGCCGGTGATGATCAGGATCGCCCAGATCGGGCTATGCAGCCGCGGGTGGATCCAGGACACGAACTCCGGGATGAGCCGGTCGAACGACCAGGCGAAGATGATCCGGCTGCAGTAGAAGAAGTAGGTTTGCGCCAGGTTGATCAGAGTGTAGATCCAGGCCACCGCCACGATCAGGACGAGCGGGAAGCTCGGGCTGAGAACCGCGGCGTAGAACGTGATGTAGGGCATCGCCGTCACGCCGGCGGCGATGGCGTCCGGGCTCTGGCTCAGGTAGCTCTCGGCCGCGATCCACTCCAGCGGCACCAGACGCTGCAGCAGCAGGGCCCCGACGACGAAGATCGCCCAGGTGACGATCAGAGATGACCAGCTCCCCGCCAGGAGCGTGGACTCGGCCTGCTTCACCTCGCCGGCGAAGAACGTCGGGATGTAGTAGCCGTAGAAGACCCAGAAGCCCATGATCAGGCCGGCCAGGGTCATGATGGCTACATTGGGGTTGATCTGCATGCCGTACTGCTGGGCGAGGGCGACGCGGCCCTCATAGCTGCCTTCTCCCATGAAGTGGTTCCAGGCGGCGGGGAAAGCGTTGGTCGAGGCCGTGCCGAGCTGGAAGTAGAGGATCACCCAGGCTAGCAGGCCGAGGAAGAACCCGATCTCCAGGATGCGCACGATCGTGCGGGTGGGCAAGATCATCGTGACGAACGTGATCACGGCGCAGACGGTGCCGATTACGAAGATCCCCATCTTGCTGGCGGACCAGGCGGCGAAGTCCACCAGCCCTGGATTGGAGAACACGATGCCCATCGAGCGTGTCAGGGTGGGCAGGGCGACGAGGGGGATCCAGGCGATAAGCGCGCCGGCAACCATGGCCGAGAAGATGACCAGGGTCCAGCTAGCGGCGAAGGCGAGCGGAGGGCTGAGCACGCGGCTGGCCAGTGTGTAGTCGGCCGCGGAGCGGGGCATGGCGGCGCCGATCGTGGCGTAGGTGTAGGCGTGGAACAGGCAGAAGAACGCCGCCACGGTGAGGACGCCGATGATGCTGCTGCCCGGCCAGACGCCTGCGATCCACGAATAGGGGATCAGGCCAGACGACGACAGGCTGATACAGTGGACCCCAAAGACCATGGCCCCGAACACGCCGATCGTGCGGATCAGCCCTGAGCTCTTGCGGGCGTAGAGCTTGCGTTCGCCCGCAGCAGGGGCAACCATTTCGGTCATGAAGGCATTCCTCCTCCATCGGTGTCGAGCGAATGGCTAGGGAAACCTGTGGCTGTGGTCGGTGGCCTCCTTTCTCCGCCTCGGCGCCAGCCCCTCCCTGCGCCGCGGACCCAACTGCATCTCACCCGTCCAGCTCCAGATGGAGGCGGGCATAGTCGCTGCGCAGCAAATCCTGGCTGTAGACGACCGGCTTTCCGTCCCCTGCGGGGTGGATGGTGCGAGAGACCATCAGCAGGGGGAACCCCATTATAGAGACGTTTCGCCTCCCAGATCAAGTAGCCAACTGCGGAAACCGGCGAGCGGAAACCGATCTCCGATCACCCGACGGCTCCTCCCCTTAGATCAGCTTGGATAGCGCCACGCCGGCGATCATCTCGAAGGAGACTTCCTTGAGGACGGTAGCCAGGATGGGCCAGTACTTCTTCTTGAAGCGGGGGAGCGTGCCCTTCACCGGCTGAAGACGCTCATGCCCTCCGTCGGTGAGCCAGGCATCCACGGAAGCCGGGCTTTCTTCCTGTCCCGCCGGGGCCACCACCTCGCGCGCCAGCCACCGTTCGAAGGCCGGGGAGAAGAGGCTGTAGGCCGAGTCCTGCGTCAGGAGTAGGCCCCGCTTCCCCAAGGAAACCACGTCGAGCGAGGCCCGAGGGTGAAGGCGCCTGAGGTTTTCGATGGTCGGAATGGTCTGGCGGGAGGGCTTGGCGAGGCCCAGGCCGAGGGCGGCGAGGAGGGTGATCTTCTCGCTCTCCGGAGAGTGGGACCAGAGATAGGTGAGGTGGGCATCGGCCTGTTCATCGAAGCGGTCGGCGGCGAAGGCCCGCAGCTCCTCGCCCGCCAGCCCCTGGCCTTTTCCTTCGACGAGGTAGTGGCCAGCCATCTGGAGGAAGAACGGATGGCCGCCTCCGAGGCGGGCGATGAGGGCCTTCTCCTGGGGGCTGAGGGCGGTCTCCGCCGCACCGGCGCAGCCGGCGAGAAGCTCTTCGGCCTCTTCGGGGGTGAATGGCCGCAGGACGACGTTGGCGAAGATGTTGAAGAAGGGCGAGCCCTTGAGCTCCTCCGAGTGGCAGAGATCCACCAGCTCGCGCCGCGTGGCGGGGACGAGCGAGAGGCTGTAATGGATGGCCAGGGCGCGCAGCCCGCCGAAGAAATCGGCCCCGAAATTCGCGTTCTGGGTGACATACTCGAACTCGTCCATCAGCAGGACGACGTTGAGCCCGCGCTGGGCCACCCCCTCGAAGAGATCTTCGAGATCGAAGAAATCGAGGCCGCCCTGCGCGGCGAGCTCCGCAAAGCGGCGGGCGAGCTCGGGGTCGCAGGCGCTGCGGGCCATCCGGGTGAGCACCCGCTGCCAGAAGCGCGCCGGGGTGATATCGGTCAGGCCCTGGAAATCGAGGTAGACCAGGCAATACTGTTCGGGCGGCATGCCGAGCGAGGGGGCGACGTCCGGGTGGGCGATGTAGGTGAGCAGGGAGGTCTTGCCCATGCGGCGCTCGCCGACGAGCGAGGTGCTCTCGTGGGCGCTGGAGAGCAGGCGGCTTGTGATCTGGCGGATCTCCGACTTGCGGCCATAGAAGCAGGCCGGGGCGCGGATCGGGTTGCCGAAAGTGAAGGGATTGGCCGGCAGGTCCATCTCGCCCTCAAGGGATGGTGAGGTAGGTGATATCCCAGAAGCGAACGTTGTCGAACTCAACTTCACTGACCCCTGAAACCGAGTGCAGATGGAAGGTATGCCACTCTCCCCGCATCGTGCTGTCGTCCCGGTAGGCCACGGGCTGGCCGTTGAGATACACCGCCGCCTGGTCCCACCATGCGATCACCGTCACCCGGGTCGGCTCTGAGAGGCGCAAGATAGGGAGCTCCCCGGACTCGAGTACGAATGGCTCCCCGGACGCCCCCGGATCTCGGATCCAACTCCATCGATCACCGCCCGAAGTACCGCCACCAGGATTGATCTCGAAGGCCTCCCATGACTGCGAGCCCTCCGGGCCTCCAAACCGGAAGATGGAAGCAACACCGGCCGAGACATTGAGTCGCCGGGGGATGATATCGAACTGAAACACGAAGTGGGTGATGTCCCAGTGCCTTCCGATGGAGAGCTCGCCTTCGGTGATTGTCAACCCGAGAGCGCCGTCAACCCAGGCGATCCCTTCCTGCGGCCATGGGCCCCACCCGCTGCTACCGTCGAAACTGGTGAAATCGTCCTCGAAGACCGGGGTTCGGCCCTCGATCGCCTGGAGGATCGGCTCGGCGAAATCGGTCGCCCAGGGTTCTGCGGCTGTGACGGTGGGCGGGGGAGTCGCGGCCGTTGCCGTGGGAGGCGGGGCCGTGTAATCGGTGAGGTCCCAGAAGCGCACGTTGTCGAACTCAACTTCACTGAGCCCCGAAGCCGAGCTTAGGTTGAAGGAGAGCCAGTCTCCCCGCATCGTGCTGGCGTCCCGGTAGGCCACGGGCTGGCCGTTGAGATAGACCGCCGCCTCGTCCTGCCACGCGATCACCGTGACGGTGGTTGTCTCCGAGAGGCGCAAGATGGGCAGCTCCCCGGACGCGAGAACCCTCTGCTCACCGGCCCCCTCCGGATCTCGGCTCCAATCCCATTGATCACCGCCCGAAGTACCGCCAGCGGCGCTGATCGTGAAGGCCTCAAATGATACCGACTCTGGGCCTCCCATCCGGAATATGACACTAAGGCCGTCCGAGGCATCGAGTCGCCGGGGGACGATATCGAACTGAAATACGAAGTCGGCGGTGCCCCACTGCCTACCAAGACCGAGACTGCCTTCGGTGACTGCGAACCGCATCGCGCCGTCGATCAGCTCGATCCCTTCCTGCGGCCACGGGCCCCAGTCTACATCGAGGCTGGAGAAATCATCCTCCAGGACCGGAGCTCTGCCTTCGATCGCCTGCAAGATCGGCTCGGCGAACGCGGAGACCCAGGAGGGCATGGCGATCGCAGTCGGCAGCGGGATGGAGGCCGTCTCCGCCAGCGGCACGGGCGCCGGGGCGAGCTCCCAGCGGAAGACGCCCTCGGGCGTGGCGGCGTAGAGGACGCCCGGGTTCATGGGGTCGACGATGAGGGAGTAGACGAGGGTATCGGCGTCGAACCAGCCGGTGACAGGTGCCCAAGAAACGCCCCCGTCTACGGAGACGTAGGCGCCGACGTCCGTCGTGGCATAGAAGGTGTCGGAGTCAGAGGGGCCGGCGGCGAGCGTGTTGACGAAGAGCGTCTCCAGGCCGTCGTTGCTGGCGCTCCACGACTGGCACCCATCCTCGCTGATGAGGATCCCCCCGCCCTGGGTGGCGACGAGCAGCCTGTCGCTGTTGTCAGGGTCCACCAGAGCGCGGGAGTTGGCCCGGGAGGTGGGCGGCCCTGTCCATAGACATGGCCTCCAATTCCCCCCGCTAGTGTCCGAGCGATAGAGCTCACCGACGCCGATGGCATAGACCCGTTGCCCATCGCCATGGTCGAAGGCGAGACGGCCATCGTAGAGGCTGTACAAGTTGGTGGTGGGTTCCCAGGTTTCGCCGCCGTCAGTGGAGCCGAAGAGTTGGACGGATTGGCCCTGGCCGTACAAGGAGTAGACCCATCCGTCGATGCTCGGGTGAATGGCCAGCTGGCCCACGCCGCCGGGAGGAGCGGAACGCTCGTCCCAAGTGGCACCGGCGTCCGATGACTGCCACAAGCGCTCACCGTCGGTAGCGTACGCGGTCTGTCCATCGGGCTGGATGGTCCAGGATGCGTAGCCCGGTGCGGAGAGGGCCTCCCAGTCGAAGGCGTTCACGCCGGAGCGCGCAACCTGCCCCGTCTCATCTGTTGCGTAGAGCCGCGGCCCGGAGCCCGAGACCATGCTGAGGTCCAGGAAAGCGATGGGCAGGCCGCTGCTCTGCTCTGTCCAGCTGACGCCTAGGTCCGTCGAGACGAACAGGCCGTCCCATGTCCCAGCGTAGTAGGCCCCCACGCCACCCGATGCAATCAGAAGGACGCTGACGGGCGACGAAGGGGGCACCACATCGGTGAGGCTCTGCCAGGTCTCCCCGCCGTCGATGGTACGCCACACCCCGCCGCCGCGGGCACAATAGGCCGTGGCCGCTTCTTCGGGATCCGCCGCCAGGTGGTCGCAGCGGTCTTCCAGCACCTGCTGCCAGGTCACCCCGCCGTCGGAGCTGGCAAACGTACCTTCCGCCTCCGAGGCCGCGTACAGGTGAAGGCCCTCCACCGGATCGAGCGCCAGCTGGCCGGGATTGACGTATTCTCCCTGCAGCTCCAGGAGCTTCGTCCAGGTCTGGCCCCCATCGCGCGAGACAAGGACGCCGGGTCCCTCCCCCGAGGTGGCAGCAAAGAGCGTGTCCGGCTCCGTGGGGTGGGGCACCAGGCTTCTGAACTCGAGGCCCTCGGTCTGGTGCCCGACCCAGCCAATCCCGCCGTCGGTCGACTCGTATAAGGTGTCGTAGTCGGCGAACCACAGGTGCATGCGGTCCTGCGGATCGAGCACGACGGTGCTTCCCCATCCGCTCAGGCCGTCCAGGTCGATCCCCTGATTGATCGGCGCCCAGCTGGCGCCGCTGTCGATCGAGCGGTAAACGCCGGCGTGGCCGACACTCGCGTAGACCCAGTTGGGGTCGACGGGGTCGACGGCGAGCGAGAGAATGGATGCCCCTGCCAAACCATATCGCGCCGGCTGCCAGGTCTGGCCGCCGTCCTCCGAACGGTAGACGCCGGCGTTCTGGGTGCCGAGGTAGAGAAGATCAGGATTCGAGGGAGCCTCGGCGATGGCCAGGATCGTGTCGTAGGGGAACGTGTAGCCGGGCAGGTTTGGATCAGAAAGGGCGGGCGCATCCTGCCGCAAGGCCTCGAGCTCGGCCGCCAGTTCTGCGGGCACGGCCGAATCCAGATCGTGGAACGGCGCGAGCAGGACTCCGCCGTTCCCCAGATTCCCTGTCAGCAGTTCACCGGGGAACGTGCCCTCGACCAGGCGGCGGATCGCCTCCGTCACCATCTGCTCGAGGCCCAGTTGGGCGGAGGAGAGGAGGACGTCGGCGTACTCGGGATAAACCGTGGCCCAATCCAAGTCGACGCCGATCACGTAGGCCCCCTCCCGCCCCTGGGCGGCCTCGGCCGAGGCGGTCGTGAGCAGGCCAGTGACCGGGAAGAGAACGTCCGCTCCCTGGTCGAGCAAGTCTTCGCTCGCCTGGCGAGCCAGCGCTGCGTCCACGAACGTGTCGATGAAGAGCCCGGTTTGGAAAGCCGGATTGCGCCCCAGGACCACGACCTCCGTGTCATGGACCCGGTTGTAGTGTTCGACGCCTCGGGCGAAACCGTCCATCCACTCCGGGACCCCCGAGATGTCCATGCCGCCGAAGGTGCCCACCCTGCCCGTTTGGGTCATACCCGCCGCCAGGTAGCCGGCCAGGAACGCAGCCTCCCAGGTCTTGAACTGGATGCCCATGAGGTTGGGCAGGTCCGTGTCGAAAGTGGTGTGGGGGACGAGGAACCGCCCCTCCGGGTTCTCGGCGGCGGCTGTTTGCATGGCTTCCGCGAAGAGCCAGAGGGAGACGACGAGGTCGCAGCCCTCTCCGAGAAAGGCCTGGATGCGCTGGCCGGCGTTCGAGTCGTCGGTCCCCTCGACGTATGCTCCCTCGATGCCGTAGAGGGTCTGGGCGGTCTCGATCGCTCTCCAGACCGGTGCGTAGTACGGGCCTGTGATTCCGTCAGCCTCGGTGAGAAGACAAACCTTCACGTCCGAAGTGACGAGAGGCGCGGCCGCGCCCAGGTCGCGGATCCACGGCCCGATGAACGGTTCCCAGGCGGCGAAAACGGCGGCGCCGAGGGCGAGGGCCGCCAGCCCGGCGGCGAGGCCGAGCCTCGCTTTCCTGGAGAGGCGGATCCCCTTCCACTTGAATCTGAACCTCGGGCGTGCGCGGCGCCGGGCTTCGATCGCCTGGAAGAGAAGCCGCGAGCTTTCCTTGTAGGTCTCGTCCCGAGCGACGATGCCCTTGAGGATCGAGATCGCCTGGTCGTA
>Ga0209342_10002652_pt1 | contig 19015 bp, 21 predicted proteins | sample RifCSP16_2_FD_184023 | JGI IMG/M metagenome (GOLD analysis project Ga0209342, IMG submission 184023) | Soil microbial communities from Rifle, Colorado - Rifle CSP2_sed 16_2 (SPAdes) (version 2) | ecosystem: Environmental > Terrestrial > Deep subsurface > Rock core/Sediment | place: Rifle... | reverse complement strand
ACACCGCCGGCATTCGGCGGGTCCGCCTGCTCAAGGAGAACGTGGATCACGTGAGCGTGGTCCAGGCCCGCAAATCGATCGACCACGCCGACGTGGCCATCTTGGTGCTGGACGCCGCCGAAGGCCCGCGGGACATGGATGCGACCATCGGAGGCTACGTTCAGGAAGCGGGCCGAGCCGCGGTGATTGCCGTCAACAAGTGGGACCAGGCGAAGGACCTCTCCCGCAAGCAGAAGGTCTTCCTGCAGGAGGTCCGCGATCACCTCCGGTTCCTGGCCTACGCGCCGGTGCTCTTCGTGTCCGCCGCCAGCGGCCAGGGACTAGGAGCGCTGCTCCGTGCCGCCGAACGGGTGCAGGAGGCCGCGCGGACCCGCGTCACCACCGGCCAGTTGAACCGCCTGCTGGCCAAGGCGCTGGCCGCCCACGCGCCGAAGGCGGCCACCGGAAACAAGCCGCTGAAGATCCTCTACGGGACCCAGGTGGGGGTGGCCCCACCCACCTTCATGCTAGCTCTCAACCACCCCGTGGAGCTGCATTTCTCCTACCGGCGCTACTTGGAGAACCAGATCCGGCAGGCCTTCGGCTTCGAAGGAGCACCTCTGGTGCTCAAGGTCAGGGTTCGTCCGCACTGACGCGGTTTCGTCTTGACAGCTCGCAGGAGCATTCATATAATGCTTGAAGTTATCCGTGTAAGTAGCTGTAATCCATAAGCTTTCGCATCATCAAGGGGTTGAGCAGACGCCACGTGACGAAGGCTGACATCGCTCGGATCGTCTATCAACGTCACGGCGGCATCTCTAACCGAGAGGCTGCGCGGCTGGTCGAGGTCATCTTCGAGACCATCAAGGTGCGGCTCGGGGATGGTGAGAAGGTCCAGATCACAGGCTTTGGAACGTTCGTGGTCCGCCAGAAACGGGAACGGCGAGGACGCAATCCCCAGACTGGAGAGGAGATGGTGATCAAACCCAGGAAGTCCGTCGTCTTCAGACCGTCCAAGCTGTTCGGCGCTGCCGCTGACTGAGCCCGCGGGCCAAGCCCATGCAGCGGCCGATTCCGAACAAGCTCTTCTTCAAGATCGGGGAAGTCTGCGAGATCACCGACACCCAGCCGTACGTGCTGCGGTACTGGGAATCGGAGTTCCAGGCGTTGGCTCCGGCCAAGAACAGCTCCGGCCAACGCATCTACCGGCGCCGGGATATCGAGACCGTCCTCAGGATCAAGCAGCTTCTGTATGAGGAAGGCTTCACCATCGCGGGCGCCAAGAAGCGGCTGGAGGCCGAGCTGACCGGCAAGGGAGACACCCCCGGGAGCGCTGCCGCGGCTGCCGCGGCGGTCGAGACCGCGCCCGCCGAGGTGGAGGCCGCTCTCAACACCCACGGCGCCAACGCCAGCGTCATGAAGGAGATCAGGCTGCAACTCCGGGAAATATTGACTCTCCTGGAGAGGGATGATAGAAAGCACGTCTGATCGTTGCCGCTTCGGGATGTAGCGCAGCCTGGTAGCGCACCTGCTTGGGGTGCAGGGGGTCGTGGGTTCAAATCCCGCCATCCCGACCAATTCACTCTCGCCGGAATCATGGCCTCGGACGCGATGATGGCGCTCCGAGGCTTTCGCGTCTGATGACCGATCCGCTGCTCCTGGTAACCAACGACGACGGGGTCCACGCGCCGGGAATTCGCGCCCTGGCGGGACAACTGGCCGGCCTGGGCAAGGTCTTCGTGGTGGCTCCCGATCGCGAGGTCAGCGCCTGCGCCCAGTCGCTCACCCTCAAGCACCCCCTGCGCGCCGAACGAATCGGAGACCGGATTTGGGCGGTCGACGGCACGCCTGCCGACTGCGTCAACCTGGCGCTCGCCAAGCTCTTGCCACAGCGGCCGGACCTGGTGGTGTCGGGCATCAACCGGGGTGCCAACCTGGGTGAGGACGTGTTCTACTCGGGCACCGTCGGCGGGGCTCGCGAGGGGACCTTCTTTGGAGTCCCCGCGCTCGCAGTGTCGCTTGCCGCCCGAGCCGACGCCGACTTCGGGCCGGCGGCGAGCTTCGCACGGCGCCTGGCGGCGATGGTCCTGGAGAAGGGCCTACCGGAGCGGACGCTGCTCAACGTCAACGTCCCGGCCGGCGTCCCCGAGGGCGTGGTGATCACTGTACAGGGACGCCGGGAGCACGAGGGCACCATCCTGGAAGGCCTCGACCCCCGCCGCCGCACCTACTACTGGATCGAAGAGGGCCAGGACCGTTGGCATCAGGATGAGATGTCGGACATTCACGCGGTGCGGAAGGGGCTCATCTCGGTCACGCCTTTGCAGACCGACACCACCCACCATGCGGTGCTGGGGGTCTTTCGCGGCTGGGAGGCGGCCCTGCGCAACGGTCGCGGCTGAAGGCAACCCATCGCCTCGTCCCGTGGGCAAGAGCACTGGCGCAGGTCGCGACCTCGTGGTACAGTCTCCGCGTTCTGGATCGTCGGGGCGTGGCTCAGCCTGGCTAGAGCGCTTGGTTCGGGACCAAGAAGTCGGAGGTTCAAATCCTCTCGCCCCGACCAACTTCTTCCGCAGTCGATGACGCTGCATCTGGTTCTTCGCCCCTCGGCGCCTCGGAGCCGTGGGGCTTTTCGTTGGGATCGCCGAAAGGGCATTCACCCGCGAGCGGGGATGTGGTAGTGTGCGGGCACACGAAGCACTCTAACTCTGAAACGGAGGTCTGAGACCATGGCTGTGAGCGCGAAGTTGTCGGCGAAGGCCGCGAAGAGGCGCGAGATCGTCATAGCTTGGATGCGGCAGTTGCTCCGCGGCCAGGAGCAGCAGGGAACCGCCAAGGCTGCTGCCGCCGCCTGGCTCGGGACCGTCTACGCCTTGCGCGCTGCGGCTCGCCTGGACGGGAACTCCGACTGGGGCAAGACCGGCGACGAGATGATCGATCATCTGGAGGCGGCCTACATCGAGTTGATGGGCAAGGAAGGGGCCAAGCACATCGAAGCCGGCCGCCGCCTCCTGCAGATCGACCAGAAGCCGGAGATGCCCATCATGGTGCCGGCCAAGGCCGCGCCGACCAAGAAGGCCCTGGCCCAACCCAAGTTCAAGGTGCCGGTGTTCAAGAAGCGAGCGGGGGGATCCCAGATCAAGGCTGCCATCGCCGGGTTCAAGAAGACGGCGCCCAAGGCCCCCGCCAAGGCCAAGGCGAAGGCGAAGAAGAAGAAGGCTCGCTGATCGTTGGCCGTGGCCACCTACCGATACCTGGTATCGGGCCGAGTGCAGGGCGTGGGGTACCGATACTACGCCTTGCGCGAGGCCCAAGCCCTCGGGGTTTCAGGTTATGCGCGTAACCTGGCCGACGGTCGGGTAGAGGTGGTGGCCGAGGCCAGCCAGGAGTCCCTGGCGCAGTTCGAAGAGAAGCTGCGCCAGGGGCCGTCCTTCGCCAGCGTGCAGTCTCTGGATCGCAGCGAGCTCGGCGCACGTGGGAGCACGGGGTTCTCCATTCGATGATCGCAGACAGCCAGGCCAGCCAGCTTAGCCTCCAGTCGCTCAAGTCCAAGATCCGAGACGTCCCCGATTTCCCGAAACCGGGGATCGTGTTCAAAGACATCACCACCCTGCTCGGCGAGCCGGCGGCCTTCCGGCAGGCACTCGATCTCATGGTCGGACTTTGCCGCGATCGAGAGGTCGACAAGGTGGTGGCCATCGAGAGCCGCGGCTTCATTCTGGGCGGCGCCCTGGCCGACCGGCTGGGCGCCGGCTTTGTGCCCGTGCGCAAGCCGGGCAAGCTCCCCGCCAAGAGCATCCGCGCCACCTATGACCTCGAGTACGGTTCCGACAGCCTGGAGATTCACGAGGACGCCCTTCGGCCGGGGGACCGGGCCTGGGTGGTGGACGACGTGATCGCCACCGGCGGCACCGCCAGAGCCGCCGGCCAGTTGGTGGAGCGACTGGGGGGTCGGGTGGTCGGCTACGCCTTCCTGGTGGAACTGGGCTTCCTGAACGGCCGGGACAAACTGGCCGGCTTCGAAGTGCGCAGCCTGATCCGCTACTGACCGGGGCCGTCGGGCGGCGGTTTCATGCTAACCTCTCCGAGCGACAGGGGTTTTCGCGACGCCGGTCGCTCAAGAGCATCTTCAGGCGTTCGGTCTCGACCCTGTGCGCCCGTAGCTCAGCTGGATAGAGCGGCGGTTTCCTAAACCGTAGGTCGCAGGTTCAAGTCCTGCCGGGCGTACCAAGTTTCACCCGAGGGGGAGCGTTGAAGAAGGAACTGAAACGACAGATCAAGCAGGACGACCTGTTGACGGGGTTGGACCTGGCCACCCACTGGATGAAGGAGCACTTCCGGGAGGTGCAGATCGCCCTGGTGGCCGCGCTGGCGCTTGGCGCGGGCGCCTACGGCGTCACCTACTTCCGCCAGGCCAGGACCCTGGAGGCCGAAAGGGCTTTCGGTGAGGCCCTGGCCACCTTCCACGCTCCCCTCGAGGCGGAGTTGCCGGCGGGGGCGCCCCGACCGGAGGGGACGGTCTTCAAGGAAGCCGCTGAAAGGTACAAGAAGGCGGCGGGGGAGTTCGACGGCGTGGAGCGGCGATACGGTTCGCTGCCGGCTGGCCGCTGGGCCCGCTACTACGGGGCTCTGGCCCGCGTCGAGATGGGGCAGCTCGGGGAGGCGGAGAAGGTGCTTCAGGAGCTGGCGGCGGGCACCGCCAATCCTCTGGAGGCGTCGCTGGCGCGGCTGGCTCTGGCCGAGAGCTATGGCCGGGCTGGCAAGACGAGCCAGGCGGTCTCGGTCTACCGCCAGATGTTGGACGACACCGCCGCCGCCCTGCCGAAGGACCACGTGCTGATGCGGCTGGGATCCCTGCTCGAGGAGGAGCGGAAGTACGCGGAGGCCGGCGCCTCCTACCAGCGGCTGCTGGATACGTTTCCCGCCAGTTCCTACACCGCCGAGGCCAAGCGGCGCTTCGACTACCTGCGCTCCGCCTCCTGAGGCGACCGATGAAGAAACGGACCGCCTGGGTTCTGGTCGCGGGGGTGGCAGCCGTCGCCGTGGGGGCGGCTGCCGTCGGCGGCCTCGCCCTCCTCCTCAGGGGTCAAGACGGCGGCGGCGGACTCACGGGGAAGGACCAGTACCTTGCCTTCGATCTGCGGGGCGAGATCCCCGAGCCGCCGTCTTCGGACCTCACACCGTTCTTCGGCCGCCGCCCGCCGACGCTGCGAACCCTGGTGGAGAGCCTGGACCGCGCCGCCGGCGATGCCAAGGTGAAGGCCGTGGTCTTGCGGGTGAGCTTCCTGCCGGACGCCGGCTGGGGCAAGGTCCAGGAGCTGCGGGACGCCATCGTTCGCTTTCGCAAGTCGGGCAAGCCCGCCTACGCCCACCTGGAGTTCTGCGGCAACCGGGAGTACTACCTGGCCACCGCCTGCGACAAGATCTACGCGGTGCCCACCGGCCTTCTGGATGTCACCGGCCTTTCCGCCGAGACCACCTTCCTCCGGGGCAGCCTCGACAAGCTGGGGGTAGAGGCGCAGTTCGAGGGCGTGGGCAAGTACAAGAACGCGCCTAACCAGTATACCGAGAAGGGCTTCACCGAGCCGCACCGGGAGCAGATGGAGGCGCTGCTCGACAGCGTGTACGAGCAGTACGTGACCGCTCTGGCCAAGGCTCGAGGCAAGAGCCGGGAGCAGGCGGAGGCGATCCTGGACCAGGGCCCCTTCGATGCCAAGGAGGCCCTGAAGGCTGGGCTGGTCGACGAGCTCGTGTACCGGGACCAGCTCCAGGAGCGGCTCAAGAGCGGCGAGGGTGTGAGCCCCGCCCGCTACGTGAAGAAGGCTCGGGGCCTGGGCCTCGACGGGCGTCCGAAGCTGGCCTTGGTCTTCGCGGTGGGCGAGATCGTGCCCGGCGAAAGCCAGGAGAGCCCCTTCGGGGGGAGCTTTGCGGGCTCGGAGACCGTCGCTCACGCCCTCAAGAGCGCCCGAGAGGACGACGATTACAAGGCGGTGCTGCTCCGGGTGGACAGCCCAGGGGGATCGGGAACCGCCTCCGACGTGATCTGGCGTGAGGTGCAACTCACCCGGAAGCAGAAGCCGGTCGTGATTTCCATGGGCGACGTGGCAGCCTCGGGCGGGTACTACATCGCGATGGGCGGCGACGCCATCGTGGCTCAGCCGGGAACCATCACCGGCTCCATCGGCGTGTTCTCGGGGAAGTTCTCGCTGCGCGGGCTCTACGACAAGCTGGGTGTCTCCAAGGAGATCCTGATCCGAGGCCGGCATGCGGCGCTGTTCTCGGAGTACCGGCCGTGGACCCAGGAGGAGCGGGACCGGATTCGCAGCCTCATGGAGTCGTTCTATCAGGACTTCGTGGCCAAGGCGGCTGAAGGCCGCAAGAAGCCGGTCGCCGAGATCGACCAGATGGCCCAGGGGCGGGTGTGGACGGGAGCCGAGGCGTTTCGGCTGGGGCTGGTCGACCGCCTGGGCGGGCTGGAGGTCGCGGTTTCGGTCGCCAAGGAGAGGGCCAAGATCGGGAAGGATCAAGACGTCCAATTGGTGATCTTGCCCGAGAAGAAGGGCTTCCTGGAGACCCTGCTGGAGCGGCAAGACGAGGGGCTGGAGGCCAGCCTCCCGGCCGACCTTCGTTTTGCGCTTCGTTGGTCTAGTCTGCTAGGCGACGGCAAACCACTGGCCCGCTTGCCCTTCGACCTCCAGATCCGCTGAGCTAGCTGCCGTGCTGTTGCCGAAAGCGGGTGGCCCACGCCTGCCGGGTCGCCTGATAGGTCTGCCCGTAGACCTGCTCAAAACCCCGGTCCAGGTGGCCGGTCTCACCGAGCGCCTTGAGCAGGTCGTTGATGCCGCCCAGGCCACGTTCGGCGATCAGGTGCTCCACGAAGGCCAGTGCTCCCAGATAGAAGCCGGCCACGCTGCGCCCCCCGTCGTCGGCCAAGCGGCGCATCTCGTCAGCGTCTAGCTCTTGAACCAATCGCTTGCCCTGCATGTACTGGGCCAGGCCCTCGTGGATGTCGCGGGGCGCCAGGTTGCGGGTGCGCTCGGCGATGAAGGCGTGGGTCAGTTCGTGGATCAGGGTCTCGTCCATCTCGGGGGTCAGTGAGGTGGTCAGGCCGCCGATGGGTATGCGGATCTTGCCGTCGATGGCGTCGAACGCTCCCCCCGACCAGGCGGGGGCGCCGCTGGCGTCGAAGTACCCCTGTTGGGTGAACAGGATGACGGTGATCTTGGACTTCGGCTGGTGGTCGAGCGACCTCACCAAGGTCGCGTAGTGGTGCTCCAGGGCGCGCAGGATCTCCCTTCCCACGTCTTCGTGGGCTTCCCCGTCGTAGTGGAGGGTGAAGTGGGCCAGCCGCTGATCGGTCATGCCCTGCTCGTCCTGCAGCCCCTTGCGGATCCGGGCCAGCAGCATCTCGCTGGCCGGGTCGCGCTCCAGATCCAGGGCCGCTTGCAGCGCAGCTATCGCCTCTCGGCTGCGGTCCTGCCGATAGAGCGCATAACCCAGACCGCGCAGGGCCTCGGCCGATCGGGCATCCTGGGCCAGGGCGGTCCGGGCCGCCTCCTCCGCCCGTTCCCAGTCCGCGGTTTCCAGCATGATCTCCATGATGGCGAGCCAGGGTCGCGGGCTCTCCGGGGCCACCGCCGCGGCCTTCTGGGCCCAGCGGGCGGCGTCGGTGGGGCGACGGGCCTTGCGTTCCTGGGCGCTGAGGGTGAGCAAGACGGCCTCGGCCAGATCCTTGAGGCCCTTCCGTTCGGGATGGCGCGCGGCCAGGGCCAGAGCGCTCTCCGCCTCCGCCGGACCCAGCCTGGCCTTGGCAGAGAGCTGAGCAGCCAGCTTGTTGGCGAGCTGCTGGTCGTGCTCTTCGATTCCGGTGTCGTCGATCTGCACCTCGGGCAGCCTTGGGGCCTCCGCCTGACGCAGCGGGGGAGGCAAGGGCAGCGGGGTCGAGGTGTCCGCGGGCTCGACGTCTGCGGTATGCGTGGGCGGGGGCGAGGAGGCGCCGGGACCGGGCCTCAGCAGCTGGAAGGCCAGCATCCCGGCCGCCGCGACCATCAAACCAATGAACGACCAACCCCAGACGCCAAACCCGGGCCCGGCCTGGCTGGGCTTCTGGACCTGGGTAGGCCCAGGGCGGGCCTCCCGGAGCTTGGCGTAGACGACCCCACAGCGCGGGCAGGAAGGGCCTTCAGGGACCTGGGCTCCACAGCGCGGGCAGGACATGGTCCGGATGTTATCAGCCGAGAGGGCGGTGGCGGGAGCGGCAACTCGGCGAGGTGGTCTGTCTTGGCGGCTTCGACCCCGGTGGGGGCGAGGCGATAGAATCCCCGGGCCAATGAGCGACGAGTCGGCCCTTGAGGGCCTGAGCGATCAGGAGCGGCGGCTGGACCGGCTGCGCCAGCGCCTGGGCTTGTGGCTGGGCCCGGCGGCCTTCGTGTTGGTGCTGCTGAGCCCTCTCGGTCTGGAGCCGAGCGCTCAGCGGCTGGCCGCGGTGCTGGCCCTGGTCATGGTCTACTGGATCAGCGAGGCGCTGCCGCTGCCGGTCACCGCCTTCTTGGGACCAGCCCTGGCCACCCTTCTGGGCGTCGGTCGGGCCAGGGACGTGTTCGCTCCCTTCGGAGACCCGGTGATCTTTCTGTTCATCGGCTCCTTCCTGCTGGCGGAGGCGCTTTCGGTCCATGGCCTCGACCGCCGCATCGCCCTCCACCTCTTGTCGCTGCCGGGCGTGGCCCGCTCGCCGTCGCGGATTCGTTGGGTGATGGGCCTGGCGGCCGCCGGGATCTCGGCCTGGATGAGCAACACGGCGACCGCCGCCATGATGGTGCCCATCGCGCTCGGGCTGGTACGGGCGCTGAGGGCGGCGGGTTCCCCAGAGCCGGCGCGGGCCACCTTGCTGGTCATGGGCATATCGGCATCGTTAGGCGGGCTGGCCACTCCTGTCGGCACCCCGCCCAATCTCATCGTCCTCGGCTTCCTGGAGCGGTCGGGCGGTTCGCCGGTGAGCTTCTTGACCTTCATGCTCTTGGGGGTGCCGATCTCGCTGGCCCTGCTGGCAACGATGCTCTTGGTAGTGGGTTGGATGATCCCGCCGGCGCCACGGGGTCTCGACCTGTCCGGGCACTTCGCTGCCGAGCGAGCGAGCGTTCCGGTTTGGGGCTCAGGCCAGACCGCCTGCGCCGCCGCCTTCGGGCTGGCGGTCCTGCTGTGGATCGGCCCTTCGCTGGCGGAGGCAGCCGGCTGGGTGTCCACTTCGCAACGCCTCGAGGAGTCGGTGGTCGCGCTGCTGGCCGCAGGCCTGCTCTTTCTCTGGCCGGTGGGGGAACGGACGGCCCTGACCTGGAAGGAGGGGAGGCGGATCGACTGGGGCACGCTGCTGCTGTTCGGTGGCGGCCTCTCCTTGGGCAAGATGATGTTCGACACCGGTCTCGCCGAGCGCCTGGCGAAGGCCACGGTTGCCGTCACCGGCGTGGACTCCCTTTGGGGGCTGACCGCGCTGGTCCTGGCCGCCTCCATTCTGCTGACGGAGGCGACCTCAAACACGGCGGCCGCCACCATGCTGGCGCCCCTGGTCTTGGCCCTGGCCAGTGGCCTCGGGGTGGCCTCGGTGCCGCCGCTGCTGGCGGTTGCCTTTGGTGCCAGCATGGGCTTCATGTTCCCCATCTCCACTCCGCCCAACGCAATCGTCTACGGCACCGGCCTGGTCCCCATCACCAGCATGATGCGGATCGGAGTGGTCGTGGACTTGCTGAGCTTCTTCGTGATCTTCGCGGGCCTGCGGATCCTGTGCCCGCTGCTGGGACTTGCATGAGCACAGCCGCTATCGAAGCTACCGCCCCGACCCGCATCGATCTGGCCGGGGGTACCGTCGACATATGGCCCCTCTACCTCTTCCATCCCGGTGCCGTCACCGTCAACGTTGCCATCGACCGGAGGGCCTGGTGCCGGGTGGAGACGGGCCAGGCGGGCTTGCGAATCGAGTCGAAAGACACGTTAGCCAAGGTGGAGGGCCCTGACGTCCATCACGTGCTGGGGGACGGGGTGCTCTCCCTGGTCGCCTACATCTTGAGAGCGCTCGGCATCGAGTCGGGCGTGAAGGTGGTGACCCAGTCTCGGGTACCCGCCGGCTCGGGGCTGGGGGGATCATCGGCCTTGGCGGTGACCATCGCCGCCGCGGCGGCCAAGGCGGCCCTGGGACGGGACCTGGACGCCGACGGCCTGTGGCCGGTGGTGCGGGATGCCGAGGCGCAGTGCATTGCCGTGCCCACCGGAGTACAGGACTACCACGCGGCGATTCACGGCGGCGTGCTGGGGATCCACCTCGACCCCGGCACCGTCCGCGTTGAACGATTGCTGACGGATCCTGCCCGGGTGGAGGAGTGCCTCATCCTGGTCGACGCCGGCGCCACTCGCTTTTCCGGCATCAACAACTGGGAGGTGTTCAAGGGTCAGATCGACGGGGATGATACGGTTCGCTCCTGTCTGGCCGGCATCGTGGCCGCTGCGGCCAAGGTCAGAACGGCGCTGCTGGCCCAGCGCTACCAGGAGGTGGCGGCCTTCATGGCCGAGGAGTGGGCGGCCCGCAAGCGTCTGGCGCCGGGGGTGACGACCCCGGAGATCGATCGCATCGCGGAGGCCGCGGCTGCCGAGGGCGGGGCGGCCAAGGTCTGTGGCGCCGGCGGGGGAGGCATGGTGGCGGTGTGGGCCGCTCCAGGGCGGCGCGGCGCCGTCGAAGCGGCGATCACCTCCGCCGGCTTCAAGCCGCAGTCGTTCCGGCTCGATCTCCGCGGGCTCGAGGTGGAAGAGGGAGAGGGGTAGGCTCGCTGCTCGCCGGCTCGAAAGGGCATATAATGAGGGTTTTCCCGAGCTGGCGAGGAGAGCGGCATGATTCAGGCAACCCAGATGAAGCGGGGCATGTGCATCAAGCACGCGAACGATCTGTATCGCGTGGTCTCAACCCAGCACATCACGCCCGGAAACTGGCGCGGCATGGTGCAGGCCAAGATCCGGCATCTGAAGAGCGGTTCCATCATCGAGCATCGCTTCCGCTCCGAGGATCGAGTGGAGCGGGCCATCCTGGACGAGACGGAGATGGAGTTCCTCTACCAGGAAGGCGATATCTACCACTTCATGAACAACGAGTCCTTCGAGCAGATCGGTCTCTCCAATGACGTGCTGGGGGATGCCGTCCTCTTCCTGATCCCCAACATCAAGCTGAAGGTCGAGATGTACGAGGGGCGGCCGGTGGGGATCGAGTTGCCGCTCACGGTAGAGATGGCGGTGGTGGAGACCGAGCCGGCCATCAAGGGCGCCTCCGTCTCCAACCAGAACAAGCCGGCGAAGATGGAAACCGGGCTGATGGTGCAGGTGCCCCCCTTCATCGCCCCCGGCGACATCATCCGCGTCGACACCGCCACCAGCAGCTATCTCGAGCGCGCCAAGTAGCCTCGCCCGATGAAGCACCTGCAGCAGCCCGGCACCGGCTGGGTCGAGGTCGTCACCGGCAGCATGTTCAGCGGCAAGAGCGAGGAGCTCATTCGCCGGATTCGACGGGTCCAGATCGCCCGTCAGAAGGTGCAGATCTTCAAGGCGCGCCTGGACAATCGGTACGGGGTCGATGAGATCGTCAGCCATTCGGATCTGAAGCTGCCCTCGCAGGTGGTTTCGAAGGCCCAGGAGATCCTGGAGCGGGTGGAGGCCGACACCGAGGTGGTGGGGATCGACGAGGGCCAGTTCTTCGATCAGAGCCTGGTGGATGTCGTCAACACGCTGGCGGATCGCGGCATTCGGGTGATCGTGGCCGGCCTGGATCAGGACTACATGGGCCGGCCCTTCGAACCCATGCCCCAGCTGCTGGCGATTGCGGAGTACGTGGACAAGACCCTGGCCATCTGCATGCGTTGTGGTGCCCCGGCCAATCGAAGCCAGCGCTTGGTGACCTCGACCGACCGGGTGGTGGTTGGCGGGGCCGAGCAGTACGAAGCCCGCTGCCGACGTTGCTTTGACCCGGGTCACACCCGTTCCGAAGGGTAACAGGCGGGCTCCGCTCGGGTTGCCTGCGCTCCTTGACCGCACGTTCACAGATGACCACGTATCAAGGAGTTAGCGGGCGCGTCCAGCGGCGGCGCGCGGTTTGCAGGTTGGGTGGCCAAGATGAGTGCGTCTGCCCGCATCCCGATGGTTCGCTGTCGTCTCGACGGTCCAGCCGAGATGAGCGCCCGCTTGGTTCGCTACGTGCCGCTCGAGGAGTACGGGCTCTGGCGACACCTCATGGAGACCCGCCATCGCCGTCAGGTGACGCTGGAGGGGATCTCCCAGTGGCTGCCCGAGGAGGACTTGGTCGAAGCATCTGCGGACCTCGAGAGCGATGCCCTGGAGCCGGTGCTCCGGGTCCGCTTCGAGCAGCCGACCGCGACCGGACTCCCGGTCCGCGTTCAACGCTTCTTCCCGGTCGAGACCTATCCGGAGGCGCTCGACGCCTTGCTCCGGCACTTCCGCGACGTGAGCCACGTGCTGGCGACGCCTGGCTACTTCGTGGTGGTCCGCCGAACCGCCGACGTCTAGTCGATCCCCCTCTACCGATACGTCCTCAGCAGGTCCCCCAGCGAGTGGCGCCATGGGCGGCTTGATCACGCTGGACGGGTCCATGGGAGAGGGGGGTGGCCAGGTCATCCGCACCGCTCTGGCCCTGTCGGCGGCCACCGGCCAGGGGTTCGAGATCACGGGGATTCGCGCCAGGCGGCCCCAGCCGGGTTTGAGGCCACAGCACCTGGCGGCGGTCCGGGCCTTGACCCTGGCTTGCGGAGCCAAGGTGAGCGGTGCGCTTGACGGCTCCCAGGAGCTTCGCTTCGAGCCGGGCCCGGTGCTGGCAGGCGACTTCGACTTCGAGATCGCGACCGCCGGGGCTCTCAGCCTAGTGCTGCAGACCGTCCTCCTTCCCATCGCTACCGGGCAGGCGCCGAGCCGGGTAGCGATCACCGGCGGGACCCACGTGCCCTGGAGTCCGTCCTACCACTACCTGGCGAACCACTGGGCGGCAGCGGTGCGCCACCTGGGTCTGGACTTGAGCTTCCGCCTGGAACGGGCGGGCTTCTATCCACCCGGTGGCGGCCTCGCCTTCGCCGAGGTGAAGCCCTGGGCCCGGCCGGCGGCTCCGCTCAGGCTGGAAGAGCGAGGGGGTCTCTTGGAGGTGCGCGGCACCTCGGGGGCATCCCACCTCAAGAACCGGGCGGCTGAGCGACACCAGAAAGCCGCCCTGGCTCGACTCTGGGAGGAGCGTCGTTTGGATGTCGCCTGGAGCGTTCAGGCCCTGCCTGCGGCGTCGCCGGGCTCCTTCGTCCTGCTGGAAGCCGTCTTCCAGAACAGCCGAGCCGCCTTCGGCTTCCTGGGGGAGCGCGGCGTGCCCGCGGAGACGATCGGGGATCGCGCGGCCCGGGCCCTGCTCAGGTTCCTCGACGGGGAGGGGGCGGTCGATCCGTTCCTGGCGGACCAACTGGCGGTTCCCCTCGCCCTCGCCGGAGGCGGACGCGTCACCACCAGCCAGGTGACGGCCCACCTGGAGACGGTGGTGGCGGTGTTGCCGCGGTTCGGCGTTCCCGCCCGGGTCCTGGGCCGGCTCGGCGGTCCCGGTGCCCTGGAAGTGGGTGCGGTTTGACGGCCTCACGCCGAGGACCTAGCATAGCCTGCCGATGAACCCTGAGTTCTCGCCCTTGGCGCGGCTGCTGCTTTGGGACTACGCCCGGGGGTCTCGGGCCTACGACCTGCTCTGCGTGATCCTGCTGCTCCTCATGTTTCTGGTTCCGGCCGCCTGGTGGGGGGACCCCATGCTCCCGCGACCATGACCCGGATCGGGATCGACGCCGCGGGGAGCAGCCGGTGAGGCGCCGGGCACGGCTTCTCAAGGCCTATCTCAAGGGCTCCCCGATCTGGTGCTCGCTTCAGATCACTCGACGCTGCGACTCGTTCTGCGCCTTCTGCGAGCACCGGAACGAGGGCCAAGACAGCGACATGGACCTCGACACCTGCCGCCGGGTGGCGGACGGCCTCAGCCAGTTGGGCTCCCTGGTGATCAGCCTGAGCGGCGGGGATCCCTTCCTGCACGGCGAGCTGCCCGCCGCCGTGGCCATCTTCGCCCGCGAGCACTTTCCGTTGCTCACCACCAACGGCTGGCTGGTGACGGCAGACCGAGCCCGCGAGGTGTGGAAGGCCGGGCTGCAAGGGGCCAGCGTCCTGCTCTTCGATGCGGATCCGGAGCGGCACGACGATCAGGCGGGGTTTCCTGGTTCACACGCGCGAGCCCTGGCCGCCCTGGACGCGCTGGCTCGGGAGAGGACGCGGCCCGGGCAGCGGGTGAACGTCAAGGCCCGCTTCCGACGCGGGGACGCCGAACGATTGGGCGCTCTGGCCGGTCTGGCCCAGGCTCACGGCGCCACCCTGACCGTGGAGCCGGCCTACCCCCTCTCGGCTCAGCAACCGGGTCCCGAGGTGGCCGAGCTGCTGCTCGATCTGCGCCGCCGCCATCCGGCGGTGCGAAGCGGGGTTTCCTTCCTGGCCCATATGGACCGGGCTCTCACCGGCGGGATTGCCGGCTGCCGGGCCGGCAGGGCTTTCCTGAACGTGGACCACCGGGGCCGCGCCTCCAAGTGCATCGAGTTCCAGCAACCCGAGGACCATGCCGGCGACCTGGGCCGCGAGGACGTTCGTGAGGTCGTAGCCCGGCTGCGCAAGATCCAAGAGACGAACGCCTGCCGCGCCTGCTGGTCCAGCGCCCGAGGCGAGGTGGAGAGCCTGTACGGCATCAAGGGCTTCGTCGCCGCGCTGCCGCACCTGGTGCGCCCGTGAAGCGCCGTCTCGGGCTTGTCCTGTTGGTGGTGCTGCTAAGGGCGGTAGCGACCCCGGCCCAGGAGCCGCCCGAGCCCTCGGATCTCATCAATACCCTGCTGGACGGTCTGCTGGGCTTCCGCACGCTCACCGAGACGGAGCTCGAGGCCGAGGTGGCCGAGGTGGGGGGCGTGCCCTTCCGGTCCCGGGTTCCCCTCGATTACCTGACGCGAGCGGAGTTGGCCCGCTACCTGAAGGGTGTGCTCGATGACGAGTACCCGCTGGAGAAGGCGCGGATCGACGAGCGGACGCTGAGCGCTCTGGGTCTCTTGCCGCCCGGCCTCGACTTGAGACGCTTGCGGGCCGAGCTTCTGGAGCAGAACATCGCCGGCTTCTACGACGAGCGGCCGGGTAAGAAGCGGTTGTACGCGGTGAGCGACGACAAGCGTCTAACGCCAGCCAACCAGATCGTGCTCGCCCACGAGTTGCGCCACGCCCTGCAGGACCAGTACGCCGAGGTTCACCGCATGTTGCCGGATTCGGTAGGTGACTACGACGATCGCCGGCTCGCCTACCTGAGCCTGCTGGAGGGGGATGCCACGCTGGTGATGGAGCGCTTCCTGCTGCGCCGACTCCCGGGGGGGGAGGAGCTGGTGGGCGCCGGCGGAGCTGAGTCGTCGCTGGCCGGGATGTCGCTTCCCGGCACCGAGCTTCCGGGAGCGCCGCCGGTGGTGCGGGACCAACTGGTGTTGCCCTACCTGGTGGGACGGGACTTCGCGCTGGCGGTGCAGAAGCGCGGGGGTTGGAGCGCCCTCCGTGAGGCCTGGGGCCGGCCGCCCGCGTCCACCGAGCAGGTCCTGCATCCGGAGCGGTTCTTCTCGGGCGAGGCGCCGCGGGCGGTGGCGCTGAGCTTGGCACCCCCGGGTGGGCGTCTCCTGGGAGAAGGCGTGGTCGGCGAGCTGCTGCTTCGCACCTGGCTGGGGGAAGGGCAGGAGGCCGCGGCCGGCGGCTGGGGTGGGGACCGCTTTCAGGTCTTCGACGTCCGGGGTAAGACACTCTTGATCTGGCGCCTGGTGTGGGACTCGCCGCAAGATGGCGAGGAGTTCGAAACCGCGGCACTCGCGCGGCTGCGGCGCTGGGGGCAGCCGCTGGCGGCTCGGGGGGAGCTAAGGGCCTTTCAGGGTGGGCCATGGCAGGTGTTGTTCGGCCGGCGGGCTGGGGGCTTCGACTACGCCGCTACCGACGACCCGGCGCTTCTGGACTTGGTCGCGAAGGGCCTGGCTCAGCCTTGACAGGGCTGCCCGCGGCCCTGATAATCCGCGGGCAATCGCAGGAGTTTAGTTCCGGTCCCCCAGAAGCACGACTGACATAGGAGGAAGCAATGGCCTCGTCCGCTCCCGGTCCCACCAACCTCGGTGTGGCTCCCAACGTCGGGGGGCTGCTCTGCTACCTACCCTGCTGCGGCATCGGTCTGATCTTTGCCATCGTGGCTGCGATCGTGGAGAAGCAGAGTCGCTTCCTACGCTTCCACGCATTCCAGAGCCTCCTCCTGCACGCGGTGGCTATCGTGGTCTTCGGCGGAGGATGGGTTCTGAGCATCGTGCTCTCTGCCATCTCGGGGGTCCTGGGGTTGCTGGTGAGCGTGGTCCTGGGATTGCTCGGCCTGGCCATGCTGGGCTTCATCATCTTCATGATGGTGAAGGCCTACAACAACGAGGAGTTCGAGATCCCTACCCTGAGCGCCATGGCCCGCAACTGGGTCTAGTCCTCGTCCCTACACGGTCGCGTTAGGCCTACGCCGCCAGGCTGCGGCGGAGGCTCTTCGCAGGAGGTCGCCGATGGGCGGAAGCTACACGCCTCGCCCCATGCCCCAGAAGCTGAAGCAGGGCATGGCCATTACCTCGCTGGTCCTCGGCGTGCTGGGGCTGCCCAGCGGAGGCTGCGTGGGCGTCGGCGGTCTGGTCGGCGTGATCCTGGGGATCGTGGCCTTGGTCAAGGCCAACAGTCGCCCGAACGAGTATGGGGGAAAGGGGCTGGCCATAGGGGGCATCGTCACCAGCGGGCTGTCCCTGGTGCTGGCTCCCTTCATGATCGGCATCATCGCCGCCATCGCCATTCCCAGCCTGCTTCGGGCTCGAGTGTCGGCGAACGAAGCTGCTGCCATCGGCGACATCCGGACCTTCATCTCGGCGGAGGTGGCCTACCAGTCGTCGGCGAACGGGGTCTACGGCACTCCGGAGTGCCTGGCCAAGCCGGCGGCCTGCATTCCGAACTACCAGGGGCCCACCTTCCTGGACGCCGAGCTGGCGTCGCTCCGCCCCAAGGCGGGCTACAAGAGGACCTTCGTTCCCGGCCCGTCCAAGGGAACCGGCCTGTCGTCCTTCGCCCTCATTCTGGAACCGGTCCAGCGCAACCAGACGGGCGTCCGTGCCTTCTGTGGCGACGCCTCAGGCGTCATCTGCCAGATGGTGACCGGCTTCGCGCCCACGGCCGACGGGGGAGCCTGCGACCTGACCGACGATTGCCGCCCACTCCAGTGATCCGACGCTCGGAAAGCCCCGGGGGGTAGCTGTTAGCACACTGCCGTCAGCGCTCAGCGACGGCAGCAACCACAGAGCGGGTTCGCTCTCCACAGCCTCGGAGGCCGTCCGTCGCTGACCGCTGAGTGCTGATCGCTGATCGCCAGGTTCCCGGCCTACGACTGGGGTGCTTGCTCCACCAGCAGGCGGCCGGCACCCTCCAACCGCACCAGCGTGCCTCCGCCACCGGGGTGGGGGGACATCACCTCGTAGAGCTGGCGGTTCTCCAGGATCCGCGGCGCCAGCCGACCCGTCCAACTGATGATCGAGGCCGCCGGCACCGAGACCGGCAGGTCCGGGGCCACCTCCAGGAGCAGCGGCTTGCTCTTGACCGAGAGCGCCACCATGCCGGAACCGTCCAGGGCCACGAACTCCAGTTCGGGGCGGGCGGGCGACAGCGGCGCATAACGTGGCGTCAGCGTTTCCTCGCAGGCCAGGAGGTGGCCCGGCTCCACGAACAGGGTCTCGCCCTCCACCCGTATGAAGGTGATCTCCCGGTCCCTCTCGGTCAGGATGACCTTGCCGTGGCCGGTGATCATGACCAGGGCCGAGTGGCCCCCGGGGCGCCGGTCCTTGACCCAGAAGGTGAGGTTGCCGCTGTAGGAGTAGATGGTGCCCATCTTGATGAAGACCCGCCCGGAGACCGAGATCTCCAGCAGGTTGTGCTCCAGCGAGCGGAAGGCGTGACTGCGCGGCCCAGCTTCAGCGGCTGCCCGCGGGGTCGGGAGACCGGCGAAGGAGGGGATGGCCATGGGGGCCGTCACCGAGGAGGGATCCGGCTCCCGCGGTGGCGCGCCATCCGCCATCAAGACCGAGCTGACCGGCTGCAGCGACTTGGCGGGCAGATCGCCGTTGCTTCCACGATTCCGGACCGCGTCCTGGATGTCGCGCAGCTTGAACTCCGCGGTGTCGACCTCGGGCTTGCGAGGGGCAACCGGCAGCGGCGGCAAGGTCTTGTGCGGGCGCGCTTGGGCGATCTTGCTCTCCACCCGCCGCACCATCAGGTTGGCCCCGGCCTGCCGGTACTGGTAGATGGCGTCTTGAAAGCGCCCCAGACGCTCGTAGATCGACCCCAGGTAGAAGTTGATCTTGGGGTTCTCCTGGGAGATCTCCAGCGCCTTCACGAAGCTCGACTCGGCCTCCTCCAGGCGACCCAGCTTGAAGCGGATGAGACCGAGGTTGTAGAAGAGAGCCGAGGCGTCTGGGTTCTCCGCCGCCAGCTTGCCGTAGACCTCCTCCGCCTTCTCGAACTTGTCCTGCTTGAAGTAGACGAGGCCCAGCAGGTTGAGCACGCTCTGGTCTCGGGGCCGCAGCAGGTAGGCCTCTTCCAGCTCCCGCTCCGCCTCCTCGAAGCGGGCGCCGGCGAAGTGGGCCTTGCCCTTGTTGAGATGGGTGAGGAACAGGCCTTGGTCGAAGGGGGCTCGCGGGGAAGGTCCGGGCATGGCGTCTTCAGTCCAGGGCCCGGATCATCGAGAACGGCACGCCCTCGGCGGGGGGGGCCTGGGCCACGTGCAGAACGCCTAGCGAATCCGTCCACCTATAGTAGACCTTGGGTCGGGCCGGGCGGACCTCGCGCCCGGCAGGCGGGCGGCGCGACACCGGCGCCACCGAGGGCGGGGGGGGAGCCAGGGGGCCCAGGCCGGGGG
>Ga0209342_10002651_pt1 | contig 19016 bp, 17 predicted proteins | sample RifCSP16_2_FD_184023 | JGI IMG/M metagenome (GOLD analysis project Ga0209342, IMG submission 184023) | Soil microbial communities from Rifle, Colorado - Rifle CSP2_sed 16_2 (SPAdes) (version 2) | ecosystem: Environmental > Terrestrial > Deep subsurface > Rock core/Sediment | place: Rifle... | reverse complement strand
GTAGATGGCGTAGTTCGTGGTGGCCACCGTGATGCTGTCGACGTAGACTCCATAGGCCGTCGTCACGCTTGCGCCGCTGGCGGTGTTAGCGGCATAGATAGACGCATAGTTCTGCACCGTGCCCGCAGTGAGTGAGCCGCCGCCCTGTATAGCCCGTGCCCAGGTTGTCGTCCCTCCAGCGGTATCGAGGAACACGTTGCCGGGAACCCCGATCAGGAGCGCCACGGTGCCGCTGCCGTGGCTCGCACGCGCGATTCCTTCCACGCCCTGCATACTCCCCGTCGTAGCCACGGTCGTGCGGGTTTCAAACACTCCGCCGATGACGGCGCCCGAGGCCGCAGTGCTGGCAGTCCGGGCCAGGAGCGCCTTGGGCGTGGCGCTCTCCGTGAAGGACGTGCCGATCGTGATGGTGTGGTAGTCTGTGGCGATCAGCTTGGTGATCGAGAGGTCGGCGTTAAGGACCTCAAGCGAGTTGGCCGCCGTCGAACGGATGGCGCCGCCCGTCACTCCGCTGGCACGAATGAAGTCGATGGTCGGGTTCCCCGTGCTACCGAGCCCGACGTAGCCCTGGTCGCTGGTGATCGTCCCAACCCGCAGTTCCTTGATGAGGATGCGGTCCACGGCTCCGTAGCTACGGAAGACCTCGGCTCCACTGCTGCCCTTGAGCTTGATCCCCCAGTCAGAGCCGCCCCCAGCGTCAATGTCGCCGATCTCTACTCGTGTCTGTGGCGTGCCCTGCTGGTCCTTGACGGTGATGAGCCGCCGGTAGAAGTCTAGAATCATCTTCGAGCCGGTTGGGATCGCCGTGTTCTCGAAGTTGATGACCGAGATCGCCGTGCTCGGGATACCGCCCACGCCCCCGAAGTTGATGACCGAGGCCGGGCTGCTCATGGTTTCCCGGATTTGGCCGGTAGCGGCGATCCCGATGTTCGCCGAGAGCGCCGCCAGGTTGGCGAAGGCGCCCTCGTTGGCCACCATGGAGCCGAACGCGGTGAGCTTGCTGTTGGCCACCGCCGCCACGCTCACGGTGCTGCTGTAGGCGGAGTCATTGCCGGCGCGGTCACGCGCCTTAGCGCGGTAGTAGTAGGTGGTCCCCGCGGTCAAGCGCCCATGGACCACGCGGTCACTCGACGCCGTGGCCAGCGCGCTCCAGTCCACGCCGTTCAGCGAATACTCGTAGAGGCAATAGCGGAAATCCGCCGGATAGGTTGAGCCGTCGTGGTACAGGCGGTTCGGGGTATCCGCCCCGCTGTAGGCCACCACCGTAATGGCCTTGTGCTCCTGGGCCAGGGCCAGGACCGGGGCGGGTGGTGCCCCCACCGGCGAATCCGCCCCCGCGCCGGGATCATAGCTGATGTAGGCCACGCTGGTGTTGTCTGCAAGCAACCCGACCGCCGTGTCGCCCGCCTGATAGAGGAACTGGATGCTCTCGGCCTGCCACTTGGCCAGGCTGGAATGGTAGACCAAGAGCTGGAGATCGGTCGGTGTATCGGTCGAGTCGAAGCGGCCCAGCGAGCCGATGGTCACGTCATCGCTGAAGGTGTGCAGCGCCCCCGAGCCCGTCGCATTGTAGGTCACGGCCCCATCAATACCTACAGTGACCGCCAGGTGATTGGATGCATCGTAGCGCAGCGACAGTTGCTGCGTTGTGACGGTGGTCTGAAACAAGCCCGTGCCCGTCACCGTCGTCGCCGTGAGCGCGCCCATCGAGACGGGCACAGACCCGAAGCTCGCAGAAGAAATGCCGTAGCCGCTGCGGGTGACCGTGAGCCAGATGTTCGCCGCCGTGTTCGCGTCGTTGACTGCGCGGAAGTTGATGGTAGTCGCTGCAAGCACTGTGTCCCAGTTCTTCTCGTCAACGGCGCTGCCCGTTCGCGTCATGTCGAACTCAGGATTGGTGCCGGTGACAAGTACGCCTGTTGCCGTGAGCGCGCCCATCGAGACCGGAATTGAGCCGAAGCTGGCGGCGCCTGGACTAAGTGAGAGAAGCTGAACGATGTTCGAGTAGTCGTTGTGCATGGACTGAAACACCACAATGCCTGCACTCGCGCCACTGCTCCGGGCGTCTATGGGGACCGCACTGCCAGTGGCGGGCGTTAGCCGCAGGAGTACCCCGTGTAGCTCCCCTGCCGACACAGCCTCAGTAGACGAAGCAGCTACGCCACTCGCCGTGAGCGCGCCCACCGTGGCCGCGATCCCCGAGGCCGAGATAGAGCCGCCCGAGACGGTGAGCCCCGCCTGCGCGGTGAGGAGGGCCGACAGCATGACTTGATCCGAGGCGTTGATCTGGAACGGCGTAGTCAGGGACGAAAAGTCGCCCCCGGCCGCCGTGTTCCGCTCGATCAGGAACACATTCCCCTGCAACCGGGCCCGCCACAGCCCCAAGGGCAGCGTCTGGTCGGTTTCCCGCCAGCTGTAGTACGGCGCCGCGGCTTCCGACCGCACCCCGGCTTCGGCCTTGAGCTCGTTGCCCGAGATCGTAGCCCCCGCGCGCAAGGCCACCAGCCCAGCCGCCGAGATCGTGAGGTAGTCGCTCAGTGAGGAGAAGTCGCCGGCGACCGCCGTATTCTTCTGCAGATGCCAGACATCGTCGTCGTAGAGCGCCGTGCGCCACAACCCATTGGGGAGTGATTGGACCGTGTTCCGGTAGGCGTAGGCCGCCACGCTCCCAGGTGCGGGACCGGCCTCGGTGGTGTAGGAGGCGCCGGTGAAGATCGGGTCAGGCGTCGCCTCCACCGTCACCGCGTTGCTGGTGGCGATGATGTCCGAGTACTTCCGCACCCAGACGGTAAACCGGGTGCCCCACAAATCCGCCCGCTGACTGATGACCCCGAGGACCCAGAGGTAGCCCTTGATCTCCCGGTCATCCGTAGGAGACCGGGCAACGAGCCGATCCGTCCGGACCGCGACCAGGTCCCCCGGCCACAGCTCGGGATGCGGGTATTGGGTGCGGAAGGAGACCGTAATCATCCCGGTGCCCAGCGTCTCGATTTGCCGCTTCGTGACCGTCTGGGCGAGCGCCTGGGTGGGAATCCACTTAGCAATCTCTTCGTCCAGGAAGGTGGGCGGGTCCATGAACGTGCGGCCCAACTTCGTGTATGCGAGCGAATTGAAGCCCCGGTGCTGGCCGTCCCATTCCCGGGTATCGGGGTCGTAGCCCCAGTCCACGAAGTACTCCGGGACCCGCTGAGACCAGCCTGGGGTTACAGTCTCCTGGGCGATGTCCTCGACCCCAAAAATCGCGGCGACGCCCTTCTCCCCATGCACATCTACGAAATCCATGCGCCCCTGCCGGCCCAAGACCGTGCCCCCCGCGAGGAAGGCCAGGGAGTCCAACTCGATCTTCCCGTCGGAGTCCTCGATCCGTTTGGTGACCAGGGTGGTGGTGTCCTCGATCTGCGCCCCGATGTGCCGGCCGGGGACGGCAAGTTGGCCGGCCTGGACATCGTTGAACGCGGCCTTCAACGTCTGATTCGCGTAGCTCAGGACTTCCCGCGCTTCGGTCGCCACGTCGTACTTCGGCAACACGGCCCTGAGGATCCCCAGGACGTTGACCGCCCGAATGACCATCGCCCCACCCCGCCCCTCAACGTGGTCGGGGTAGAAGTCGTCAATCGGATACCAGGCGTCCCGGGGGGTGTCGTCCGAGCCCACGAAGATGCGGAACCAGAAATCCCCGATGTGGGTCCCCGACAAGAGGGTAGTGATCGTGTCCCGGAAATCCCGCTCCCCGTCCTGAATGGCGGTGATCGTGACCTCAGGGATGCTGCCCTTCAAGGTCGGGGGATCGAAACCCCAGCCGCCGCCTTCCGCCGTGGCGATGTGACTCAGGTCAGTGCGTGTCACTTCCCGAACGCCAAGTGTGACCAGGATAGGTGTCACATCACCGGACGCCGGTGGTGTCAGCGTGGCGCGCATTTGGTACGTTTGCGAAGCCGCCAGTCCGATGTCGGTCGCGGTCTGGCCGTCCCGGAAGGTGACCCAGGCATCGGCACCGCCCACCCGCGCCTGACCGGTGATCGTGGCCCCTACAGGCACTTCCCCTTGCACCGTGAACTCGACCACCGAGGCGGACGCGGGGACTGCGCCGAGGTCGGGCTTGTTCGCCCCGGTGAAGCTCACCGTGGCAGCGATATAACCGCCTCCCTTGTCAATGGTGATATAGGGGACCCCGTTTGCGGCGCTATCGGCATCGGCATAGGTCCCGCCGTAGACCCCTATTCCCTGGAGGGTCAGCTCTCTGGCCTGAATCGTCGTGCCGCTTGTCGTCTTCAGTGATTGGGCGCTATCCCGTTGCCAGCCCACATTGGTTGCTGGACTACCATCGCTCTTGAGGGCACTGATGAAGACGTACATCGTTGCTCTGGGTAACGTCGTCCCACCATCCCCAGGTGCCCCTACCGCCTTCGGCCTGATAATGTGTTCGAGGAAATTGAATGTCACTTCTGCTGCGCTCACACCGGCAGCCACATCCACAGCGGCGGCCATGGGAACCAGCTCAATGAGTGGCGTGGCTCCGGCATAGACCCGGATGGCAGCCATCAACGTACATCGCCACGTGGCGACGTTCTTTGCCCCACCATTTGCCGGATCGAGGAAGACTGTGACGCGGCGTAGCTGGAAGAATGTATCCAGCCCATCACCCCACTCTACGCGACAGACAATAAACGGACTCGTGGTATTGAGATCGGTGATGTAACCATCTTGAAGCGTGTTAGTGATAACCGTCGTCGACGCGTCGGCCAACTCCAAACCCTGATCTGCCCGCACCCGAAGCCCTGTGAGGCTGTCAGCCGCGTTCCACTGGTCGGCGCGCTGCTTGAGATCCCCGCTCACCACCTCGTGGGCTTCGATCATCAAACGCGTCGAAGGATCGGCCCGGCGCAACCGCCGCGCGAGCCGGAAGCCCTGTGTCGTGGTGCTCCCATCAGGCAAGGTGATATTGCCGATCTCGGGTCGCAGCCGGGGTTTCAGGAGGCTCGGCATCTAGGCGACCAAGGGCTCGTATTCCACGTAGGGCAGCCCGATGCGCCGGTGCACCCCGTCGGCCTCGTGGCGGAATCCAGCTCGCGCCCCCAACGGCCAGCGTGCGAGCAGGGCGCGCTCGGCCTTGGCCTCATCAAAGACGATCCAGAACGGCCGTTTGACGAACTGGTCGCGAACGTGACTGTCCGCGGCGAGATAGGCTGCGGCATCGGCCAGGAACATGGTCAATTCCCCCGCACGCCTGGGGACCGTGAGCATACGGCCCTCCCATCCCCATGGGGTCTCCGTTGCCTCCGCCAGCGGTTCCTGGTCATCGTCCGTGACGGGGAATTGCAATCCCTCCGGTTGCCAGCTCTCGCCGACATAGATGCCCCCGATCTGCGGCTTCAGGCCCGCTCCCATCAACGGAACGAGAATGCGCCAGTAGCGTTCGGAGGTGCTAGCGAACGTCAGGAGGTAGGCCCCTTCAGGGGTTCGTACTCCAGCGCTCAGCGCGGTGTTGTCCGCACTCGCGCTCGTCGGAATGGTGAACGTCGCTACATCAACGGTCTGCGCGGAGAAGTTGTCATTGGATTTCTGGAGCTTGACGCTGGCCACCCCGCCCAGATTGTGGACCCGGTCAATCACCAGCATGTCCGCGGCCTTGGCACTTCCACAGTCGGTCTTGTTCCACGCCGCCTGATTCGCCGTCGTGGGCGTCCAGTAATGACCGGGCGAGCGGCGGCCGGCCCCGACGCGCCACGCCTCGAAGCCCGCCGCTTCCTCGTTGGCGCTGATGATGTGCGTCGGGTTCTGGACATCATTCCAGTAATTTTGCACCAAGAACCGGGGGGCACCCATCAGCGCCCCTTGGGCAGCCGGGGCACGGCATCCCTGCGGGTCAACCGGCCCTGCTCGTAGTGCATCCGGTCCTGGCTGAGGATCGTGCCGTCCGGGAGGATGTTGGTGATCGAGATCAGGCGATCCTCACGTCGAGACTCCGCCAATTCCCGCCGGAGGCGCGCGAGTTCCCGTTGAGCCGCGTCATCCCGCACTGGCTGGACTTCCTTCTTCTGCTTCCCGAGAATCCCACCGATGATAGAGCCCACGATGGCGACGCCGGCCACGGCCACGGCACCCCACGGGCCCGCCATCGCCCCGCCAGCCGCCGCCCCCGCCGCGGCCGAGCCCGCTGCCGACATCCCACTGGCCGCTCCCCCCGCCGCCGCGATCGTCGCCCGCTGCATCGCCATCGCCCGCTCGGCCATGAGAATCTGGGAGACCATTTGGAAGAAGCCGGACACCACCGCCGCGCCCATGCGGTCGGTATCCGCGATCACCGAGGCCACCATGGTCCCGAATCCCGTCACCACGGCGGCCTCCATGTCCCCGGCGCCGATCCCCGCCACCCGCATGGCCTCGCTCACGTCGTCGAACCCTTGGCGCGTCTGCGCAAGGCCACCGCCGAGGTTGAACGAGGCGCCGAAGGGGGGCGCGGCAAACTGACTCTGCCAAGAGGGCGGCTGGAAGCGCGCCGCCCCGAAGCCGGTCGGCTCCTGCCGGAAGGCCCGGGCGCCGAATCGCCCGCTGGGCGGCATGGGCAGCATGGCACGTTGGACGAACTCCGACACATCTACCGGCGTGATGGAATCGAAGATCTCCTTGAGGTCGTTGGCGAGCTCCACTTGCAGCAGCATGGCCCGAACCTGGAGGTCTGATTGGATCCGCTGCTTTTCCAGCACCGCCAATTCGTCTCGCAGCGCCTTGTCGGCGAGATCCTGGTGCGCCGCCGTCAGTTCCTGGGTGAGCTGGGCCTGCCGAATCGTGAGGTGGTTGATCGTGGTTTGGAGCGCGCCGATCTGCTGGAGGGTTTTGCCCCAATCCTGCCACGGGGATCCGCCGGCCCGGAGCTTCGCGATTTGATCTTGGGCGTTCCTGATCTGCTCCCCGATGCCCTCGGTGTCCCCGACGCCGAACAACTGCGCGGCGATCCCAACATTCGGCCGGCCCGTGGCCAAGGCGGCTTGCATGGCCTTCCCCGTCGCTTCGGCTTGCTGCTGCGCGTCGCGGAGTCCCTGGCCCAGCCGACGGGTGAGGAGCAGGAATCCACCTACCCCCGCCATCACGGCCAGCATCGTCGTGCTGCCGACCGCGAACAACCCAAAGGCCGACGCGACCTTCCCCAGCGGCCCCGGCAGTCCGGCCGCCTGGAAGGCGAGGGACTGCATCCCGCTCTGGAGCATCATCACGCCCCGCTGCGCCTGCACGGTGGGCCGCTCCATCCGCGTGAGTTGCTGCGAGGCCGCCTGCATCGCGGCCTCAAAGCGGGCGGTCTGCCCCTCCAGGACAACGAGCAGGCGGGCGACGGGCATCAGCGCCTCGTCATCCGCGCGTCGACCTCCGCCTGCATCCGGCCCTCGTCCATCTCTTGGGTTTCGATCGCATAGACTGCCATCCACTCGCGGAATAACGACCACGGCATGACGGCGGAGAGCGCATCCACGTCCCAGACGCCGAGGTCGCGCGCAAGCCGGAACAGCGCCAGCCGGCCTACGCGCGCTCGGAGTTTTTTACGGCATCCCCCGCCTTGGGACCGAACCCGTTCAGTCGTTGCGCGGCGTCCACCAGGGGGTTGATGATGGCCACGGGAAGCTGGCCCAAGGCCACCGCATCCTCCGGCTGGAAGAGGGGCACGCCCTCCGCATCCACCACGCAGCGCGTGAGCAGCTTGGGGCCATACAGCGGATCGTAGGCCGGCGCCCCGTCCTTCGCCTCCGGGGCGGTCTCCGCCGCCCACGCACTGAACTGCTGGTGGGTCAACTCCTGCACGAACACGCTGCCCACATCCGGCACGTCCACCGCCTCGCGCCGCAGCGGACGCGCTTGGAGAAACTGCTCGCGGGTCGGCATCAGGCCGTCTCCCGGGTCAGCGGCCCGAAGAGCGTCAGGCGGGCGATCGCCTGATCGCCAACCTTCCCGGCGATCGGCTCGTAACTCTTCACGATCGGGCTCCCGGTCCATTCGGGGTTGGTGGCCCCGACGACCCCGCTGTCGGTCCGGATGATGACCGGCGCCGTCTTGCCGATCCCGATCCGCTCGGAAATGGTGACGTCCACGCTCCCGGCGCCCGAGGCCGCGAAGTCCTGATTGAGTTCGACCTCGACGGTATCCGCGTGGAGTCCCTGGGCCTCCGAGCGTCCGGTGTCGCCCATGACGGTATCGTCCTGCCCTTCGATGCTCTGGCTCACCCGCAGCGAGCGGACCCGGGTGGAGAGGTCCACGCTGTTGAAGAGCAGGTAGCCATTCCAGAGTACGCCCTTCTCGGCCATAACAAACTCCCTTCCTTAGCGAATGCCCATTGCCACGATGGCGGTGATGGTGCCGGTGGTGCCCCCGATGGTCCACGCGGTGCGCCAGTAGTCGTCGGTGATCGCGCCGGCGACGGGGGTCGCGTACTCATAGCCGATCGCCGACTGCTGGGCGAACGTGATGCGCGTCGTGGGCGTCCCGAACCCCGAGATGTCGCTCTGGATGATCGCGGTCAGCGTGCGATCGCCCGTCCGCTCGACCACATGGAGGACACCGTAGAGCTTCTGGCTCGCGCCGACCGCCCCGAGTTGGTAGGCCGTCCCGTTGCCGGTGGCGCTCACCTGCGCGTTGCGCAGGATCCATCCCGGGATCAGGGGATGGCCGCGGCCGCGGGCCGAGGCGTCGTAGCGGGCCATCTCGCCCACCGGCCCGCCGACCTGATAGCCCGCGCTGCGGGCATGGAAGAAATAGGCCCGCTCCCCATCGGCCCCCGCCAGAGCCCCGATAGTGACCGGCACCTCGCTCAAGGCGCGAGCGGTCGCGATCACTGGATCGGGATCGGCGGTATCGAATCCCATGAGGCCGGCGGCCTCGAGGGCCGGCACCTCGAGGCCGGCGGCTTCGCTCCGGCCGGTGTCGCCCATGATGGTGTCGTCCTGCCCGGCGACCTCCGTGGCGACCCGGAGCGCCTGCACGTACAGCAGCTGGTACGCGCCGATCCAGAGCTTCCGTTGGTAGATGATCCCCTGTTCCGCCATCGCTCACTCCTCGAAGTGGACCATGAAGTCCACGGGGACGTGGAAGACGCCGACCCCAAGATCGTCGGGCTCGAAGAGGTCCTGATCGGTCACACGGAAGATCTGCTGGATCACCGTGGTATCGAGCGTCCCGCTGAACCGATCGAGGCCCGCCTTCACCTGGTCCGCGACATCCCGCACCTCGTCGTAGGTCTTCGCCCAGCTCGACACCTGGAACCGGGCATGCGTGGGCTCCGCGTCTCCGCCCATCGCGTGTTCCCGGATGGCGCTGATCCGCTGGAACGTCACCGCCGGGAGCGTCACGTTCTGCGGCAGCTGCACCGCATAGACCCGGTTGCTCACCAGGGCGACTTGGGATTTGAGCCGGGAGAGGAGCGCGCCCTCGATCGTCATCCCGGTGTCCGCACACGGCGCAGGGCGCGGGCCGCGTCCACCGCCCCACGAACGGTCTCGGTGAAGATCCCCACCAATCGTTCCTTCACGGCGTCGAAGGCCGGGCGGACAAACGGCTTGGCGGGGACGTGGCCGATCGCGCCCGCCGCCCGCCGGGCCTTCAACGCCGTGCGCCGCGCACCGGCCTTGACTCCCTTCCCCGGTCCTCGGGCGATGATGGCGTGGCCGAATTCCACGAGATGGGCGTAGGCCACCCGCGGGCCCACGGTCACCCGCGCCTCCACGGGCGACTGGAACGCGACGGTCGTCGTGACGCTCTCTCGCATCACGCCCGGGGATTTCCCGCGGCGGTGGGGTTCGGGCGCCACCGGGGTCCGGGTCGCGATCTCCTGCTCCAGCGCTTCCCCGGCCTCCCGCAACCCACGCGTGAGGATCGCCTCGCTCACCTCCGGCCCCAGCGCCTTCAAGGCGGCCTGCAGCTCCCGGAGCCCCTCGATCCGCATGGAGATCGTGGTCATGCGTTTGCCTCGCGCACCAGGATCTGGAGTTCCCGGCGCCGGCCCCCGACGTCGACGGGCGGCTGCACGATCTCGAGCGGCACCATCACGGCCACCGAGGCCCCGCTCGCGTGACTCGCGGCGGAGGTGCCGTCCTTGGCCCGGGTCACCGTCCACGTGGTGGTTCCCTGGCCCGCCGTCACCTCGAGCAGCTCGTCGTCGATCCGGATCCGGTAGGCGCCTTCCAGGGGAAACCCCTCGGCCGACGCGACGGTCAGGCTCAGGTCGTTGTCGTCGATGCCGGCGCTCAGGGTGTCGAAGACCCGCGGCAGGAGGATCCGCATCTTGGCGGTGACGCCGGCCAAGTAGCGGAGGCCCAGCCGCCCCTCGGCCGCGGCTTCCGTCTGTTGAGCCAGGAAGCTCTCGCGTCCCCCCAGTGGCTCCCAACGCATCCGGCGTTCGGCAAACTGGGACCACGAGGCGGTGAGCCCCCCGCGCGCGTCCTGGCCGTCGGTGCGCTTCTGGATGATGCCGCGGTACTGGAGACGGGCGGCGGTGATCATGCGCGACTCACGAGGCCCGGAAAGAGCCGGTAGCCGACGACCAGGCGCCGGACCGTGTACGGCACCAGCTCGAGGGGTTCGTCGCTCGCCTCTTCGCGGTGCCAGTACATCGTGGCGACCAAGACCTTCAGCGCCTGTAGCAGTGGTTCCGGCATCAGCCCCACCAGGTGGGTCCCGGTGCCGGCGCCCGTGATGTCGATGGCCGTCCCGCCGGACGTGGCGGCCAGTTTGAACGTGTCGCCCGAGACGTCGCGGACGTAGTAAGTGGTGCGTACGGAGAGGCCAGCTGGCAGCACCCCGCCCAGGTTCACCAGCTGCACCGGATCGGTGTTGGCGTAGGGATGCCCCACGGCTGTCAGGAGATCGATGGCCTGGTCCGCCGTCACCGGGATGCTGTAGCCCGCCCGGAACCGCGCCGTGACCGCGTTCGGTACGTCGCGGGTGCTGGGCCAGCTCTCGCCGTAGGCCGGCACGATCCGGCAGGGTTCCCGCCGGCGGTCCACGGTGTAGTCCGCGGCCGCGAGCGTCTGGGTCGCCCCGTCGCCGTCCACGTAGGTGATGCTCGTCACCTGGTGCACCGGCGCCCGCGGGAGGAGGATGTCGCCGTCCGGCCGCCGGGGACTGGCCGAGGGGAACCCGTCGAGCAAGAGATCCCATTGCTGGCTGACGAAGGCCCGCCCGGTCACCGCCTCGATCCGTTCGCGGGCGGAACGGATCAAGCCATCCACGAGGTCGTTGTCGGCCGTATCCTCGATGTTGGCCCAACGGGTGGCGTCCGCGCGGGTCAGGGGCTCGGTGTTCGGCGCCAGCACGGGATGCAGGGAGAATTCCATCAGGGTGTACGCTTGCGGCGCCGGCGCCGGGGACGCTGGGGAAGGACCGCCACCGCCCGTTCCGAGGTGGCGAGGGCGGCGACCTCAGGAGTGCGGACCGCTTCCCCGTGGCCCACCTGGCAGATCGCCGCCCCGTCACCGGCGGACACTTCGACCTCTTCTCCCGCGGGAACCCAGCCGTCCGGCCCCAGCCAGGGAAGCCAGAGCCGGACGCGCATCGGCGCTACCGGCTCCGGCGGCCGCTCCGGAGAATGAACGCCGCGGCATGGATCGTGTCCGCGGCATCCCCACTCGCCCGAAGGATCCCTCGCAGGTACCGATCCGCTCCCCGATAGGCGACTTCGTAGTATTTGTTGTCGACGCTGTCGGTCAGGATCGAGTCGACATTCGCCCACACCCCCGGGGACGAATCCTGGAGCACCAGGTAGCCGTCGAGCACGGCGTTGTCCGCCACCCCCGAGACGCCGATCAGCGCGGCCCCCTGATAGCCAGTGATGTCCACGCTGGAGCCCGTCGCGGCCGTGTTGGCCCGCGGCGCCGACCCGAGGGTCACGGCGCCGTCCACGCTCGCGGCGAGGTCCTGCCGCTGCACGAAGGCTACCGTTCCCACGGCGAGAACTGCGAGGATCAGGACCGCCAGGAACCCGTTGCTGTGCTTCATGTGCATGTCTCCTTCTCCCTTGTCCATTGTCGTGGTTCCCGAAGGATCAGGTGGCCGCGAGCAGCCGCACGAACGCCTCGGCCAGGACCGGAGCGCCGTCCGACTCGGCGTCGATGATGAACCCGACCTGCCGCGTCTTGGCTTCCAACTCGTCCAGCCGCTGGATCCGGGTGGTCAGGGCGTCCACGATCCAGTAGTTGTTCCAGTCCCCCAGGATCGCCGCGTACACCCCGGCGGCGTGGGTCGTCACGCTCGGCGCGTACTCATCCAGCACGAACGGGAAATCGAGGAACGTGCTGGGCATGCCCTGCGAGAGCCCGGGCTGCCAGAGGTAGTTGTTGTCGGAGCCCTTGAGCTTCCGGAACCGGGCCAGCCAGTTCCGGTGCATGTGCCACCGGGTGCTGGGCCGGCTCCAGTAGCCCGCCTTCAACGTGAAGCGCGCGTCGATGACCTTGTCGGGATCGACCGCGCCGGACCCGTTGCCGATTTCCACGTCGCGGGCGCTGGTGATGCCATCCGCCGAGGCCACATACGCCCCGAGGGGTTTGCTGGCGCCATCGCCGGTGTTGAAGGCCTTGGCGTGGGTGATACCGACCTTGTAGCCCAGCCGGTCGCGCACGATGCCCTCGATGCCCATCGGCGAGGCGCGGAGGAGCTTGTTGGACACCTTGAGGTACTTCGAGACGGGGTTCGGCCGGAACTCCCGCTTCCCGAACGCCATGGCGCTGTCCTCATCCACCGTCCCGATCTCGGTCGTCCAGTCCGCGTCTTCGGGATCCGCGGAGAGCGTGGGAACGCCCAAGGACTGGGCGTTGGGGACCATGAACGTCCGGGCGAGCTGGCGGATCACCGCCTCGTCATCCACGGCCTTGATGAGCTCCAGCAGGAACTCCTCGCTGGGGACCGTGTACCCGCCTTCGGTCGCCGTACCCATGGACAGGGCGCGCTGGTCCACGCCGCGCGGCGCCATGGCGGCTTCGCCGGCGGAAAGCGCCTGCCGCGCCTCGGGGGACAGCCCCTTGTCCCCATACGCCAGCCAGACGCGGAAGGCGTCCCGGTACTCGGGGGAGGCGGTGGGATGGCCGGCGGTCATCTCGACCAGCTGCCGACCGCGCTTCCCGAAGCGTTTCTCGTAGTCCGTGACCCTGGCCCGGTGGGCCTCGTCGGCCCCCTTCTTGGCATCGGCGGTCTCGACCTCGGTCCGGATCCCGCGGGTCGCCGGCGCCACCAGGGCCGCCTCGCGCTTCTCCTGCTTGTCCACGCGGTTGATCTCGCCCTCGAGACCGTCCATCTCCGTGTCGAGGCGCGCCAGGGTGGCGTTGTCCTCGGCCGAGCGCTTCTCGGCGGGGCCGGCGTCCAGGATCTTCCGATACTGGTCGGTCAACTCCCCGAGCTTCTGCCGCAGTTCCCGACTGGTCATGGTCGTGGCTCCTCAAAAGGCCGCACCCGGAAGGCCGTGTCACTGGAACGGAGACGCCCGCCTTCCGGGGGATGCGTCCCGCGTATCAGTGCAGGTCTTCCGGGTGCCTCGATGTGCGGCGCGGCCGAAGCCGGGTGCACAGAGCGAAGCGGCGCGGAATCGCCGCTATGTCTCTCGGACTATGGCGTGGTCAGGAACAGGAGGGGAGGCGGGTGTAGTTATTCCGTGAGTGTGACTTCCGACCTAGGCGCTTTTCAAGACGTTGACCAGCGCAGTGCCGCACATGGGACAAGCGATAGACGGCACCGCAACCCGCCGACGTTCATGTGTGATCGCCTTGAGTAGTCCTTCGGCGTACTCGCGATTGCGTGAGAGCGAGGACCGTCTGACTGGCTTGCCTCTATCATAGTACTGCATCCACCACACATGGCCCCGAAGATAGACACAGCCCTGGCCCCATGACGGGCCGGGAAGGTCTCGCGTGGTTGCGCCACCACCCTCCATGCCGTTGAGGAGCGCGTGACCAAGCCGGCGGGCTTGATTAATCCACCAACGCTCCCGGTTGTTCAGGTGTGTACGGTCGCATGCTTCCAGGATAATGAGGCCCGGTGCACGTGCTACTCCGTTCAGCCACAGCGAGAGTGCGGGTGAGTGACCCCGCCCTTCCCGGTACTGTCGGTAACGCCTCTCGATGTCCTTACTCTGTCCGATGTACCTGACACTGCCACCTCTATCCGTGAGTGCGTAGATACCGACGATGGATTTCCGGGCCGTCATATGCCCACCTGAACGCCTGCCCCACAATTCGGACAGGATAATCGCGCCCGCGGTTTGGGTAGCGCCCGCTCCACTAACAGCCGTTCTGCCTCTAACCGGCTGCGCGAGTAGGACGACTCCCTGACCCAACGCCCCCCGCGGTAGAACTTGATCCACCACGTCCTTCCCCGGAGGTAGACCGTACCCTGCCCGTAGCGCGGCATCCTACAGACCCAACCGGACGCCAATCTGCAATCGTGTCACCCGACTACGCGCATTTCCAGAACTGGCAGACAGGCTCAACGGTACCGCGCTATTGAGCGCGCCCTGAATCAGGACCCCACCCGTGGCGGTCAGTCCGAACGCGACGGGTCGGTTGAGCGTGCCGATGATGGCCGACAGGGGCACGCTCACCACAGGGCGACAAGACTGGTTGCGGTCGTGCCCGTCGCCTTGATGCGCTTGGGACGCACGGGCAGTAGGGTGCCGGCAGGGATACCGACCAGCGTGACGGCGAGTGAATCCTTGAGGAGGATGAGAGTGACATCCCCAGCTCCGCCGATCCAAAGGGCGCGCGGGAGCGTTGCCAGGTCGGTAATCATCGTCTGGCGTGATCGCCGTAGCCCGCTCCGCTGATGCGTGTATGCCGGGGGTGACCAGCTCGAAAGGATCGGCCATCAGGCCACCCGTGCGACGCGTTGTCGCAGCCCAAGCCGGCGCCGCAGTTCCTCGTCAGCGGGGATGGTCGGAGCGGCCGGCGGCACCAGCGCTTCCAGCTGGGCGAGCCAGCCGCGGAAGTCCTCCGCCTGAGTCTCCGGGATCTTCCCATCCTCCACGGACGCCAGCACGACCGCGAGCTGCGCGATGTCCACCCCCGCCTTGACCGTGGCGATGTCGACCGCGGAGGACCGCTTCTCGGCCTCGCTGTCCGGATAGGCCGGGAAGGTGACCGGGCTCACGTCAAAGAGCTTCACCTCCACCAGCTTCCGGAGAACCGTGCCATCGGGTTCCGTGACCCAGTCGTCCCGCACGGTCTCGAACCCGAACGACGTCCCGATCACATCCCGGCGCTCGACGCGGCGGGCGAAGTGCTTGTGCATGGCGTCTTCGCCGTCCAGGGTGACGTCGCCATGGAGGCCGTCGTCCGCCTCCCGGAGCGCGAGGGTCTTGTTCGATTGCCGGCCCAGGACCCAGTTCGGGTCGTGGTTCCAGACGGAGACGATGTCGCCGCCCCGCTCCTGGAGCGTCTTGGTGAAGGCGCTGGGCTCGATGATCTCCACGAACCCCCAGAGCTCCACGGAGCGCCGGCCGAAGGGCACGAACATCCCAATCGTGGGATTGTCGCCTTCGGCCCGAAGTGAGATCTCGCCCTGGTAGGTCCGGCGCTCCTGCTTCGGCAGCTTGCCCCGGATCGCATCGATGGGGTCACTCTTCTTCTTCGGCATCTATCCCTCCTGCTGGCCTCGTCGGTTGGGTGGGCGGCGTCGTATTCGCCGGGACGCCCGCCGGCAGGTCCGCGTATGTATCCCCGCCCGGATCGGTGCGGGGGTTCATGTCTTCCTTCTCTCGAGCATCGTTCGCCGAGAGCAGGCCGGCCTGGCGCCCGGTGAGGTACGCGCGGTAGCGGCTCTCCAGATCGCCCCGGAGGATCGCGTCCAGGTTGAACTTGAGGAACACCCGCGCCCGGTCCTTCCGGCCCAGGAGCTGCATGGCCATCCGCTGTTCCCAGCGCACGGCATAGGGCCGGATCGTGTCCTCCACGAACTCGATCGCCTGGTGCTCGATGTTGGAGAACGTCGCGCGCTTCAGGTCGCCCAACTTGTGGGCCGGGATCCGGAGCATCCGCGAGGCCTCGGAGACTTGGAACTCCCGGAGCCCCAGGAGTTGGGCCTTCTCGGGCTCAATCGTCGTCTGGTGCCACTTCATGCCTTCTTCGAGGATGAGGAGGCGGTGCTGCTTGTCGATCCCGGCGACCTGGTTCTCGACCGCTTTCCGCAGCCGCTCGTGCGCCTCATCGCCCAGCTCGCCCGGGTGTTCCAGGACGCCGCTCGCCACCGCGCCGCGCCCGAAGAAGGCGCCGGCGAAGATCTCCGTCGCCAGCCCCAGACCCAGGGATTCCTTGAACAGGGTGGGAATGGCGCGCCCGATGATGCCGCCACCCCAGCCCCGGATGAGCAGGACCTCGTCGGCCGGCAGGGCCGCCGAGCCGCTCACCCCGCCCTGGTCGCTTTGGGGCAAGGTGACGCGGAATTGCAGCTGCCGCTCCGGATTGCGGGTGATCGTGACGCGATCGGGGTTCAAGGGCCAGAGTTCGATCACATCGCCCCGGCCATTGTAGATGATCTGCGCGGCCGCGAACCCGAACAGCGGGATGTGCGTCTGCATCAGTTCGAAGAACTCGAATGCCGTCATCTCCTCGTTCGCCTGATCGTGCAGGACGAAGTAGAGGGGATGGTTCCGCCGGAGCTCGCGGCCCCGCGGCTCGAGGCGTTCAAAGGTCTGGCAGGGCAGCGAGCCCATGGTCTCCGCGATGATCCGCACCCCGGCGGCGAAGGGCGTCCAGCCCAAGGCCGTCTCGGTCGTCACCCGGATCCCGGACGCCGCCTCCCGGCCCCCGAACATGTTCACCAGCCAGTAGGCGGGGTTCGTGGGATCCGTGGTGGCGCTGATCCCACGCTGCTCGAAGAATCGCGTCAGCAGGCCGGTCACGATTTCCTCCGTTCGCGGCGTTCGGTCCAGGAGCCGATCGCGGCCCAGGCCATGAGCAGGACGCCGGCGAGGATCACGCCGGCCGGCCGGAAGACCAGGCCCGCGCCCCACGCCAGGGTCGCAGCGCCGGTCAGCATGAGGCTGTCGTAGCGCCGGCCCCACGCGGCGCGGGACCAGGCCCGGGCGCGGGCCACCACAAAACGCAGCGTGCGGTTCATTCGATCACTATGGGGTCGCGGGTATCATAGACGGACCGCTTCGGCCGGGTCACGATCGCCCGGCCCAGGGCCAGGATGGTCGAGACGACGCCGTCGATCTTGCCGACGGAGGTGGACTTGTCCGGCGCGATGTTCCCGTTCGCGTCCGTCCGCGTCGTGACGTTCGCCACCATCCAGCGCATGACGGGATGCGCTCCATGCCGGAGCTTCCGGGCGATGGTGAGCTTCTCGAACTCCTTGCTCGGCTCGGAGAGTGTGGCCATCCCCTGGCGCATGGAGACCATCTGAAACCCGGCGTCGCTCCTCGAGGGATTGAGCGCGTCCATGAGCTGCGTGGCCAACTGCTCAGCGTTCCAGGGATCGTAGCCGACCTGTTTCAGCTTCATCCGCTTGGCGTGCTCCAGGATGTCGGCCCGGATGAACTCGTAATCGATGACGTTGCCGGGCGTGGCGATCAGGAAGCCGTCGCGCACCCAGGCGGCGTAGGACGGTCCCTCGTGCCGGCGTTCGCGTTCATTGACCAGTTCCTCGGGCACCCAGAACCGGAAGTGGAGGTCGTAGAAGCCGTCGAGCTCTGCGAGGAGCGTCAGGGCGGCAACGTCGATCTTGGTGGACAGGTCCAGGCCGCCGAACACGATCCGGCCGGCGAGGGGGTGCGGCGGATCCGCACACAGGTTCCACCGCTCGAGGGGGATCCAGCGCGTCACCTGCTGCGTCCACTGATTGCCGTGCAGCCGGAGGAAGGTGTTCAAGAACGACGGCTGCCGTTCGGCCTGGGCGCATTGTTCGCGCAGGTAATCGAGCTTGACCGAGATCCCGAGGTTGGGATTGGCCTTTTCCCAGGCCCGCTCGTCGCGCCAATCATCGCCCTCATCCATCGCCGCGATGTAGGCGAAGAAGCGGTCGTCCTCGATCGCGCCTTCGAGCACCTTGACGGCGTAGTCGTGCAGCTGCCAGCCGATGGACTCGGGATCGTAGATGCCGGCGGTGGTGATCGCGATCGTCAACGGCTGCCGGCGCGCGCCCTGCGCGGTCAGCAGCACATCCCAGAGCCCGCGGTCTTTGTGGGCGTGCATCTCGTCCACGATGTTGCCGTGCGGATTCAGCCCGTCGAGGGTGTCGGAGTCCGCACCCAGGGGCTCGAACTTCGACGCCATCTTGAGACAGCTGATGTTGTTCCGGTAGGTCCGCACCCACCGCTTGAGGGCTGGCGACTGCTTCACCATCGACTCCGCGGCGCTCCAGACGATCTTCGCCTGGTCCTTCTTCGTCGCGGTGGCGTACACCTCCGCGCCCGGCTCGTGGTCGGCGACCGTCAGAAAGAGGCCGGCCCCCGCAGCCTCGGTCGACTTGGCGTTCTTCCGGGCCAGCTCCATGTACGCAATCCGGAAGCGCCGGGTCCCGTCCGGCCGCATCCACCCAAAGACGATCGTCCACCGTTCCCGTTGGTCCGGGGTGAAGACGATCGGCTGGCCGGCCCATTCCCCCTTTGAGTGCCGGCAGTATCGCTCGACGAACTCCACCATCCGCCGCCCGGCCGCCGCGTCGAACCAGAGACCGCGCGGGTGCCGGGTCTGCCGAGGGTCGCGCGGCATCCCATCCGGGTAGGCGAGTTGGAGATCCCGCCGCTGCCGCTCGAGGTAGAGGCGCTCGTACTTCCCGATCGCCCGCGGCGGCCGGGGGGGCGGGCTCGCGGCCCGCGCCTTACGCCTCGGCGCCGCGACGGCCAAAGAGGAACTCCTCGTCACTGCCCTTGGGTTTCTGCGGCACGCTCAAACCCACCTGGTCACTGGGCGTCATGCCGAACTTGCCACCCAGTCGCGTCGCCTCCCGCTGGGCCTTCAGCGCGATCGCGCGATACCGTTCGACCTTGGTGGACCTGGGCCGGAGCTCTTTGAGTAGATCACTGTAGATGGCGTAGATCGCGCTGAAGG
>Ga0209342_10002650_pt1 | contig 19020 bp, 15 predicted proteins | sample RifCSP16_2_FD_184023 | JGI IMG/M metagenome (GOLD analysis project Ga0209342, IMG submission 184023) | Soil microbial communities from Rifle, Colorado - Rifle CSP2_sed 16_2 (SPAdes) (version 2) | ecosystem: Environmental > Terrestrial > Deep subsurface > Rock core/Sediment | place: Rifle... | reverse complement strand
GGACGGTGGGCCGCGAGGTGGGGTGGCAGGTCCGCTTCGAGCGGGAGTTCTCGGACGAGACGACGCTGCTCGTGGCGACGGAGGGCATCCTCGCCGCCCGGATGCAGTCGGATCCGCTGCTCGCTGGCTTCCGCACCGTCGTGCTCGACGAGTTCCATGAGCGCAGCGTCCACGCCGACCTCGGTCTCGCCCTCCTCCGGGAGGCGCTCGAAGCGCGGGACGAGCTTCGGGTGCTGGTGATGTCGGCGACGCTCGAGGCCGCTCCGGTGGCGGAGTTCCTCGGAGGCGCCACCGTCATCGAGGTCCAGGGTCGTCCGCACCCGGTGGAAGTGGAGTGGGCGCCCGGGCTTCGACCCGCGGAAGCGGTGCGCCGGGTCGCGGCCGCGGAGAGCGGCCACATCCTGTGCTTCCTGCCCGGGGCGAGCGAGATCCGTGCCCTCGCGGCGGAACTCTCCGATCTCTCTCCGCGGTTCGACCTGCTCCCGCTCCACGGCTCGCTCGACGCGAGGGCGCAGGACCTGGCCCTCGCGCCGGGCCCGCGGCGCAAGATCGTGCTCGCCACCAACCTCGCCGAGACCTCGGTCACCGTCGAGGGCGTCACCGACGTCGTGGACACGGGCTGGCACAAGGTCCTGCGTTACGACGACGCGCGGGGGCTGGACCGGCTCGAGCCCGAGCGCATCCCGATGGATTCCGCGGAGCAACGGGCGGGTCGCGCCGGTCGCACCGGGCCCGGGCGGGCGCTGCGTCTGTGGGACCGGCGCGATCGGCTGCGCCCGCACCGCGAGCCGGAGATCCTCCGCGTGGACCTCGCAGGCCCGCTCCTCGAGGTCCTGGCCTGGGGCGCGGATCCGCTCGCCTTTCGCTGGTTCGAGTCGCCGCCGGAGGCGCGCGTGCGGGCAGGGCTGGAGCTCCTCCGCCTCCTGGGGGCGATCACCGATCACCGCCTGACGCCACTCGGCGACGCGATGCGGCGCCTGCCCCTGCATCCGCGCCTCGGCCGTGTGCTGCTGGAGGCGGGGGGCTCCCGTCGTGCCGCGGCCGCGTGCGCCGTGCTCGCGGAGCAGCGGGGGCCGCGCGCGCCCGAGGCTACTTCGACCGACTCCGACGTACTCGCGATGGCGGACCGCCTGGCCGAGGCGCCGTTCCCCGTCCGGCAGGCGGCACGAGAGCTGGCGGAGCGGGCGGCGCGTCTGATCCCGGGCGCCGCTGCGATCGCCGACGACGAAGGGCTGCGCCGGGCGCTGCTCCTCGGCTTCCCCGATCGCGTCGCGCGGCGCCGCTCGCCGCGCTCGCCGCGCCTTCTGCTCGCCTCGGGGACGGGGGCCGCCCTCTCGCGCGAGAGCGGCGTCCACGAAGGCGAGTTCCTTCTCGCCCTCGATGTGGTGGCCGGCCCCGCGGACCCGAACGCCGAGGCCCGAGTGCGTGTCGCGAGCCGAGTCGAGCGGGCCTGGCTCGCCCCGACGCGCCGCGAGACCGTCCACCGCTTGGACGGTGAGGCGGGGCTCGTGCGCGCGGTCGAGAGGGAGTGGTACCTCGGCATTCTTCTCTCCGAGAGGACCGTCACCGCCGATCACGAAGAGGCGGCGGCGATCCTGGCCGCGGCGATCGAGGAGCGAGGGTTCGGGCCCGAGGCCGAGGGCCTTCTTCGCCGTGCACGCTTCGCCGGGGTCGACCTCGACGTGGGCGCCCTCGTGCGGCAGGCCTGCGCCGGACGTATGCGGCTCGCGGACGTGGACCTTGTCGCCTGCATCCCGTCGGAGGCGCGACGCGCCGTCGATCGCCTCGCGCCCTCGACACTCACCGTGCCCTCCGGTCGCCGAGTAACGCTTCGGTACGGCGACGACGGTTCGGTCCTGGCCGCGGTCAAGCTGCAGGAGCTGTTCGGCCTCGACGAGACGCCGCGGCTCGGACCGCGCCGGGAACCCGTGACCTTCGAGCTGCTCGCACCGAGCGGGCGGCCCGTGCAGACCACACGCGACCTCCGGAGCTTCTGGGACAAGACTTACCCCGAGGTCCGCCGGGAGCTGCGCGGCCGGTACCCGAAGCACCCCTGGCCCGAGGATCCCCGAACGGCCGAGCCGACGCATCGGACCAGACGGCAACGCTGAGGTCTTTGCGGGCCGAAGGTCTTGCCGGATGGCGTGCGCCGGGGCCGCAAGGACGGCGCATGCGTGGCGCCCGAGGGCGCGACCTCCATCTCCCGCGCCCCTGCAAATCCTGGGTAATCTGGCCGATCCACTCCTTCCGCCCAAGCCAACCGACAGAAACGGGCCTGGCATCGCCGTTGCTCGACGGACGGTCGGGTTGCCGAGTGCGAAAAGAGCCGTGGCTCCCGGCGATCGGAGGGAGAGAAGGTCGGCATGACGAGCGATCTCATGTTGGGCATGGCCGGCTCGGGGGGCGACGGCATCGTCTCCGCGGGCGACGCCCTGATGACGGCGGCGAGCCTCGAGGGTTACCACGCCGTCCTCACCAAGAGCTTCGGGCCGCAGATCCGGGGGGGCGAGTCCTCGTGCCGTCTGCGGGTGTCGACACGGCCGGTCCTGAGCACCGGGGGCACCCTCGACGTCGCGGTGGCGCTGAACTGGGAGGACTTTCTCCGCTTCGGTGACGAGCTGCCGGTCGGGGGGCGGACGACGGTCGTCTACGACAGCCAGACCGGCGTCGCCCCGGACCGCCTCCCGCTGCCGGAGGTCGTGCCTTGGGAGGCGATCCCGGTGCCGATCGGTGAGATGGCCAAGAAGGAGGCCGGGACCGAGCGAGCGAAGAACTCGGTGGTGCTGGGTCTCCTCGCGGGCTGGCTGGGCATGGGGCGGGACTCGCTCCTCGCCGGCATCCGGAAGCGCTTCGCCAAGAAGGGGCCGGAGGTCGCGGAGAGCAACGAGCGCGCCTTCGCGAGCGGATTGCGCTTTGCCCTCGAGCACCCGCTGCGGGAGCCGCGGGCGCTCGAGTCCGCGAGCGCCACGGGGGCTCGAAAGCTGGTCGTCGACGGCAACGAGATGTGCGCGGCGGCGGCGCTGTTCGCCGGGTGCGAGTTCTTCGCCGGCTACCCGATCACACCCTCCTCCGAGATCATGCACTTCCTCGGCCGCGAGATCTGGAAGTACGGCGGCACCATGGTCCAGGCCGAGGACGAGATCGCGGGGGTGGGGGCGGTCGTAGGCGCTTCGTTCGCGGGGAAGAAGGCGATGACGGCGACGTCGGGGCCGGGCATGTCGCTCAAGACCGAGACCCTCGGCCTCGCCACCATCGCCGAGCTGCCGCTCGTCTGCGTCAACGTACAGCGTGGCGGGCCGTCGACCGGGATCCCGACCAAGAGCGAGCAGGCCGACCTCTTCCAGGCCTGCTTCTCCGCCCACGGCGACGTCGTCCGTCCCGTGCTCGCGCCCACCTCGGTCGAGGACACCTTCGCGGTCACGGTCGAGGCCTTCAACATCGCCGAGCAGTACCAGACGCCGGTCATCATCCTCTCCGACCAGGAGATCGCGCAGCGCAAGGAGACGGTCGAGGAGATCGACACCTCCGCCTTCGTGCTGGTCGAGCGACGGCGGCCCACCTCGAGCGAGCTCGAGGGCTACGAGCGGTTCCGGATCACGGAATCCGGCGTCAGCCCGATCAGCCACCCCGGCACGCCCGGGGGCAACTACCTCGCGTCCGGCATCGAGCACAACGAGCGGGGGGCCCCGACCGCGAGCGGTGAAGTCCACGAGCGGATGAACGAGAAGCGGATCCGGAAGCTCGACCCGCTGAAGCGCCGGCGCGACCTCTTCCGTCTGGAGGGCGACCGCAACGCACCGCTCGCCCTCATCGCCTGGGGCAGCCTGGCCGGGGTGGCGCGCGAAGGGCTGGCGCTGGCGCGGGCGCAGGGCATCCAGGCCAAGCTGCTCGTGCCGACGCTGCTCTACCCGGTGGCGGAGGAGGTGTATCGGGAGTTCTTCGAGGGGGTGCAGGCCGGCCTCGTCGTGGAGCAGTCTCACCTCGGTCAGCTCCACCGGATCATCCGGATGTTCGTGAACGTGCCATCGGGAGTGGAGTCGCTGGCGCGCAGCGGCTCCAACCCCATCGTCCCCGCCGCGGTCGCGGCGCGGCTTCAGAAGATGGTGCTCGCGTTCCAGAGGCGGCGGGCACCCGAGTTCGAGCCGGCAGGCTGATCGGAGACCGCAGATGAGCGAAACCCTGGCGCGCCCGATCGAGGAGTACCAGGCCAAGGACTACAAGAGCGACCTCAAGCCGATCTGGTGCCCCGCCTGCGGCGACTATGGCGTCGTGCAGGCGATCTACCGTGCCCTGGCCGGTGTCGGACGCCCGCCGCACGAGATCGCCTTCGTGTCCGGGATCGGGTGCTCGAGCCGCATCCCCGGCTACACCACCGCCTACGGGTTCAACAGCGTGCATGGGCGGGCGCTGCCGATCGCCCAGGGGATCAAGCTCGCGAACCCGGAGCTGCTCGTCCTCGTCGCGGGAGGCGACGGCGACGGCTTCTCGATCGGCGGAGGGCACGTCGCCCACGCGGTGCGCCGCAACGTCGACCTCACCTATATCGTGATGGACAACCAGATCTACGGGCTGACGAAGGGGCAGCTGTCCCCGACCTCGCCCCGGGGGCTCAAGACCTCCTCTTCGGCGTGGGGGAGCCTGGAGGACCCGGTCAACCCGCTCCTCTATGTGCTCGGCTACGGCGCGAGCTTCGTCGCCCAGGGGACGCCCGCCGACATGGCCGGCCTCGCCGTCGTCATCGAGCAGGCGATCCGCTACCCGGGCTTTGCCTTCGTCAACGTCCAGTCCCCCTGCGTCACCTACGGCCAGGCCGAGCAGTCGCTCAAGGCCCACAAGGCGATGATGCAGCGCCTCGAGGACCTGGGGCACGATCCCACGGACCGGCTCCGGGCCATGGCCCTCGCCTCGGAGTACGGGACCAAGCTCTACACGGGCGTCCTCTACCGCAACCCCTCGCCGCCTCCCACTTACGAGGTGGAGGCGAGGCGGCGGCAGGAGGAGACGCGGCCCCTCGCCCGGCCAAAGGAGCGCATCCTGGAGATGTTCCGGCCGGAGTAGGCTAGACTCCGGGCGGAATGAGCGAGGCCGCGCACCCGATCGTCCTCGTGGCCATGGGCGGCCACGCCTTCATGCAGCCGGGGGAGGCGGGCACGATCGAGGAGCACGAGAGAAACGCCGAGCGGATCGCCGCCCTCCTCATGACGCTCGTCGAGCGCGAGTACCATCTTTGCATCACGCACGGCAACGGGCCGCAGGTGGGGACCCTTCTGCGGCAGCAGGAGCTCGCACGCAGCGACGTGCCCGCCCTCCCCCTCGACGTGCTGGTCGCCATGACCGAGGGCAGCCTCGGCTACATCCTGCAGCAGGCCCTGCTCAACGAGCTGCGCAAGCGCGAGACGCGCCGCTACGTCGTGACGGTGGTGACGCAGGTGGTGGTGGACGAGAACGATCCGGCCTTCGCGGTGCCCTCCAAGCCGATCGGCCCGTTTCTGTCGAAAGAGGAGGCGGAGCGACGGCGCGACGAGCTCGGCTGGCGAGTGGGGGAGGACGCGGGGCGGGGCTGGCGGCGCCTCGTGCCTTCACCGGCGCCGCTTCGGGTCGTGCAGCGTCACATGATCCGGGACGCCGTGCGGCAGGGCCACATCGTCGTCGCGTGCGGGGGCGGGGGGGTCCCCGTCCGGCGCGGGGCCGACGGCCGCTTCGCCGGGGTCGAGGCCGTGATCGACAAGGATCTCACCTCGAGCGTCCTCGCCACCGACGTCGGGGCCGCCCTCCTGGTGATCCTGACCGCGGTCCCGCAGGTGTACGTCCACTACGGACGCCCGGAGCAAAAGGGCCTGGGCGCGGTCACGCTGGACGAGCTGGAGCGACTGCACGCGGAGGGGCACTTCCCGCCCGGAAACATGGGCCCCAAGATCGAAGCCGTGATCCACTTCCTCCGGCGGGGCGGGCGTCGTGCGGTGATCACCAACCCCGAGAGTCTTCCCCTGGCGATCGACGGGCGCGGGGGGAGCCACTTCGTGGGCGCGATCTGAGCGGCTTCGGGGGTTGCGCTCGCGCGCTCGGGCCTGACCGACGCGGACGGATTCGGCGTTCATCAAACACGAGCGCGCTCCCGCGCAACCCCCTCGCCTGGAGAGAAGAGGCGGCGAGGCGGGCTCTCAGGACGAGCGCGTGATGAGGGTTCTGAGGCGGTCCCGTATGGCGGGGGGCTGGGCCTCGGTCCACATGACACCGTAGCGGAGCATGCCCTCCGTCCCGGCCCGCATCGGCCCTCCCCACACGACGACGCCCTGGGCGTCCAGCGGCTGGGGCTCCCGGGCGAAGCTCAGCTGCAGGCCGACGTTACGGCCGACTTCGAACCGTCCGTCGGTCAACACGCAGGCCCCCCCCTCGGAGATGTTGGCCACGACCCCAAAGGCGGCGGTCCGCTGGCCTTCGTCCTCGATCGCAACCGTAATGGAGGTCTTCGGGATGACCCGGACGGAGCGCCTCTCCTTCATACCCTTCCTCGCGCCTCCGACGCAGGCGCCTCTGGCGAGGCGCTCGGTCAGGCTTGGCCGGCTCAAGGCCGGCTCGGGCGAGGGAGGGAACAGCCAGTCCCGCCCGGCAACAGGGGAAAGGGTACGCCCGGGCGCGGTCCTCGGTCAAGACGGGGGTGCCATAATGCCGGCCATGGCGACGAGCCCCCCCCGCCTGCTCGGTTGGGGCCTCCTCGGGACGGCCCGGATCAACCGAATGGTGATACCCCCCCTTCGCGTCTCGCCGCGAAACCGCCTGGCGGCGGTGGCCAGCCGTTCCGCGGATCGCGCCGCGGCATACGCCCGGGAGTGGGGGATCGACCGGGCCCATGGCCGTTACGAGGCGCTGCTCGAAGACGCGGCGGTCGATGTCGTCTATCTGCCGCTGCCGAACTCGCTCCACGCGGAGTGGGTGCTGCTGGCGGCGCGGGCGGGCAAGCATGTGCTGTGCGAGAAGCCGCTCGCCCTGTCCGTGGAGGAGGTGGACCGGATCACCTCCTCCGCCACCGCCGCCGGAGTGGTCGTGGCCGAGGCCTTCATGTACCGGCACCACCCCCAGACACTGAAGGTGCGGGAGCTGGTCGAGCAGGGCGCGCTAGGCGAGATCCGCCTTGTCCGGGGCACCTTCAGCTTCCCGCTGACCCGGGCGGATGACGTCCGTCTCCGGCCCGAGCTGGGGGGTGGCTGCCTCTGGGACGTGGGCTGCTACCCGGTCAGCTTCGCCCGCTATGTGCTGGCGGCGGAGCCACTCGAGGTCTACGGATCCTGGCAGCTCGGACCCACGGGCATCGACGAGACATTCGCGGGCCAGATGGTGTTTCCGGGCGGGGTCCTGGTGCAGATCGACGCCGGCTTTCGCGCCCCCTTGCGGGCGGAGATGGAGATCGTCGGCACGGAGGGCGTGTTGCGCATCGGGCGGCCCTGGCGCCCTGTCCGGGGCGAGCCCCTCCGCCTGAGCCGCCGCGGCCGAACCGAGCTCCTGGCCTGCGACGGCGAGGACCGATACCGCCTCGAGATCGAGGATCTCGCGGACGCTGTTCTCGAAGGCCGGTCGCCGCGGATCAGCCTCGCCGAGAGCCGCGGCAACGTCGCCACGCTCGTGAGCCTCCTCCGCTCGGCCCGCGAGAGAGTCCCAGTGTCCCTGCCCTAAAACGGCCAGCGGCTCGGCGCGCGGGGCCCCGAGGAGGACCGCAGCTCCGGAGGGACCGTGCGAGGACCGCACTCGGGGTGCGCGTCGAGCCGCAGACCAGTGCCCTCACCCGCGGAGGCTGGCCTTCGGGATGCGCGCGAGCAGGTCCTCGAGCTCGCCCCGGCTCTCGGCGCCGATCGTGAAGCAGTCGAGGACGGGGGAGGCGAGCGCGTACCGCAGCGCCTCGTCCACGCGCGGGCGCAGACCGCCCGCGCCGAGGATCTTCATCCCTATGACGCCCTTGCCCTTTCTCTTCATCTCATGGAGCACGGGCAGGACCTCGTCCACGTCCGCGTCCATCGCAATGCGGGCGGGGTTGAGGCGAGCCAGGTCGACGTCGACCCACTCCGCGGCCGCGGCAGTCTGGAGCGCCCCCAGCGTGTGGCAGGAGACGCCGTGGGCCCGGATCATCCCCTTCTCCTTCGCCCGCGAGAGCGCGGCCATGGCCCCCGCCTTCTGCCGCGGCCAGTTGTCGTCCATCATGCAGTGCAGGAGCACGATGTCGAGCATCTCGGTTCCAATCTCGCGGCGGAATCGATCGAGGTCGGCCCACATCTCCCGATCGGTGCTGGCGTGGGTCTTGGTGAGGATGACGACCTTGTCGCGCGGCACGGTCTTGAGCGCCTCTCGGGCGTGGGGATGGGTGCCGTACTGATCGGCGAGATCCCAGAATCCTAGGCCGTTGTCCACGCCCGCCCGCAACAGCTCCGCGAGCCCCAGGAGCCCCAGGGCGCGCGTCTGATTGGAGGCCTTGCCCACGCCCGAGGTGCCGGTGCCCTGGGCGAGCCGTGAGACCACGATCCCGGTCCTTCCCAATGTGACCGGGTCCTGCGCGTGCTTCTCTCGTGTGCCCGCGGAGAGGAAACGGGGGGAGGGCTCGAGGCCGAAGAGGGCGGCCCCGCCGACGAGGGACCCGTGTCGCAGGAACTGGCGTCGTTCCATGTCCACCTCGCGATTGCCCCCGAAAGCCGACTCGCCGCGACCGGACTAGCTTACGCTCCGCCGGACCTCCTCGTCGATCGCGGGGCGCACGTCGGACCGGAGGGGAGCCTCGGCGACGAAGGCGATCGTGATCAGGCCGGCCGATGTGGGCACTCGCCACGCCGTCAGGTGGAGCCCGCCGACGGGGACCGAGACCGATCGGGTCGGCGATCCGGTGAGGGCGCGGTTCATGGCCGGGACGAGCTTGGCCGCGACAGCCTCCGCCCCCGGCTCCGGCCAGTCGCCCCGGGACGAGAAGACCCGTCCCTGGGCGTCGATGAGCATGGCGCCCTGCGCGCTCGAGATGCGAACGCACGTGTCCAGGGCGTCCACGGACTCCTCCTCGGAGGTGCCGACGTCGACCGCCGGCAGCTCACCGAGACCTTGCTCGCCGGATCCTCCTGCGGACAGATCGGGTTCGGCCCCAAGGCCTCCCACCAGATCCTCGGGTGAGACCCCCGATGGTGCGGGGAGCACGTCGGAGACCAGATCCTCGGGGCCAACCTGTAAGCCGGGATCCGTCTCCGCGCTGAGGCCGCCGAGGGGGGTCGCCAGATCCCCGACCCCCACGTCCACCATTCCGTCCAAGGGTCCCTTGGGGACCCGTGGCGGCGGGGAGGGCGGCGCCGGACGTTCGAAGGCAGCGGTGGGTCGGCGGGGCGGCACCGGCGCCGGCGGGGCCGAGGCTGGGACGGGCGGTCCATCCGGTGTCAGGGGCGAGCTCTCCGGCCCCCGGGCCTGCCGATGCAGCCGCCGTGCGATCGCCCGGGCCGTTTCGAGGTCAGAGGAGCTGGCGGGCGGGCTGAGCTTCATGGACTCTCTCCATCCCGTCGATGCGATTCATCCTCTCTTCGAGCTCCTCCGCGAGCAGCCCGAAACGCCGCGCTTCCGCGGCGCCCGCGCCGCCGCCCAGGAACCCCACGGGGATGCCGAGCTCGCTCGCGCGGATGAAGGCCTCGGACCGCGGCACCACCGTCTCCAGCGTGTCCGGGAAGCCGTTCCAGATTTCACCGAGGACGCTGTGGGTGGCCGCCCGGTCCCGCTCGACGAGGGTGGGGAGGATCCCGAGGAGCTTGAGGCGGGGATTGACCTGCCTCTGCACGTGCTCCACGACCCGCAGCGCCTGGCCCACCGAGCGGAGGGCGAGGTTCTCCGTCTGGAAGGCCAGCACCACGTAGTCCGCCGCCGCCAGGGCGGACGAGGTCACCCGTCCCAGGCCGGACGGCGTGTCGAGGACGACCACCTCGCTGCCCGCCTCGCTCCGCGTGAGCAGGTCGTGAAGGGCCCCCGGTCGCGACACGTCCTCCTCGTAGGAGGCCACGTCCGTGGGATCGAGGCGTCCCCGGGGCAACAACCTCAGCGCAGGGAGGCGGGTCGGCAACACAGCCTGGGCGGGGTCGGTCTGACGAACGAGCAGCTCCGCGAGCCCGACGAGCTCGGTGTCCCCCCTCGCCAACGAGAGCCCCACCGCGCCCTGGGGGTCGAGATCCACGAGCAGCGTGCGGCGACCCCGCTCCGCGAGCGAGACGGCGAGGTTCAGGGCCACGGTGGTCTTGCCCACGCCTCCCTTCTGGCTCGCGATCACCACCCGGCGTGTCATCCTTCCCTCCGCTACGTGGCAAGAGTGTAGCACCGAGCGTCGCTGGCAGTTCAGACCCCGCCGCTCTCCGCGCGCATCTCACGCAGGCGCTCTCGGATCGCCTCCCGCGAGCGATTGATGAAGGCCCGAACCTGCGTGGGATCCTCCGGCATCTCCCAGGGGCCGATGACCTCGCTGCGCGAATCGATCAGATGGACGCGAAAGAGCAGATCGACGAAGCGACGGACGTGCCAAGAGCCCTCGTTCACCACCAGGTAGACCGGCATGCGGCGCTCGGTCAACACGGCCCTGAGCCCCGCGGTGTGGAATGGTCCGACCTCGCCGTCGCGGCTGCGGTGGCCCTCCGGAAAGATCAGCAGGCCGTGGGGCAGCTCGCGCGCGCCCCGACGGATGGCCTCGATGGCCTCCGCCGAATCGCGCTCCGGGTCCACGATCGGGCAGCCCAGGAGGCGCACGGCGGTGGAGACGGAGGGGATGAAGCGCGCATAGCGGCGCCGGGTCACGAACGCAGGCGCGCGCGGGTGGGCCAGGAGCGTGACGTGCAGGATGTCGAGCAGGGACTGGTGATTGGCGATGATCGCGATCGGGGTGGCGGTGGGCAGCGTGCCCGAGCGGCGGGCGCGCGCCCCGCCCAGGCGGAGCATGAAGAAGGTGGCGCTGACGATGCCTTTCATGAAGATGGTGACCAGTAGCTGGCGATGACGCGGCCAGACCCGCGCTGCGGGCAGGAAGAGGAAGAAGACAACGACACCCCCGACGAGATAGAGAAGCCCGGCGAGGACGGCCGAGATCAGGCTGCGGGCGCCTCGAAGCAGCGGGAGCACCGGCCGATCTTAGCGTCGCCCTGGGGTCGGGGTCGATCTTCGGCCGACTCAGGGGGCGGCGGCGCCCCTTCGGGCGATGAACGCACCCTCGAGCGCCCGGCTCGCGGTCTCGACGAAGGCGAAAAGCGGCTCGAGGGGCGGCGGCGCCGCGCCACCGGGGATGTCGCCGTAGAGGACGGCGATCGTTTCCTGATGCGCCCGGACGGGCACGAGGGAGGCCGCGGCCACGCCCAGCGGGCCGACATGGTCGAGGAGCCGACGGGTGGGACCGTTGCGGGGGAGGGGCCCGCTCCACGGCCGTCCGCTGGAGAGCGCATGCGAAAAGGCGGAGGGCTCGTCGAGGGGGACGGCAAGCTCCCGCGCCAGCAGGTCGAGGCTGGCGCCACTCTGCGTCGGCCCGAAGCCGGCGAGCCCGCGCAGCATGTCGTCCCTGGCGATGAACAGGATCGCGCGAGGGAAGAACGCTCGGGCGACGCTCAGCAGGAGAAACGCGATGTGATCGGGATCGGCGTGCTGGGAGATCTGGTCGAGTGCCGAGCGTACCACCCCCGCCCGGTCCGCCGTCTCCTTGGCCGACGGCGACGCGGCAAGGGGCGCCGGTCGCGCGCGACCGCCCTCGAGGCGGGGGAGCAGGCTGCGGGCGAGGGTGTCGCCAAACGCCCGAAGGTCGGCCTCGTACTGCAGCGGGTCGAGCTTGGAGAGACCGGGCTTGAAGGCCAACATCGAGGCGCCCAGACGCCGTGCCCGCGAGCGGATCTGGCCGTCGATCGTCTCCGACATGAGCAGCACCGGCGGCTTCGGGCTCAGGCCCGCCACGCCCTTCACCACGTCGAGCCCTCCGCGGAAGGAGGATCCCTGGGCGGACGGGAGGCCGAGGTCGGTCACGACGAGCAGGCTCTCGCCTTCGCGAGTGAGGCGGGCGGCCTCCCGAGCGGCGTCGGCGGCGTCGGCGGCGACGGTGACGCGGAACCCGGCGCTGCTCAGCCGCTCCGACACCACGCGACGGACATCGGGCTCGTCGTCCACGAGGAGGACCGTCGACTTCCGGGCCTCCTTCTCTTCGAGGAGGGGCAGGTCCTCGAGCAGGGCCTCCGTGTCGGGAGTCGTGGCGAAGGATGCCGTGAGGGCGGCCGCGCAGTCACGGCGGTCCTCGTCGAGCTGTCGGGCGAGGTCCAGCATCAGCTCTTCCGGGTTGATCCCCTCCTCGAGCGTCTCGCGCGAGAGGTCCCGGTCTCCGAGACGGGCCGGGGCCTCCGTGGCGAGGGAGAAGGCGAACCGGCCCTCGCGGAGTCGCACCAGGCGGGAGAGGATGTGGGCCAGCCGGGCCCGGAGGAGGCTCGTGCGAGCCTCCGGCGTCAGCCGATCCTCCTCGTCGCCCAGCGGCGGCAGGTCCCAGGTGTAGCCGGATATGACCCGGCCGTCACGGAAGGCCACCGCTGCCTCACCCTCCCCGGTCCCCACCGTCAGGTGGCCTGTGCGCTTGGAGAACGCGACCACCTGAAGGATGTCCAGGAGGGGGAGATCGGCGATGGAACCGCTGAGGCTCACGACCTCCTCCTTGCACGAATCGCGACGTCCCGCAACTCTCCGCCCCTTGCCCGGCCTCAGCGCAGGGGCCGGGCGTCGGCAGGGATCAGCTGGGCGGGCAGCGCGGCGTCGAGGAACTTGAGGCCCAGGCGCTGGATGCCGTCCATGCCCGGGCCGGAGCCCAGCGACACGTACATCACCTCGGCACGGGTGTGGAAGGACTCGCCGACGGAGAAGTGGATCGTCTCGCCCTTATCGAGCGCCATTCGGCTCCGGACGAGCGCCCCCCCCGCCGCGACCACCTCCGCCATGGTCTCCTCCGTCTGGGAGGTCGGCTGGCGCCAGTTGGCGATCCGGGCGAGCCGCACCGGCAGCGAGACCTCGAAGCGCTGATACTCTCGCCGCTCACCCGTGGCCAAGCGGTCCTGGATCTCCCGGTAGGCCTCGACGCTGCCCGGCTTGCCGTACTGCTTCCACTCCTCGAAGCTGAGGGTAAGCTTCTCCGCGATCTCAGCGAGCCGCCCGCGGCACGGCGAGCGGGGAGCGCCCTCGAGGAGGACCCAGCTCCCCCCCCTGCACGAGCAGAGCGTGCTGTGGAGCTCGATGTTCATGTCTAGGCTCCGCGCTCTTCGCGTCCCGCGCCGCGAGTATCGCACGGTGCGGTGGCATCGTGCAGCATGGCGCGGGGTTGGGGGAGAGGCGAGATCTACGGGTCGACGGATACGGGCTCGAGTCCCTCGAGCCACACCCGGACTCGCCGCTCGAGGAAGCGGCTCGGCCCACGGGCGCCTGATCTTCGCAGAGCCTCGGCGAGGCCTTGCGGTGTCCAGCGTGCGAGATCGCCACGTGTGTGGATGCCCAGGCGCTCCAGCTCGAGCGCCCGATCCTGTCCCAGCCCGCGGTGCATCACCAGCGCGACCCGCTCGCGGTGCGTCCGCAGATGCGGCGCCGGAATACCGGTTCGCGCCGCCCAGGACACGATCGCCGCCTCTCCGGACAGCGCGCGGAGCAGGCGCTCGGGGCTGTCGAGGCCGGCGGCGGCTAGCGCCGAGCGAGCGTCCGGGGGCAGTACGCCCAGCTCCGCGACCGGCGCATAGAAGGAGTCGACAGTCCTCGAATCCGCCGCCGCAAAGACCGCGACTGTGCTCGCGGTGGCCAGGGACCATGCGCAGAGCCGCAGGGCAGGCCACCATCTCGTGGCTCGCGCACGGAGCCGCTCCGCGGCCGCCTCGAGGGCGCGCACGGCGACCACGCACCCGACCGCGAATGGCGGGAAGCCGAGGAATCCGGCCACCGGCATCTCGAAGAGCCTCGGGGAGTCGAAGCCGGGGACGGTGTAGATCCATTTGACTCGCGCGGCGTGGTTCCACGTCTCCCAGAGCACGCCGCAGACGAGGCCGGCAAGCAGCCACCGCACGAGGGGCGCCGCCTCGCCGCGCTCGAGCTCCCGCGCGAAGCTCGCCGACGCATGGCGGCGGTTCCACGGTTCGAGGAGGAAGGCGAAGCCGACCCACACCAGCGGGAAGAAGGCATCCGGCCAGACGAGCGGCAGGACGAGGCCCCCGAGCCCGAGGGCGACGCAGGTCACCTCGAGCCCGCGGCTCCTGCGCAGGCGCGGCACGTCGAAGCGGCGCCGCCAGCCCAGGTTGGCGAGGAGGGCCTCCGTCTCGAAGAGGCCGGGGAGCACGGTGGCGAAGGCCGCCACACCGCCCGCCCAGCGGGCGGCGCGCGCGGGGTGGTCCATCACGTAGTACCAGTTGCCGAGCCGCAGGTTCACCGCCTCGAACAGGGTCCACAGGACGACCGACACCGCCGCGAGCCAGGCGAAGCGGCGCGGATCGCTGCGGAGGAGCGAGTGGCCGGCGAGGCGGTGATTGAGCGCGTCGGCGAAGAGGACATAGGCCCACCACGCCCACTGGAAGTACCAGCCGACGAAGGGCTCGACGAGAAAGGCGAGACCGACGGTGGCGACCGCGAAGAGGAGCAGGGGCAGGGCCAGGCTCATGGTTGGCGCCGGGTCGGGCGCTAGCCGTCGGTTGAGGATCCAAAGGGATGGACCATCACCGGGGCTCTGTGTCGCGGCACTGCGGCCAGCTCATGTTCTTGTCGGCGATGAACGAGCGCCAAGCGCGCTCGTCCTCGTCCGCGCTGATGCTGAGTAGCGTCATCCGATCTGGCGGGTACCGGCGGACGAGGTCCTTGAGTTCTGGTAGCGCCTTCCGGCAGGGCGCGCACCAAGTCGACCTCTCCGGCCATCAGGTCGTCAGTTCCCCGCACTGGCGGGCCGCTGCGCCAGTGCGCGCACCGCGGCGACCAGACGCTCGAGCTGCTCGACGTGGACCCCCGCGGCCTCGTACTGGCGGCGACAGTCCGGACAGAGCTCGCAAATGACGAGCTTCGCCTCGATCTGGGCCCGGGAGCGGCAGAGGTCACCCCAGCATCCCCTTATGTCGCCGTGCATCGCGGCGATCGGATCCCAGTTGGGCCGACCATGCCGGCTCGCCTCAAGCACCATCTCGTACGCCACGAAAGCTTCCGCCGGGACGCTTGCGGCTGTGTCCCAACCGTTGAGTGAGACGACGGCCACCTTCTCCGCGGGGTACCAGCGGGAAGACGAGCCGCCGTCGAGGGCCCCGCGCACGAACGCGGTCTTTACGCTATCGCCTAGGCTCGCCAGAGCGTAAACGAGCCCGAGTTCGTCGTCGCGAGAGAGAAGGACGCCCGGTCCTGCGTCGAGCACTCGCGCCGCCCCGTCGACGACCGCGAAGGCGAAGGCGCACGGGTCCGTGGCGGCGAGCGCACGGCCCGCGGTCTCCACCAGCCGCGTCCCTTCCTTGTCTGCCGTGACCGCCGCCACGAAGAACGGCGCCCGGGTGGTCCCGTGGCTTTCGGCCCTCATCATCACGGCCAGCGTCCTGTCGGCCAGGAACCCGGCCGTACCGATGGTCATCCCGTCTTCGCCTCTCGATCTGAGGGAGCCGAAGGTCGAATACGCGAGACGCTTGTAGTCGAGGTTGTTCATGTGGTCGAGCCTCGTGGCCTCCTGCTCGAGGGCTGACGCCAGCGCGAGAAGCTCGGGGTCGTTCCCGGCGTACTCGCGGATGCGGGCCGCCGCTCCCCGCAGAACGGCGCGCCCTTCCTCCGCCGCCCCCTCGCGCCCCAGCTCCGCCGCACGCTGGCGCGCCTGGGCAGCGTAGGCCGAGGCCACCTCGCGGTCCAGCTCGGGGTCGGACGGCTGAGAGTCGTTGGCCTCGTCACTCGCGTAGCTGAACGACTCCTGGGCGACGGATGCTTGCAGCGCCCCGCCCGCGTCCCACAGCCAGCATTGCACCAGCGCTCGGGTGCCCTCCTTGCCCGGCGGGAACGCCACACAGAGCACCAGGCTCAGCACCTGGTCCGCCACCAGAGAGCCCAGCCCGAAGACAGCCCTGCTGTGTTCGGCGCGCATGGGGAACTGGTTCGGGCTCGCTACGGACGCACCCGCTGGCAGGTCGACAACCAGCGCCGCCTCGCGCGCCACCACTTTCAGCGCCTCGCCGGTCTCCCCGGCGATGAAGTCCGAGAGCTGCTCGGCGCGCTCGGCGAAGTAGAAGTTGCCGCCACCCGCTTCCGCCATCTGGCGGAGCAGGGTCTCGTCGAAGTCCCGGCCAACACCCAGCGTCGATGTCGTCACACCGCGTTTCCGTAGCTCCGAAGCGTGGCGCACGATCGTCGGGTGGTCGGTGATGCCCTGGTTCGCGAGGCCATCGGTGAGCAGCAGGCACCGGCCGAGCCGCCGCGCCTCGAGCCCCAAGCCGACCTGCTCGCAACCACGGAGCCAGCCCCCGCACAGGTCCGTGTTGCCCCCAGGGTCGATCCGACGCACCCTCTGCTCCGCCACGCGCTTGGTCGCATCGTCGGCGGCCCCTGAACGGATCAGCACGTTGACGTGCTCGTCATAGACGATGACGCTCAGGCGATCTTCTGCCCGCAGCGACTGGATCGCACGAATCGCCCCCTCACGCGCGAGGTCGAGCTTCTCGCCGCTCATCGAGCCCGACCGGTCGAGGACTAGGCCCAGGTTCACGGGCACGCGCGATGGATGGCGTGGGGCCACGATCTCAACGCGAAGGTAGCGGCGGGAACGCGCCGTGGAGCGAATCAGGCTTCGGTCGGCCTGGACATGCAGGTTCTTTGGCATGTTCGTCAGACCTCCTCCCCGCGAAAGATGGCCCACGCCTGCTCAAGGAGCTTCTCGACCCGGCGGTTGTCCTCGCGCGAAAGCGGCCGCCGCACGTGCACTTCGATGTCCGGCGTCAGCGCGATGCGCTCCCATTGCGCGCGGTCGGAAACCGGGGCGCGGGGCACGGGCCCGGAGCCCACAGGTGATCCCCCGGCTGCCAAGGGTGCGGCAGGAGGGCCCGAAGAGGAGGGCGACGTGCTTTGCGCCGGGACTCCCGGCGTACCCCCGCCAAGGACCGCCCGGACGTAGTCCACCGCGGACATCGTCGAAGCGGCGCCCGGCGGCCGGGGCCCCTCCAGGAGCGCGTGAACCTCGTGGTCGTCGAGCCCCTCAAGGCGCCGCCGGATCTCCGCGAGGGGGAGGTGCTCGCGCTGCAACCTTCGGATGAGGCGCAGGCGGGCCAGGTGCCCAGATCCGTACCGAGCGCCCGCCCCAAGTCCTGGCGAGGGGAGGAGCCCCTGCTGGATGTAATAGCGGACGGTCCGGGGTGTGACGTCCACCTGCTGGCACAGGTCGTTCAGGTCGAGTGTGATACCGGGATCTCCGAAAGCCTTGTCGCCGATGCTCATGGCGACAATATAAACACTGCTACGTTGTGCTGTCAGTGACACCGATCACTGCTACGTTTCAGTGTCGCTTAAACCGTTGTGGCCTCGGTTTGAGCGAGGCCGTCAGAACATGAAACGAACCCCGACGGTGATGTGCGGTCCGCCGGCGTCGATTTCGAGGCTGCCCCCGGACGGCGTCGCGAGCTTCGCCGTGGCTCGGCTGAAAAAGAACTGCGCACCCACAGCGACACGGCTCGAAAGGCGCCAGTCGGCGCCCGCGCCGACGTTGAAGCCGAAGGGCGTGTCGCTGACTGTGGCTTGGCCCACGGTCACCGTCACCTCATCGAACGGGTAGACTTCGTTGCGGGTGAAGGAAGTCAGGAGCTCCGTTTCGACCTTGATCAAGGAGCCACCGGCGAACAGGCTGAAGTCGACGCGGCCCGCCCGGGGGGCGAATACGAGGTCAAAGTGCACCGAAGTCTCCTTGTGCGAGAGCCCGGGGACCTCGCCGGTCGCGCTCCGCGGGCGATTGAGGTACAGAGGGTGCGGGAAGCTCGCGTCGTAGTGGGCGGTGCCGTCGCGCGTCACGTAGGTCACAGTCCCGCGGGCCGCGAGGCGCTGGAGAAACCTCCACTGGAACGCCACCCCGAACCCGAGACCAGCGTCTTGCGAGTAGTCGACGGTCGCGGAGCCCGTCTCCGTGAATTCCTCGAAGGTCCGTGTCTCGGTGTAGTCGAGCTTGGAGGCGTAGACGCCGTCGACGAGCACCTTGAACTTCGCCTCTTGCTGCTGGGCTCCGGCGGGGCGGGCGAGAAACGCGAGGGCGGCGAGAGAGAAAACGACTTGGTTCTTCATCGCGCCCTCCTAGAAGCAGAAGTCGAACAGACCCACGGCTGTCCAGGCCTGGACGACTGCCTGCTCGGCGCGGCTGCCGGCGCCATGAAGCTCTCTGGCGGAGAGGATCGAAGCAGCGACAGCTTCGCAGTAGAGCGCGTCCGGCCCCAGCATGAACTGGTAGGCCCGGTAAAACACCTTCTCGATCTGGCCACGGTTGGCGGCCCCTACACCTTGGACGCTGATCCCCGAGGTCCGGTTCGCGCCACCTTCGATGGCCAGGTAGTAGGCGTGGTTTGACAGGCTGGCCAGGGAGTGCTCCTCGAAGTTCTCGTCGCGCAGGGTGGCCAGGTGGTCGGCGTCGCCGAACAGCGCGGGGTTGGCCATGTCCCGGTTCCCGCCCGGCCACACGTGTTCGCCGAGCCGGTAATTGGCGTTCGGGTTGAAGAAGAAGTCGGCGGCGATGCCCATCTGGTCCGAGAAGGACTCGTTGAGCGCGGCCGCCTCGAGGTTGGCGTCGAGCACCGAGGTGAAGGCCGTCATTCCGTGTGTCATCTCGTGCGCGACAATGTCCAGCGCGCCCGCCAGGGGCATGACCGGCGGGAGCCCGAAGGGATTGCTCGCCGGGAGCCCCTGGCCGTAGACCATGAAGCCCCCGAGACCCAGGAGGTCTCCCCCGCAGCAGAAGAAGGCATTGGGGTAGAGGAACTGGATGTCACCGAAGATCTCTCCGGAGGCCACGTAGCCGTCCAAATCCTCTATGCGCACCGGGTT
>Ga0209342_10002649_pt1 | contig 19028 bp, 28 predicted proteins | sample RifCSP16_2_FD_184023 | JGI IMG/M metagenome (GOLD analysis project Ga0209342, IMG submission 184023) | Soil microbial communities from Rifle, Colorado - Rifle CSP2_sed 16_2 (SPAdes) (version 2) | ecosystem: Environmental > Terrestrial > Deep subsurface > Rock core/Sediment | place: Rifle... | reverse complement strand
AATATATCGGCGTTCGATTTGTGGACGACCATTAACAAGAATCCATTTTTTGATGATTTCGCCGCAGCCGCAATGGCAGGCCCAAGTCTCTTCGGGGTTTCGATTAAGTTTCTTGGCGTGACCTTTGATGTAATGGTTTTCGATGGGCTTGATTCGTCCCTCTCCATTGCGTCTCCAGCGATACGTCAGACCTCCACACCCGCATTTACAAGGCCATTTCTCCTCTGGGTCTCGGCCCTTTGACCTTTCTCTTCGGATGAACACTTGCTTGACAAATGAATCCATAAGCGATACAGTTAGTGAGGTGATTCGATATGCAACCTAGACTTCGACAGTTATCCAAAGAAATGAAGCAGACTTGGACCAAGCTCCAGAGCAGGCTGAGACTTCACTATCATCGTGGTCGCATTTCCGCAAATGAAAGAGAACTCATGCGGCAAAGGGCTTTACTAGATTTATTGAGAGTTCAGACGGGCGAGATGGACTGGGATGAGTGGAAGGCGAAACACAACACATTTCGCCCAACTGGTCGTCCAAAAAAAACTGAATAGCCCACCCACCCCAAGCCATCAAAGTGAAACGGTTATCATTGCGCTTTGACAGAAAGCGTAACGTTTAGCGTGTCGCCCGATACGAGTGACCGTGTCGTGGACAGCGCCGCCGTCAGAAGGACGGACCCGTTGGCTCCAGCGCTGGTGCTGACAAGAATAATCTCCGTCACTGGCGTCCATGTGGCCGCTGCAACAAAGCTTTCTTGTGTCGCGGTGGTCTTCATGTCCCCCGCATCAAGCGCCGGGGCGGACCAGTCGGAGGTGTTACGGGCAATCGTTTGTCGAGCGTAACCCGACTGTGATGGTTCAATGGCGTTGGCGAGCGTCTGTGTCTCGGAGAGAGTCGTAGACGACAGGCCAAGGAAGAAGCTGGCAGGAGCGAGGTTGTTTCGGAAATACACGTCCAAAACATTCCGTTCTCCCTCGTCGAGCAGGGCATTATGTTCCCAAGGCCCATATTCGTCCTGCAGGCCCAGTCTCCGACCCAGCTCGCCACGGATTGTATCGGCTTTCCAGTACCATCCAAGGCGGATTTTCTTCTCCCGCTTGGATACTGCATATTCTTCCATGGTGAATACTCCTTGGATTCAGGGGAGGGAATTTCTCAATTCCCTCCCCCTTCATCAGAGTTAGGCTAGGATTAGCCTCCGGTGTCGGAAGTGGACCACTGGAACTTACAAACGTTCGAATTCCAAACGGACGGCTGCAGAACCGAGTACCAAGCTCGTAGTCGGAACGCTACGAAACCCGGAGTCGTCGGCATAACATTCTGCACCGCGCCTGCAATCGGGAGCCACATCTTAAAGATGGGTCCCACACGGGCGTACCCGTAACCGGAAGCGATGCGGTTGTTCTCCGCGTGAACCCGAACCTGGTGGCCATAAATCACCATGTTCTGCTCTGCGGCGAAGACCCGCTCCTGGAAGGTCGTGTAGGCACCCAGAGAGGTACCCACCGGGGCCGCCTGATAGAGGTACTGCAAGTCATTAGCCCGTACGTGAATGTCGATAACCACGTTGCCCTTATCCTGGTTGTCAAAATAGGGGAAGACGTGGTCCCGCAGGTTGCGCCAGAATGATTTGGCCGAACCCCCGGTGATGTTGTTTGTGGTTGGCAAGTCCTGAACGTCAGTGTCTTTAAACGTCCAGATTTTCAAGCCGGAAAACGAAGCAATACCAAGAGTCAATGTATCCCAAGCGATGGTGTCCAGCTTGCGCTGCAGATGATATGCAGCCATGTCCATAGCCTGTGTTTCCAAAATGGCCGCTTTGTCGGGGTAGAAGGGGTTGTCCCCGTCATACTCGACATTGGGGGTCGTGATTTCTTTCCAGCCCGTGGACGTGTAGGTATCCGTGGTGGTGAAAAGCTGGGTCTTCCGTACACGGTTCTGGGACTTTCCGTGCAAAGCGATGTCATAGACATCGACTTTGTCGGGTTCGAGGAAGACCATGTAGGGCACCTGGTTGGGTGCACCCTCGGACGTGACGGCGCCGAACTGGTCGGCAAACGACCGCGCCCGAGCTTCCTCAGTCATGTAGCGAATGACCGGCTGGTTCAACAGTCCTGGTTCACCCGCAGCCCGTGCCTCAGCCAGAACTTTGGTGATGCGCTCGGGATGGTCTTCGCGGGCAATAACTTTCCTCAGAAGAGCCTCGTATTCGCTCTTGCTTTCCTTGTCAAGGCTGGCAGGCGAACGGAGGCCCTGTCCAATCAACTCGTTATATCTCATCTTTGCTCCTCCTACGCCAATGCGATAATCTCAAGCCAAATGAGACCATCGGTGTCAAAAGTATTGGCGTTGTTGACGCCTGCGATGCGGGCCAACAGAGAGTCGGCCGTCTGCTTCTGGCGGGCCTTACCATTGAAGAACGATAGAGCCTGGCCAGTTACCAGCGTGCCGTCAATTGCCCCAGTATCGGAGCCAGACGCCAACTGGTCGGTGCGGACGAGGTCGCCAGGAACAAGCTCGATAACCCTGGCGAGTTCGTTGACTTTCGTCTCGCGAACCTCGACGCCCTTGAGAATGTCAACATCCTCAATACCCGTCGCCGTAACATCCCATTCCAGGACCTGATTGACTTCGGCCGTCGATGCCAACTGCAAGAACTGCGCCGTCGAGCCGAGCCGGTAGAACAATCCAGCAGAAGCCACTGGACCAATCTTGTACTCTCCGACCCGCCGCTTCCCGGCGTCAAACGAAATGCCTTTGAGAGCCATTTAGTTAGCCCTCCTCTGTGAAGTCGAAGGGGTCTCGGGAAGGAGCAGCGGCTCGCGCCACCAGCGTGGGGACACTGGTCTTGATGGGCTTGGGCCTGACAACACTCGCCAGGGCAAGCTGATACCGCTCGGTCTTCAACTGGAGCCACTCGACGTCGTTATTGACGGTCTCAGCAATCTTGCTCTCGACCGTCTGCCGCTCAGCATCATCCTTGAAGGGATGAATACTCTCCAAGTCTTTTAGCCGAGCCGCGACTGTTTCTAGCGTTTTCTGGTACTCCTGCAGAGTCTCTGCTTTAATTGCATCGAGCAAGGCTTTGAACTCGCTGGAGGTCTTGAATACCTCAATGGCTGCTTTGGCAATCTCAGGTTCTCGGCTCTTGAACGCGGTTTCAAGTTCCGCCTTCAGCGCCTCTTCCCGAGCTTTCCATGCCGCTTCATCGAGGTGGTTTTCTTCACTCATGGTCGTCTCCTCGATAGAGAAGAGTCGTGCAAGTTCCTCAATTTCTTTGACGCTCAAATCTCCGTCGTCATCGAAAGCGAGGGAAGCACGCGATAGGGTCCCGTCCTCAACAAAGAGGACCGAATCCCCTGTATCAGCGATGACCTCGAAATCATTTGAAGCCATGGCCGTATTTTTCTTGCGGTTCTTGTTGTTGCGCATTGCCTTCCACATCTGCCGATGCTCCTCTTCGGAGTGCATGGCAGCGTAGGCTTTGTAAATTGCACTGTCCTTATCGATTTCGATACCGAATCGTCTCGCCGCAGCTAGAATCTTGCGGAATGCTTTACGTTTGGCCTCGCCAGAAATCTTCGTCTGGTTCAACCGAGCTAGAGCATTTCGCACATGCGCTACGTCGTGGATGGGCAGGTGCCCTACTCCATCCTCATCAACATAGGCGAATTGCGATTTTTGCAGAGCCTTACGTCGCTCTGAAGACAACTCAGCACCGAACGATTCGGCGAACTGCACGAGAGACTGAAAATCCTCCTCGTGCCACTGAATTTCGTCCGGCATAATGTGCTCCTTGCTGGCGGCTGCTAGTAAAACGTCTGCCGTAGGGTCGGCGTTGCGACCCCGTCTTAATAGCGCGACCGCATGGTACTCGATGGGGGTCAGTAGACGTGCATCATATTTCTGCGGATTGTCGTCCCCCGCAAAGAGAGCGCCAATACCCTTGGCAACAGCATCCGACCTATCGAGAGTTTGATTATCGACTTTGTAGCACACAGTATCGGGGTCGAACCGCGTCTCCATACTCACAGAAAAACGCTGGGGAAGTTCTTTGGCGTCGACCCCGTAGTGCTCTGCAAGAATCTCCTTGTAGAATGCAGCGAGGGCATAGATGCCGTCCTCTTGGCGTTTCCGAACATCGACGACGGCCCCTATTTGCGGCCCTCGGGTGCCGGTGCGGTTGAAGTGGTCTGTCAGGTCATCATTACCAAAAATTGGAGACCCTACCAAGGATGCCAATGCTGCATCGGAGACATCCTCTTCTCGAAAAGAATCTTTTCGCTGATTGATAACGGGGAAGAACGAAAGCAGCTTGAAGACAACCCAAGCTTTGGTAGGGGTAGGCTCGGGAATCTCGAACCCAAATGTTTCGACCGGAAGGTCCACGAATTCGGGCTCGACATAAATCGAACCAAATGCCAACTCATCTGTCGAACCTAGGCTTTCCCGATGGGACTTCCACCAGTCACGAGCCTCTTCTGCCGACCAGCGGTTCTTATCGAAGAGAAGGGAGACGACATGAGAGCGGCCGTTTTTGAAACCAATGCGGGCAAGAATCCCTTTCCCGAATCTTCGAGTTCGGATGCGGTCCATCCCGCCTGAGTCGGAGACCTTGACATGAATATATTGGTCTCCCTGGACGGGCTGTCCAGGAGCCCCCGCGAGAGCTTCCTCGGGAGTAGGCTCTGCATGGAAGATTTCAAAGACCGTTCCCCATGTTGCCTTCGTACTAAATGTTTGCTCAATCATGGAATCAACTCGATGGCTTAAAGACAGAAGTCGCGAATAACTTATTCGCGTTCTCTGGTGTATTACTGAACGAGAACATCCTGAATTGTCTCACGAGTGCGACGAAGTTTGCCTTCGAGAATGCGTTTCTCTTCCTCGGCCTGCAACGCACGGTCCTTCCATTTGTCCACTTCGACCAACAGGCTGTGGTCATTTGCCCGACTCAATTCGGCCCTCAGGTCCGCCACTCGGTCTTCGTAGTCCGCCCGCACCCTACTCATCTCATCCCGCATGTCCTCATTTTGGTCCTCTAGCGTCTGAATTCGACTGCGGGCAATCTCATGCGTTTGGTGCGTCTCGTCAACCAGAGTCTGCAACTCCGTCGTTCTGGCTTTGGCGTAGGCAAGTTGCTCTCTCGTGTCTTGCAATACCAGAAGGTCACTCGCCTGGGCACCAGCCAATTCCTGGGCAAGATAAAGACTCTCTTGTGCCGCTTCTCGTTCCAGGCGAAGAGTGTGGATTTGTCGAGCGGCTGCACGCACAGCCTCGACGAACATCTCCACTGGAGACAAAGACGTATCGCAGAATTCCTTCAGTAGAGAAACCACCGTCTCATTCGCTACCATAAATTCCTGGATAATCTTTTTGTTCTGTTCGACAGTTTCCAAGGCGGTAGTAAGTTGTTGTTTTGCATATTCTACTTCTCTAACAAGGCTCTCATATTGCCCGACGATAATGGGAATCCGCCACATCAACAAAGGGGTCAGTTCACGCCATTTTGGACCACCCACATCTTCGATGGCACGTTGCGCCCATTCACGGGATTCGCGGATATCAGTAAAACTGAGTTCATCCATAGGAAGACACCTAATTTGTTTTAGTAGGAGATGGTTAACTTAATAAGTTACTACGAGGTACTAGGTCGAGGTTGCGGCGTCCCCGTGTCTCGCTCTGGAGTTCCTTGGTTAACGGTCTCGGGTCGACCGGGTTGAGACGGTTGAGGCCTCTGGGCTTGAGCGGCACGGGGTACGAACGCGACATCGAGTTTCTCAAGAGTCTTGTTGAAGTCTCTCAGTCGCGTCGCCTCGACATCTCCGTCAAGACCCAGGACATCCAGTACACTGTCTTCCGAAGCGCCCATTGTCCAGAGTTGCCGCGCTACGTCAAGGGTCAACCGCTGGTCTGTTAGTGCGTTCGGGTCAAAGGAGATGACAGGCCATTCTGCGCCTTTGAAGTCATTAGAAGCTGCCGCTCGCTCATAGAACCACCGCTCGAAGGTCTCACGGAATAAATCTCGTTCGTCTTTGCTTTCTTGCTGAAGGAACTTCAGGGTGACCTGCGCGGATGCAAATGCTCCCTGTAGGTCTTGCCCTGGCCACGCAGACTTGGGAATCCCCAGCCAGTCGAAAATATTTGCAACAGCCATCTTGTACTTTTCGGCCGTAAACACTTCGACAGGCGGGGTGATGAAATCGATTTTTAGGTCCCCTCTCGCCACCAGGGTGGGGAACTTATTGCGAGCCTGCTCCATAATCCGTTTTTCGAGCTTCTTAAGGTCAGGCTCCTTTGCCATGACGGCTTGGTCGTTCCCGCCAGGGTTCTCGGGGCCAAGTCTTACCAACAGAATTGCGGCCTTGTATTGGGCTAACGCATTAATGTCGACCGCTCGGGCCATCTCGACGACTTCAATATCGCCGAAAATCGAGTAAATTCCAGGAAACGCCCAATCTTCGTAATGGCGACGGTTCAACGCTGTATATTCGAGATGATACCCATACGGTTCGAGGTCACGGGCGTCAACTTCGGGGAAACGACTTGTCGTCGCCGTTGCGGCATCCACTAAGGGCCGCGGAAATTCCGCCAACCGTTCTCTGGCCACGCGTCCTCGTTCGCCAGGAAGTTTCGCCTCTTGGGCGAATTTCTTGAGCGCCTCGACCTTTCCCGGAATGATTACAATCCGAGGGGTCGCGCCGGGGCCTCGGGGTTGGTGCGCTCGTAGGTCGGCACATTCAATGCTAATAGGCTTGCGGCCGTCGGGAGAAGTTTTCCAGAGCGTCATAACCTGATGAAAGGCTCCAAGTTGCCAAAACCACTCCCGCGCGAAACTGAAGAACCGCAGGTCTCTCATTAGCTGTTGTGACCAGTTCGTCTGTTCTTCATTACGCGGCGCATTGATGGAAAGTTCACTTGCGTTGAATGCTGCCCTGAGCAATAGTCCTCGATTCACCCAGGCATTTGTCCGACTATACCAATCTGCACGATTGACAATGGCATCAAAATCAGTCTCTCGGGGTAGAAGTAGCTGGCGAAGGTTTTGGGAACCCCCGAGGAGTTGTTGCATCGGCGTGGTGCCCGTTCCAACGAACGGATTATCTCCGACGCCTAGAGGTATCCGATGGGGCAAGCCGTACTGTGATGCAACTGCAGTGGCGAGACCAGCGAACCGCATCTCCGAAGAGGGGACGAAGTCCACCTCACCCTTTTCATTCACGACAGCAACGGCAAGCTGGGAGGTTTTTGCCTTTCTTTTAGCCATCGAATCCTACCTGAGGCATGACAAGGACCTGCCCAAACTCGCTCTCTATGGCGGGCTCGCCCAAATCAATTGGTTCAATGTTCGCCATCCGAGATTTCATAATTTGGCGGTTGCCCCAGTAGCTGTACAGCATGGAATAAAACTTATCTTTCTTTCTGGGAGAATCAAATTTCAGATATCCCGAATCGAGTGTCTTCGTCTGCACATCTGCGGCTTGTTTAAGTGCAGATTCAATTTCCAAGTACGCTCGGTCCTCGTCGGGGTCATCATGGTCTGGCCTTTCAGGGATACGAATATGGCCGTGTTCAAAAGCATCGCGGAGACTAAAATGAGCTTCATTGATTTCCGCGGGCGTCTGGGGAAACTTGACAATCAACCGACGACCCGCCATGTCGGGTGGGGCATCTGCTTCGATAATCCCCTCTTTAACTAATGCATCCCGCACGTACCATCCTCCGCCTAGGTAGTCGAGTACAATCATAATCGTCGTTGGAAATCGATTTAATACACTAAGAATGTGCTTGGCCAGGTCTTCGGCTTTAATGTCGTTCTCTGCGTAGACATAAACGGGCCGAGGGCTATGACCAACTTCCATGACCGTGATGGCGGAGTCGTCATGTTTCCTGGCAACGTCCACCCCGACGACGTACTCCTTCTTGGGGTCTCCCTTAAGAAGGACTTCGCCGTGACGAATCTCCTCACCGAGCATGAACGAGAGAATGTAGAATGACCCCGAGTCCGCGAGCCAGAGATTTTGGAACATCTGCTTGTAGGTCGTCTCGTCAATGTCGCGAAGAGCCTCCACAATCTCTTCGTCGTATGGAAATCCTGTCTTGACAATCTGTTCGTAATCGTGTGAGACAAGACCATAATCGGGGTGGCCTTGAGCCACTTTTTTCTTTAGGGCTTTCAAAACATCATATGCGTACACAAACTGATATCCGGCCGTAGTCTCGTACACCATGCGGTTTCGTAGGCCTGGCTGCTTCTGCGCGCCCATTCCCATGAAAATCCGTCGATACAACTCACCACTATATTCAGCGAACTCGGTGAAGACCATGACGTGCGCACGGGAACCGAGCAACTTAACGCCTGAGGAAGGAAAAGCCGTGAGCGTCGCGCCATTCCTAAAGCGCATTAGGGATTCAATGCTGCTCTCCGTTGGCGGCTTGAGGAGTAAGTCCTGCCAGGGGAATAGACTGCCCTCGAAGATAATGTCCCGAACATGTCGATAGAGAATTTTTGCTTGCCGATAGGAGGGGCCAGAGATGACGGCCTTCCGTTTTGGGTAGCGAAGCAGATGAGTCAGCAACCAAGCCGCTGTCGTCCAGCTCTTGGAGCTACCCCTTGGCCACTGAATCCAGCAAAACGGATAGCGTTCTAGCGCGCGAAAAGCCTCGCGTTGATGAGGAGCCAAGGTATGTGTATGGGGAAAAAGGGCAGAAAAGAGCGCGATTGGGTCGTCTCTTAACTCGCGGAGGGCCTCAGTCAGTTTCCGGTCCATCGCCCAATAGTGCTTTGTCTTCCTGTTCTAATTCCTCTGCACGGCTCTTTAGGTCGGTAGCTTTCTCAACTGCCGAAAGGGCGTCCAGAAGCTGTTCGTCCTTCCCCTTACCGGGGCGTCGTGTCGCCGGGGTTTGCTGAAGCTGCTCGGTATATCGAGCCACGACCATCGAGAGGTTATTAATCTGATTCGCGCCTTCGCCTACTTTGTTGGCGTTCCATTCCTCTATCATTTTTCTCTCTGCTAGGAGAAACGCCATCGCGGTCTGTTTTGCGAGATGCTCCCTAACAACTTTGGGGCCTTCGATATCGGCGAAGATTTCTTTCCAGATTTTCGTGAATTTCTTCTTGAAGCGAGGGTCCTGGGCGGATAAGTCATCGAGGTCAACCAGGCTTCGATACTTGGGCAACTCGCCAGGGCTCTCACCATTCATTCTCGCCATGTAGTGCTTGGCGAGGTCCTCGATTTCCTCGACGGAGAGATGGGAGTACTGGGTCATGTTGCCGAGTTTGGTTATCCAGCCTTCCAGGCTTGATGGGATACCTCTTGGCATTGTAGTAAGTTAGTACACTATCTCCTTCGTTCCATCCATATTTCTTACCAAAATCAAATCTCCTGACTGCTGCAGGGAAATTTGTGCCTCAGAGAAATTTTCTACTACCACCCCACTGATGGGGCCGCCTGTGCTAACTAGGCTCATTGGTCGGATGCGTCGAGGAGTCGTCCCCTGCCAGCCACATCCGTTCCAGTCTACATAAGCCCGAGAGCATTGCCACAGAGTCCTGATAATTTTCCCCGACCCTGCGGCCACAACGATGCCACACTCCAGAAAGTCTGACTGACCGCAGTTGGGGCACACGGGAATCAAGTCGTTGCGTTCGAAGATGGCGAGTCTCCTAGTGGGTCAGGTCCCGCGGAGGAAAACGTTTTTGCGGGAAACGTTTTCTTGCTACTTCTTTTTTGAGGAACTCCTACGCAGTTCTCGACAGTCATCACAAAGCATGGGCGTATCCGATGTCCAGGCGTGGGCGTCTCGTTGCGTGGAAAACATTTTCACCAAAGGCTCTCCACAATCTCGACAAACGGTTTCAACTTTAATGAGGTCAGTCATAAATTTCACCCTAGGAAATGAGTCTCGTGCGGGCGTTCCTGTTGGGGGACTACGGCGTTAAACTACGACCTTTTCGGGGCTTTTTCGAGCTTTCCGTTAGTATAACATTTTGAGACGTGGAATGCAATACTTTTTCTGAGAAAAAACGATTTCAGCGATAACCGATTGGACGGCGTGTCGCTAGATAAGCTAAGGCAATTGCCCTTGCGTCCAAATCGGGCGGCAGAAACTCCGCGGACACTCTATAGCAGGCATTGTATATCCTAAACGGTATGTATCCCTTTCGCCGATAAAGAAACCGCCCAGCAATATCGTCTAAAGCGATGATGTAACGGTCCCCTTTAGCATAGAAATGTCTCGCGCGCACGCGAGGTGGAAGAAACTTCGGCCTCGAAGTTCTCTTCCATCCCATCTGTTCGAAGGTCTTGACCAGTTTTCGTTGGAAGAGAACCTTCGTTGGTCTCATCTAGTGAGTTGTTTCACGGTCTATTCGTCGGATGGCGATTTCTAATCCCGCTGCCGCAGCCTCTGCTGGCGTGTCAAATCGATTTTCTGGTCTAAAAACCATCGTTATCGTTCGACCTGACCTGCCACTTGTTCGGCTAGCCGTTTAGTCTCTTCAATCGCTTCTTGCATTGTCCAATAATGTTCCCCCTCACCGAATCCTTCCAACAATCCGTCTGGAAGAGGTCGACTTCCTGGCAGCCGACCATAAGATACCGCATGCAGAAACGGAGAGAGGTCAAACGCATGCCCACAATCGAATCCAATGTACCAGCGCCCGTCCTTAATGCCATGCGGCCCGGAGTCTTCCGCAAAGGTTAGCCCGCCGTGGACTCCGACATCAATCTCTCCATACTCTTTCCCGTGCCACAAATGACCTTCGGGTACGCCAACATAACCGCACCAGACCGAGTTGCCCCTGTGGACAAAACAGGAAAGCCCCCTGTGGTCAAAGGCAATCGGGCCGTCGGGTTCATTCTGCCATGGACCAGGACCCCAATACTCGCGACCCTGTTGATTTCGTTGACAGGCGTAACAATCCACAAACATCATCCTTATTGTTTTTCGTACTTCTTCTGTCTTGCCATTTCTCGTTCGGGTGCTCGGTCAATCCACTCTGTCAGAAAGTCTCGTACTTGATTGACCGCCGCGTCTTCCAGCAAGACTTCCTCGAAATAGTATTCTCTCCCTCGAAGAATCGCCCAAGCCGCCTTCACTCGGTCCCAGAATGGAACAGGACGATTGCGGATGGCAACCGTTAAGAGTGGGAGGCCCTCGTCATCTTCAAGAAAGAAAGAGAGGTGAATATGGTCATAATATGCACAGTCACAAGGAACTGATAGACTTCTTATTCCGTTACGGCTGGTAAAACCTAACATCGTGGTCTCGCCCATTATCACACCTCTCAGTCGATAAGCCCTTTAGCTCGGCCCCATTCCAACCAGGATTCTCTTAACCGTGCGATATACCCCGCGTCCTCGGGTTTAGTTGGATTTTCTCCTGTAACCGCTCTCAATGCGATGAACCAATGTCCATGATGTTCTTTCATCTCTCGAAGAATGAGTGGCAATGCAACTTCTCCCATGGCGATGATTGCTTGATAGTCGGGATGCTCGGATGCTTGTCTCATAGAAGACAGGCCGCCTGTCTCCCTTCTCCAGCGGTCAGCCAGCAGTCTGAATCGCTCTTGCAGGCTGCCCCCATCGGCCATCTTATTCATTCTGCTACCTTTCGGTAGCGTAGAATGCGCCAGTGATGTATCTGACCATTCAATTCAGCATCGAGGAGAATCATCCCTTTTCGCGCACGAACTGCACTCGGCGTTGCTCTGACCCAATTTGTGCCTCGTAAACGTGACAGCGCTTCGGCCAGGGTCATCGTCTGGTCAGCAAGTTTGTCCGCAACTTCTTTTACTTCCTGGGGGAGTGGCATGAGGGCTCCGCCAACCCCTGGATGGGGGTCGAACAAGTACACTTCCTCGTAGGTGAGGCGAATGGCGCTTTCAATGGCTTCCCGCCATGTCTTACCATCCGTAATGTGTTCGGAGGCTTCCACTACCTGACCGCTCGCGTCGAGAGTATTGCTCGTTGCCACACACCACGGGTGTGGGTCATTTGGGTCGATGAAACCGAGATAGTGACCCGTGGGGAGCAATTTAATGGCTTCCTCCAGCGTCTTGGCTTCTTCGAGCCGCTTGAGGTAATTCTGGAACCACTGGGGATTCGTTTTCATGTCCAGTTAGGTGGAGGCAAGTCTGGGCGATGACCGTTCTCACACTCCCAATACAAAAAATTCCCTGGATGCGTTATTCCATCATGGGTAATCGCTGAATATGTAGGGGTCAGTGGTTTTTCGCAGATGGGGCATGGAGGATGCCATTTTTCCTTCAGTTTCTCATAGTATTCACTTAGTAACTTATTATTGTCTGCTTCTACTGACTTATCCATTAGATTCGTCCCCTCCGTCTTGCTCATGGAGTCGAATCAATTGCCTTTTGGAATATCGGCCACTCTGTGACCAAAAGATTGGCACACTCTTTACATAGAAGGACAACTGGGTCTTTGTCACAATCAAAAAATCCGCCATAATACCCGCCCAATGTTACGAAGAGCGCGTGTCTGGGCTGCAGAGAAAGCCAGTCTCCTTCACTGTCCAGTATGCCAGGATACTGCGGGTTAAGTTCCTTGTTACATCGGTCACAACGGACATCTCTGTATATCCAAGAGTCCCGCATGGCTTCTTTCCTTATCTGTTTGTAACCCATCATAGCTCCCTATTCAATCGACGGAACTGCAATTCCGCGGCAATAGCAATCCTTCCGACCATCAAATACTCAATGGCATAGTCCAGGTCTTCGGGTGTTTTGGCCTGTGTTGTGGCCGAGATTTCATCACACTCAGCAACCCACCACTCTCCGTCTTGGAACTTTCTCCAAGTCAATTGTGGAAGGGGGATTACCCAATCGTCTCCTAGGGGCGTTGGTATCCGTATCTCAGTCACTCGTCACCTCCAGGAAGTGGGCGGCGGGTTCCTCAACAGTAACATCTTACTATAACGACACTGGGCCTTCAAGTTGTTTCCACCACTTCTCTGCCTGTCGCATTGCCCAAAAAATATAGTCCCGTCCAGGAGGGTTGGCCGTATGAATCTTCCAGGTCAAACGGGGGAGGGTTCCTAGAAAGGCTTGTTCTTCAATCCAGCACGCCACGTCATACCCAGACTTCCCTTCACCTAAATCATGGTCAAATGATATGTGTGTAATATTACCGTTCTTCAATAGTTCAATCGCTTCCTCTGCCGAGCGAGCATGTAAATCAAACCCTTCCGGCTTCTTCCGTTCGTCGTCTAGCCAGAGGTTTTTCATGTTCCGACCCTGGTCCGCTGGCTAGTCCAGTATTGATGAAGGTGCTCGACCGCGTCATCAAGCTCTTCGTGGCTATGATTACACACAGAAATAGAAGTATGTCCTTTTATTTCGTTGGGTTTGTACTCACTCGTTTCTGACCATACGACGTAAATATCCCAGACAAAATCGTAGTCCGATTTAAGCGTGATGCAACAGAAATCGTCCGATTCTCGCATGTGCTGGAGTTTGGCCTGAGCTTCTGCAGAGATAATCATTCGTACCACGACTTTCCTGTTCGCGGACATTTGTAGGCCCATTGTGTTTCTCTTTGTTCAGGCCAATCGTAGCGTTTGTAGATATGCGACGCCCCACAGTATGGACAGGCAACCCGCTGTAGCCAGGAAGAGCGAGGGAGGTCGGTACGTGCAATCACTTTCTGCTTTTCTTTTTCAAAACTTGGCGCTTTCTTTCAGCTTCCTTGCTCTTTCTTTCAGATTCGCGCACTCTCTGCGCCGCCGCGTGCGCACTTAGCGCTTCCGCAGTTAGTGCAAATGCTACTACTAAAGGTTGCTCGTGTATTGAGTATCGAATGCATTCCCCGCCGTCAAATTCATGATACAGCCTAAAGACGTTTCTTCCTTCTATAAAATTGACATCTTTGCGAAGAAAAGTCCCTGTTTGTGCAAACTTCATAGCAAATCGTTCTTGCCATTCACGCCCAGGGACTCGCCACCCGCACGCGCGAAGATATGGTTTCCAGCGCTCGATATTACCCACGCTTTGGCGTCTTCTTCTCGGGAGCAGCCTCTCCTTGTGGTAATGGTTCTGGTTCTGCCTGCCTCAGAATAACTGCTCGCTCCCTTCGAGTAGGTCGCCCATCGACCTTTCTGAAAGAAATGCACTTAGCATGGCCATCCACCAAAAGGGAGAGAAGATTCTTCGCCACAAATTCTAGAATAGCCGATTCGACCGCTGGATTTTCATACGGCGGGGCCAGGTCAATGCGGTCGATGACGACTGCCGCGGCGATATCGTCCGCCACTTCGATTTCCACGGCCAGTTTCATGATGCTCCCCCTTCCCCTCGCTTGGTCATCTTTATCCGCACATTCGCCGCAAAGAGCTTCCTGTCCTTCACCTTACCTCCGCCTTTGCCCCCTCCGCTTCTAGTTTCGCCTTAACCCGCTCCGCCTCCTCCTTAGGAACATGCTCCTTCACGGCCCTCGGCGCGGATTCTACGAACTCCTTGGCCTCCCTCAGCCCCAGACCAGTTAATTCGCGGACGACTTTAATTACCTGGATTTTATTTGCTCCGAAGTCAATCAAGATTACATCGAATTCGGTCTGCTCTTCCATAGCGGGTCCCGTGGTCGGGGCGGGGGCAAAGATTGGAACGGGAGCGGCGGCACTCACCCCAAAGCGCTCTTCCAATGCTTTGACTAAATCCGCGACCTCAAGGACAGTCAATCGCCCTATGGCCTCAACGATTTCGTTCGGCGTCACCGTCTTCCCTCATTTCTCCGATAGTAGAAGTAATAGGCTGCCCCCCATGGCGTTCAATAAGCTCGACCAACTCTTCAACTAAAGCCGCCGTCGCGTCGGAATCTCTCTCGTGCTTCCAATAAAATGAGCCGGTGAACTCAAACATCGGCGCGGTAATCCTGGATTCTCGCACTTTTTTCATCCTTTTCCTTCTTTTTTCATTCTTTTTCCTTCGGCCAGAACTCAACAGTAATCCGCCAGCGACCTCGTTGCTTCCTTCTGTCTTCCGTGTCCCATGGAAGAAGGTCATTTGGATAAACTCGGCACGCGTCTCCGAAGAAATCATGCTCTTGCTCCAACACTTCGCAGACCTGCCGTGCGCGTCCATCTTTCAGGTCGTCATAGTTTACGCCGAACATCTCTTGGGCCTTCTGGTCGTAGAACAGTTGTAGAGCCTCGTCTTCGACCATACTCCTCGATTTCTTGCTAGCCAAGTGCTGCTCCGGGATTAGCATGACGGTCAAAACAAAAGCATTCATAATCCCCCGTGGCGTAGTATCCGTCGAGTTCCGTGATTTTGATGAGAGGTGCTTTCATCCGGTCGGTCCTCGCCCGAATGAGCCGAGTATTCCCACCGTTACCATCGCAACTGCCAGAACAAGAAGAAAATATACACCTAATCTTGGGTCGAAACGTAACACCACCGCAGTGATAATCAGCCAGGCCAGCATCCACATAATAACAGTACGGATACGACTATCCATGGTCCTTTTACGCAACGGCTTCTTTGGTTCGTTTGCCCGTCTTTTCTTGTTCCTTCAGTAACCAAGATTGATAGTTAAATTTTTGAGCGATGCGGTAGTGCGCTTTGATACGCTCGCGTTTTAGTTGGGTAATACTACAGTTAAAGACTACTTTCTCCTCTCGGGAAGCTTCCCTTCCTGGCCGTCGTTCCAGGAGATTTTGATAAAGCTGCTGGTATAACATCTCCGAGACGCGGAGCAAGGCTTCACTCAAAAGACGCTCATCATTGTAACGTTTCGGGACGCTACGGTCGATGAGGACGTTCATAGTGGTCTGATAGCTTTCTACAGCGGGGAGAAGGTTAATAATGCGGTGGAACCATTTATCCTCTCGATACCACATGGTTCTCTAGTCCTTCTCTTTTCTAAGTACTAATCGCCTTTTTTTGGTTCTTTCTCTGACTTCGATGGTCTTCAAATCTGCTTCATGCAGAACTATGACTCCCAGGTGCTCAGTAAAGACAAAGACCCATCTATCAGGTTGACGCTTAACGAAGGCAAATCGGAGATTGAGTATCGAGCCATCGTCGTGTACAATTCGTACGCCCTCATAAGGGAAGGCGGTCGCGAGGACCTTTTTGTCTTGGTCGAGAGCTTCCTGCATCTTTTTGTAATAAGGCGGGTTCATCCCTGCCATTGTCTGCCCCTAGTCCCAAAGATAATAGAAATACTGTTGAAACAACTTCCATCCCCGTTCGTACCGCTCGCATTCCTCTTTTGTCATCGCCCTATGAGGAATGTCGAATTTTCCAGTCCACTCTTCGGCATGCAAAGCCCACTGTGCATACCATTCTTCGGTCCATCCATCGGACGAAGAAGCCCATCCAGCGTGGGGCGAGAACCATTCGTCCTCCATGATTTTCTCCGCTGCCTGGAATGTAAAAATGATATCATCAAGGATGACACCCCACTGCTCAGCGGTAAGCATCCCTGGATATCCCCACTGGTTAGCCTTGAGATGCATAAGGGCTTGGGGGATTATTCGGGAGAGGTAGTGGTCAAAACTCCATGTATCTTCATCCGCCCATCCACGGAGCCCGCGCTGGAAAAAGGAACGAAACCTCCGAGGACGATTACGTAGCCACTGCCAGATGCCATATCTTATCCACCAGTATAGGTCATGATACCACCTTTCTCGGCGAATCTGTTCCGCGATGGCTTCGAGAGAAATGCCAGTAGTCGTTTCGTCCGTAGTTATATCTTGCACTATCTTTTCCGCCTTGGCCTGAGCGCGTGCGCGAACCTCTGGCTTCATTTTTGCCTGCAGTGTCTTGAAATTCATATTAAGCCTCCTGCACAAACTTAGCGGATGGCTGAGGCGGGAGGATTCGAACCTCCAAAATTTGGTTGCGGGCCGCGGACTCGAACCGCGCTTGTGTGGGTATGGGCCACACCAGAGCACCTGCCCTAGCCGCCCGCGTCAGTCGATAAACGCCACGTATGACATCGCTTTGGCACGCAGTTCCGTGTTCTGGACAACCTTGTGCCAGACCTTCAATCGAAGTACCTTGTGGTCTGGATGTTTCACCCTTCCGCGAACATAGACTTCGGGATTCCGAACAAAGGACTCCCACTGCCACTCTCGCGCTTCAGGATGCCGCTCAATATAGACATCCCGCTCAGCGGCCGTGAGCCCCGTCCCAACTTCCTGTTCGAGTCTCGCCTGAAGTTCCTGACGTGCCCTTGGCACCTGTCGCCAGTCTCGCCAGTCTCTTGTCGGCAGTTGGACTCGGGGCACGAAAATATTTTCACCACCGAATCTAACAAGTTCTGTGCAGAGATGAGGCCGACTGATGAAACGACCGTTGCGCATCCTTCCTAGTGGTTCATTCTTGAGAATAATGGTTCCCTTTGGAGGAACAAATCCTGGAGTAGGGATGAAAAACCATTCCCCCTGGCGGATTCGCCGCTCGTTTCTTCGAAGATTCTTCTCTCGTTTGCCCAGGCCTCGCTCCGTGCCCAGGATTTCTTCAGGCTTGAGCGCTTCTTTTGCAGCTTCTACAGTCGTGACGGGAGAAGATTCAGGAATCGCGGCCACAAACCAATGCCGCTCATCGTGTCCGCAGAGAAACCGTGCCTTTTCGGGTCCGCGGGTAAGAAGGAGAAGATGGCGGTCGAACGCATCGAAGTCAAGAACCTCCAGGGCAATCTCAGGCGGCTTCCTAATGGCAAAGGTGCCGCCTCGAACGTCGATGGAGAATTGCTCGCCGTCTCGAACGTCCTGGACAACGGCCTTCGCTCCGATGCGCTCGAACTTTGTTAAAACAGAACTCATGGTACCTCCTTCGGTTGCTCTAGTTCTATGCACCAATCAGGAATTTGTTCTAATCCGTGCCAGCCCTCAGCTTTTCTTAATGCCATCCATTTGCGACTTACTTTTCGTAAGCCGAGGACAATTATCGCTTCCACCCTGTCTCCCTTTGAGGGTGTGTCACTTGTTGCCTTGTCCCATTCAGCACGTCTCCAGAGTCTAATTGTTACCTCGTCGCTGTCCATTTAGCCTTCGCCATCCCTAGCCGAATTCCTCCCAAATGGCTATGCGAACAAACGTTCGTTATTTAGGCTGTTCCGCCTCGCGTTCATCGGCTTGGTCTTCTTCGTCCGTCAACCACCGAACTCCAACGGACTCTCTTCCGATTATAGCACGACCCTCGAAAATTTTGGCGGTCGGCCAGTATCTAGCTGAATCTGACACTAACAAGGTTTCACCTGCTTGCTTTGGGCGAGCGTTGGTCTATCTGTACCCAGGTGTGCCAATACCCGTTTCGTGCTGACTCATACTTTCGCTTTAGCTTGGCCCATCTTAACGTCACCTGCCGCATCTCCTCCTCGGCTTCACGCAACTGAGGAGCCAAGGAGTCCAAGCGGGCACCAAACTCTTGAAGTTTGGACTGAAGTTCGGACGCGTCGTTACTCATTGTCCAGTAATAAATGTTCGAAAAGGCTAAGCCTCGGGTCCGCCTCGGGATGACGATGAAGCAACAACCGTAAGGCCTCGACAAAGGGCATCTGCCGCATGAGAACGCCTAATACCACGGCTGCGGAGCGACTTCGCCCAACCACACAATGACAAATCACTTTCTTGCCCTCTGCCAAGAGTTCCGAGATACGCTCGACGGCTAAATCATATTCCGGTCGATTCTCACTTCGACGCCCATCTACAAGCGGAAAAAACTCTTCACCTTTGAATGGAGAGTCGATGGCCACCGTAACCCGCACGAATTCATTGGGGTCAGCTTGTTGAGCTTCAGGCCAGTCGGAGATGAAAAGACGGTCCATAATCTGAAACACCGCTACATGTCCTAGCCTTGTCTTATGCCGTATATTTGCCACGTGAAAGAGACTCTATCCATCTCGTGGCCTTTGGACATGACTTCTGTAATTCGGACACCAGTGTAGTACTCGTCTTCGTCAGAATTCTTAGCGTCCTCCACATACCAAGAGACCCGTAAGAAAAACGGTTCTTGGCCCTTCAGATTGAGTAATTTATGAGGACGTCGGATTAGCAAATCC
>Ga0209342_10002645_pt1 | contig 19041 bp, 15 predicted proteins | sample RifCSP16_2_FD_184023 | JGI IMG/M metagenome (GOLD analysis project Ga0209342, IMG submission 184023) | Soil microbial communities from Rifle, Colorado - Rifle CSP2_sed 16_2 (SPAdes) (version 2) | ecosystem: Environmental > Terrestrial > Deep subsurface > Rock core/Sediment | place: Rifle... | reverse complement strand
GACCTCGATGGCGAGGGCGACACCGTGGGCGGCATCGTCATCATGCGAGCCGGCGAAAACGCCCTGAACGTCATTGAGCGGGTCAAGCAGAAGCTGGAGGAATTAAAACCGTCGCTGCCCAAGGGGGCCGAGATCGTCACGACTTACGACCGATCGACACTCATCGAACAGGCCATCGACACGCTCAAACACGAGCTGATCCTCATCGTCGTGATTGTCAGCGTGGTGATCCTGATTTTTCTCTGGCACATCCCGTCGGCGATCATTCCTATCATCACGATTCCCGTGTCCGTGGTGCTGGTGTTCATCCCGATTTACTTCATGGGGATCACGTCGAACATCATGTCGCTCACGGGGATCGCCATCTCCATCGGCGTGCTGGTGGATGGGGCCGTGGTCGAGGTGGAAAACGCCTACAAGCGGCTGGAAGAATGGATCGCCGGGGGCCGGAAAGGGGATTTTCACGAGGTGCGCCTCCGCGCGCTCAAGGAGGTGGGGCCTTCGGTGTTTTTCTCGCTGTTGGTCATTGCCGTGGCGTTCCTGCCCATCTTCGCCCTGGAGGATCAGGAAGGACGATTGTTCAAGCCGTTGGCCTACACGAAGAACCTGGCGATGGCGATTGCCGCTATTCTGGCCATCACGCTCGACCCGGCCGTTCGGATGCTGTTTACGCGGATGGACTACCACACGTTCCGGCCGCGCTGGCTCTCAGGGCTGTGGAACACCGTGGCCGTGGGACGGTACTATCCCGAGGAGCGGCACCCGATCAGCAAGCGGCTGTTCCGCGTCTACGAGCCGGCGTGCCATTTCGTGCTGCGTCACAAGGCCCTCACCTTGATCGTGGCGCTGGCCCTGGTCTTGACGACGATCCCGGTCTATTTTCAGTTAGGCACGGAGTTCATGCCGCCGTTGTACGAGGGAAGTCTGCTCTACATGCCCACGACCGTGCCGGGCATCTCGGTGGCCGAGGCCCAGCGGCTTTTGCAAACGATGGACAAGCAGTTGCGGCAGTTTCCCGAGGTCGATCGGGTCTTTGGCAAGGCGGGCCGCGCCGAAACCTCGACCGATCCCGCGCCGTTCTCGATGGTCGAAACCACCATCATGCTCAAGCCGACCGACCAGTGGCGGAAGAAAGACCGATGGTACTCCGATCTACCGGCGTTTCTCCACGCCCCTCTGCGCCGCATCTGGCCCGACCGTATCAGCCCCGACGAACTGGTCGCGGAAATGAACCAGGCGATGCGGTTTCCCGGCGTCAGTAACGCCTGGACGATGCCCATCAAGGCCCGGCTCGACATGCTCACCACGGGCGTGCGGACCTCGGTGGGTGTCAAGGTGCAGGGGGCTGACGTCAAGGAGATCGAGCGGATCGGCACCCAGTTGGAGTCGATCCTGGGCAAAGTCCCCGGCACGCGAAGCGCCTTTGCCGAGCGCACGGCGGCCGGATACTTTCTGGACTTCACGCTCAAGCGAGAGAACCTGGCCCGCTATGGTCTGACCGTCAAGGAAGCGGAAATGGTGATCCAGTCGGCCGTGGGCGGCGAGGTCATTTCCACGACGATTGAAGGCCGCGAGCGCTACACGATCAACGTCCGCTACGCCCGCGACTTCCGCGAAGACCTTACAAAACTCCGCCGGGTGCTGGTGCCCACGATGTCCGGCGCGCAGATCCCCCTGGCCGAACTGGCCAATATCGAGTTCGTCGCCGGCCCGGCCATGCTCCGCGATGAGAACGGGATGCTCACCGGCTACGTGTACGTGGACATTGCCGGGCGCGACGTGGGCAGCTACGTCGAAGACGCCAAGAAGGCCGTCGCGCAGGGCCTCGAACTCCCCACGGGCTACACCATGACCTGGAGCGGCCAATATGAGAGCATGGAGCGAGTCTGGGAGCGGATGAAGATCGTGTTTCCCGTCACGCTGTTCTTGATCTTCTTGCTGATCTACATGAACACCCGCTCGGCGGTCAAAGTCCTGATCGTCATGCTGGCCGTCCCTTTCTCGTTGGTCGGGGCGGTCTGGTATCTCTGGCTCTTGGACTACAATATCTCCATCGCGGTCTGGGTCGGCATGATCGCCCTGATGGGCTTGGACGCCGAAACGGGCATTTTCATGCTCTTGTTCCTCGACCTCTCCTACAATGATGCGGTTCGCAAAGGCAAGATGCGAAACCACGAAGACCTCCATGAGGCGATCATCCACGGGGCGGTGAAGCGAGTGCGGCCGAAAGCCATGACGGTGATGGCCTCGATGATGGGTCTGTTGCCGATCATGTGGTCGATGGGCATCGGGGCCGATATGATGAAGCGCATCGCCGCGCCGATGATCGCCGGGTTACTCACGAGCTTCCTCATGGAACTCTTGGTCTATCCCGTGATCTACGCCCTGTGGAAGTGGTGGGGCGAAGTACGGCCAGGACTGCATCGAACCGTCCCGGAAACGGCCGAAATGGTGTAATGGACAGGAAATTTTCCAGCGTCCGCCTGGAACCTGCCGGCACCACCCGTTTGGGCCCATTTCCCGATCGCGCCTTCTGCTATTGGCGACTACGGCATCACTTCTGTTTCGTGTTTTCAGACCGTGAACTCAACGGCAACTACCGTGCAGTCATCCGTTGGCACCTCGCCTCCTCTATGCGCACGCAAAGCAACGTCAATCCTCCGCACCATCTCTGTCAGCGTAACTTCTTTGCACTGCGTCAGAATCCGAGTGACGCGATCTCCTCCAAATTGTTCTCCCCGCATGTCGAAGACTTCCGTCACACCGTCGGTCACGAGCAGCAACCGCTCTCCGCGAGCGACGGAAAAGGTCTCTGTTTTCCAGTCGGCGTCCGAATGAACTCCCAGCGGAAGACCCGTCGAGGGCAATTCGCGGATCGTTCCACTGTCGGAGGACAGACACCAGGCGTTCCCGTGGCCGGCGCTGGCATACTCCAACGTGGCGGCCCCAGGCACCCAGCGTGCCAACATCATGGTGGCGAAGTCGCCGTCCAACGAGACGGTCGCAAATCGGTCATTGATGAAACGAAGGATTCGGGCTGGGGCGGCATGGTGCTCGGCGGCGTGCAGCAGCAGGGCCTTCAACATGGCGGCGGTCATCGCCGCCGGCACGCCGTGCCCGGTCACATCGGCGATGCACAGAAGCCAGCTCCCATCCGGCAGAGCGACAATATCGTAGTAGTCGCCGGCGATTTCCACCGCCGGTTGGTAGAGATGGGCAATGGCCAATCCGGGAATGCTGACCTCGTGCGGCAATAGGTGTTCTTGAATGTGACGTGCCTTGTCCATTTGTTGGCGGCGGTCTTGGTCTATTTGAGCCAACGAGGTGCTCATGGAGTTGATTTCGTCGGCCAAATACTCTAATTCGGCCGTCTTGAATGGCCCGGCGTGGACGCCAAGCTGACCGCAAGCGATCCGCCGCACGGTCCCGACCAGTTCTTCCAACGGCTTGGCCGCCATACGCACAAAGACGACATTCACGACGATCGTCGCCACCAGAGTCAGCACGACGATTCCCACGAGCCGCAAGAGAACCTGTCCGCGAGCCGACCGCTGGATGTCGCTCAGGTATTCCGACACGTAAACCATTACGTCCCCACGGCGACTGCTGCCGACCACGAGCGCTTCGTCGCCAACGTGGGATTGATGCGCGGGCGCTTTCGCGGCGTCCTGCATGGCCGCCAGCATCTCGGGAGACTCGCGGCCGTGTGCCTTCGCCTGGAGCACGGTGCCGTCCAGACGAACGCTGATGTGGTGTCCCGGAGAATCGGCGTCCTGCATCTGCCCACACACCGCATCGACGTACTCCTGAACCGCCGCCGTGCCTGCGGGCCGCAGCCGCCACACGGCCGGCAACAGCGTCTTCGCCTCTTCGTCCAGGGCGACGTGCTTCTGGTCCACGCGGGCCGCGATCTCACGGCGGTAGTCCACCAGCAGGAAAACCAGCAACACCAGCGCAATCGCCGTGTTCACCGCCACCAGAAGCCGGAACCGGATGCCTCGCAGCCGTGTCATCGGTCGCATTCTCCCTCGGCAATCGCCCCCAGGCTGTTTCAGCGAGAACTCATCGGTGGGTCGGAATGGTCCTTCTTATCGCGTCAGACGCGATCCGGTCGATCGCGCCGATCTGTTGGTCCATCACTTCCAGGTATTCGGCCCACTTCACGGGGTTCTCCGCCGCGCGATTCAGACACGAGACGGCCTGTCGCAGCAACGACACGGGGGCGCGGAGGTCATAGGCGATGCTGGCGGCAAGCCGTTTCGGATCGGTAATGTCGCGGCACGTTTCGATAACATGGGTTACTTCGCCCGCCTCGTCGAAGACCGGCGCGGCAATCACCTCAACCAGAACCTCGTTGCCCTCGGCGTCGTAATGGGTGTGCATGACCGTTACCGGGGCCTTGGTCTGAATGACTTGACGCAGCGGGCACGGCTCGTTCTGTCCCTCGCAAGGGAGGTCCTGGTGGTGCGAGAGTTGATGACAGGTCAAACACGCCGTCGGATCAACGCCTCCGGCCCTCTCGCGGGCAACCCGATTGGCCAGAGAGATGCGGTAGTCGCGGCCGATGACCAGCATGGTGTCGGGGATCGCGTCAACGACCGTCTGCAAGAACGCCCGCGATCGACGGATCGTCTCCTCCATGCTCTTGCGCTCCGTGATGTCTGTGATCGCGGTCTTGCATAGCGTGTCATCTGTTGGTCCCTCAATCGGAATACTGTGAAACTGCGTCGTGATGGTACGACCGTCCTTGGACACCAGGCGTAACTCCGACGTGACTTCGCGGCGCTGACCCACGCACTGCCCAACATGATTCAAGAAAGCCTCCCGATCCTCCTCGGCCACATGATCGCCAAAGGCGTAGCCGATCACGGCGTCGCGCTCCGCGCCGAGCAGCTTGGCCCCGGCAAGATTGATTTCCTGCACGAAGCCGTCTTCGTCCAGAGTCACATAGCCCAGTGGCGCGAAGTCGTACAGGTCCACGTAGCGGTCCTTGTAGGCTTCGAGATGTCGGTTCGTCTTGCGCAGTTCTTCGTTCTGCTGCTGCAACTCGTTCTGCTGAAGTTCCATCTCGCGGACGAGTTGCTCGACTTCTTCCAAGAGCGGAGACGGGAGGCTGCCAACTTGCTGGCGAAGTAGTTCGGCGATCTTATGGGCGCACGCGGAAGATGGATTTGACATGGCTATATCCGGTCTGCCGTCCAATCCGGGCACGTTCAGCACCAGAACAGAAGCGGCCGATTCGTACCACAATGGATTCTATGCCGACCCTCCGCTAGGGGCAAATCACCACTAGCATCGGTCGTGTCCCGCTGACCCAGTTCAGTCAGTTCACGTTGCTGCACCTGAATCGCCGTCTGACGGACAGTCTGTTGCGTCCAAAATCATGCGACAGGGACGTAGGCTCTCCTCGGGCATATCGCTTTCACGGATTCTCATGCTTCATCCGCCATGACAAATGGTGTTTGTGGAAACACCAATCAATGTCCCACCGAGTATCAGCCACAAGGAGTTCACGCGGAAACGGACGAGCGCGTCGGGAAGAAGGGGGCAGAATTATTTTGTGTTCTTTGGTTTCTCCGGGGCCCGCGAGCGTGCCGCTGCCTCCAGCGACCTTTCCTGCTCCCCCCAGCAGTCCGCTGGTTAAGAACTTCACTTGAACTCCTGCCCCGTGCTTGCCCGTCAGGCACGGAGTGCCTGACCTACACGTCGACGCTTTGGCAGGAGATTTTTCGGTCGATGCGGCGCAGCAGGCCCCGAAGCACGCGGCCTGGGCCGACTTCGTAGAATTGGTCGAAACCCTGGCCCAGCAGGTATTGCATCGAGTCTTCCCAGCGAACCGGCTGGAGAATCTGCTGGACGAGCAACCGGCGGATTTCCTCCGGGTCGTCGTGCGGTCGGGCATCGACGTTCGAGACGACGGGGATCTTCGGCCGTTGCATGGGCAGATCGGCCAGCGCTTCGGCCAGTTGCTCGTCGGCCGGACGCATGACGCCCGTGTGAAACGCGCCCGCCACGGCCAGCGGCACGGCCTTCATGGCACCCAGGCCCGGCGCCATTTCGGCGGCCCGTTCACAGGCCGCGTTGGTGCCCGAGATGGCGATGTTGCCCGGGCAGAGCAGATTGGCGATTTCGAGGATTCCGTCGCCGCGTGCCTTGTCGCACAGGGCCTGGACTTCGGCCCGTTCGAGACCGAGGATGCTGACCATTCCGCTGGGCGTGGCGTCGGCCGCGGCCTGCATGGCGGCGCCGCGTCGCTGGACCAGCCGCAGGCCGTCCTCGAACGACATAACCCCGGCAAAAACCATCGCCGTGTATTCGCCCAGGCTCAAGCCGGCGGCCGCTTCGCAGGAGAGCACGACCTCGGGCGATTCGCTCTTGAGCCACTCCAGGGCGGCCAGACTGGTCACGAACAGGGCCGGCTGGCTGTAGACGGTCGAATCGAGCTGCTCGGCGGGCCCGTCGAAACAAAGTTGGGCCAGATCGTAGCCGAGCACCTTCGCGGCCCAATCGTAGAGCTTCCGCGCGGCGGGCAGCGCCTCGGCCAACCGCCGGCCCATGCCAACCGTCTGAGCGCCCTGTCCGGGAAAAAGGAAGGCGATTCGGCTCATGGGGTTGCCGTTCCTAGGATTCGGCCTCGACCAGGGTGCGGCCCATGTAGTGGCCGCAATTCGGGCAAATCACGTGCGACGGCTTGGGCGTGCTGCACTTGGGGCAGTATTGGAGTTCCCGGGGCGTCTTGGCGTCGTGCGCCCGGCGGATACGGCTGCGGTGGTTCGAATGTTTTCTTTTTGGAACGGCCATGGGACTACTCGGATGGGGCGGACGGGCCTTTGGGGGTCGTATAGGTTGTGGAACGGTGAAAAACGCGAAACTCCCAATGTAGACCGTCCCGGGGGCCGTGTCAACCGGCATCATAGGAGGGTGGTAGGGTGGGGCGACGACCGTCCGGGAAAAGGGGTAGGGTGGGGCGACGACCGGCGGGGAAAAGATGGTAGGGTGGGGCGGTGATCGGCGGGGGAAAGTCATGTATTGCCCAAGAAGTACACGGCCGATCGCCGCCCCACCATGCGACGCCAGCCTGGGTGGCAACGATGGTGGGGCGACGACCGTCCGGGAACCAGTGTGGTTTTTTAGGCGTTTTCGTGGACGGTCGTCGCCCCACCCTACTTTTTTCGCGAATTAAGCACGGGGTCGCTCTTCAGCGGCAATTCCACCGCCCGGCCCGTCTCGGCCGCTTTGTAAATCGCCAGAATCACTTCGACCGACCGCCGTCCCTCGGGCCCGTCGATGCTCGGCGCGGTCCCTTTGCGGATCGCGCGGACGACGTCGCGGAACTGCATCGCGTGGCCGTGGTGGCCGATGGCCGCGGGATCGGCCGCGCCGCCGGCGCCACTAGACTTCGACGCCATTTTCTCCAAAATCGCCGCGTCGCGGGCCTTCCGCTTGGCGAAGTCCCATTTGACGAGGTCTTCTTCCTCCAATGCGGCCGAGCCTTCGGTGCCGTGGATTTCGATTCGCTTGAGGTAGCCGGGGTAGACGGCCGTGCTCGCCTCGATCACGCCCAGCGCGCCGTTGGCGAACCGCAGCGTGGCCACCGCATGGTCCTCGACCGCGATCCGCTCGTGGGCCAAGAGGGCCGTTTGCGCCCGGACTTCGGCCACCGGGCCCATGAGCGACACGAGCAGATCGACGCTGTGAATGGCCTGGTTCATCAGGGCGCCGCCGCCGTCCAACTCCCAGGTGCCTCGCCACGCGCCGCTGTCGTAATACTTCTGCGTGCGGAACCACTTCACATAGGCATCGCCCGCCACGAGCCGGCCAAAACGGCCTTGGTCGAGGGCCTTGCGCATCTCGACGCTCGCCGCGTGGAACCGCGAGGGGAAGATGGTCGAAAGCACTACCCTCGCCTTGCGGCATTCGTCGATGATCCGATCACACCGGGAGAGCGTGATTTCGAGCGGTTTTTCGACAATCACGTGTTTGCCCGCCCGGGCCGCGGCGACGGCCGGCTCCATGTGGGCCCCGCTGGGCGTGCCGATCGTGACGACGTCGACCGCCGGATCGGCCAGCATGTCGGCCAGCCGGTGATAGGCCCGGCACCCGGTTTTCTCGGCCAGCCGGTCGGCCGCCTCGGGCCGGGTGTCGAAACAGGCCGCCACTTTTGCCCCCGGCGTGTCGGCAACCGCTCGCGAGTGAAAATCGGCGATCATGCCGCAACCAATAATGCCAAAACCGAGTGCCATCGAACCGCTCCTTATTCTCCTGGGGGGCTTCACACTGAACACGGATTATAAATGTCCCGTCCCGCCCTGAAAAGCGGTGCATTTCAGGCTGGACAATCGCACCCCAATCCCGGAACATAATGGGCAGTTATCCCCCCAATCCAGAAGTTTCAAATTCGCCGAATCACCGTAGGCCGGGTCGTGACCCGGCGATAGATAGTTCCGAGCAAAAACCTTGCCGGGTCGCGACCCGGCCTACGGATTGTCCCAAACTTGTAACTAAAATCCCCGTCCCCCGGCCCGCGCCTCCCGCCCCCCACACCATGCCCAAGACCGATTTCACCGTCGCGACGCTGGCCAAGTACCTGCACCTCTCGCCGCAGCAGGTCGCGCGGCTGGCCGACCGCGAGAAGCTGCCCGGGCGGAAGGTGGCCGGCGAGTGGCGGTTCAGCCGGGCCGAGATCCATCACTGGCTCGAACGCCGCATCGGCCTGTCGGATGAGGGAGAACTGATCGAGGTCGAAGGCGTACTCGATCGGGCGGCCACGCAGGAAGAGGCCGAGATTTTGATCGCCCAGTTGGTGCCGTTGCCGGCGATCGCCGCGTCGCTCGCCGCGCGAACGGCCGGCTCGGTCATCCGCGCGATGGTCCAATTGGCCGCCGACACCGGTTGGCTTTGGGATCCGGACGGAATGGCCGAGGCGGTTCGCACACGCGAGGAGATGCACCCCACCGCGTTGGAAAACGGCGTGGCGCTGCTCCACCCCCGGCGGCCCATGACGTCAATCCTCGAACGGCCGCTCATCACGCTGGGCCGGTCGCCCTCGGGCATCTCGTTCGGCGGCAGCGGCGGGGCGCTGACCGACGTGTTTTTCCTGATCTGCTCGACCGACGACCGGAGCCACCTGCGGATCCTGGCCCGACTCAGCCGCGTAATCGCCGCTCCCGGCTTCCTCGAGCAACTCCGCCGGCTCGACGACGCCTCGGCCATCCACCGGCTGATCGTCGAAACGGAGGAGCAACTAGCGTAGGCCGAGTCGTGACCCGGCGTTTCAGTTTTGGGTAATGCGGATTGCCATTTTCCTCTTTGCATTTGATAGTGAGTATTGGAACCGATATGTCTAAAGCCGATAGCGTGTTTTGGGCGGTGGCTTGCGGTGTGTTGGCACTCGTGCGCGAGTGCGTATGGCTAAATCGTTGCCCGGTGATAGGTAGCGTAATGAAGAGACTGCGAGCAGTCCTGAGATTATTTCAGACACCTTTTCTTCTCGGTCTGTACGCGACAGTCATTGTCATGGGGTGCCGTCCCCCATCTCAAAAGCCTATGGGCTGGGCTTATCCGAAGCTCTTGCCGATCTCTTGGGGCGAATACATTCCCGGTCCATATGATCCAAATGATCCACGACGGAAGGTAGTATGTCAGCCGAATAGCCAATATCCCACTAGATATGACTATGCACTCGTAATCCCCATCTATCAGAATGGTCGCTTTGAGGAAGTAACTAATGAGTTCGCAATTGCCCATCCATTCATCTGCCAGAGAGGTGATAATGTGGAAGAGCAACTTGCACGATTTGGGGAACGTGATCGCGTAGCAAGACTTGTTTTCTGGGTTCCGGGCTATTTTCCTGCTTCCATGCCCGGAGTCTTTCGGCCTAAGAAGACCGTAAGTGGAAAAGACTTTTTAGTTTTAGAGCTGCAGAAGTGCGTTGGTTCGGAGGAAGAAGAATTAGCCACGGCCATGAAAGGGTTATTGGAACGAAATTCCTTCGACGTTACGAAGTCGGTAGCCCGAAAGCGGCCAGTCTGGTCGAAACAGGCTGATTGGAAGAAGGAGCGTGTCGAATTGACGGAGGAACCATATGATTTTCAAAAGTTGGTCTCCACCGAGGTGTATGAAAGCAGGTATTTTGAGAACCGAGTACCCAAGAGGTTCACGCTATGGGCACCGCCAGCAGGGCGGCGGATCATGAACCAGTTCATGTCAAGTGATAGAAAGATGGTTGGCAAGTTCATATCTGACAGAGGAGCAGAAAAGGGAGCAGCCGAGTAGGGTGTGCTAGTGCCGTTTCCAGTTTAGCAGTTGCGGCAGGCAATAAGGGGTCAGAACTATTTTTTATCACAGAAGACCACGTGCATGACCATGCCACTTGCCCAAATAAATAGTTCTGACCCCTTTTTGATGCTTGGCGACAGCCGACGGGGCGAGTTTGCTCCCGCTCGGGCGAGTCTTGAGCGGTTGGGGCGGGTGGTTGACGCGCGGTCGGTGGACGAGGCCGTGGCCTTGCTCGACGAAGGGGCGATGGCACCGGCGGTTGTGGTGGTCGCGCAGAGTTATCCGGGCGAGTTTTCGGCCGACGCGATCGATCGGATTCGCCGCGCCGCGCCCTTGGCTCGCATCGTCGGGCTGTTGGGCAGTTGGTGCGAGGGCGAAACGCGATCCGGCCACCCCTGGCCCGGCGTGATCCGGCTCTATTGGCACCAGTGGCGTCCGCAGGCCGAGCGCGAGTTGGCCCGGCTGATCGCCGACGGCGGCTCCACGTGGTCGCTGCCCTCGACCGCCACGGACGAAGAGCGTCTTCTGGCACGAACGCCCGAAGCGGCCGATGCCAACTCACTAGACGTCGAAGGCGGCCTGGGTTTGGTGGCGTTGTGCGCCGACCGGGCGGACATCCACGACTGGCTCTCGGCCGCGCTCGTCCGCCGCGGCTATTCGACCGCGTGGCTGCGCCCCGGCGAGCCCGTCCGACTGCAAGGCGTCCGCGCGGCGGTGTTCGACGCGGGCTTGGCCGACCGGCACGAGACGATTTCCTTGCATGAACTGGCCGTCAAGCTCGGCCCGCGCGTGCCGATCGTTGCGTTGGCCGATTTCCCGCGCATCGAGAACCACGACCGGCTGTTGGCCGCCGGCGCATCGGCCGTTCTGTCGAAACCGCTGTTGTTGGACGATCTCTTCTGGGAGTTACGGTTGATTTACCACGAAAGACACGAAAAACACGAAAACGCTTGAATCCGAATTATTTTCGTGTTTTTCGTGTCTTTTGTGGTTGTCTTGAATGTGTCTTGGCATGGCTGTCAGGCACAGCCTGACCTACGAATCTATCTTGAGAGTGCGTGGTGCGTCCAGACGCACCCTACTCGGTCAACTCGGTTCGCAGGATTTCACGTTGCCAATCGGGTTCGTGGATCGGCCAGCCGCGGACCTCAATCATCTCGCCCGACTCGCGCGACGGTTGGCCCGAGTCGTGGGCTTGTCGCCAGCATTGGTGTTCAGCCTCCGAAAGAGGCGGCGTCCGGCCCGGCACGTTGCTTTGCCGCAGAGTAATCCGCCCATGATCGAAGATCGTCACGATGACGGGCGGCGGAAATTCCAGCATCCGTCGGGCGATCAGTTCGTGGCTCGCGCTGGCGTAGCGGAGTTTCAATTCGGCCAGATCCCAACCGCACTCGGCCACGTCGCGCAACACCCAGCCGCGAGGCACGAGCAACCGGCCGGCCAGTCGGTTGGCGATCGTCTCCCGCGCACCGGTCGGCGCTTCGGCCGGATCGACCGACAACGCGGCAAAGACCCGATGGGCCCGGTGCTCGCCGATTTCGTGGGCAATCGCCCAATGTTCGCGTTCGGCCCGAGGGTCGGGCCGCAGTAGAATGGCGGGTCGCAGCGCCCGGCCGGGATGTCCGCGCAGCCGCGCGCAACGCCCCCGGCCCGACTGGTCCGCGTCCCAGGCGACGGCGATTCCCAGCCGCTGGGCCACGGTGAGGGCGTCGACCGGCGGTCCGTCGATTCCCGCCTCGGCCAGCGCGTCGTCGGCCACACGGTCCAACGCGGCCGAAAGTTCCTCTTGGGTAATTTCCGCCAACATGGCCGCTGCCTCCACCGAAAACCGAGCCGCGACCGTTGGGGAGCGGTTGCATCGCGTAGCGGTCCACAACCGCTCCCTTACAGAGCGCGGCTCGGTAAGTTCGTGAAATAGTGTATATATGTACATTGTATCAACCGTCAAGGAACGATTCAAGCACTCGCCGAGCCACTTACGACTCCCCGCCAAATAGGGTATGATGATGTCCTAACACGTAGGCCGGGTCGTGACCCGGCGATGAAACCAATTGGCCTCGTCAACCACGCCGGGTCACGACCCGGCCTACACGGTTCTCCGCCGGGTCGCGACCCGGCCTACACGATCTTGTCCAAGACTCGCAAGCAACGAAAACCGGCCGGCGGGCCCACCTGTGCCCTGATCAGTCTCGGGTGTCCCAAGAATCTGGTCGACAGTGAGCAGCTTCTCGGCCGGCTCCAGAAGGCCGGCTACCGCTGGGTCGTCGAGCCCAAGGGGGCCGATCTGGTCGTGGTCAACACGTGTGGGTTCCTCGACACGGCCCGCGAGGAGTCGCTGGCCGTGATCCGTCAAATGGCCGAGCTGAAACGTCGCGGCCGGATCGGCGGGTTGCTGGTGGCCGGGTGCATGGCCCAGCGGGACAAGGGGGAGCTGCTCGAAGCGTGTCCCGAGGTGGATCAGGTGCTGGGCCTTTTTTCGCGCGACGAGGTGGCGGCCGCCGCCGGGCGCATTGCCGAGCAGCGCAGCGCCCAACAACCAGTAACCGTCAACCCGGCCGACCGGCTCCTGGCGGCCGATCCATTCGACCAGGCTCCGACGGACGACTACCGTTGTGCCCTGCTGCCGCGGCACGTGGCCTATCTGAAAATCGCGGAGGGTTGCGACCGGCTCTGCGCGTTCTGTTCGATTCCGATGATTCGCGGGCGGCAGCTCAGCAAGCCGATCGATCAGGTTGTCGCGGAGGCCCGGCGGCTGGCCGACTCGGGCGTGCGCGAGTTGGTGCTCGTGGCCCAGGACACGAGCGCCTATGGTCACGATCTGCCGGATCACCCGCGGCTGGCTGAGTTGCTCCGGCGACTCGATCAGATCGATTCGCTCGCCTGGATCCGCCTGATGTACCTTTATCCGTCGGAGAAGCAACTGGACGACGAGTTTTTGGACGTGGTCGGCGCGGCGCGGCGGATCGTGCCCTATCTGGACATTCCTTTGCAGCACATCAGCGACGAGGTTTTGCGCCGCATGCGCCGCGGCGTGACCCGCGACGAAACGGAGCGGCTCATCGACCGGATACGGGAGCGGATTCCCGGGGTGGCGTTGCGAACCACATTGCTGGTCGGGTTTCCGGGCGAGACCGACGAGCAGTTCGACGAACTGCTCGATTTCGTTCGTCGGCGGCGTTTCGAGCGGCTCGGCGCGTTCGCCTATCGCCGCGAGCCGGGCACGGCCTCCGACGCGCTCGACGGACACGTGAGCGAGCCGGTCAAGCAGGCAAGATGCGACGCGCTGATGGACACCCAGCAGGACATCGCCTTCGAGATCAGCGCGGCCCAGCGGGGCAAGCGGCTGGACGTCTTGCTCGACCGGCCGGACGACGGGGACTCCTACATTGGCCGGACGACGGCCGACGCGCCGGAGATCGACTGCGTCGTCTACGTCACGGGCGAAAAGCTTCGCTCGGGCCAAATCGTGCCGTGCGAGATTGTCGCGGCCCAGGAATATGATTTAATAGGGGTGGCGGTCGATCGACCAACATAACCTCCCGATGTAACCTCGGCGCTTTGCCGCGAACAAAATGGGGACAGGCACATTTTTCGGCCGTCCAGTGTATCCTGAGCACAACGCCAAGGGGGGCCGAAAAATGAGCCAGCCCCCATTTTGTTCGTCCTTCGCGTCTTCGCGGTGAAAAAACCATGACCACTCCCCAAGATTCCGCCCGTCCCCTGTCGAAGTCGGTTTTCAACGTGCCGAACCAACTGACCGCGATGCGTCTGTTGCTGGCCGTCGTGATGTTCGCCCTGGTCGGGCTGGAATACTACATGGCCGGCTTCGTCCTTTTCCTGATCGCGGCCACGACCGACTGGCTCGACGGCTATTGGGCGCGAAAATACGGCCAGATCACCGTGCTGGGCCGCATCCTCGACCCGTTCGCCGACAAGGTGATTATTTGCGGCTCGTTTGTTTTTCTGGTCGTCGCGCCGGGGATGATCGCCATGCCGTGGGGCCTTCGGGCATGGATGGTCGTCGTGGTGATCGCCCGGGAAATGCTTGTCACGATGCTCCGCGGGCTGATCGAACGGGAAGGCGGCGATTTTTCGGCCCGCTGGTCGGGCAAGTGGAAGATGATCCTCCAGTGCGTTGCCGTGGGGGCGAGCCTGTTTTGTCTTTCCTATGCCGGCACGGAAACGGCCGTTCCCGACTGGTGTCGATGGGTGATGATCGGGTCGATCTGGTCGGCCGTGGCGTTGACGATTTACTCGGGCGTGATTTACATAGTGGCCGCCATCCGGATCATGCGTCCAGAATCCGAGCCGCGACCGTAAGGAAGCGGACGAAGACTTACTAGGGTTCGACCGCTCCCTCACGGTCGCGGCTCGGATTTCGAACATGGCTTGGGCTGAATGCGGCGAGCCTGACAACCTCCGCCAGTACAACAAGAGGTTTCCCTCGTGCAACTGGTTGTGTTCTCTTTGCTGGTCTACGTGGTTCTCGCGGCCACCGTGGTCGTCTGGACGGTCATCGTCCAGCGGCTCTATCGTCGCGAGCCGGTGTTGCCCGTCGAACCTCGGCGCCAAGTTCCCTGGCTCGGGCGGGATTTGGTGTTGTTCGTGGTCGTGTTCATTCTGGCGCAGACGTTCTTGGCGGCGATCCGCCAAGCCGTGATTCCGCCCGACGCTTGCGAGAAGATTTCCGCCGGCGTGCGGGACGAAGCGGCCCGGAACCTGGCCCGAAATCACCCGTTGACCGAAATATTCATGAAGGGGACGACGTCCAGTCGCATTGCCTGCACGCTTCTGGCGGTGGTCGTCGCGCCGGTGTTCGAGGAACTCGTCTTCCGTCTGTTCCTGCAAGGCTGGCTCGAAAAGGTGGACCGCCGCTTGCGCCGCCGCGCGCGGTGGTTGGCCGTGGCGTGCCGCTGGGGGACGGGGCCCGTGGTGTTTTCCTCGCTCCTTTTCGCCTTGCTCCACCTGCGCGGCGAGCGGGCACTGTCCGCGCCCGATCAGATGGTCTTCAGCATCATGAGTTACGCCGTTGTCAGTGTATTGCTGAGCGTGGCGTTGGTGCTGTATCTCCGCGGGGTCCGCGGCGCGACGTGGGCCGATCTGGGATTCGCGCGGAGCCGGGTCGCGTCGGACGTTAAGTTGGGCTTGGCGGCCTATGCGGCCGTTGTCGTGCCGGTCTGCGCGGCGATGGCGCTGTTAACCAAGTTGGCTGAAGATTTGCCGTCCTACCTCGCCCCCGACCCGGCGCCGCTGTTCGCTTTCGCGCTGGTGCTGGGTTTTGTTTACCTTCGCACGCACCGCGTGCTTCCCACCATCATTGCCCACGCGGCGCTGAACGGCGGCACGCTATTGCTGCTTTGGCTGGGCGCCGCCGCTTGAGGCTCGTTGGCCATGCTCGTTCCTTTGATCGTGTTTGTCGTTCTCCTGGGGACGCGCATTGCCTTGGCGGGGTAGCCTATCGACGGCGGGAAACACTCCACTCAATTGCTCAAGCTGCCGGATTCTCCGCCGTCTGGATTGTTCAATCTTGACCGGCTTATGCCAAGGGTAATCGTTGAGGTTGACTTCAGTGCCAATCTTGACGCCTCTTTGCACATACTCGCCTTCCCAGGGCCACGCATACATAGATGCCACGACGATAACTCACCTTTTGATCTACTCCCGCAGCACAGCCTTGAATCCTGCCTGCTCGAAGTGACGATCTGCCGTTAAGGCCTCGGTCAGGCCATACTCCTGCATGACAATGAACGAAATGCAGTCAGTCAGCGACCACTCCTTGTCTGGGCGTTTGGCGAACAAATCGATCCCTTGCTCGAATAAGTCCTGCACGGCCGGGACAATCGTAACGCGATGGTCATTGGCCAGATCTTGGTACAGCTCGCAAAACAGACTGCGGTCGGAGCCTCGCGCCAGTGAGTTGGCAACCTCGGCCAGCACCCAAGCCGTCGTCACAAATACGCCCGAAAAAACGGATGTAAATCGCGTCGCGGCTGGGGCGTACTGGTCGCGCGAGTTGATCAGGGCGAGGTAGTACACGGTGTCCGCGAAGACCGGTTTCATCGTTTGGGCGCTCCGTAGAGGTAGTGATCGTGCTGGAGCGCCGCGTCCTCGGGCAGGCCCACCGCTCGGCCCGCGTACTTCATGAGTTTTTGGCCCAACGTCTGTCCCTGGTCGTCCAACAGCGGCTCTTTACTCTCCGCGGGCACGAGCTCTACCCTGACCTCGGCGCCTTCCGGCAAAACCTCCGACGAGTCCAGCACCACGACTCCGTTTTTCACGCGTCCACGATAAACCATCGTGCGATCCTCCTCGGTCAAAACGTAAAAATAGCAGACAGTTCACAAGAAGCCTACCCCTCAATATAGTGGACACCCTGTCCACGTCAACCCCTCTGCCTACTGCCCTTGACACACATCCCAAAATCGAGACAATCCCCAGACCCTATTTGGGGTCGGCGGGCATGGAGGCTCGCTTTGAGGCACGCCGATCGGTTCCGGTCGGTCGGGCCCGTCGGCGCGCGAAGCGTCGCGTGCCGGTTGGTTTTGTATTCAAACTATTTCGCCGTTAACTCGGCGTGATGCCCGGCGCATCAGGCAAGGAGGCCGTCGCCCGTGCAGGTTTGTCCCGATCGCGATTGTCGATCCCAGTTGCGCAGCCTGTTTCCCGAGGCCACGTTCGTCGGCTGTCGGGACATCGAGGTCCGCGCCTGCGTGGCCGACAGCCGCCGGGTCGAGCAGGGCGACCTGTTCGTCGCCATCGCCGGCGACTCGGCCGACGGGCACGATTTCGCGGCCGAGGCGATCCATCGCGGCTGCTCGGCCATCTTGAGCCAGCGGCCCTTGCCCGAGGCCACCGTGCCGGTCTGCATCGTGGCCGACTCGCGAGCGGCGTTCGGCCGGCTCTGCCATCATCTGGCGGGCAATCCGGCGCGCCACCTGAAGGTGATCGGCGTGACCGGCACCAACGGCAAGACGACCACAAGCGTCCTGATCGCGCGGATGTTCACCCATGCGGGCTACCGAGTGGGGCTGTTGGGCACCTTGGGATATTTCGACGGCGACCGGTGCGATGAATCGACGCTGACCACGCCGCCGGCCGACCGGTTGGCCGACTATCTGGCCCGCATGGTCCGCAACGAGTGCAATTACGCGGTGATGGAGGTTTCGAGCCACGCCCTGGCCCAGGCGCGTCTGGCCGGCATGGAACTCGACACGGTCTGTGTGACCAACGTGCGGCGCGACCATCTCGACTATCACCGGACGATCGACGACTATCGGCTCACGAAGTCCAAGGCGTTCGACTACCTTTCGCCCGAGGGCTTCGCCGTGCTCAACGCGGACGATCCCACGTCGGCCGGATTCCTCTCGCGGGTCGAAGGGCCCGTGCTGTCGATCGGCGTCCACGCGGCGGCCGAAATCACCGGCACGCTCATCGAACGTTACCTCAGCGAACAAACTTTCCTGCTCACCGCGGGCAGCGACACGATCCCGGTCCGCACGCGAATGATCGGCATGCACCACGTTTATAACTGCCTCGAAGCGGCGGCCGTCGGGCTGACCTATGGGTTGGACCTGACCACGGTGGTTCGCAGCCTGGAGGCGGTTGACTACGTGCCCGGCCGGTTGCAGCGGATCGAGTGCGGCCAGCCGTTCGGCGTGTTCGTCGATTATGCCCATACGCCCGACGCCTTGACCGGCTGTCTTCGGGCCCTGCGTTCCGTCGTCTCGGGCCGATTGATTTGCGTCTTCGGCGCCGGCGGCGACCGCGACCGTGGCAAACGTCCGCTGATGGGCCGCGCCGTCGAGGCGGACGCCGACTTGGCCATTTTGACCAGCGACAACCCACGCTCCGAAGACCCTCAGGCAATTCTCGGCGACGTGCTCGACGGATTTGCCCACCCGGCCGATGCCCTGGTGATCGCCGATCGCCGCGAGGCCATTCACGCCGCCTTGGCCGCCGCGCGGACGGGCGACTGCGTGCTGATCGCCGGCAAGGGCCACGAGCGCTGCCAGTTGATCGGCGACGAGTCGCTGCCGTTCGACGACTACGAAATCGCGGCCGGCTGGCTTTATGAAAATCTTCCAACCGGAGTCTAGCAGGGGCCACCCAATACCATGTCCACGACCCATCTCCCCACGCTTCACGACCTATGCGCGACGATCGGCGGACGACTCGTCCTCGACGGCGCGCCGCCGTTCGGCCAGCCGCTTGGACCGGTCGTGACGGACAGCCGCCGCGTGAACGAGGGCGACGTCTTCTGGGCCCTGCGCGGCTCAAAGTACGACGGCAACGACTACGTGGCCGAGGCGTTCGAACGAGGCGCCGCCGGCGCGGTCGCGAGCAAACCTTCGTCGGTCCCAGTAGGTCGCTGGGCCCTGCTGGTCGATGACACCCAGCCGGCTCTGTGGAATTGGTCTCGATGGATTCGCGACCGCTTCCACGGCGTGGTGTTGGCCGTCACGGGCAGCGTCGGCAAAACCACCACTCGGCAGATGATCCACACCGTGCTGCGCCGCCGGCTGACCGGCACGGCCAGCCCACGGAACTACAACAACCATTTCGGCGTCCCGTTGAGCATGTTGGCCATCGAGCCCGACCACGACTACGCCGTGCTCGAACTGGGCGCGAGCTACCCGGGCGAAATCGCCAACCTGGCCGCGTTGTGCCGGCCGAAGATCGGCGTGATCACCCACGTGGGCGACGCGCATCTCGGCGGTTTTGGCAGCCGGCGCGGCGTGGCCGAAGCGAAGGCCGAACTGCTCG
>Ga0209342_10002638_pt1 | contig 19061 bp, 29 predicted proteins | sample RifCSP16_2_FD_184023 | JGI IMG/M metagenome (GOLD analysis project Ga0209342, IMG submission 184023) | Soil microbial communities from Rifle, Colorado - Rifle CSP2_sed 16_2 (SPAdes) (version 2) | ecosystem: Environmental > Terrestrial > Deep subsurface > Rock core/Sediment | place: Rifle... | reverse complement strand
GGGTCCCAATGTCCTTGAGTTCAGGGACGAGTTGAGAGATAAGGGTGCTCAGATCATTACGATCCGTTTCTCCCAGAGGATTTTCATCCCAAATAATGAACGGGCAGCCGGCGTCCTTGAGAAGATCTTGGCTCACCGACAAGTGGTGAAGGTCATCGAGGGAACGAACGAGGGCTTTAGGGAACGCAACCAGACTTACGAGCGGGAGGCCTTCGGAGACGATGAGCTCCAGTTTGAGCCTCGAGAGGATCCGGACGTCCGGAATCCCGTTGCTCCGAAGAAGTGGGAAACGGAAAGATGGAAAACCAGGGCGGCGATAAAGCAACGCAGCGACCTACCTGACTTCATGCAACGCTTTTACAGGGGGATTGAAAACGGCGAGGTTCAGATCAGATTGCCGCACGGTATTTTGATCAAAGAGTCGGAGAAGGGCCTTATCGAGAAAGCCCTCGCTTGGTTAAAGGAAAACGGTGCAGAGTGGAAGTTTGGTGGAAATTGGGTGTTCAAAGGTGCTGGCGCATTAGTGAGAGAACAGGTCCAGCTAAAAGGCGTCGAGAGAGAAGAAGCGATAAAAACGATTGCCATGGGTATCAATCTCGATATTCAGGACCAAATCGAGAAAACAGGTGTTCTCTCTGTCATGGGAAAAGAATTGAAAACTGCTTCCCAGCTTGCTCAACTCGGAGAGGTCTTTCGTGATGTACGGATGGAACACCTTCGCGTAGTTGCTACGAAGGGTGGAAATGTCGAAGGCATCTATCATCTCACAAGTAAGGTGTCTGGTGCTATCTATATAGAGGCGGATAAATTGATGGCAGACATTAAAGAGCTGATGGAGCGGACAGGGGCTGATAGTTATTGGATCGTACATAACCATCCCTCTGGGAATCCAATACCATCGGATGATGATCTTATTACGCACGATAAGATTTTGAAGAAAGCAAAGGACCTTCCGTATGTGTTTAAGGGGCAGGTGATCATCAATGGAAAGAGTTTCGGTTTTATGCCAAATACAGAACTGGCCGCGGGTGAGAGATCTTACCAAAAGCCATGGGCGAAAGAGTTTACACCACTTGAGCGTGATTACACTTTGGACCCGCTTAAACCAACGATTAACCATCGCTTAATTGGTTATCAGGTTTTCAATCAAAAGGACGCAGCTAATGTCGCAAGGGCGCTTCACCCATCATTGGGAAGAATGCAGATTGTCATGCTTGACACCGGATTGAAGATCCGTGCCATCGAAGACGCTCCCCTCGGGATGCTCGACTATGTTAGCACGACAGGTAGAACGGGGCTTGAAGATCACCTCGAGAAGAGAATGGAAGAAATAGGGGCAACCCAGGCTATGGTTATTACCAACACGACGGCCGATGATACAAGATATATGAATACCCTTTATGGGCTAATGGGCCAGGGTTGGATCTTAGATGCCTACGCTGGGAACATGGTTTTGACTGAGACCTCGAGGGGAAAGCTTCTCGCTCACAATAAAATGCCTCCATGGCTACAAAAAGCCCACCAGGACGCATATACGAGGTCTATCAAAGACGTCACTCTTCCGGCAGGAATGGATTTTGTTTTTAAAGCGCCGCAGCGGGATTACATCGTCATGCCCCAAGGGATGACAGATATCAATAGTAATTTCCAAAACGTCGAACAGAGATTGAAGGCAGCGAAAGGGTTCCGAACCGCCTCCATGTTTGAACGTGCGAGGAACTGGGGGCTTAGCCTTGTCCAAAGCTTCACGCGCCAGCTTCCGAAGCTCCCCCCCAAAAGGTATGGACAAGCTCTTGACATCCTACGCCGATATGCAGAGAACCCGAGGTATTCGAGGGATGTTGCCACAAATGCGATCAATGAGGTAGTCAAGGATCTCAGCAAACAGCAATACCAAATCTTTTCGAGGGTTATCATTCTCGAGGATTTACTCAGAGATCTCGACAGCGGACTCCTCGAGAGCACTGGTCCTCTTCCTTTCGACTACCAAAACCGGCAGCAAATCGAACAGGATTACCAAAAATACCTTGACATAGCGGACATTAACCCTGAAATCACAGAGGCCTACGGTCGACGGGCAGACCTGATGAAGAGTCTCCGACAGCGACTCGTAATGACAGGACTCCTGCCGGCAGCCGTTTTAAGAGAGGAGAGATACTTCCACCACCAGGTCTTGGAGTACATGGTAGAGAAACATTATCCGGGCCTTTCCTCAAAAGACGTTCGCTTGCATCGTAAGGGCTGGCAGATTGCCAGGAAGGGAACGGATTTAGACTTTAACACAGAGTATATCGAGGCCGAGTTTGAAGTAATTTCACAGGCGATCTCGCAGCTTGAGACGGTAAAGACTTTGGATGAGATGAAGGCGACCGAGGACATCGTCCCGAGATTGAAGGTCCAGGCTAAACACGCTGGGCTAACAGCCAATGATTGGAAGCAGTTTATTCCAGAGGGATATGTTCCGTGGCAACCGAAAGAAGGGAGACACTTTTATCTTGCGAATACCATAAGTGACCGAATCCTCCAGCAAGTGTTCAATAGAGAGAAGGAACTCGAGCTGGGTGATATCAAGTTGGCCCTGGCGATGGGGAGAAAGAGACTCGAATGGGCTATTCCTAAAGAACTGGCAGAGACACTCGATAATTTCAAGGACTTCAAAGATGAGGGGCCACTCATGCACTTCACGGATGCGACTCTGGCTTCCTGGAAACAATGGAAGCTGATCAACCCCATCCGCGTCGTTAAATATAACATAAACAACTTCTCTGGAGATTTAGATATTGTCCTCGCCTATAACCCAAAGATCCTGGGAGAGTTTAAGAAGGCAGCCGTGGACCTGCTCGACTACCAAGTGAGGCACAAAGATATCAACCCTGCTCTCCGTGCGGAACTCGATTACTGGTCAAGAACTGGTGTCATCGGGTCAGGAATGACGATTGCGGAGATCCCGGACATAAAGGAAATAGGAATCTTTAAGCATCTCATGGGAGGCAGCGAGAACATCGTGAAGGAATACTTCTGGAATAAGCCGAGACTCTACACAAACTGGAGGGAGAACATCCTCCGGCTTGCCGCAGCCCGTTTCTTTCAAAAACAGTTGAACCGTGGAGCCCAGCTTTACGGAGCCTCAATTAGAGAGCAGATAGATTCGATGACCAACAACGATTTGAAAGCAGCGAAACTCGCCAGGGAACTCATAGGCGACTACGGAAACGTAAGCCAAGCAGGTCTTTGGCTACGGAGGCACTTGATCCCCTTCTACTCGTGGATGGAGATAAACGCCCCTCGATATGTCCGGCTTTTTAAAAACATGAAGTATGAAGGTCGTGCCCGGGGAGGAGCGGTTGCCGCCGGTGCTTTTGCGGTGGCGAAGAAGACGGCTGGTTTAACTTTTAAGACTTTGATGCTTTATATGCTCGTCAACCTTTGGAACAGCACATTCTTTCCAGAAGAGGAGAGAGAGATCGGAATGTCCGGTCGCCGTCAGCTCCATCTGATTCTTCCTCCTGGCCGTCGATCGGACGGCACGGTTTTTACGATAAGATTTCAGGGAGCATTGAGTGACGCCCTCTCATGGTTCGGCCTCGAGGACTTCCCTGATGACTTTAGAGACGTAATGAGTGGTAAGAAGAAATGGACGAAGCAACTCAAAGAAATGGCGTGGGCTGCCCCAGAGAAATTAGTCCAGGCAGCCAGGCCGATTGAGAAATCTCTCGCAGAAGCATTCCTTTTTAAGAAGAGCATCTATCCGGAGATCACAAAACCGAGGCCGATCAGGGATCCAGTAGAGCATCTTTTTAGGGTGGTCGATCTCGACATTCCATACCGCTATGCGATCGGGAGGCCAACGCGGGGAGTAGAGTCAGAGGTCGGAGGGGTCTTCACCTACAAAACAGATACAGGGGAACAAGCCTACTATGACATCCTGAACACTGCGAGAAACTACCTCGAGGACCAGGGCGTGACGGAGATCCCGATGTTTAACCCGACGCCGAAGAGCAACGCCCTTTATTACTATAAACAGGCCCAGCGCTTTGGAGAGAAAGATAAGGCGCAGAAGTATATGAATGAATATTTGAAGCTTGGAGGAAAGAGAGAGGATCTCATGCGCTCACTCAAAAAAGCACACCCATTGGCTTTTGTTCCTGTAAAGTTTAGACAGGGGTTTTTGAGCTCACTCGATGGGGATGATCGTGCTAAGCTCAAGTCCGCACAGGATTGGTGGAAAAAAGTTTATGGACAGTAACTCAGCAAGAAGATCTTCGTTGGAGGAAAGAACAAATGAGCTGGCAGATCTACGTTCCCATTATAAATGCTTTCCTGATTGTCCTGGTGGGGTTTGTGGCGTTTGTTGTCCGTCGATCGATCTTCGGAGAGATTGATAGACTAAGGAAGGAGAAAGATTTTATGGTACAAGACTTTGGCCGTAAGATCGACGAGCTTTGTGATTCGCATAAGGAGGAGCTTAGAGAATTTCAGGAAGAGGTAGCTTCGAAAGTAAGAGTTTTAAGAGAAGTCAGCTCGTGCGATATTTTACGGACGGGTTGCCAGGGTCTCCTTTTAGAGAAATTCATCAATCTTCAAAAGGTGACAGAATCTTTAGTGGATGGACAGGGTACGATCTTTGAAAAGATGGATGAGTTGCTCTCTAAGGTTCATGCGATTGAAATCAATCAGGCCGCGGCGAAACGTCCGTGATGGAACTCGACGCCCTAAGACAGATCCGACATTTTTATCGTGAGGCCTGCCGGGCCTGGGTCAAGAAGGACTATAAGGAGACGGTCTCTCTTCTACGCCAGGCACAGGTTAGAACGCAAGCCTTTACTCTCTATCTCGAGAAACAGTATTTAAAGGGGGAAGGATAATGAAGAAACTGCTAAAGGTATTGGCCCTGATCATTTCTTTAGGAACGATAATCGGCTTGTCGCGCGGTGCTTATTTACATTTCGATAACAAGTTTGGCAAGGCAGAAGCGATCGCCGCACTCAAAGAGGAAATAGCAAAAACAAACCTCTACATTCAGAAGGTCGATAACCGGCTTGATTTTAAGCTCATCGAGGATCGCAAATACAGGATCAAAGAGCGAAACGACGACCTCGAGAAAAGGTTCGGGGATGGATGTTCTAACTGTCCTCAACCTACGAAGGAAGAGTTTAAAAAGAACCATGAGACGATCAAGGAGATCGATAAAACCTTAGACAAGATGATCCCAGTGAAACAGCCATGAAACTACAAATCGTGAAAAATGGCTCCATCCAGGGGTGGTTTATCTCGGCTTGCATGACGGCTTGGCTCTTAGCCGTTATGACACTGGCAGTCCTGTTCTCCTCTATTGCCGACAACATCGCAAAAATTCAGTTGATGATTGGCGGTGTTTATGCTATTCAATTTACAGCGTGGCTCGGATATAGAACGCTCAAGAAGCCGGACGAAGTAGAGACTCCACCGGCTTAATAATTCACAGCGAAAGGAGGTTTCATTATGAACACAGTTCTAATATTATTGGTGCTTCTCTTGATCATGGTGGCCGCGGTCCTTGTGATCTTAGTGAAGCGGGATCCTGCTTTCAAGAAGGAGTTTGGCGAGTTCCTTCTGGCCAGTTATACGTCGGCCAAGGATCTAAGATTGACGGATTCCGAGAAAGCTCTCATTAAGAAAGAGTGGGAGGAGATTGATTGGAAATCCGCCTTGAGAAAACTGTTAGACATTTTAAAGCGGTGATAGTCCGCGAGAAGGGGGCCTTCTGGCCCCTTTCTTATTCTGGAGGGATTCTTATGAGAAAGATAGAGATCAGTGCTTTTGAATTGGCTCAACGCTTCGTAGGCGTCAAAGAAGTACCTGGATCAGGATCAAACCCGCAAGTATTGGCCTTCTTAAAATTAGATGCGAGCTGGCCACAGGGCGACGACGTACCTTGGTGCTCGGCCTTTACAAATTACATCGCTTGGCTGCTTCGCCTTCCTCGGTCGAAATCCTTACTCGCGAGATCTTGGCTGCTTGTCGGCACCGTTGTCGACTTAATAGATGCCGAGGTAGGCTTCGATGTCGTCATCTTAAGGCGCGGATCTGGAGATCAGCCTGGTCCCGAGAACACGACGGCTCCTGGTCACGTTGGCTTTTACGCCGGCATCGAGACCACCGAGGTCCTTCTTCTGGCCGGGAATCAATCGGATCAAGTTAACATCCAGCGTTTTGATCGGGTGAATGTCATCGGGGTACGGAGGCTCTTATGAAAAGTATCCTCGAACTAATCAAAAAACTCCCCTGGTGGATGTGGTTGGCGGCCGCAGTAGCTATTTTCATTCTCTGGCAATCGATCTCCGGATGGGCGGCTGGCCGCAAGCTCTATAACATGGCCCTGGACAATCTTCGCCACGATCAATCCCGGGTCGTCGAGGTCCTTGAAGAAAACAATGAAATGTATCTCAAAGAATTGGATCGGGTAACCCATGAGCTCGAGCAGCTCAAACAACAACAGGCGGCAGTCCGAGCCGAAAATCAAAGACTCGCAGGGAGGATTTATGAACTGGAGAGGGAGCGTGAAACGCTGGTTATTTCTTCTGATCCTGATAGCATCGTTTCTGGCCTTCGCAAGCTGGGGATCGGCTCAGCCCATAGGAGACACCGGTGATCTTGTATGTACGGATTTACCTGACGCCCAGGAGACTCTCCGTCGTCTTACCGATTATGTTCTGCTTCTGGAGTTGGATAAGGTCAAGACTGAGCGGATCCGTAACCTGGAGAAAGAGGTAGATCTCGGGAAGAGAGAGGTTGAACTCAAAGACTGGATCATCGAGATCAAAGATATGAGGATTGCAGCTCAGGACCAAGCGATCAAGGATCTGAAAGACATTACCGATCGTGCGCTTAAATTGGCAGAACAAGGAAAGCCTAAGACGAATTGGGGTTTACTTGGGACGGTACTTCTTGCGGTGTTTACCTTGGGCTTGGTTGTCGGAATGTAGTACGGTCTCTGCCTCCCTTTCCCTCTGAGCAAACTTGGTCAATGCCTTTGCCTCCTTAATAAACACTATAATTTCCATTTTGCTCATGGTTCTGACAATTACTCCAGGGGACCAATATTTTTCAACCAAGAAAGTCATAAGTTCATACTCTTTTTTTCTGGATAGTTTTCTTTTATAAATAAGTGCTTCGCCAAAAACGCCGTCTTTATTTTCTACGATATACCCTATTCTCATTGATCACCATCCTTTATCTCATCTGGCTTCACAAATTGATCTGTCACATCTTTTTTTCTTCAATACCTCCTGGTGAGGATTAACTCCGTCATCTTCTTCTTATGCCTTTTGGACATCCTGCAATTAGTCGTCGCCGTGAAGGTCCGATAATTCCATTTCTCAGCGGGGTATAGCTGCCTTATGAGATTATTTTCATAGAAGGTACAGACAACCTTTGCCGAGCAGCACGAAAGTAGGTGAGCCAATACCGCATGATTCGCTTGACTGAATCGATGAGCGTAATAAATTTGTGTCTCCGGATAAGGAGGATCACAGAAGAATATGACATTTTTTCTTGAGCCATAGGTCCTGATGAGCTCTCGGAAATCGAGGCATTCAATCACCGTATCAGTAAAAAAATCTCCTATCTTGTTTAGTTTTCTGAGGACCGTGCCGTACCTGTTTACTTCTTTGATAACTCTTCGATCGAGCGTAGAGACACAGAAGCCGCCGCTTCTCTGTTTTCCCCCGAAGACGAACATTTGCCGATACAGGACGGCCCGGGCCCTAAGAACGGGCTCCTTTATCTCACGAAAGGACAGGCCTCCCTTTAAATAGATTTCGTAGTCTTCTTTGAAGATCTGTCTCGAAGGAGGAGTCCATTTCAATATTTGTAATAATGCTCTGCGGAGTATGGGGCTGGCGATAACCTTGAATAGCATTACGAGATCCTCTGAAATATCGTTGTAGATCCGTTTGGTGAATCCGGAGTTTAAGAGGACCGCTGCGCTGCCACCAAAAACATCTACCAGTGTATCGACGTTATAAGTCAAGGCGAGATCTTGAAGTTCCCGGGCGATCGTCCTGGCCATCCGATGTTTACCACCGATGTAGGGGAATAGACTGATCATCTTTCCGTCCATCCTCTTTTCCGTAAAAAGTTTGCCATCAAACGCTGATGAAAAGTAAGAAGATTATTTAATATCATACTTTCTCCTTTCTGCCTTCCGGCTTGTCTAAGAGTTTCAGGATAATCTTACCGGCATCTGTGAAAAACTCATTATGTTCATAAAGTGTATCGCTAATAGCTTGCTTCATATCTCTGTAGCCTACGACTTTCATCCTTTCTTCAATCAATAATTTTGATAACCTCTCACGTTCTATTTCCGTTTGCTTCACGAGGGAGAGGAGATGGTCAATACTTCTGATGGCTATTAGGATTTGGTCATCAAAATAGTGCTTAGGAGCGGTTTGCCATAAACCATCTTTCTCACATATTTCTGGATATAGATTTCTGAACTTCTCAATCTCCTCCAGTTTGCTCATGGCTGCTCCTTTATCACTTCTACAAACTCCAGTCCTTAATGTATCTCTTTCAAGTTCGTCAATCTTCTTTTGCTGGTGACGCCAAGTTTCACGAACAGTTGGAAATGGATTCTGTTTATTTATCCATTCCACAAATTCTTCATCCGATAAGTTTATCTTCCAGTTTTTCAAAATGTTTTCGTGCACAACTTTCACAAAAATAATATTTACAAAAGAAGCATCTATAGGAATTATTAACAAGTCTAATACGTCCACAATCAATACATTTTATTTTCCCGTTCTTTGTTTCAAGAGATGATATATTTATGATACCAATTATATATTTACCTTTTTCATTTGGTGATCTCATCATTCTTCTTGTAGCCACTTCTCGAACTCTCTTCTTCTTCTGCTGTCATTTTGGCTCCTTTAAGAGTTTCACGAAATAAGCCATAGCCTTATTCTTAATGATTGTATTTTCACATTGTTGAATTGCTCTGGGGATCTTCTTTCTTGGTATTTTATAGGGGCCGCCAGGATACATTTTTATAAAGAGGGCCTGTTGTGATTCTGTACATTGATTCAAGAGTTCTTTTAATGTGTCTCGTTCAAACTGTTCTATTTTGGCTAATGCTTCGCTACCCATCTCCATCACTCCTTTCGCAGATCATCCATCCGACGCCCTATCATCTTCAATTTTTTGCGTCACCCATTTGCTTTCTACACTTTCCACAAGTAATGTCTTTTATCATGCTCGCTGAATCCCAGGGCATCAGAAATGAATTGCCACATTCACAAGTTACTTTTTTCTGTGGTGGACAATTTTTTGTGCTATGCCAAGTACCACATTTAAGGCATATTCCCATTTCTTCTACTCCTTTCGCAGATCGGAAGGATTCTGTCTGACCCGACAATCCTGACCCAATGGGACGGTGGCTTTCGCCCCGATCTGCTTTCATTTTCCTTCTGTTATCCCAGGTTGTTTAATTCTCTCTGGATGCTCTCGTTTGAACTTTCCGAACTCATCCATTGTTCTAATTATTCCTTCGATGTGATAGTTGGTGCATTTATGAGCTTTGCAGATTTTCAGATAATTATTTAAAACTTCAAGAGAGAATTGATCTCTTGCTCTCAAAAGGAACAATGGCTCATCTTCAGGAACTTCTGCCCCAGATGGATGGATAATCTTCTCATTTTCAATTCTAAACTTACCATCTATTTTTCTCATCTCCCCACTCTCCTTTCTCCTGTGACCAGAGCTTCCCGTATTTACCCTTCTAAATTGGAATAAGGAAGGCCACCCAGATGGATGGCCAACCTTACTGCAACTTACAACCCTATCTTTGGTAAAGTGATCTTGGTCTCCGTGGTGAAAGGGATCGCAAAAATCAAATCTCCTGGAATCACACCACGAATGATTCCTCTCAATCGGATGATATCCCCTACCTGCCACTCAAAGATAGGCACGTCTCTGTAATTAATGGTGCCTTGTCCATTGAGAGACACATAAGTCTCCTCGATCTTCTGGCCATTCACGCTTTTGAAGGTGTAGGTATTGTAACCTCCGATGATTTCACCCTCATAAGCTGCGCAGCTTTGATTCTTGACAAGGATAATCGGCCAGTTCCAACCGATCTGTTCCCAATCCCGATCGTTTTCAAGATGGCGATGATAGTAAAAGATACCTACCTTCTTCTGCTGGCAAGTAGGGCTCTCGACACCGCCCGGGCACTTTCCATAATCCCAATCATCATCCCACGCCCAATGATCAACCCATCCATAGACTTCTCTGTCCAACCCGGCACATCCCTCACATGAACTTCGACCCTGGTGGATAATGTCATCCCATCCCGTAGCACAGATTTCCTGCACAAAAGAGGAACAGGCGCGGATATCATGATGAGTAATAGTATCAATGACAGTTTCACCGCCCGTAAGGGAGATAGGGCAGTTTAAAGCACCACCAACCCCAAAGTATCCAAAGTTTTCGGCACCCGGTTTCTGATTGCGATCTCCTTGAACAGAGCCGCTAAAAACATAGTACCTTACGTATTGAGGCTCGGTGTCGTTGAGGTTCAGCCCGATATACAGGTCAAACCGAAACAATAATCTCTGTGAGAGATCAACATCTGGTTTCACCGAAAGTGAAGCAACGGCCGCTTCAACACTTTTCGGTGGGTACACAGTCACTTTGCTCGGCTTAAGAAGAAACCTGATAACAGGGGTTAAAATCACCTGGGGTTCATCACCGTACACTTCTTCTCCTGTAAAAGTGAGAGGACCTTGGTAAAGGAATTTCTCAAAAATAGGTTCGGCTAAATTCCAATCATCCATATCCCCGAGCACAACGTACTGTGATTTCCAATCACTCCCAGGCGGAAACCCGCCAACGGCAGCAGTCGCCTGAAAAGCGATTAAGCCTATAAGCAGAACTGCAAATATTAAAATCTTCAACGCCTTCATTTTTTTTAACCCTCCTATGGTTATTTGTTAGAATGTGAATACTTCGGCTAAGCCCAATAGATACACGGCCAGCCCTACCAAGAAAGCCGCTAACAAGACGATCGCCTTGACGCTTGAATCACCCCCTTTCATCTACTTCTCCTCCTTTTCTCTCCAATTACCGAGAAGAAGATTTTTCGGTTTCGTTTTTGAAATTACTGTGGCATATTCAGATTTTTTAGAGATTCGAATATTCAAACCAGCATAGATACCAAAATCTTCACCGGCCTCGATTCCCCCACCGGCCTTGATTCCCCCACCGGCCTTGATTTCCCCACCGGCCTTGATTTCCCCACCGGCCTCGATTCCATAACCGGCCTTGATTCCATAACCGGCCTTGATTTCATAACCGGCCTTGATTTCCCCACCGGCCTCGATTTCCCCACCGGCCTCGATTCCATAACCGGCCTTGATTCCATAACCGGCCTTGATTCCATAACCGGCCTTGATTTCATAACCGGCCTTGATTTCCCCACCGGCCTCGATTTCCCCACCGGCCTCGATTCCATAACCGGCCTTGATTCCATAACCGGCCTTGATTTCCCCACCGGCCTCGATTTCCCCACCGGCCTCGATTCCATAACCGGCCTTGATTCCATAACCGGCCTTGATTTCATAACCGGCCTTGATTTCCCCACCGGCCTCGATTCCCCCAGTCACCGTAATCGATTTAGCAACCTCAATTTTTCCGGCAAAAAACAAATTTCCATAAATTTTTTTAGACCCATCAATATGCAGTATCGTGTCGATCGGCCCAGCCCTATCCAACAACCATGAGGCCCAATCAGGTCTCTTGGCTTCGGCAAGAGCATTCAGTAAATCCTGGTAATCAACTTCTTGCTCGACATACGTTTTCTTGAAGGCAATAACAGCTTCCTCACAGGCTTGTTTTTCCTTTAGCCATTCCAAGGTAATGTCCATCGTATTCTCCTTTCTTATTCATCCTTTCAAAATTGGCCACAATTTCTATCCTTGAATCTTTACTAACGAGAGATTTCATGGGCACACCTGTACTTCATTCGCAAAAATATAGTGTTCCGAACAATTCGCAGAGAACTCATTGTACCAACAACCATCTTTCTTCACCCTTAAGAAGTAATGTCCTAACTCGTAATCGGCGGCACTCTGGCATGGGAACAGGATTGCAGGAGAGACATCTCCTAAGTGAATTAAGACGTATCCTGGGTAAGCACCGTCTATATGGCCACGGCCATAGATCATCTCTCTTCCGATGGTCCCATCATGGTTTGTCGGTGCCTCATCATCTACCCACGTTTCATCAAAACCCAAGATCCTCACGCTTACCTTCTTTGGATCAGCGATACCAACCGTCTCGTAAGCCTCATTCAGTTTTGTAAAAAGGAGGTCCATGCGATCAAAATCTATATCCCAGAAACTCGCATCCTCGAAGCCGTATTGTTTCCAATAGGATCCATACTGTTTGATCGCGGCCTGTGAAATCGTGATCTTTATCCCGAGAGAAGTCTTCAGCACAACGGGATCGTTTACAATTTCTAAAGCAGAGGCCTCGCAAGCCAACAGCACGACCAGGACTAAAAGAATCTTAAAAAGGAACGTCATCATCTGGCCCCTGCCCCCCTTCCCCCTTCTCGGGAGATCCTTTGTCTGATTTCATGTCAAGCATCTCTACCTGATTGACAACGATCTCTGTCCTGTACTGTGTTTTCCCTTCCTTGTCTTCCCACTTCCGGAGCCTTATTCTGCCGAGCATAAAGACCCTGCCTCCCTTGAATCCGTAGTTGTGACAAATCTCCGCAAGCTTTCCGAATGCGACGATGTTATGCCAAGTGGTTTCCTTCTTCCCGTCGGTTCCTTGCTTCTTTATGTACTCGTCCGTCGCTACGGACATCGTACAGACGGCAGTGCCTCCCTGAGTAGTTTTTAATTCTGGATCTTTCCCCATCCTTCCGTAGATAGCGACAAGGTTCATGCTCATCCTTCTCCTCCTTGATCGAACTCAGGGCAACCCTTGAAGTGCTTACAATATTGCTCGCAGCTCTCCGAATCTACGGCTGCCCCGATATTCGGGCAAATGACTTTATCCTTTTTTAAGCCGCCGTTTGCCTTTGGCGTTGGTGTTGGCTTTGACTTTTCCCTTTCCGGAGGATGCTCCGGAAGTTTTGTCTTCTTTAATAATGGCGGAACAGATTCTTTCACTATGCCTTTGGAAGTTGGCTTCTCGGATCCTGGCATCAGCTCTTCCGGAGGAGGAGGCTCTTCTGTTTCCGGGGGAGGCTCCTCTGGCGTTGGCTCAACATATTGCTTTCCGGGGTCCTCTGTGACACCTGCGTAGGCCTTAAATGATTCCCAGAAGTTATCAAAGTCTTTTTCGCCAATCGCCTTGAGCTCGTCAACCGTCATGTTATTACCCCTCGCCGTCTCTACCAGAAAGTTATTAAGATCTTTCCGATCGTACTTTTTCTGTGAGATTAGTCTCTCAAATACGGTGCCTGGGCTTTCGAGCTCGGCCGGTTCGAAAGGGAGAAGGTTCTCCAACCCCTGGGACTCGCCACCGTAGAAGCGGTCCTCCAGGCTTGCCGCTCTCTGCATCTCGATCGATACCGGGACGTATTTGATAGAGCGCCGGACCACCGTCTTCTTTGCCATCTCAACATAGTCTGTCTGCCAAGGCCCGCTTGCCGACGCCTTCGATCGTTCTTTGATCTTTTCGATTTCCCCTCCGGTCATATAGCTGAAGTACTCTCCGCCACTCTTAAACTTATAGATGATGTAAGCACCCTTGAACGCCCCTCGGTCGTCTTCGTCGATCTTCGGAACGTGCTTGATGTGGGCGTTGGATCCGTACTCGATCTCAAAGAAGTCCTTCACGTGAACTGCTTCGCAGCTCACGGATTCTACTTCTCCGGATCTTCTCGCCAGGGTGAGATAGCCGCGGTACCCTGGGATCAGGACGGCATCGGTATAGCCTCCGGCCCTGTTTTTAAATGGGACGATATAGGCTTGTCCAAGGCTTGGCTCGAACTCGAGCCCGAGCTGGGCTGCCCCGATGATTGCCCCCAGAAGGCTGGCTCTCGTGCATTCCAGGAGTGCAGGATTCAAACGGAGCACCGTCAAGGTTGTCCTAATGAAGTGATCCAAGCTTAACATCTTCGGCAGCCCCATCGTAAGTTGCGCCTTTACCTCTGGTTTTAGAAGCATATCTTTGACACTTTCATACGCCTTGATCGGTAACTCTTTTACCATGTTATCTCTCCTTTCTTATGGTGAACGTTCCTTCGATCGTTCCCTTATGCGGACGATTGACTCGCGTTAGCAGATTGTTTCTCAGCAGCACCTTGAATGTAGATTTTCTGACAACTTCTTTTGACCCCTTCATATACACATGAAGCTCATCGTCCACCTTTACGACGCGGAGCCTTTCCCCTTCTTTTAGTTTTCCGATTAGGCCTATCACTGACGGGCTTAGCCTGGGTACTCTGTTTAATTTCATTGGTCTTCTCCCCTTGGATATTTGTTCTTAAATCGATAAACTGCTTTCGAGCTCTCTCCAGGTAGGCCTTGTCGGCTTCGGTTGAAAGATTAGGATCAAAGACAATCAGGAATGCCGGATAGCCTTGCTCGCTTGCAGCCCCATGGCTCTCGCTCAATGATAACATCGTATTGATCAGATCCGTTTCGGATTCAAAGCCCAAAACATGGATCTCGTCAAATCCTTCTTCGGCGTAGTGTAGTATCTTCATTTTTGATTTTTGCCTCACGTTGTCCTGAATTGAGGGTTTTTCTCCTCGTAGATCTCGAGGCCCGGGATCTCGCGGATTCCATTTTTGTTGATCGCAAACCTCACTTTGGCCTCATCGACTACCAGATATTCATAGGGCACTTGGCTTACATCGATCACTTTGTACCTGATAAATGTTCTTTCGTAACTCGTTCCGGTCGTCGTCCTAACAGCCTCTTTCGCGGCCGGTTTCGTTGGCTCTGGCAGAACAACCCGCTCGGTGCCAGTTTTCTTAGCATCCTTGTCCAACTTCTTCTGCATCTCATCGTGAGCCTTTTGTTGGGCGAGAAATTCTTCACGTCTCTTCTGTTCAAGCATTGCGTCGTACTGCTTGATCTTTGCTTTGAGAGTTGCAATGATGGTTTCTAACTTATCCGTGAATGTGTTGGCGAAAGCATTGACACCACCAACAAACTCGTTATAGGGCGCATTGATTTCCTTTCGTTTAGCCTCGATCATTTTCATCAGCTTACTTGCAGACGTTCCTACCTCCACGGCCTTCACTTTTCCGTCTGGGTTCTCTATCTTAAGCCCTTTCGCCTCCATTACAATCTTGTCAATTAATTCTCTGTATTCTCCGAAGCTAATCCGAAAAGGTTCAACATCGAAGGCGCTCTTAAACCTTGTGACCAGGGCCTTCCCGGTCGCTTCTTCCTCTATTGGCTCTGCTTCTTTCTTCTTCCCAGCTACATTGAAGTTAACCATTTTTCTTTTCGCCTCCTTCCTGGAAACTAAAGTCTTTATCAAATATCAGCATGATCGTTCCAATGTCTATAAGGACTGGGAACATCAATAAGGCCAGCACTCCTAACTCCCCTACGTGGACGAATAAGAGTAAGACCCCCCCAGCGAGAAGCCATTTAATAATATTCATAAACCCAATGACGTACCTCTTTTCCATGCTACGCCTCCGGTTGTATCCTGAATTTAACCCCAGCTTGTTTAATGACTTTCTTAGAGAGCTCATCTGCCAAGTAATTCTTTTCTCTCGGGATCCACTTACCAACGAGATATGGAAAATGTCTGAGCATATCCTGGCACTCCAGGGCGAGCTCGACGTAGGCTCCCGCTTTGATCCTCCATGCCCCAGCCATCTGCTTCACGACCATCATCGAATCCCCATAGGCGATGATTTGGCTTTTGTTCAGCTCGTGATCCAAGAGGTACTTTAGGATAGCCTTGAAGCCAGCGTACTCTGCGACATTGTTGGATATACCCTTGCCGGATCCCACGATCTTAGAATCCTCCCATATTTTTTCACCGTTCTTGTAAATAACAACTCCGTATGCGGCTGTTCCCCCAGGGTTGATAGGTTCACAGCATCCATCGAAAAAGCATTCTATCATGTCTCCCACCCCTGCTTTACCTTAGCCCAATATGCTTCAGGCGCCATGTTTAAAATTTGCCTGATAAAGATATCCATCCCATCAATCATCTCTTCGCTGGCTCCTCTGGGTGAGTGCTTCCTGGTTGCATGAGATTATTCTCCATGAGGTTAACCCCTCCCTATCCAGCCGAGAGGCTTTTTCCACCACGAAAGTTTTCTCTTCTGGCCTGGAATGACATCTTCATTCTGGAGAATCTTCATCTGCTCGCGCCGCCTCAGATAAACGTAAACCTTTACGCGAGTGCCTTTACGTCTCCCCGGTATTAACAGCTCTGCTTTGATCATTCGCCTTCCTTTTGGCCGCCAGCAGAAACGATCAATGCGGCTTCCTGGATTGTCACTTTCCGGTAGGCCCGCTCAAACGTCTTCTTCGGAGACCAGCTCACATAGCCGTCTTCGTAAGTGACTTTGTAGCCATCTCTCGGAGGTTGGCCTTCCTTGAGTATCGGCCTGATCAGTACATGAAATTCAAATTCTCCCATCGGCTCAGCTAAAACCACTTTTGTTCCAATGTAAGGCTCTTCCATGGTCTCTCTCCTTTCATGTGTTGAAATATCTGAACGCCTGAAGCGCTGCGTAGAATCCATTAAAACCGTTCTTATCCTTCGGGCATGGCTCAAAGATTGGAGTCTTTCCGTGAGGGTTTAGTCTCAGATAGCCGTTATTCTCTGTCTCGAATCCGTTCACCAACGCAAGGTGCTCATAGGCTGCGACCTGGGCGACCCAAATCCGGCCGCCACCAGTAGGAGGCTTTACGTCAACAATCGATAACTTCGAGAACGCTTTGACCTTTAGAATAAAATCAGGATGGCCGACGAGCTGCATCTTCTTGTCCCTGAGCTCTGGCTCGATGAGGATAACTTTCTCGACCATGATGTCGAACCACTCCTTGAATGACCTGAGACGGAGCTCGTACTCCAGGGGCATAGGCGCATTATACTTCTTTCTGGCATAGTTGAAGCAGGCACGGTGAACGGTCGTTCCCCTTAGCTGCGCTGGCTCTATAATGTAGCCAGGGACATCATCATATTTTGTGAATGGGCCCAACACCTGCGTAACTGTGACTTCCAACTGCCAACCTCTCCGCCTTATAGGATTAGGATCCCTTCCAGGATCAGTGCGCGGTAACTGATAACGCGTTAACGAACCTCACAAACCAGATAAGGTTTGGTATTAGCAATGCGAACCCGAGAAGAATGAGGGAAAGAGCAATCTTCATATTAAGCCTGAGCCAAAAGAAGCCAGCAAAAATTGCCATGAGGGAAACAAACAAGAGCATAAGATTAAGATTTTCTGTCATTGCGTATTCCTTCCCCGGGGGTAGTCGTATTTTGGCCCCTTGTTTATTGTTCCAGAAAGTACCTATCATACCTTGCAACACGAGTGAGCACGGCCTTCGGGTACCAATCAAAGGCCTTGTTCCCAGCATTGTCTGGTCCTGCTTGGTACACACGAAGGGCAGTATTCCAACCCCGATGCTCTTTGTGAAGGATGGCTAAGTAATTAAGCGCCGTCCGAGTGCTCTCTGCAGGGTCCATGTAATTCTTTATAAGAGGGTTAGGAGCAAACATCTTAAACGTCGCTGGCATGACCTGGGCGATTCCGGAAGCTCCTTTGTAGCTCACAGCATCCACTTTGAATTTTGATTCTTGTTCGAGAATCCCGAGGATCATCGTGGTGGGTACTCTCTCTTCCAGGAGGATGACGTTTGAAACATCGAGTCCCTGGCTTAGCGTGAGCGGCTTCTCGCGAAGGATAGAGAGCAGCTTTTCTTTTAGCTGATAATGCCTGAGCTCCATTTTGGATTGCTCAAACTCTACTGCCCTAAATTGATAATCCTGGATTTTAGGGCGTAGTCTCATTCCGTCTAAAGAGAGTAGTCCAATAATTATGAGGAAGAAAATTGCACAGTTTTTGCGAGTGCGCCGGATCCCCAACTTATGTTCTGAGATCGAAATCACACCCGGGAGATTTTTGTTTTCCATCTTGTCTTACCTCCTTCCTAAAAGAATGATTGTAACCGTGCAGGTGGAGAATCCTGATCTCTCCCCCAATACCAGCCCGTATCACGAAGTCAAAAAGATCTCCCAATGAGTCAAAATTCTGTTTGCCGTCTGGACCGATAAGCGCGGCAGTTCGGTCAAATCTGCAAATTACCGTATATTTTATTCTTCCCGTCTGCGTATTTGGTAGGTTCATGTTTTGAGAGTATAAAGAAAATCAATTTGTTTGTCAAGCAAAATCTTTGATTTTGTTCATTTATTTTTTACGAAATTATTCCCTTGACATTTCGCATACTTTTGGGATAATCTTTTCTCCGACCAGGAGGAATGTCATGGAGAAACTAAATCGCCGGCAGCAGATCAAGATTTTATTGGCCATTAAGGACGTGAGCTACGTTGAGATTGCCGAGGGTCTCGGAGTAAGCCAATCGAGCGTTTATATGACTCTGAATAAGCTTAGCCCGGGGAAGAACATTAGGGGAAGAATCGCCGAGCGCCTCGGAATGTCAGAAGAAGAACTCTTTGGAGGAAATCTTGATGTCCTTAAAACGCGAGAAAGCCAAGTTGCGTAGTTGCGTAAATTGTTTTCACTTCAAGATAAAGATCTCATGTTTGTCCGCAAGGTGCTCTCAGAGCCTTTGGGATACAACTAAAAAAATAATCAGGCTTACACCCCACCAAGACTTATTTCTAAAGCAAATCGAAAATCCAGGCCTCATCCCCGGAGAAGTTATCCGCGTAAGCGTTGTCCACCGAAAGCTCTTTGATGTCGCATCGAGATGTGCTATGTGGGATCCGTACCCATGTCCGGTCAATAAAAAGACTCCAATCTGGAGATACAAAGAACGAGGTAAATCTTATGGCTCGTGAAAGACGATCTCTCTATGGTTCTATCACAACGTCTATTAAGGTGGGGATGTTGAAGA
>Ga0209342_10002637_pt1 | contig 19063 bp, 12 predicted proteins | sample RifCSP16_2_FD_184023 | JGI IMG/M metagenome (GOLD analysis project Ga0209342, IMG submission 184023) | Soil microbial communities from Rifle, Colorado - Rifle CSP2_sed 16_2 (SPAdes) (version 2) | ecosystem: Environmental > Terrestrial > Deep subsurface > Rock core/Sediment | place: Rifle... | reverse complement strand
GTGGCGTGCGCGATGCGCCCCACGCCAGGCGGTGGCGAGAGCCGGTCGACGCTGGTCGGGAAGTAGGTGACGAGGCTGACCTCGTTCCCGGCTTGCTGCCATTTCCGCGCAAGCGCGCACGCCACCCGTTCCGCTCCTCCGAGGTGCAGGCTGGGAACTACGACAGCCAAGCGTGGCGCTCGCGCCGAGAGGGCGGGCGCGGCCGCCGACCCGCGCGGGGCGCTCTCACCCGCGGCGTCCTTCATCGCCGCGCTGCCAGGGGGTGGCGGGGCGCAGCTCGCACCGTCGCCGGCGAACAGGGGCGCCGACCGCCCGGCGCCGCCGCGGCAAGTGGGGTCTAGAACGATCACGGGACGGACTCCGTCGCGGTCACGCGCGGCTGTCATACTTGTACTGATACCCGAAGCGGCTGTAGCGAGCACCTGCCCCCGACACGTCGTTGAGCACGGCGCCCTTCACGCGGGCGCCGTTCCGCGTCAGGCGCTTCACCGCGACGAGAACCTCACCAACGGGGTGCGCGCCGGCGCGGAGGACGAGCAGCGTCGTCCCCGCCTGCCGGGCGATGAGCGCTGCATCCGTCACCGGAAGGATCGGCGCGGTGTCCACGATCACGACGTCGTAATCAGCAGCCAGGTCTGCGATGACGCGCGCGAACCGCTCACTGCCGAGCAACTCGGCCGGATCGGGCGGGATCCGCCCCGTCGGCAAGACATGAAGGTTCTCGCGCGATGTCCTGCGGACGGCGTCCGCGATGATCGCCACGCCGCTCACCACGTCCGATAGCCCGGGAGAGCGGCTCGCGCCGAAGGACTTGTGCAGGCGACCGCGTCGGAGGTCCGCGTCGACGAGCAGCACGCGCCGCTCCGCGGCGGCGACGACATGCGCGAGGTTGACGGCCAGGAACGATTTCCCGACCCCCGCAGTCGGGCCGGTGATGACCAAGACGTTGTTCTTCGCCTCCAGCAGCGCGAACTGGAGCCCCGTCTGCAAGCTGCGCACGCTCTCGACCGCGGGGTCGCCCGGCTCGACCTCGGCCAGCGACGGCTGCGCGCGGCCGTGGTCCTTGAAGGCGAGCGCTGCCTGCTTGGAGCTGCGCGGCACGGTCGCGTACACCGAGATGCCCGTCAACCGTTCGACCATCTCGGGGTCGTCGAGGCCGGAATAGAGCGACTTGCGGGTGAGCGCCGACGCTGAACCGATGGCGAATCCGAGCAGCATGGAGAGGAGGAGCACGGGTTCCCGGCTCGGCCGAACGGGGCGGTCGGGCACGATCGCACGATCGAGGACCCTGACGTTCCCGATCGTGCCGGACTTCACGACGCGCAGCTCCTGTGCCTTGTTGATGAGGACGTCATAGAGCTCACGTGCGACCTTCACGTCGCGCGAAAGGCGCGCCGAATCGAGCTCCGTCCCGGGCAGGTCGCGCATCTTCTCGGTGTTCGCCCCTCGCTCGGCCCGCAGCTTCTCGATCTTGTCGCTCAACGAGAGCAACGCCGGGTGGCTCTCCGTGAAGCGATGGCGCAAGTCCGAGCGTTGCAGCTCGGCCTCCGAGACAGCACGCTCGATCGCGACCGAGCGCTCCATCAGGGCCTTGGCCTCGCGCGAGAGGTCTAGCGTCCCCTTCTGCACCTGATAGCCCTTGAGTGCGGCCTCGGTAGCGCCGAGGTTCGCCTTGAGGGTCGGGAGCTGTGTCTCGAGGAACGCGAGCGTCTTCGCCGCCTCGGCGGACTTCCGTTCCACGTTCTGGCGCACGTAAGTGGCGGCGATCTCGTCCAGGATTGCGGCGGCCCTTTTCGGGTCGGGGTCCTCTAGTGCGATCCGCATCACGCCTGTACTCTTGCCCTGCTCCGTGATCCTGAGACCCGCCTGCAGATCCTTGACGACCTGGAGGAGGCTGCGCCTCGTCACGATGAACCGCGTCCCGGGGCGGGCCACCAGGTCGGACACGAACATCTCGATACGACGACCGCGGTCGCCGCCGGCAGCGGCCTTCCCGACCTCGCCCGTGAGGACGACACCGCTGGGGGCTCGGACGCTGTACGCTCCATGCTCGCCGGCCGTGAGAAGAAGTTCCGTGTCGAGCAACTGGTCGGGGACGTCGAGGCGTCGCACTCGGATGCGCTCTCCGCCCCACGCGTAGCGCACCAGGCCAAGCATGGGTTTCGCTGGCTTCGAACTCCCATGCCGTCGAGCGATTGCCCCCCCGAGGATCGGCATGAGCACGGGCGTCGCCGCGATCTCGAGGCCAACTGTTTCAACGACGGTCTCGAGCAGCGAGCGTGACCGGATGATCTCCATCTCCGTCTCGGCTGGGCTCCCGTCGCGCAGCGCCGCCGGGAGCTCGCTGAGGCCTACGATCGACTTGGTCGGCTCCTCCACCTGGACGATGATGTCCGAGCGGTAGATCGGTACCGCCACCGCCAGGTACACGGCGCCGGCGAAGACGAACGCGACCGTCACCGCGCCGACGAGCAAGCGCGCCCGGAAGAGCGTCAAGAAGAACTGCGCCGGAGTTCCCTCGTCCGAATCGGGTGCCTGCGGTAACGCGGTGCGCGCTGGAAGGCTCGCCTCGGCGCGCGTCGGGTCGATCGCCTTCATCTCCCTACTCATGCGCGTTCCTCTGCCGGGCGAGGCCCACCAACATACACCAGGCAACTGATGTAACGCACCGGCCACAGCGGCACCATGCTCGATGGACACCGCGCGGGGCGGTGCCGAATCGCGCACGCGAGCCCCCTGCAGGTGGGTTCGGGTGTCGCCGTGCGATCTCGACCTCTCGAACGACCATCAGTACTTGCCGAACCGTAGCACGTTCCGAAGCATCGTCCGGGAACGCGCGAACCAGGCGAGCTGAGCTGCACATACCGTCATTCGCGCGTACCGCCGGGCGGCCCAGGCGCGCTGCATGTCGGTCCAAGCCATGGATGCGCGCGACACGCGCCAGGGCGGCGAGCCCACGGGGAAGTGCTTGCGGACGACCTGGCGCTGGTTGCTCCTCATCCGAAGCTGATTGCGGTGCATCTGCCCATGGTGGATCCGATACACGCCGACCGGTCCCGGGAGGTACGACAGCGTTCCGCACCGGCTGGCCCGGATCCAGAAGTCCCAGTCCTCGGAGGAGGACAGGCTCTCGTCGAATCCACCTATCTTCTCGAGTAGTGAAGCTCGGGCGAGCTCGCACATCACCGTCAGCCAGTTGCAGTACGAGAGCAGCTCCGTGAGCTCGATGGCCGGAGGAGACTTGCACTGGAGCAGGTTCGGGTTGGCGTGGTGATCGCCCAGGTAGTAGTCGGAGTAGACGAGGTCGCACCCCGAGAAGAAGCTCAGGAAGGAGACCTGCTTCTGGAGCTTGTCCGGCAGGAAGACGTCGTCGGCGTCGAGGAAGCAGAGGTACTCGCCGCGCGCCACCCGGATCCCGGCATTGCGGGCGGAGCTGAGCCCGCCGTTCGGCTTGTGGACGACCCGGAGGCGCTCGTCCTCGCTGGCGAGGCGCTCGGCTACTTCGCCCGTGCCATCCGTCGATCCGTCGTCGACGATGATGAGCTCGAGGTCCTTCCAGGTCTGACAGCGCACGCTGCGTACCGCGTCAGGCAAGTATCGCTCGACGTTGTACGCGGGGACGATCACGGACACGCGCGCTGGGTTAGGTGTGCTCACGTTTGCACCTTGAACCGGTTGCGCAGCCCCTCCAGGAGTCCGCTCTGCCGGGCATAATACGCCGAGTAGGCGGCCCAGACGGCGGCGGCTGCCACCATGACCACGGGAGACCCGGAGCCGCGGTGGCCTGCGACCGACAGCCCGACGACGACTGCGATACCGCCAACGAGGCGGACCAGGTGCTTGCCGGAGAGCTGGAGTCCGCAACGGAAGCGGTAAACCACGAGGTTCAGTGCCAGGTGGAGCGAGACGCCGGTGACGAGCCCGACGAGCACTGCCACCGCGCCGAACCGGTGCACGAGGAGGGCCGCCACTCCCCAGCGCGTCGCCGCGAACACGAGGTCGAGCACGAGCCACAGCACCCGGTCGCCTCTGGAGAGCAGGGGAGCGCCGATCACCCACACGAACACCATGAGGATATCGGCGGTCAACACATACGGGAAATACGCGGCGGCGGAGACGAAGTCGCGTGAGTAGAGCACGGTCATCGCCGGGACGGCGAGCAGACCGAGGAGACCGAGCGCCGAGGCGCCAATGGGAATGACCACGTTGAGGAGCCGGTCGACCGACGCCGAGATCGCCGCGGAGTCGGACTTGGAGGCGATTGTGGCGAGGGAGATGCTCCCGATGCTGGCCAGGACGACGGTCTTCACGACCGTCGCGAGGGTGTACGGCGCCTGAAGAAGGCCGTTGGCGCCCGCGCCGGCCGCCTCGATCAGGGCGGTCCGGACCGCCGTGTCGGAGACACCCTGGGCGAATCCGCTCGCCATCGACATGATCCCGAACGTCGCCAGGTAGCCCGCGGTCCTGCGTTCGAGTCGGACGCCGAGCGGTGAGTACCCGAGGGCGCGGCATCGCCAGCCCAGCAGGACGGACACGAAGAGCGTGATAAGGAAGTACTGGATGGCTGCGCCGACGAACCCGAAGAACCATACCAGCGGCACCGAGATGACGGTCGCGAGGAGCACCGCCGTGCTGCGCTGGACTGCGACGCCTCTGACGTCGAGTATCCCCTGGAGGAAGGAGAGGTAGTTGTTCTGTAGCGCTCCTATGGGTAGCGCGAGGATGAAGAGGAGCGCGGTGAACACCGTCACCGGGTCGTCCTTCAGCGCCGCAAGCCTCAGCAAGTCACCCGTGGCGAGCAGCGCGAGCGACGACACCACCGCTACCGCCGAGAGTGCCAGCACGATCGCGTTCGCGTTGAGAAGGTGATCCCCGCGCTCCTCGGGTGAGCGCGCGACGGCGACGTTCCGGCTCAGGCTCACCGCCATCCCGAAGCACACGACGCTTCCGACGACGGACAGGACGGTCCCGATCTGCGTCAGCTCGCCAAAGGCGGTCGGGCCAAGCCGGTACGCGACGACCTTGTTGCGCACCAGCCCGGTTGCGGCCAGGATCACCTGCATCAGCGCGTACTGGCTCAGGATGGAGAAGATGCCGCCTTCCGAGTGCGCCGCGTCAGTGTGCGGTTGCGGTGGCATACGCGCGGCACCGGTCTTGCCGGAGCCTTCGGACGGTGACGCTTCGGGCGACCCCTGTTCAAGCGACATCGAACCTCCGTACCAGACCACCACTTGTGGCATGGAACTGGCCGACCTGCTGCTTCATGGGGGCCGGGTGTTCGGGCGGGTCTTCACGTTCAAGTTCGCCTTCGCGCCTTACATCCTGGGCGACATGGCGCTGACGCCGCTCGTGGAGATGCTTGGTCCGTACTCGGCGGGGCGGCCGTGGCTGATCCTGGTGGCGGCCTCGCTACCGATCTCGGTGGCCGTCTACCATTTATGGCAGACGGGGCACTCGAGCTACAGTATCGTCGTGAAGGGGATCCGCTAGGCCTTGACGAGGCGCCGCGGCCCCGATCCGGGCTCGGCGAGGAGTGGGGCGATGATGTTGCGCGTGTCGACGACTAGTGACACGTCGCGGTAAAGCCGACGATCCTTGAAGGCCTCGTGGGCCGTGGCGACCACCACCGCGTCGTGGTGCGCGAAGGCTTCCGCGGTGCAAGGGATCGACGCCAGGGCGAGATCGTGCTTGCGCCCCTTGCGCGCCCTCGGGAAGTACGGATCGCAGTAGCTGACCTGCGCTCCCTTCTCCTGGAAGAGCTCGATGATCTCGTAGGAGGGCGACTCCCGGTCGTCGTCGATGTTCGCCTTGTAGGCGAGCCCGAGGACGAGCACGCGCGCCCCCTTCACGGCTTTCGACTCGTCGTTAAGGGCGTGTGTCGTCCTCTCCACGACGTAGCGCGGCATGTGCGTGTTCACTTCCCCGGCGAGTTCGATGAACCTGGTCCACATACCGTACTCGGCCGCCTTCCAGGACAGGTAGAACGGGTCGAGCGGGATGCAGTGACCGCCCAGGCCCGGGCCCGGATAAAAGGGCATGAACCCGAAGGGCTTGGTCTTCGCGGCCTCGATGACCTCCCAGACGTCGATCCCCATTCGATCGAAGGTCACCTTGAGCTCGTTCACGAGCGCGATGTTGACGGACCGGAAGATGTTCTCGAGGAGCTTGGCCGACTCGGCGACGCGGGAAGACGAGACGGGGACCACCTTCTCGAGCGCAGCGCCGTAGAGCGCAGCCGCCACCTCCGTCGAGGCGGCGTTTACGCCTCCGACGACCTTGGGGATGCTCCTCGTGGTGAAGTCCTGCCTGCCAGGATCCTCGCGCTCAGGGGAGAAGGCGAGGAAGAACTCCTCTGGGAAGGCGCGCCCGCTCGTCTTCAGGATCGGCAACACTTCCTCGTCCGTTGTCCCAGGGTAGGTCGTGGACTCGAGAATCACGAGCTGCCCCCTGCGGAGCCGCTTCGCGATCTCTCGCGCGGTGTTGTGGATGTAGGAGTTGTCGGGCTCACGGTGCTCGCCGAGCGGCGTCGGCACGCAAATGATGATGGCGTCGCATTCCGCGATACGATCGAAGTCCGCCGTCACCTGGTACCCGCCACTCGCGACGGCTTCCTGGACGCGCTCGCTCCCGATGTGCCGAATGTACGACTCGCCGCGGCTCAAGGCCGCGACCTTCTTCGGGTCCACGTCGAAGCCAAGGACGGGGAACCCCGCCTCGCGGAACACGAGCGCGAGCGGCAACCCGACGTAACCCTGGCCGATCACGCCGATTTTGGCGGAGCGCGAGTGAATACGCGAAAGCAGCGCTGTGATCATGACCCGAGTCCCCTTGGGTGGACCGCTCGCCGTGGAGCGCGCATCTATAACACCTCCGTCTCGCCAACCGCGAGTACCAGGCTCGCATGATACCAGGCCCGAGTGCGCTGCTGCTCCGTGAGGTCCGTGAGGTTAGGATGGCACACGGGTGGAGCTGCAGCGGCGCCCATATGGCATCGTCGTGACGCACGGTTTCCTCGGCGCGCAGGCGCTGGGTCCATGGGAGAGCCATTCGGTGGCAGGTCGGTAGCTCGTCCGGGCCCTCGCCCGTCTGCCTCCGGTGGGTGTTCTCCCGAATCGGGAGGCTGGTGTGACGAAGCGAAAACGGTCGCTCGTGCTGAAGCGCTGCATCGACGTGGCGTGCTCCGCAGCAGCTATTGTCGGCCTGTCGCCGCTGCTCGGCGGGATCTCGGCGGCGATCGCCCTCACTCAGGGGCGTCCCGTCCTGTTCCGGCAGAAGCGTCCCGGGCTCGGCGGGAAGCCGTTCACCATCTACAAGTTTCGGACGATGCGTCCTCCACGGCCCGGAGAGATCTCGTACCTGACCGATGCGAGTCGCGTGACTCGGCTCGGCCGGTTCTTGCGCGATACGAGCCTGGACGAGCTCCCTGAGCTGTGGAACGTCCTCAGTGGAGACATGAGCCTGGTCGGCCCTCGTCCGCTGCTCGTGGAGTACCTCGACAAGTACTCTCCCGACGAAGCGCGCCGCCACGACGTGCTTCCCGGGATCACCGGGTGGGCCGCGGTGAACGGCAGGCACGCGCTCAAGTTCCGGGAGAGGCTCAAACTCGACACCTGGTACGTGGACCACTGGAGCCTGGGCCTCGACCTCAAGATCCTGGCGACCACGGTGCACCAGGTGCTCAGGCGGTCGGATGTCGCCACGACTCAGGGCGTCGAGGAGTTCGGGTTCCCCTTGCCCGTCCCGGACAAGAAGGACCCGCCTGCCGATCCGAAAAGGGGGTGAGACGGCTCCTCGAGCCGAGCGGAGGTGCTAGTCCTCCGCATGCCGGATCCCATCGCCGCACGTCTACCGCGGACGTGGGAGTGGAGCGCGGTGTCTGCGCCGGCTAGGATGCTGCCGAGCCTGAAGTTCATGGCGATCGGGCTGGAGGTCCCACCGCCTGCCAGTGAGTGCTGGGGCGCGCTCCGCGAACGGCGCCTCGAGGCGTGGGAGCCTCGCCGTCAGGGGAGGGGATCGTGCGCAGAACGTCATCGTGGCTCGCCGGTATCGCCGGCGCGGTGCTCCTGGCCTGCTGCGGAGTGTCGTCCGCTCCTCAGGTCACGGCCACCTACAGCATCGGCGGAACCGCGAGCGGGTTCGCCGGATCGGGCCTGGTGCTGCACGACAGCATCGGGGGGTCAACGGGGGAAGACCTGCCGGTCTCGGCCAGCGGCCCATTCACCTTCCCCACCAGGGCAGCGACCGGGTCTAGCTTCGAGGTGACGGTGAAGGCGTCGCCCCCTCGCCAAGCCTGCGCGGTCGCGAATGGCGCAGGCGCTGTCGCCAATGCCGACGTGACGAGCGTGGCGGTCACGTGCAAGACGGGATTCCAGGTGCGGGTGAACGTGAGTGGCCTCGCAGGGTCCGGCCTCGTCTTGCGTGACAACGGCGCCGGCGACCTCACGGTGAGCGAAAACGGCGTCGCCCCCTTCCCGACGGCGCTCGCCAGCGGATCCACCTACCACGTCAGTGTCCTCCAGCAGCCGACGAATCCATGGCAGACGTGCACGGCTGCTAGCCCCAGCGGCACCGTGGGCGACGGGGACGTCACCGTGGACGTCACCTGCACGACCAACCCTTACTCCGTTGGCGTCAGCGTGGCGGGCCTGGTCGGGTCGACGGGCCTCGTGCTCCAGAACAGCAACGGAGACGAGCTCACCTTCAACGCCGATGGCTACCTCCGGTTCGCTACCGCCGTCCCGAGCGGGGAGAGCTACCAGGTCACCGTCAAGACACAGCCGACGCTGAGCCAGAACTGCAGGGCCACGGCAGGAACCGGTTCTGTCGCGGGGGCCGACGTGGCAGTCAGCGTGACCTGCGCGCTCCAGCGATGGGAGACCCCCGCCGCGTGGGGGACGGTCTGGCCGGACAGCCCCACCATGGTCCAGCACGCCCACTTCGACGGCGCCGGCATCACGGAGGACAAGGGGATCATCTGGAGCGTGATGAACGGGACGCTTTCCCCCCCGCAGGAGTTCAAGGGCTTCCCCACCGGTCCTCGGTTCGAGGCCGGCCCCTTCAACGGCCCGAGGTACCAGGCGACGGCCGGCGACGGCGCCCTCGACGTCGCCGGGGACATGCTGGTCTGCGCGGTGGTGAAGCCGGACTACAACCCCTCCGTCCCCGACGGTGACGGCCTCGAGAACGTGATCATCGCCAAGGGCATCCAGGATCAGCCGCCCGTCGTTGGCGCTGGCTGGGCCCTGCGGCAGATGCACGACATGTTCTGCTTCTTCTACAAATCCACTGGCAGCCCGTGGGTCATGGTCTACACCCCGACGTTCTTCGCCGATCGTAACCAGCGGCGCACCGGTCCCATCAACCCCTCCTACATGGTCGTTTGCGCGGGACGGGACGGTGACACCATCATGAATTCACTCAACGGCGATTCGTCGATGGCCTTCCTCTCCACGGTCACGGGCCAGCTCGACACGGGCGCGACACCGCACCGCGCCACGATCGGCGGCTACGACAACGGCGACCCCCGCCACGTGTTCCCCGGACGCGTGCTGGAGACGGCCGCCTGGGCGGAGCCCGCCACCCCTGAGAACATCCGGGCGAAGTACGCGGCCTTCGCGGGGCTCGTGCTGGCCGACGGAACGGTGGCGAGGTACACCCGTAACCGAGAGGGGCCTTACGACTTCACGGGCGGTCAGCTGGACGGTCAGTATCACACCACCTGGCGGCACGGGCCCCGTGTCGATCCTGCGAAGGGGATGCTCTTCGGCCTTCAGGGCTGGAACCGGCTCACCTACCAGGACATCGACCTGTGGAGCTCGGACGGCGGAAACATGCTCGCGGGGCAGCAGAACCCGGTGGTCGTCACGGGCGAGGACCTGAGCGGTGTCGATCGCCTGGGGGTGGATCTCTGGACGAGGGTATCCGGCGCGTCGGTGACAAGGGAGAGCGGGATTCACCCCCCAGGAGACAGCGGGCAGTCGCTGTCCAACCTGCAGCCGTGGGCCGACCACGTTTCCTTGCCGCCGGGCGCGAGCCTCTCTCGGGCCATGGAGACCTTCGACGCCGCCGGGCCCATCCACGCCATGCTCTGGGTCCGCCCCGGCAGCGCGACCAGCGGGGCGTTGACGGTCCGCACCACCCGGCCCGACCCTGCTGTCGGCACGAGCGAGGCGAGCATCGCCCTGGGCGGGCTAGCCCAGGGCTGGAACCGGATCTGGCTCACCGGCCTCACCACGGACGGGACCCTCACGAAGGGGACCGTGTTCCTCGAGAACGACGGCGGAAGCGCGATCGACTTCTACGCCTGGGGCCTCGACCTCACCCAGATCGGCGGCGGCGGCGACATGGGCGCGTTCGATCCGGGCGTGGCCATGTACGACTGGGGCGCCGGCGACGACCTCCAGATGAGCGGCCACAACCGTTTCCCGGTGGACGTGCTCGAGCTGCCGGCCGTGGCCGCCACCACCGCGACGACCGGCTTCTGCCTCTCCGTCGAGGCGCAGCCTCCGGACGGACTGCCCTGGAACGCGCCACTGGCCATGGACCGCGCGCTGGCCGCGTGGGTGGACGACGCGTCGGGGAGTCCGGTCGCCAGGCTGTTCATGGAGGGGACGGTCTCCCGCGGTGGGCAGGCGCGCCGCCTCTGCTTTGACATGAGCGGCGTCACGGCATGCGCGGACCCGTCCGCCTGGTCGGGTGGTCCCATGCACGAGGTCGCGGGTTGCGCGTCGGCCGCCGGAGCCGTGCGCCTCTATGTCGATGGGTTGCTGGTGGCCAGCGCGAGCGGCAGCGCACCTCCGGACCTCGCCTCGGGGCACGTTCTCGTCGGCAACTCGGCCACGCCTGCCGACTACTCGAGCACCACCCCGTGGCACGGACACGTATCCATGGTCTCGGCGTGTCGCGACCCTGGAGGAGCGCCGACCGGCTGCCGCTGAAGGCTCCAGGCGGGCAGCGTGGTCTCAGGCGCCCGCCGCGACTCTCAGCCCCGGCCGAGCCGGTCCAGCAGGATCTTCCTCAACTCCAGGATCTTGGTGCGGTCGCGCTCGCCGATCCTGCGCAGCGGCTCCCCGGCGTAGATGCCCCAGGGCGCGAGGTCCTTCCGCACGGTCGTGCACGCCCCCACGGCGACGCCTTCTCCAATGGTCACACCGGGGAAGATCACCGCGTTGGTGCCGATGATCACGTTCTTCTCGATGGTCACGTGCGAGATGAGGTAGTTCGTGAGCTCGCGGGGGACCGTCGGGTTCGTCATGTACGGCCCCATGTAGTCGTCGGTCCCGGTGATCACCCGGCACCCGGCGCTGAAACCGGAGAAGTCGTCGATCGAGAACTCGCCGCCGCCGATGACGCTGACGAATGAGGCGATGTGCACGTAGCGGCCAATTCGGCACATCTTGCCCGCATTGATGAAGACGAAGTCGTCGATCTGGGAGTGCTCGCCCACGAAGAAGTTGTGCTCGTCGTGGATGATCTTGGCCCAGGGGAAGATCTTGGCGTTCGCGGCGATGTTCATCGTGTGCTTTGTGTGAGGATGGACCCCCCGCTCGTCGACCAGTCCCTTCCCTGCTGACAGCAACCTGGCCCTCAACGTACCATGATCCGCGAAGGTGGCGGGAGGGTCAGACGGACTCGCGGGTGCCCAAGGGTGGCTTCACCAACCGGGAGAAGGATGGCCGATCTACCTCTGGCCGGCAAGATCTGCCTCGTCACGGGCGCGACCTCGGGGATCGGCGCCGTGACCGCGCGCGAGCTTGCGGCGCGGGGGGCGACGTCGGTGCTCGTGGGTCGCGACGGCGCCAGGTGCTCCCGGCAGGCTGAGAGCATCCGCCGCCACACCGGATCGCGCGTCGAGTTCCTGATCGGCGACCTTTCGTCGCAGGCCCAGGTGCGCCGCGTGGCCCAGGAATTCCGGAGCCGCTTCACCAGGCTGGACGTGCTGGTGAACAACGCCGGGGCTTACTTCATGCGGCGCGAGATCAGCGCCGACGGCCTGGAGATGACCTTCGCCTTGAACCACCTCGCTTTCTTCCTGCTCACGAGCCTGCTCCTCGATCGGCTCCTGGCAAGCCCATCGGCGCGGGTGGTCAACGTCTCCTCGAACGCGCACGAGCAGGGGACTCTGGACTTCCTGAACCTCCAGGGCGAGCGCCACTATGACCGCCTCGAGGCCTACTCGCGCTCCAAGCTCGCCAACGTGCTCTTCACCTACGAGCTCGCACGGCGCATGAGAGACACGCACATCACCGCCAACGCCCTTCACCCGGGGCTCGCGGCCACGAACCTCGGGAGCAACAACGGCTGGGTCCGGGTCAAGCTCCGAAACCTGCTCAAGCGCCGGATGCTCAGCGCCGAGGAGGGATCGAGGACCAGCGTCTTCCTGGCGAGCTCCCCGGAGCTGGAGCGGGTCACCGGCAAGTACTTTCATCAGTGCCGGGAGACCCGCTCCTCGGAGCAGTCCTACGACGAGGCGGTGGCGCACAGGCTCTGGGAGGTCTCCGAGAAATTGACCGGGCTTCCCGAGTGCCAGTACCGGTGAAGGCGAGCCGCTGAGCTAGTCAGCAGAGCTGGAGGAGTTCGGTCAGGGAGTCGGTAGTCAGCGTGGGAGACGCATCGCCCGGGGGGCTCTCGGCCGGGTGCAGGTTGCGCTCGTGGCGCACCATGACCGTGATCCACCCCAGGCGATTGGGGGCGATGAAGTCCTTGGTCGGGTTGTCGCCTACGTAGACGAAGCGGCTCGCCCCGCTGTGCGCCCGCATCACCCGCTCGAACCCCCAGGGGTGCGGCTTCCAGAACTCGGTCCCTCGCTCGTCCGTGAAGACGACAGGGTCGAAGACGCCCGGGAGCCGCAGCGCGGCCCACTTTCGCCGCTGTACGTCCAGGTACCCGTCCGAGAGGAGGGAGAGGCGGGCGCCGCGGGCGGTGAGAGCGGTGAGGATCTCGGCCACGCCCGGGCGCGGCTCGAGCGCGGGGGCGTGGTTCCGGTAGGCGTCCTTGAGCCGCTGCAGCCAAGCCGGCTCGAGCCCACGCTCTCGGATGAGGCGCTGGAACGCGTCGCGCGCCCGCTCCCTGCGCCAGAGCGCCACCAGCCAGGTCCCGGCGGGCTCGTCGGCAGGCGCCTCGAGGTCCACCATGGCGCCCGCGGCGCGCAACCCCGACTCCACGTAGTCCCACTCGGAGATCAGCGTGTCATCGAGGTCGAAGCAGAAGACCGTCGTCATTCGCGCCAGTTCTTCACGAACACCGCGTCGTCAAAGCGCAGCATGAGCAGGCCGTCCTCCCACTCGTCGAAGGACTCGATCCGCTCGCCCGAGACCATGCGCAGGATCCAGCCAGGGAAGTTCGCCCCTGCGGCGTACGACAGCGGGTACCCGCCTCCGAAGCGCAGGTTGGCCTCGAAGAAGACGTACCTGCCGTCGCACCGGAAGCACTGCAGCGTGATGCAGCCGCGGCAGCCGCCCAGCGCCTCGACCAGCCGGGACGCGGCGTCCATCATCGCCCGGTCCTTCACCGTCAAGCCCTTGGACACCTCGCCAGCGCGCGTCTCCAGCCGCTTCCGCGGGACGGCGCACCGGGCCGCGCCGTCGAGGTCGCAGAAGACGTCGATGGTGAACTCCTCGCCGTCCTCGAACGACTGCACCACCGGAGAGTCGATGCGGGAAAGATGGTAGCGGAGGTCGGCGGGGCTGTCGATCCTGGTCGCGCCGATGCTGCTGCTGCCGTCGGCAGGTTTGAGGAACACGGGATAGGTCAGGTCGTCCGGATCTTCGAGCTCGCTCGTGGTGAGGACCCGCGGGGCGTCGAAGCCGAGCCGGCGGAAGTGCTGCGCGCTCCTGGCCTTGTCGCGGGTGAGCAGGACCTGCTCCTCGTCGCTCACGATGACGTGACATCCCTCGCGCAGGAAGTCCCCACGGTAACGCGCCAGGATCCCGAGCTCGGTGTCGATGAGCGGGACCAGGATCTCGACCTTCTCGTGGTGAACGATCTCCAGCAGGCGGGCGATGTAGCCTGGCTCCGTACAGCGCGGGACGAGGTATCCCCCGTCGGAGTCCTGAAAGCCCGCGCTCAAGCTGGACACGTCGGTGCCCAGCACCCGGCCGCCCGGTGAGAAATCCGCGAGCTCCCTGCGGAACGCCCGCGCCAGCGCCACCCTGCGTCCGATGCTGGTGAGGAGGACGTTCAAAGGCCGAGGTGTTCCGGCTTGCATGCGAGACCGGCGCCCGATCTTGTCTGGCGCGAGGGCACGGCGAACACGGAATCAACCCTATCACACGATCGCTCCGCCGCCGACCGCCGCCGACGTGCCATTTTCAGCGATCCATGCCCAAGCGGACGGCGCTGACGCTCCAATGGACGGGCGGTTACCGCCCAGGCCCGCGCACCCGGCGAAGCGCGATATCACTTGGGGGAGCGAAGCGCGCCGCTCCCCCCAGACCCCCCACGCAGGAAACAGCGAAACCCGAGTCTGTCCCCGGACGCGAGCGGCGCGCCGCCCGCGCGTACTGCCGATGCACCGATGCACCGATGCACCTGCAGCGGCCATGTGGCAGCTGCAGGTGCATCGGAGGAGTCGCCGCCGACCTATTCCGACGAGGTAGCTGCCTGGTCAGTGGCCGTTGAGGTACTTCTCGAGCCACGTGTACCCGCCACCCGAGTCCTGCTGGGCCTTGCCGTCGAGGCAGGAGGCGCTGCCGCACTGCGCGTTGGCGAAGGCGTCGGGGATGCCGTCACCGTTTGCGTCGGCGCAGGCCGTGCCCGTGGCGAGCGTCGGCAGCGAGCCGAGGGTCGTCTGGGAACTCGGCGGCGATGACGGCCCGGTCCCCGCTGCCACATAGGCGAGGATCCGATTGCGTGCGGCATCGCTCACGCCGGCCCAGGTCCCGTCACAGGTGAGGCGTCGAGACATGCCCACCCCGCCCGCCGCGGAAAGCGCCGTGATGAGGGAGTTCCCCGAGACGGAGACGGGGGTGATGTCCGAACCCGACGCGGGAGCTGGGAGGCGCGCCCAGGGCGAGCGCTTGTATCCCGTTGGCGCCGGTCCGGCCTCGCTTCCTGGGTTGCCGCCGCCGCCCTGATAGCTGGACGAGTAGCTTGTGATGAGCGACCACCCACCGTCGCTCTCCCCGCCCTGGGCCGCGTGCCAGTTGGAGATGTTGTTTGACGTGTACAGGTTCGCCGTCCCGCGGTCGGCCATGATCTCGGTGTAACCAGAGTAGGGCTGCATGGATCCCGTCCTCCACTGGTTGCCCACGAAATCCCAGGTCGACTTCCGGCCGCTCGGATTGTTACCGGAATCGACGGTCGAGGCCCGGACCCAGTTCTGGACGACGTTGTTGATGAACCGCCCCCGCCCGTTCACGAGCGGAACGCGGTGGTCCGTCGAGGCGATCACGTTGTGGTGGAAGTCGAAGTCGAGGATGGTGCCCGGGTCGTAGTTGCTGTCCGCGACGATGGCGGCTGTAGACTGGGGGTTGCCGCTGCCTCCCATCGTGTTTTCGCCGAAGAGACTCCAGGAAACCGTTGCCTGACCGTTGTTGGCGCTCGTTCCTTGGTCGGCCCACTGGCTGAACGCCTCGCCCGAGTGCCAGAGCGCGGTGATATGGTCCATCACCACGCCGTAGCTCCCGCCCCACATCGTCACGGCGCTGCTCCCGGGGCACGAGCTGGGGTCGGGGTTGCTGGTGTAGTCACCCCAGACTCGCAGGTAACGGATCACCACGTCGTGCACGCCGGCGTCGAGATCGAAGACCCGATTTCCGCAGGCGTGGTTGTTGAGGTTCAGCGCGATCCCATCGCCAGGAGCGCTCTGCCCCGCCACGGTGAGGTAGGGGCTCGCGACCCGAAGCCCGCTGGACAGGCGGATGACCCCGGCCACCCGGAAGACGCAGGTCCGCCGACCCGATGCCTCGACGCAGGCGCGCAGCGAGCCGGCGCCGGAGTCGTTCAGGTTCGTGACGAGATGGACCGAGCCACCCCGACCACCGACGACCTTGCAGCCGCTCCCCTGGCATCCGCTGAAGGCGAGCAGCGGTCCCGGGCTACCGCCGACTTGACCTGCAGTGACGGTGACGGCCGCGGAGCTCGTCCGCGTTGGGTCGGCGACCGAGGTCGCCCGGACGCGACACGTCGTGGCGGAGCTGGGTGCAGAGTAAACCCCGCCGGCGGTTATGGAGCCGCAACCGCTCGTGTAGCCGGTTTCCATGGCCCAGGTCAGGCTCGTGTCGATCGCGCAGCTGCTCGGACTGGTCGTCACGGCCGCGGCCATCTGTGTCACGGAGCCAGCGGTCACCGAAGCGTCTGTCGGGACGAGGGAGACGATGCTACAAGGAGTCCCTTCTGGCGGCGGTGGGTCCCGAGTGCTCCCGACGCTCGTTTCGACGCTCGCGGCGGTGGAGTAGGAGCCCGCGCCCGAGGCGTTCGTGCCGCGGACACGATACCAGTAGGTCGTCGCCGCCGAGAGCGCCGCGTCGGTGATGCTCGTGCCGGCGACGGACGCGGCGACCGTGGCGAACGCGCCCGGGCTGCCCGCGCTGTCGGGCGCCCGTTGGACCTCGTAGGTCGTCGCGTACGCGGCCGAAGCCCAGGTGACTGTGACCGAGGACTCCGTGACGTCGCCAAAGGAGGGCGTCCCCGGCCTGGCGGGCTTTCTCCTCCACCACGACAGCGCCTCGGCGGAGGTCCCGGAATCGAGCTCGTCTGAAAGACCCGCAGCGCCATCGTCGGGTTCGGTGGGCTGTGAGTCGGCGCCGCAGCCTGCGACGACTGCGAGCGCGGCTAAGCAAGCAAGTGAGCGAGATGCGTTGGGCATCTGGTTGACCTGTAGTGCAAGACCATGCTTCTGGCCTGCGCGCGTTGTGGGTTTCGAAGGGACCGCAATCCCTCGACCTGGTGTCGCGTGGTCGAGCGACGTGCAAACGGAACCACGCCTGGCCGTGCGCGAAAAAGTGCCGCTGTGGGTGACGAGCGGTGTGCAGGACGCCGGGCGACGTCGGCGAGATCCACGGTCGCGTTCGGCCCGCCCGGCGCGGCCGAGCAGTCCGGTGGAGGACGCGCCACGCACTAAGGGTCTACTGACGAATAGTCAACTGACGCGCCACTGAGCCCGCGAAAGGGGGCCAGGTTCCAGGGGCGCGCAGGCCCCCGGGAGGCGGCGAGGCGGTGCGGGCAACAGGGCGCTCCGTCGGGGGCCTGGCCCAGAGGGGTTCACCAGCGGCAGTACACGAGTCCGCGCGACCCGAGCGACGTGCGCGCCGTGTCAGCGAGCAAATGACTGGAAGGGCCAGCAAGGGCTTGCCATCGGCCGCGACCGCGATCACATTCAGACACCCACACGAGTAGTTATGGCGACGCCGCCCGGACGAGGTAGTTCGTGCGCCGACCTGCAGCTACCCCGAATGCCGCTCGAGCGCGGAAAACCGCGGGAGCTGCCCGTAAGTGGTCGGCCCCCAACGGGATTCACCAGGAATTGGGTCACATCGGTGCCGCTCAGCCCTCTGTGTGGGCAGTTGACTCGCATGTCGACACCGCTGGTCGCGACGTCATGCGTGTCGGGTCCCCCGATCGGGGACCAAAGAGCGTAAGTGATTGGAATGACGATGCATGACCACGCCGACAGCGACCCCCCGAGCGACGAATCACCGGCCGTGGGTTCCCGTGGACGCGGTACGCAGTTATCTCACCCCTCGCGACCGCCCTCTGTTACGTTCCTCCCACTGGTCGTCAATCCGGAGAGAGGCCCAGGCATGTTGGAGAAGGCCATGCGGTCCGAGGTGGCTGAACGGTGGGGTGCGACCACGGCCCTCCGCACCGCGGTGATCCTCGGCTACGACGCCGTCGCGTCGGTCGCCGGACTTTACCTGGCGCTGACGCTACGCCTCGCCGGGGACGTCCCCCCTGAGTTCGCCCTCTCGGCCAAGGTCGCCGCTCCGTTCCTGGTCGCGATCCGGCTTGCCACCGTGATCGCCGCGCGCCTCCACCGCTGGTCGTTCGGGATGTCGGGTCTGGCCGAGGCAGCGCGCCTCGCGATGTCGATGCTGGCCGCGTCCGTCGTCTTCGTCGCCGCCGTGCGCGGGCTGCCGAGGAGCGTGTACGTCCTCGAGTTCTTCCTCACCGTGAGCTTCATGGCGGCCCTCCGCTTCGCCCCGCGGTTCCTCTCGTCCTGGTACTCCGACAGGCAGCGGCGTGCGAGCAGGGCTTCGCACAGGGCCCTCATCGTCGGCGCAGGCGGGACGGGCGACCTGCTGATGCGAGATCTCCTCCGGTCCGAGAAGATCAGCTACGTCGTCATCGGATTCGTCGACGACGACAGGTCGAAGCTCGGGATGCACGTGAGCGGCAAGCCCGTGCTGGGCTGCATCGACGACCTGCCGAAGCTGATCGAACGGCACCGGATCTCGACGGTGCTCCTCGCCATCCCCGGGATGCCTGCGGCGCGGATCCGCCAGATCCTGGATCTTTGTGCGCTGTGCAAGGCGAGCTTCAAGACCATCCCCGCCTCGTATGCGTACCTGGACGAGCGGATCTCCGCGGCGATGCTCCACGACCTCTCGCCCGACGATCTCCTCCCGCGCGCCCCCATCGCCTTCGACCTCGAGGAGATCCGCTCGATGGTGCGGGGGCGGAAGGTCCTGGTCACGGGCGCTGCCGGCACCATCGGCGGCGAGATCTGCCGCCAGCTCGCGAGCCACGGGATCTCGGAGCTCGTCATGCTGGACATGAACGAGAACGAGCTCTACCTGGGCGCTCGGCGGCTCCAGCAGGAGTGCCCCTCGGTGCGGTTCTTCTCCGAGGTGGCCGACATCCGGGACCTGAAGCGTCTGCGCCGGCTCGGCGAGCAGTACCGGCCCGAGTTCGTCTTCCACGCCGCCGCTCACAAGCACGTGCCGCTCATGGAGGACGCGCCCGAGGAGGCGGTGAAGAACAACATCTTCGGCACGCTTCACGTCGCGCTCATGGCGCACGAATGCGGAGCCGACAGGCTCGTCCTCATCTCGACCGACAAGGCGGTGAACCCCACCTCGGTGATGGGCGCGTCCAAGCGGATCGCGGAGCTCGTCGTCCGGGA